>Ga0209753_1001472_pt1 | contig 9847 bp, 9 predicted proteins | sample METZYME_3_550m_FD_187550 | JGI IMG/M metagenome (GOLD analysis project Ga0209753, IMG submission 187550) | Marine microbial communities from oxygen minimum zone in mesopelagic equatorial Pacific - METZYME_3_550m (SPAdes) (version 2) | ecosystem: Environmental > Aquatic > Marine > Oceanic | place... | reverse complement strand
TTCCTCAATACTTTCGGGTTGTGGAAAGAGATCCGAGAGGGGGTGACTGCTCAGGCCTAGATCTTCACTCATGTTCTTAGTCTTTCATTTGGAATGGTTTTATTTGTTATCTGTCGTTAAAAACGTATTTCATCCCCGTGTAGGTGGACATAATGATAAATATAATGCTTGATACCAGTTTTGTTTCCAAACACCCATTCATAGTAACTTTCCCACTGAGCCAAGAATGGACAGGTTCTAGATGAATTTTCTTGTAGACGGTGTCTGGATTTGAAGAATTAGTAATGGTTACTCAAAGCAGTTGATAGGGTTTAAACTTATTTGTGTTTGAGTCATACGTTATTGACATGATCGATTTCATAGATTTTGAATTACTCGGTTATAACAAATTATTGAATGAGCCTGTACGCGCTTTCAACGCTGGCGTCATTATGAATAATCTCTGCCAACGCAGAAGTTATCCCCTCTATGTTAGAATGTCCCCAGATGTTCCGTCCCATCGTAATCCCAGCCGCTCCGACATCCATAGCATCATGAACCATTTCCAGAATTGCCAAGTCAGTATCAATTTTTGGGCCACCTAGGATCAAAACAGGAACAGAGCAATTATCCAGCACTTCTTTGAAGCTCTTTTTATCACCTGTGTAAAATGTTTTTACATAATCAGCACCTGTTTCACTGGCTACACGTGCCGCAGCTGCAACTTTTTCAGGAGTTCTCATATCGGCTTTAGGCCATCCTCCTGGAATACTTTCCACCATCAACGGCAGTCCCCACTTTTGGCATTCTCCCGCTAAGCATACTGTATTGAGCACAGATTCTGTCCCGGAAAAACGTTTGAAGTAATCATCATCCTTAGTACACCAAGGATAGGCTTCTACTTTAATTCCATCTACTCCTAGTCTAAGGGCCATTTCTACAATAGGAACGACCGTCTCTGGAGTCACATCAACACTAAGCCAGCAACCTCCATTACCTAGCACTTCAGCAGCTATGGAGGTAGAACCGTAAGGAGTAAGAATCGCGTCGGCACCTGCACTAATAACGGTTTTGATTATATTATTTGAATCTTTTAATCCGGTTAGGGTATCAAATACCCTTGCATGGTCCATAGCAACTACTAATGCTCTGTTATTATCTCTAAAGAGTCGACGCGTCCGAAGTGTTTGTTGTTTTATCACGGTGATGTTCTCCTATAAAAAAAGTTAGTTAAGTTACTTAATTAGTATTTAAAAATATGACTAATTGCCTAGGTTTATCATACTTGTCTTACAAAATATTATTTTCCATAAGGCATGTGGGTGGCAAAAAAAATTTTATTACTAGGATGAATTTCATTCAAAATATAGTAAAACGATTTAATGCAGTAAGATGACATTCAATGATTTTCATTTTGATTTAATGCGTGTTTGGGTAATTTCCCAAGATTGTATCAAACTTATGGAATCTGTACTTTACACATTACAGGTACCTAACTACCGCACACGCAAAACGTCTGATCTCATCAAGTGGTAAGCTTCTTTTTAAAGCTACCAAGAATCCTTTGCATCAGCAATGATATAATCAGAAGGTTTGTATTGACCTCGTCGTATTTGTTCAAGTTTGGTGTCTATCGATTTTTCCATTAAATATCTCCCCTTGATCTAATTTTAAATTTATAGTAATTCAAAATTTTTGTTCTTAATAAGTCTAAATAATTTAATGTTCTTGAAGTTTTACTTAAATCAGGCTACTTTGCAGCTAATTATGACTGATGCTTAAATCTGTCTTTTAGGTATGATTCAGGGAAGGGATTCCTCTAATTTATGCTAATCAAGTACATTACTTTAATTTAGACAATAAATATTTAGAGTGAATATAATCAATGACATAATTAGAATAATTTATATATTGGATTCTTTCAAACTAAAATCTACAAATTATTAACCAATTAAATCAATTAATGCCTTCTACTAAATCGCCCTTGCTGATGGGTATTGATGCTGGAACAAGTCGTGTAAGAGCACTACTGTTTGAATTGGATGGAACATTGGTGGCAGAGGCAAGTGATGATCCTACAGTCAAATGTTCTAGGCCTGGTTGGACCTCAACCGAGGCAGAAGATCTTTTTAAATCCTGTCTGAATGCCATCCGGTCAGTTGTAGCAATGGTGGATAAATCTGAAAGGATACGTTCTGTTGCAGTTGCTAGTGTTGCAGAGGCAGGAGTGCCAATCGACGCAGTGGGAAATGCAGTCTATCCAATAATTGCTTGGTATGATTGCAGAACACTACCTCAAGCGAACTGGCTCAAGCAACATATTGGTGAAGAAAGGCTTTACAGAATAACAGGGCTCAACGTGAATCCTATTTTTGGACTCTGCAAACAACTGTGGATCCGTGAAAATGCTCCTGAAGCTTTCAAAAAGACTGTGCGTTGGTTAAATACTGCTGATTTTATAGCTTGGAAACTCTGCGGAGTCCCAGCTACGGATTATAGCCTCGCTTCACGAACTTTTGCACTGAACATTCAAAATCTTGAGTATGAGAATGAACTGTTAAAGGAAGTTGGAATTCCTTGTAATTGGTATCAGACATTGGTTCCATCAGGAACTTTTCTAGGTAATGTCCTTCCTAAAAATGCAAAAATCACTGGTCTTTCATCAGACTGCAAAGTGTCATCCGGAGGACATGACCACTTAGTTGGCGCACTGATCGCAGGTGCAACAAATCAAGGAACGTTGATAAATTCCATGGGTACTGCTGAAGCAGTGACATTGTTCTTGGACAAACCAATTTATGACAAAGCGGTCGGTTCCCATGGTTATGTACAGGGAGTTATTGTAGCAGATCGTCCCTATTATTATCATCTTGGCGGGCTTTTCACTTCCGGAGGTGCGGTCCAGTGGTTTCACAGACTTACAGAGCAACGCTATTCCCATGAAGAGCTCATCAAAGACGCATGGGGACTTCCCCCAGGTGCAAACGGTGTTCTTTTCCTACCGCAAATGCGTGTTGGATCACCACCAAATCCTGCCGATATGTCACGAGGAGCTTTTATTGGATTAGGAACTGACACTGACCATAGTATGCTCTATCGTTCCATGCTTGAAGGTATGGCCTTTGATGTGAAGATGATTGTGGAAGGAATTAGTCAACTTAAGAAAGCACCAGAAATTGAAAATATCCATTGTTTTGGTGGAGAAAGCCGGAACGATCTGCTGATGAAGATCAAGGCCTCAGTTTTAAACCGTGCTTTAACTAAAATGGATATGCCAGAAACTGTCAGTCTTGGAGCAGCCATTCTTGGAGGAATTGGAGCAGGAATCTTCACGAATCTTCAGGAGGCCATTAATGGACTACGGTTCAATACTTATGGGATACTGCCACAGTCTGAATGGGTGGAAACCTATCAAAAGTTTTATGATGATGTTTATTCTGATGCTTGGAAGCAGATTAGGCCTCTACAGGAAAAGTTACTGAAAGCCTGTCCTCCAAATGATAATGATTCCTAATAGTGTGAACTAAAACAGATTAAAGACTAAAATGATACTTATCACAACTCAATTCAATGTTTGTTTCAAAATGATGTGCCACACAAATGATGTCATGAGATTTGGCTCATCTTAGCTTGAAGACTAATATGGATAACATCTACTACTTTCGTTTATATTTTAATGACTCTGGACTAAAAAAAGAATAGCTAACTTACCATCATGAGTAATTCTTCAGGAGATACAGTGCCTGTCTGATATAACTTTTGTATCGAAACTGCTGCGGCAAGGTTTCCTAGACAGGCACTATTATAAGCATCTTGCCCGCTTACTAATCCTATGCATATCCCCGCCAACATACTATCTCCAGCACCCACTGTGTCAATTTTTCCAGTTATCTTTATGCTTGGGATTTCTTTAATTACTCCTTCATCCACAAGGATACAACCATTTATCCCACGAGTAATAAAGATTGTTTTTTTTAACTTTTTGCAAAGTGTTTTTGCTGTCTTGATAGCATTTTCCCTGGTGACGCCAACGCCATTAGGGGTGGTATTGTCGACCATACTCTCAGCAGTGAAGTCATTTAATTTAAGTATTGCACTTGGAAAATCGCCGCTATTATGACGACTGTCAACTATAAAAAGTGTATCGCAGAATTTGTTGATCAATATTAACAGCTTTTCTATAAATTCATCCACAAAAAGACTTCCCGCAATTTGCTGACTAATTATAACAATATCTTGATTTTGTAAATTTTTTTCCAGGAGTGATAGCAAACAATTCAATGTCTCTGTATCCAGTTTGTTGAAATTGCCAAAGTCAATTCGATTAAGCTCATTCTGCTCTTTATAGGGCTTCACATAAGCAGGAGTTGCCCAGTGCTTTTCTTGCGTTATCATTCCTTCGCAATTGACATTGAGCTTATATAATTTTTGCATTAATTTTTGCCCCCATGGTTCAGTACCTACTACTCCAAAAACATGTATATTTTCACAACCTAAAGCGTGTAAATTATTAACAACGTTGCCTGCTCCTCCGAGACTGTACTCTTGTTCAGCAATTGGCCAGGTAGGTAAGTCAGTCTCAAGCGATTTTTCTGAGGCAATCTCGTTCAAAAACCAGTACACATCCAGACAGAAATCACCGACAACTCCTATTTTAGCTGTTTTAGCATTACATAGAATTTTTTCAATAAGCTGTTTATTCAATAATTTTCTCTGATAAAGATAACTAGGCAAAAAATATTTTTATGGACAAGCACTGTCTTACAGAAAAATCAATCTTCCAACTTCTAGGAACAGTTGCCAGACACAATCAAAGTAAATGAAATCTGTTTGTTAATGGGCTGGGCTTGTAAGGAAAATGGTAACCTTGATTTGTTTTGCTTCAGTTGAACTACAGTTAAAAAACTGTTTAACCCTTGACGGCTCCAAGCGTTAAACCACGGACAATATATCTTTGGGCGAGTAGGGCGATAAAGATTGGAATAATCATAGCGATCATTGTCCGGACACTGAGGAACCAGAACTGCACCCCACGGGACTCGAAGGAACCGGCGATGAACATCGGAATTGTAATCGCGTTTTTACTGCTCAGCACCAATGCAAACAGAAGTTCGTTCCAGGTAAAAGCGAAGATGATCAGTGCCGTTGCAGTTACGGCAGGAGCAGAAAGAGGCAGTGCGATTCTCCAGAACGCTCCAAAATGACGGGCGCCATCCATCATGGATGCTTCTTCCAACTCAATTGGAAGGTCTAGAAATGCCTGTCTCATGATGACAACTGCAAAGGGCAGAGTGAATGTGGTATTGATCAAAATCAAGGCCAGATGAGTATCCAATAGACTAAAGGTCTGTAGTACAATATAGAAAGGGATAACGGTTGCTACCGGGGGGAGAACCCTTTGAGACAGAAACCATATGGTAATATCCCGGTTCTGAATCAGTTTGAACTGGAAACGTGCCAACGCATAGGCTGATGGAATCCCAAGAGCAAGAGCAAGAAACGAAGAAGAAATGGAGATGACTATGCTATTGAAAATCGATTTACGCATTTCTGGAACAACCAGTTGATCGAGCCAGTTGTTCAGTGTGGGATCAAAATGGATTCCAGGAATACCTAGACCAGTGACGGTGAAGGTGTCCATCGGGGCACGCAAGCTTGTCGATAGACCCCAGTAGAGTGGAAAGACAAAAATCAGCACAACACTGACCGCAATCAGAAAATAAACAGAATCTCCCATGGAAGAACCCCGTCCAGGAAGTGAACCGAAATATCTCATAATGGAGTACAGTGTATTGATGAACTTCAGTTGATCACTTCACCGGTCGCGTTAAAAATATGGCAGTTTTTATGATGAAAGCCCATTTGGACCGTTTCGCCTTTCTGGGTGTTAGAATCTCCGTCTGCGATCATTGTGATAAGGTTTTTGTCTGCATCGGTAATGTGAAGATAGGTTTCATTTCCGAGATGCTCGACGACATCGACCGTGCCTTCAAAGAATTCATCTCCTTCTTTGTTTTCTTTGAGATGTTCGGGACGAATTCCCAGGGTGAGCCTTTCTCCTTCCCCCAGGTCCTCGGTGTTTCGTTTCAGTGGGAGGACTTTTCCGCCTGGAAGTTGAATGGTTAACTGTTTTTCCTGAACACCAAGTATGCTGGATGATATCAAGTTCATTCTTGGGGAACCGATGAATCCTGCCACAAACAGGTTTGCCGGGTTTCGATATACTTCCAATGGACTTCCAATCTGTTCAATGACTCCGTCATTAAGGATGAAGATACGGTTTGCCATCGTCATGGCCTCCACCTGATCATGAGTGACATAGATCATAGTCGTCTGTAACCTCTCATGAAGTTTTTCGAGTTCCATCCTCATTTGCACACGAAGTGCAGCATCCAGGTTAGATAGAGGTTCGTCGAAAAGAAAAACACTTGGTTCACGCACGATGGTTCTTCCAATGGCAACACGCTGGCGCTGTCCACCTGACAACTGTGCTGGACGTCGATTCAGTAATTCTTCAATTCGAAGAATTTTAGCCACATCCAGAACTTTTCGACGGATTTCAACTTTATTAACCTTATTCAATTTAAGGCCAAAACCAATGTTATCGAAAACATTCATATGCGGATAGAGCGCATAAGACTGAAAGACCATCGCTGCGCCTCGATCCGCTGGATGCAGATCATTCACACATCTGTCTCCAATAAAGATTTCCCCGGCGGTGATATCTTCCAAGCCAGCAATCATTCTGAGCAGCGTTGATTTTCCACAACCTGAAGGGCCAACAAAGACTACGAATTCCCGGTCTTCAATATCCAGGCTGACTCCATGGATCACTTCATTCCCATCGAATGATTTTCTGATGTTTTTTAAGTTTACTTCAGCCAATTTATTCCTCCGTTTTTATTTATTCTGAAGAGATCAACCCTTGACTGCGCCAAGAGTTAATCCCCGTACTATGTACTTTTGAGCCAATAGTGCAATTATGACAGGGGGGGCGATGGCAATCATCGCTCGAACCGCCATGAACCAGAACTGCACACCCCGAGTATCAACCGCACCTGCCATATGAATAGGAATAGTAATTACATCCTTGCTGCTGATTGTGACAGCAAAAAGGAACTCATTCCAAGTGAAAGCGAACATGATCAATCCCGTTGCTACAATGGCAGGCGCAGCCAGCGGAAGAGCGACTTTGAGGAAGGCACCAAAATAACTAGCCCCGTCCATGAGTGCTGCTTCCTCAAGTTCGATTGGAAGATCCATGAAAGTCTGCCGGACGATGACCACCACGAAAGGCAAAACAAAGGTGGCATTGATCAGTATCAATGCCAGATGGGTATCCAGGAGACCGAGGGTTTGCATCACAAGGTAAAAGGGAACAATTGTCGCAACGGGCGGCAATACCCTTTGCGAGAGAAACCAGATGGTTAAATCCTTGTTTTTAATGGTTTTGAAACGGAAACGGGCAAGGGCATATGCTGCTGGAGTGCCTAAAAACAAAGCCAAAAGTGAGGCAGAGACCGCAATTAATGTGCTGTTGCCAATTGCTCTTCTAGCTTCACCTGTGTACAGTTGATCGATCCAGTTGTCAAGTGTCGGTACGAAATGGATGAAAGGGATGCCTAAACCGGAAACGGTGAAGGTTTCAATAGGATTTCTCAAACTTGTTGAGAAAGCCCAATAAATAGGAAACAAAAAGATCATGCTCACTAGCACAGCCAGGAGAGAGTAAAGCGAATACCGTATCGATTTCGGTGGAATCCGAGTTCCCCTGTTTTTATGCATAGCTTTCCCTCAATTGCCTGAAAAACAGAGTAACAATGATCATGACAACGATCAATAGGCAATAAGATATCGCCGATGCATAACCAAGATCGAAGTATCGCAAGCCGGTTCTAAATGCCAAAAAGGACATCGACTGGGTAGCTACACCTGGCCCTCCGCCTGTCAAAGCATACGGTATATCAAACAGTTTGATGGCTTCAGCAAGTCGCAATAGCAAGACAATTATAATCGTTGGGGTGAGGATCGGAAATATGATGTTCATGAAGAGCCCAGACTTTGATTTACTTTCCATTTTGGCTGCTTCCATTAACTCCTCTGGGATGCCCTGTAGGGCCGCTAAAAAGACTAGAAAACAAAACGGGGTCCACTGCCAGATGTCAACAAGGATGACAGAAAACAGTGCCCAACCCGGTTTAGAAAGGAATGGAATTCCGAGAAACCCCAAGGGGCCCCCTACTTCGTAAAAAATGGTAAAGAATAGGTAACCTACGGCAAGAGGTGTAGCGAAAATTGGCAGGATCATAATAGTCCTAAGCATTGACCTGCCCCATAATCGCCGATTAAAAAGCATTGCCAAAAGAAGCCCAAGTATGAGCTGGATGGGAACAGCTGTGAGAACAAAGATAGTCGTTACCTTTACTGCCGAAGCCACTTGCGGATCGCCCCACAAACGTTTGTAATTGGTAAAACCGACATTGGTCCAGATGGAAATCTTTTCGCGGATGACATTTGTCCTGGTTCTGGGCTTACCTGCTTTACTCAGCACAGGGTTACCTTCCTGGTCAAGAATCGGGACTTTCTCCCTGGTGACATTTAATTTGTTTTCCACCTTGTGAAAGCTGATGTAGAGCGAATAACAAAGAGGAAACAATGTGAATATTAATACCCAGAAGACAGCAGGCAGAATGAATAGAAAACGAACCTTGGTTCTACGATGCATATTCATTAATTATAATGAACCTACTTTAAAATGTAGAAGGACATGTCCAGAGGAAACTGGGCATGTCCTATTAATTGAAAATTACTTGTAACCGATTGCAGACTTGTAGTAATCAAGCTGTTTGTCACGACCGAGTCGGTCGGTTACTTGTTCCCAGGATTTCGCAGTATTGTCTAGTGCCTGTTTCGCCGAAATCTCGCCACTCATGGATGCAGACAGATTCTTGTCCAGAATGTCCCAGTATTCGAAGGTTCCCGGAATCCTGAGATAAGTCATACTGGTCTTTGCAAAGAAATTCTCATAGTAGGCATTAAGATAATCCTTCACGTCAGCCTCGTTCCATCCTGCATCTAGGAAGTCTCCCAGTTGTCCTTCTCCCTGAGGGGACAGGAACTGATACTTGAAGCCAGGATCAACACCCGTCCAGCCATTGTTTGCCAACCAACTCGAAGCAGGCTTGATTGCCATCAAAGAAAGGAAGGAAAAGGTGGCTTCTGGATTTGCGGAGAAGTTCGAAATTACGCCGTGCCATGAACCGCCCGTAGTGTTTCCAACTTTTTGTGGGTTGTCCGTCTTGACAAACTTACCAGATTGATGGTCGTAGTATATATCTGAGGAGGGCAGGATAGAAGATGCACATACTCCCTGAATTTTAGAACGCGAAGTATCCTGGCAGAGCGAACCGACATCACCCCAACTGAAGACAAAAACAGATTTTCCACGCAGAAAGTAATCCCAGGCCTCTCCCAGACTCCAACCTACCTGAGCGGATGGTCCTGTCTTATGAAGTTCATGCAAAAATTCCAAGGCCGCTACATGACCTGGACTGTTGATCATCGGCTTCATGTTTGTTGGATCAAACCAATACACATTATGGTAACGATCCAGCTTAGGTCCTGGTGTAATGGCAAAGGAAGCCGAAAGAGACTGAAAGTGGTAATGTCCCTGTTCACCGACTTTCAAATGAAGAACGGTGCCAGAATCAGGCTTGGAGTCTTTATTATCCCAGTTTTTTCCGTTGAAAAATTTACTTATATCCAGCATCTGTTGCCATGTCTTAGGGGGTACTGGAAGGCTGTATCCATATTCCTGCTTGAATTGCTTGCGCCACTTAGGATCGGAAAGGGCATCTCGGCGGTAATA
>Ga0209753_1001468_pt1 | contig 9860 bp, 10 predicted proteins | sample METZYME_3_550m_FD_187550 | JGI IMG/M metagenome (GOLD analysis project Ga0209753, IMG submission 187550) | Marine microbial communities from oxygen minimum zone in mesopelagic equatorial Pacific - METZYME_3_550m (SPAdes) (version 2) | ecosystem: Environmental > Aquatic > Marine > Oceanic | place... | reverse complement strand
TTCTTCTTCGGTCCGATCGCCGGCGTGCTCGTCGATCGCTGGAACCGCAAGCGGGTGATGGTGACCTGCGACGTGTGTCGGGCACTGGTGATGATCTCGCTGCCGTTCGTCGACACGATCTGGGGCCTGGTCCTGGCTTCGCTGGTGCTCGAGGCGTTCACGATGCTGTGGTCGCCTGCAAAGGAGGCTTCGGTTCCGAACCTCGTTCCCGAGGAGAACCTCACCACCGCCAACTCCCTGTCTGTGGTGGCGGCCTACGGCACGTTCCCGTTGGGCGCCGCCCTGATGGTGGTGTTCGGCCGACTCTCCACCGCCCTCTTCAGTTCGGCCTGGGCCGATGGCCTCAGGCTCGATGAGGAGGGCCTGGCGTTCTACGCCAACTCGCTCACCTTCCTCGTCGCCGCCTTCCTGATCTTCACGTTGCCGCTTCCCGCCCGATCCAAGGACGAACGGGAAGCGGCCAGTTCGCAGGGCCGGAAACTGGCCCACCCGGTCGACGAACTCCGCGAGGGCTTTAGGTTCGCCTTCCAGAACCCCGTCGTGCGGACGGTCAACATGGGCCTGGCCACCGGGCTGATCGGCGGTGGCATGCTCGTTCCGCTCGGAGCCATCTACGCGACCGACCTCCTCGATGCCGGCGAGTCGGGGTACGGCTACTTCATCACCGCACTCGGCCTTGGAGTGGCGACGGGTGTGGGGATCATCTCGTTCAGTCAGCGCCGCCTGAACAAGACCCGGGTCTTCACGTGGGCGCTGGTCGCCGCTGCCTTCTTCCTCGCCGCCTCTGCGTCGTTCATCCGGATCCACGTCACGGTGACCATGGTCTTCGGGATCGGAATCTGTGCCGGGACCGTCTACGTCCTGGGGTTCACGCTGCTCCACGAAAACGTCGGCGACGACATGCGCGGCCGTATCTTCGCGACCCTCTACACCCTCGTCCGTACCTGCGTGCTGTTCGCCCTGGCCCTCGGGCCGTTGCTCGAGGAGACCCTCGACCGGTTGTCGAAGCGGTTCTGGGAGCGGAACATCGAAGTGTTCGGCCTGGACATCTACGTACCCGGCGTGCGGCTGACCCTCTGGCTGGCCTCCGCCATCATCCTGGTCGCCGGGGTCGTGGCGGTGGCGTCGCTGCGCGCCGGCGACCTGTCCGAGGAGCGCACATGACGGGTCGCCTGATCGCCATCGAAGGGAGCGAGGGGTCCGGAAAAACCACTCAGGCCCAGATGCTGGCCGAGTCCCTCGGCGCCGTGTTCACCCGGGAGCCGGGCGGGACCCCCCTGGGAGAGCAGATCCGCGACCTCCTCCTGGGAACCGACGGGGATGCTCCGTGCGATCGGGCCGAAGCGCTGCTCATGGCCGCAGCCCGCGCCCAGCACGTCGACCGGGTCGTCGCCCCGGCACTCGCCGGGGGAAACGACGTCGTCACCGACCGCTACATCGGGTCCTCACTCGCCTACCAGGGCGCCGGCCGCGGCCTGGGCGTCGCAGCCGTTGCCGCCGTGTCGGCATTCGCAGTCGATGGTGTCGAAGCCGACCTCGTCGTGTTGCTCGACGTCGATGTTGCCTCCGCCGCGTCGAGGCTGGAGCGTTCCCTCGACCGGATCGAACAGGCGGGCGAGGAGTTCCATGCCCGGGTGGCTGCGGCATACCGGGACCTTGCCGCTGCCGACCCGCAGCGCTGGCTCGTCGTTGACGGCAGAGGCTCGATCGACGAGGTCGCCCGATGCCTGCAGGCGTCGGTCGCCGAACGGCTGGCATGACCGACGAGGAACTCTGGGCGACCGTCGTCGGACAGGCGGAGGCGGTCGGCTTCCTACGCTCCGCCGCTGCCTCACCCGTGCACGCCTACCTGTTCGTCGGGCCACCGGGAGCGGGTCGTGCCACGGCAGCCCGGGCGTTCGCCGGCTCGATCCTCGCCAGGGGGACGGAGGGCGACGACGCCGATCGGCACCGCCGCCTGGCCGGCGCCGGCCGGCATCCCGACCTGGTCTGGGTGTCTCCGCCCGGTCGGGCACTCCTGGTGGCCGACGCCGAGGGAATCACCGTCGAGTCCTCCCGGTCGCCGATCGAGGCCGATCGGAAGGTGATGGTCATCGACCGCTTCGACACCGCAGAACCCGAATGCGCTGCCAGCCTCCTCAAGACGATCGAGGAGCCGCCGGTCACGGTGGTTTTCGTCCTGCTGGCCGAGGAGGTTCCGGCGGAGCACATCACGATCGCCTCGCGCTGTGTGCGCGTGGACCTGCCACCCTTGGCCGACGAGGCGGTCGTCGCCGTCCTCGTCGCCGATGGCGTGGATCCGGAGCGTGCAGCCCACCTGGCGGTCGCCTCGGCCGGCAGCCTCGACCGGGCCCGCCTCCTCGCCGACGACCCGACCCTGCAGGATCGTCGCGACGCCTGGTGGTCGGTGCCCGACCGGATCGACGGCACCGGGGCCGCCGTCGCGGTCCTGGTGGAGGAGCTGCGTTCGATGATCGATGATGGCCAGCGATCCCTCACCACCCGCCACGAGCTTGAGGCCGCCGACATGGCCGAGCAGGAGAAGGCCTTCGGGACCCGGGGGTCGGGCCGACGCCAACTCGAGGAGCGGCAGCGACGCGAGGTTCGTCGCTTCCGCGACGACGAGTTCCGCTTCGGCCTGGCGACGCTGGCCCGCCGCTACCGGGACCTGGCGGTCGGTGGTCGGTCTTCGGCGATGGATGCCACGGCACGGATCACCCGGGTCGGCGGCGAGTTGGTCCGGAATCCCAACGAAGCGCTCCTGTTGCAGGCGTTGTTCCTGGACCTGCCCGGCTCCGCGTAGGCCGGGGATCCGCCCGTCAGCCCTCGGGCGTGACGTAGGCGGCGGTCAGTCCGCCGTCGACCACGAAGTCCGCACCAGTGGTGTAGGAGGACTCGTCGGAGGCCAGCCACAGGGCGGCCTGAGCCATCTCGCCGGCCTCGCCGAACCGACCCATCGGGACGTGTACCAGGCGTCGCTGCCTCTTCTCCTCGGTGTCGAGGAACGACATGAGGAGTTCGGTGCGCAACGGGCCGGGGCAGAGGGCGTTGACGCGGATGCCCTCCCGGGCGTGGACGACTGCCAGTTCGCGGGTCATCGCCAGGACGCCGCCCTTCGACGCCGTGTAGGCGATCTGTGGCGTGGCAGCTCCGACGATGGCGACGAAGCTGGCCGTGTTGATGACGGAGCCGCCGCCTGCCCGCCGGAGTGCGGGGATGCCATGCCGGCAACCCAGCCAGACCCCCTTCAGGTTGACGTCGATGGTCCGCTGCCAGACCTCGTCGGTCGTCTGTTGGGCGTCGCCATCGTCGTGGTGCATGATCCCGGCGTTGTTGAACAGGACGTGGAGGGCGCCGAAGGCCTCCTCCGTTCCGGCGACCATGGCTGCGACGTCTGCATCCACTGAGACGTCTGCACCGATTGCGATCGCTTCGCCGCCGGCTGCCGTGATCTCGCCGGCCACGGCGGCGGCGCCGTCGAGGTTCAGGTCGACGACGGCGACCTGCGCCCCCTCGGAAGCGAACAGCAGGGCACTCTCACGCCCGATGCCCTGTGCCCCGCCGGTGATCAGCGCAACCTTGCCCCGGAGTCGTCCGTCGTCGGCCATCCGGCGATCTTGGCACACCTCGACGCGTTACAGGTCAGGAGCCGTCAATCGTTCCTGCAACGGACGGGCTCGGCTCCGGACGCGTCCGGGGGCCGTTCAGGAGGGTGCCGATGGGGGTGTAGCGCACCAGGTAGCGGTAGGTGAGCAGGAGCAGGCCGCTCACGCCCCAGCAGATCGCAAGGAACTTCGGGATCCGGGGGATGTCCCAGTCGCGGATCCAGTCCTGGGCGAGGATCACGAGCGGCAGGTGGAGGAGGTACATCCAGTAGGAGGCGTCCGACAGGTAGCGCACCCAGTAGCGCTCGCCGGAGAGGAGCCGACGGAACAGGCCGATCAGGCCGAACGTCATACCCCAGACGTAGAGCACCTGGAGGACTACGGAGCCCCAACGGTTCGGCTCGTCGCCGAAGGTGGCGTCAATCGCCATCAGGAATATCACCACGGTCGCCGGAAGAACGATCCGCCAGTGCTGGCCGAGACGATCGATCAGCGGTTCCCCGTCGTCGGTGCGGGCGCCAAACGCTGTGGCGCCGTAGCCGAAGAACACCGCGTAGTAGAGGAGCACGTGGGCTGCGGGAAGGAGGCCCGTCGAGGTGTCCGGGCCAAAGGCCTCGTAGGCGCCCGAGTCCCCCATCCGGGCCTGGAGGGCCAGCGTCAACGGGAATGCGATCCAGAGCAGGCGCCGCCGCACCTTCGCCGATGCGATGCCCTTGCCCACCTCGTTGGCCAGCGGTGCGATCAGGGCGAAGCCGGCCACCAGCCAGCAGAGGAACCAGAGGAACCACAGGTGGTGGAACTGGTCGATCCACGAGTCGAGGCCGGTTTCGTCTTCGACTTTGGGTTCCAGGACCAACTGCTTGAACAGGGCGCCCTGGCCGAACCACTCGATGTCCTGCCACTGCTGGTCGTCGGCCCGGATGTCGGCGGCACCGCCCGTCACGAGCACGTCGGCAACCCGCTCCGAGCCGACCCATACGGCGACCACCAGTGGGGTGGAGCCGTCCTTGTTCGTCAGGCGGTAGTCGGCCCCGGCATCCAACAGTTCCTGCGTCACGTCGGGCAGGTCCATGAAGGCCGCGAGGTGCAGCGGCCTGCCCTCGTCGTCGCCGCGAACGTCCACGTCGGCGCCGTTGGCAACCGCCACCGGGACCGCGTCAGGTTGGCCCAACAGGACCGGCAACCAGATGTCGCCCTCCTTTGCGGCGCCCATTGCCCAGTTGTCGATGCTCCCCTGCGTCGCTCGTTCGGAGACCCAATCCACGGCTGGGACGATCGTGATCATGCCCAGGGCCAGGGGCAGGACGATCCTCCGCGCCCGATGGGCCACAAGCGCCACTGTTCCGCGCCGCCGCCAGAGCATCGCCGTGAAGAATCCGCTGAGCAGGAAGAACACAGGCATCCGGAAGCCGTGGACGGCGTACAGGAACCAGTCGAACCCACCACCGTCGGTGGCGCCCCTGTCCTGTGCGGGCCAGAACGAGGGGAAGAAGGCCAGCGCAGCGTGCAGGCCGATGCCGAGCAGCATGGCGAAGCCCCGCAGGGCGTCGAGGTCGTGCCAACGACGCGCCGGCCCAGATCCGGACGGGTTCGCCTCCTGGAGCCCGAAGTCGAAATCAGGCATCGGCGGGGTCTGATCAGTTGGTCAAGGCGTCGAGGATCATTCTTCCCTTACCGCCACCGTCCATTCTGTAGAACTCGGTGAAGCCACACGACGCACAGGCCGCGTAGCCGAACTTCTGGTTCTGGACGTTCAGGTACCGGGACGCTCCGCCACCAGTGGTACGGATCTCACCGGTCTCGGCCTCCCGGTGGCGGCACTTTGTGCATTCGAATGTGGCGCTGCTCATTGCGGATCTCCTTTGGGGGTTGCGGCCAACCCACAGCATGTCACCCTGGCCCCGTGGGGGCCTGCGTTCACTCGTCGTGGAGGACGAAGCGCACCCTCTTGAAACCCTTGCCCTTCGACTCGGTCTTGGTGACCTCGAGGCGTCCCACCTGGCCGGTCGACGAGACGTGCGTGCCGCCGTCAGCCTGCTTGTCGAGTCCGACGATGTCCACGACGCGGATCTCGGTGACGTAGTCGGGGATCAGGTTCACCTTGGTGCGGATGAGGTCGCGGTCTAGGACCGCTTCGCCCCGGTCGAGGAACGAGACCTCGACCGGACGGTCGGCGGCGATCTCGGCGCTGCAGAGTTCCTCGAGACGTTCGGCGAACCCCTCGGGCAACTCGACGAACTCGAAGTCCATCCGACCGGACAGGGCATCCATGTTCCCTCCGGTCACCACCCGCAGCCAGTCCCGCCAGATGACCCCGCACAGGATGTGCATTGCGGTGTGGGTGCGCATCATGTGGCGTCGGCGCCCGTCGTCGACTTCGCCCGTCACGGTCGTGCCGACCTCTGGGATCGGTCCGGCGAGCGTGTGGAGCACCCGGTCCCCGTCGGAGCGCACGTCGAGCACGGCAGCGGCGCCGGTGGCCCACACCAGGTGTCCGGTGTCGTGGGGCTGGCCGCCACTGGTGGCGTAGAAGGCGGTGCGGTCCAACTCGACGCGGTCGTCGTCGACGGAGACGACCGTGGCCTCGAAGGACCTCAGGTCGGCGTCGCGCAGGTAGAGCCGTTCCGTCATGAGCCGTCCTCCGGGGTGTTGATCAAGATGCGCAACTCACCGTCGAGGACCCGCCAGGCCAACTGCTCGAGGCCGTCCCCATCGGGCGGGAAGGTGGTGGCGTCGCACGAGTCGACGAAGACGTTCCGATTCGTGTCCCACTGCACCAGGCAGTCGGCGCTCTTTGCGGGAACCCGGGCGAAGAAGGAGGACCAGCCGGTCGCCGGGTCGGTGCCTTCGTGCACCACCCAGATCGGGCGGTCCCGGCCGACCAGGTCGGGGAACGCCACCGGCCCGTTGTCGGCGATCTCGGTCGACAGGTTGGCGGCGTCGATGCCCCGAAAGTCGCTGTCGCCGAGGCGCACGTCGATGACATCGTTGGTGCCGGCCATCCAGAGCATCAGCACCAGGATGCCGATCGCCGAGGCGATGCCCGCCAGCCCGACGATGACGGCTCGTCGGGTGTCGATCGTGACGCCTTGGGCGACGGGCACGGCTCCTCCGATGCTGGGCGGGTGTGACGGCTGCAACGACATCCGGGTGGAGGGGCCGATGCAGCGCCTGCCTAGTATCGCCGCAACGGCGGGCCGGGCTACGCCCGGACTTCACGACCACGGGAGACACGGGTGGACCTCTTCGAATACCAGGGCAAGCAGTTCTTCGCCGGGTACGGCATGCCCATCTCGCCGGGGGAGGTCGCCTTCACCGTTGACGAGGCTGTGGCGGCCGCCGAGCGGCTCGGCACGCCCGTCATGGTCAAGGCCCAGGTCCACACCGGCGGCAGGGGCAAGGCCGGCGGAGTCAAGTTCGCCGCAACCCTCGACGACGTCCGCGAACACGCCGGCAACATCCTCGGCCTCGACATCTCGGGCCACGTCGTCGGTCGGGTCTGGATCGAGCAGGCCTCCGACATCGCCGAGGAGTACTACGCCTCGTTCACCCTCGACCGGTCCGCCAAGAAGCACCTCGGGATGCTCTCCGTCGAAGGTGGCGTCGAGATCGAGGCGGTCGCCGACGAGAACCCCGACGCCATCGCCAAGATCTGGGTCGACCCCGTCGACGGCCTCGACGAGGCCACGACACGAGACTGGGTGACGGCTGCCGGCCTGCCCGAGGCCGCCGTGGAGGGCGCCGTCGACATCCTCGGCAGGCTCTACGAGTCGTATGTGGACGGCGACGCCGACCTCGTCGAGATCAACCCACTGATCCTCACCGACGACGGCCGGGTCCACGTCCTCGACGCCAAGGTCACCCTCGACGCCAACTCGGTGTTCCGGCACGAGTCGTATGCGGAGTTCGACGGGACCCAGACCCGCGATGAGCGCGAGACCGCCGCCCACGCCAAGGGCCTCCAGTACGTCGGACTCGACGGGTCCGTCGGGGTGATCGCCAACGGTGCCGGCCTCGCCATGTCGACGGTCGACGTCGTCAACCAGGTGGGGGGCAGCCCGGCCAACTTCCTCGACATCGGTGGTGGCGCCAACGCTGACGTCATGGCCGGGGCGCTCGAGGTCATCAACAACGACCCGGCTGTCCGGTCCATCTTCATCAACATCTTCGGCGGGATCACCCGGGGCGACGAGGTCGCCAACGGCATCGTCGAGGCCATCGGCCGGGTCGACATGCGGTCGCCGATCGTCATCCGCCTCGACGGCACGAACGCCGACGAAGGACGGGCGATCCTCGAACCGCACCTCTCGGAGTCGATGCACATGGCGCCGACGATGCTCGATGCGGCCCGACAGGCCGTCGCCCTGGCCGGGACGAGTCGGGGGGTGGCCTTGTGACCATCTTTGTCGACGAGACCACCAAGGTCGTCTACCAGGGCCTGACCGGCAGCCAGGGCCGCTACTACGGCCTCCTCAACCGCGACTACGGCACACAGGTGGTCGCCGGCACCAATCCGAGAAAGGCGGGCACCGATGTCGACGGGGTGCCCGTGTTCGCCACGGTCGGCGAAGCCGTCGAGGCCACAGGTGCCACCGCCTCGTGCATCTTCATCCCCGCACCCGGCGTCCACGATGCCGTCATCGAGGCCGCCGAGGGGGGCGTCGAGTTCATCGTCGGCATCACCGAGGGTGTGCCGGCCCACGACGAGGCCCTCTTCTACAACCGGCTGAAGCGCGACTTCCCCGGCGTCCGGATGCTGGGCCCCAACTGCCCCGGGATCATCTCTCCGGGACGCTGCAACATCGGCATCACCGCCGGCCACATCGCCCTCGCCGGCGGCCCGGTCGGCATCGTGAGTCGATCCGGCACCCTCACCTACCAGGCGCTCTACGAACTCAAGGAGAAGGGCATTGGATGTACGACCTGCGTCGGGATCGGTGGCGATCCCGTACCCGGTACGACGTTCATCGACTGCCTCGAGGCGTTCGAGGCCGATCCCGACACCAGGGCCGTCATGATGATCGGCGAGATCGGCGGCTCGGCCGAGGAGGAGGCGGCGGCCTTCATCCGGGACCACATGACCAAGCCGGTGTCCGCCTACGTGGCCGGCGTGACGGCCCCTCCGGGCAAGAAGATGGGCCATGCCGGAGCCATCGTCTCGGGAGGCAAGGGCACCGCCGCCGCCAAGATGGAGGCCCTGCGGGAGGCCGGCGTCAGGGTCGGGCTGAACCCCACCGAAGCCGGTGAGCTGATGGCGGAGATCGTCGCGGAACTCTGAGAACCACTGCCATTTCCGGGATTGCCGTGCCGACCCCCGCTGGTACGGTCGCCGGTATGCGCCTCGCGGTACTGGTCTCGGGCACGGGGACGATCCTCGACGCCATGGCCGACGCCGGCCTGCCGGTCTCGTTCGTCGTCGCCGACCGCCCCTGCCGGGCGATCGAGGTCGCCGAAGGGCACGGCATCCCCGCCTCGGTCGTCGAGCGTGACTCGTTCGGCGACGACTTCGACCGCACCGCCTACACCGAGAAGCTCACTGCCGAACTCGAGGCTGCCGACATCGACCTGATCGCCATGGCCGGGTTCGGCACGATCCTCGAACAGCCCATCTACGAGCGTTTCGCCGGCCGGATCCTCAACACCCACCCATCGCTGTTGCCGGCGTTCCCCGGGTGGCGCGCCGTCGACGAGGCCCTCGCCCACGGGGTGCAGGTGACCGGCTGCACCGTCCACTACGCCGAACTCGAGGTCGACTCCGGGCCGATCCTCGCCCAGGAGACCGTGTCAGTCCTGGAGGACGACGACGTGGCGAGTCTGCACGAGCGCATCAAGGCGGTCGAGCGTCGGCTCTACATCGACACGATCCGACGATTGCTCGAAGCCCCACAGGCCGTGGGAGCAACCGAGTGAGTCCCCGCGCCCTGCTTTCCGTCCACGACAAGGCCGGCATCGTCGACCTGGCCCGTGGCCTCGTCGACCTCGGCTGGGAGGTCGTATCCAGCGGGGGCACCGCCTCGCTGCTGGCCGACGAGGGCGTGCCCGTCACCGAGGTCGCCCAGGTCACCGGCGCTCCCGAGATGCTGGGCGGACGGGTCAAGACACTCCACCCGGCGATCCACGGCGGGATCCTCGCCGACCGGTCCGACCCCGACCACGTGGCCGACCTGGAGTCCCGGGGGATCGCTCCGATCGACCTGGTCGTCGGGAACCTCTACCCGTTCACCTCGGACCCGGACGTCGAGCTCATCGACATCG
>Ga0209753_1001465_pt1 | contig 9869 bp, 8 predicted proteins | sample METZYME_3_550m_FD_187550 | JGI IMG/M metagenome (GOLD analysis project Ga0209753, IMG submission 187550) | Marine microbial communities from oxygen minimum zone in mesopelagic equatorial Pacific - METZYME_3_550m (SPAdes) (version 2) | ecosystem: Environmental > Aquatic > Marine > Oceanic | place... | reverse complement strand
TGAGAAATAACGATAAGCGTCTCTACAGTTCCGAACAATATAGCCGGCATTTACAAAAATTTCTTTCTCCAGCAGAGTTTGAGGAATATGGCGAGTTAATCCAAAAAACCGCAATGGATGTTTCCGCTGATCGCCTGACTCGTGTAATTGATTGGGATAAAACAGGTGAACAACTTCAACAGTTGCTGGAACAAAAAGGGATGCCTCAAATCGCTTTCATAGTTTCACGCGAATATCAGCTCAGTGGCGCTTTGTCATTCTATCTACCACACCAGCCATGGCCGCACAGTATCGAAAAACCGGAGCGTAATTTGTGGAGCCCGCTGGAGGAAGTAAAAAGAAGGCCCAGCATTTTCGTTTGTGAATTGCAGGAATGTCAAGGCGGACTGTCTGATTTTACTGAGAGGTTCCAGATGCCTTTAAGTTTTTTAGGTGAGATCGAAACCCGCAGGAAGAACAGATTGATCCGCAATTTACAGGTATACGCTCTCAGTCCCTGAAAGCACACAGCAAAAATACCAATAAACCAACATTACACTTTTACCCCTTGAACCGTAGGCCCAACCCTTACAGCACCAAAATCAGCTTACGGACATCGTATCTCTTTCTAAGTTCACGCTGTTTTATGAAACACCTCTGCGTGAGATGCTTCAATATTGATTTTGTGCCGACTACACTCAATAATTAAGTATTTTGTCCCCTTATTTGTTCCCGATAAGGAATTCGGAGAAAACTACCTGCGCTATCTACAAAGTGTCATCGAGTTCAAGATGCAAATCTGCAACGTCAATATCTTTAATTTCTTCAATTTTCATCCGTGCCTTCGAAGCAATTTTCTGAGCATCACGAATTTGCATTTCTTCATCAAGGAGAATGTTTACCTGTACAGTTAACTCTTGATTCAGATAGTGACAGTAGATGTGAGTTATGCCCTGGATTTCAGGAATTTCAGTGAGTATTTTTTTGACATCACTTTCGATTTCAGTCTGGGGCCGCATCAGAACAATGTCCTTTGTTTCCTCTATCCCTCCTTTAGACTCCACAAAATCGTCTTCTGCATCGACATGAACCAGCACTTCGTTAACAGCAGGCAATTCATCTAAAATACGTAAACGTACTCGTTCTGCCACCTGGTGTGCGGCAGAAATACTCATCATACTATCCACTTCAATATGTAAATCCACCAGCAACTGCGGCCCCATTCTACGAGCTCGCATTTCGTGAAAGTGATCCACTCCATCAATTTCAGCCAGTATATGCCCCAACTCACTAATCACTTCTTCTTCAACAGTCTCATCAGTGAGTTCCCGAATGCTTTCATAACCGATGTCAATTCCTGTTTTAATAATCAGGCCCGCCACCAGTACCCCGGCAATAGGATCCATTAACGGAATCCCCCATTGTGCACCTCCAATTCCAACAAGTGCGGCCACGGAAGAAATTGCATCTGAGCGGTGATGCCAGGCATTTGCCAGCAAAACACGGCTTCCGCTGCGTCTGCCAACCATCCGTGTGACATGAAACAACGCCTCTTTGAAACAGATTGCGATACCTGCCATCCAAAGTGCTGCTGTTCCCGGGACCTCTGGCGTATCTATTTTATTTAAAACATGCCAGGCTACTCCAACTCCAGTTAAGAGCAGAAAAATCGCAACAATAAAAGTACCAACTGTTTCAAATTTTCCGTGTCCGTAAGGATGATTTTTATCTTTCGGAACACCAGCCATGTGCACCGCCCAAAGTGTGATGCTGTCAGAAAGCAAATCTGAAACAGAATGGCCGGCGTCTGCGATCAAAGCGGATGAATGGGCTATGGTGCCAATGAAGCCTTTTGCTATCGCCAAAATAAGATTGGCAAACAAACCAAGCCAGGTGACCCTTAAGGCATGTTTTTCCGTGAGATCTGCTGCTAGCATTTGTTAAAAATGATTTTTGAGTTCACGCAATGTCCGAAAAACATTCTTTTCCGAAAGATCATGATTTGGATCCTTGGACTTTAGAGTGGTGTGAATTTCAGCAGAATAGCAGCGTAGAAACGGATTGGTTTGCCGCTCCACAGCTATAGTAGTGGGGGTGGAAAATGCTCCTGATGAGCGGAGAGCTGTGACGGCAGCCAATTTTTTTTGAATTTCTGCATTTCCGGGTTCTACTGTCAAAGCAAATCGCAAGTTGGCTTCTGTGTATTCGTGTCCGAAATACAGTTCAGTTTCATCGGGAAGCCTGCCTATATTAAAATTCAAAGAATCATACATTTGCGCCGGAGTTCCTTCAAAAAGTCGGCCACAGCCTCCCGCAAACAAGGTGTCTCCGGTAAAAGCCGTCTTACCAAAAACATAAGTTATGGCTCCGGAAGTGTGTCCAGGATTGTGTAAAAATGATCCGCTCTGCTCCCCAAAACGAACCCCATCTCCATTTTTCAAAAATTCAGTCTGCTCTGGAATTCTCCCCCGGTCGGAATCATGACCGTAAATTGTTAATTCCGGGTAAAGTGCCTTCAATTCTTTGTTGCCACCCACATGATCCCAATGGTGATGCGTGTTGAGAATTGTAGTCAACTTCACACCCTCCTGCTCAACTGCTTTTCGTACAGGTGCTTGCTCGGATGGATCTACTACGGCAGCTTCCTTTGTTTTTTTACAAATCAGCAAATATGCAAAATTGTCCTGCAAACAGGGAATAGTGACGATTTTCATCAAAATATCTCAGGTTTTATGTTCCGGTTTAACTGATGTCACTTTTGTTTGAAGCGTACCATCATCCAATCGCACCTGCAATTCATCTCCGGCATGAACCTCTGTTACAGATCGCAATGAATTCCCTTTTTTGTCTAGCGTAACACTGTAGCCCCGGTGGAGTACCGAAAGCGGACTAAGGCTGTCCAGCAAGTCCATCTGTTGCTGCACGGAATCACCCCGCTTTTTGTGAAAAAGTCCTATGGCACGCGTTAAACGATCCTGAAGAAGCTCCACACTACGCTGATACGTCAGCAGTTCACGCCCGGGATTAAGAAGTAAAAGTTTATCGACAACACTGGAGATGCGATTGAGTAAATTTTCCAGCAGACGCCTCGTTCTCTCCTGAAGCAAAGAATCCAAGTCATCCACACGCTGATTAAATTGTTCTACCATTGCAACAGGTGAAGCCAAGCGCTGGCGTACAGCTTCAACATATTCACTGAGACGGTCAAGTTGCTGAAACATTGCTCGCTGCAGCTGTTCCTGCTTTTGACTCATTGTGAGCATTAAATCTTGTTTGTTGGGAACAGCCAATTCCACTGCCGCAGACGGCGTCGGCGCACGCAAATCACTGACAAAATCGGCAATTGTGAAATCGGTTTCATGTCCAACTGCAGAAATAACAGGAATATCTAACAAAAAAATTGCTCTTGCCAGTTTTTCATCGTTGAAAGCCCACAAATCTTCCATTGATCCGCCGCCTCTGCCAACAATCAAAACGTCTATCTGCTGTGAATCACGAATCTTGTTCAAATGCTGGAGTCCTTCCACCAATTTCGGTGGAGCTGAATCACCCTGCACCGGAACAGGAAATAACAAAACCGGAATCCCTGGAAAGCGGTGTTCCAGAACAGTCAGCATGTCGTGTATCACCGCACCAGTCGGTGAAGTGACAATTCCTATTCTTCTAGGCAAAAAGGGGATGGACTGCTTATGTTCCGGAGCAAACAAGCCGTCCGCGTCAAGTTTGGCTTTCATTTGGTCAAAGGCTAGTTGAAGTGCTCCCAGACCTTTTGGCTCCATCGAGGAAACCATGATTTGATATTCGCCACGCTGCTGATAAACAGTGAGGTGTCCGCGAACAATAACTTCCAAACCATTTTCCGGTTCAAAGCGCAAACTATTTGCTGCTTGCCGAAACATCACGCCGCGTATTTGCGACTGATCATCCTTAAGACTGAAATACCAATGGCCAGAGGAAGCTCTCTTAACATTCGAAAGCTCAGCCTCCACAGTTAAGGAACGAAATTTTCCTTCCAGCAGCAGCGCAACCTGGCGTGTCAGCTGTGTGACTGTAAGAGGTTTTTGAGCCCGTAGAGATTCAAAATTATTGAACCCAGGAGCATTCGTTTCTTGAGTTTTTGAAGCGGATTTTTTGTCTTTTTGGGGAGGATCAACTTCAAAAGGAATATGCATGATGTTACCAGTATAATTCATTCTTTCCAGCCCAGCAGCTGCTCCTGCATCACAGTTTCAGGAGCCTGTTTTCCTGTCCAAAAAGTGAATGCCCCACAACCCTGGTAGAGTAACATGCCTGAACCATTGATAGCTGGAATACCAAGTTCCTCAGCTTGTTTGAGCAGTGTTGTCTGGGCAGGACTATAAATAATGTCAGCCAGATGTTCTATTTCTTGACATTGACTTAAATCCAGCGGACTTTCACCTGACTCCATGCCGACTGTGGTCGTGTTGACCAGCAAATCCAAAGTAGTTGCCTGTAATGTTTCCACTGTAACTGATTCCAATTGTGTTTGCGGAAAAATTGGAGAAAATTCTGTCAATAAACTTTCAGCACGCTCTGCAGTACGATTATGAATAAGAATCCTGGATGCACCGGCATTAGCAAGCCCAGCTACTAAGGCACGTGCGGCTCCGCCTGCACCAAGGAGAGCAATCGATTTGTTTTCTGGGGAAAAATTCAGGCTTCCAAGCGAGCGTATAAATCCGGAAATATCCGTATTGGTCCCTATGAGGAGCCCCTGCTCATTTCTAATTGTGTTGACAGCGCCAATCTTTTTTGCAAGTGGTGTGATTTCGTCAAGATAAGGAATTACGGAACTTTTATGAGGAACGGTAACATTGAAACCGGCAACATTCAAAGCTTTGAGTCCAGTAAGGGCTTCCCCAAGCTGATCAGGTTTCACCGAAAACGCAACAAAACGTGCATCCATATTTAATGCAGCAAACACTGCATTATGCATTCGTGGCGAAAATGAATGTTCTGCAGGATAACCGATGATGCAGTAAATTTTGGTCTTTCCGGTAATTATTTCCGTCATTCCAACTCATTAAAATATGCTCCAAACAAGGCTGCTATCGCTACCAAAGCTTCTTCCTCCTTCTCTCCATCAGCACTGACTTTGAGAGTAGTATCTTTAGTAGCTCCAAGCATCAGGACATCCATGACTGATTTGGCGTTTTTAACTTGTCCATCTTTAGCTAAGCGTATGTCACAAGGATATTCATTGGCCAAACGTACCAATTGAGCCGCAGCACGTGCGTGAAGCCCAAGACGATTGATGATCAAAATATCCTGACTAACCATATTTTAAAATCCTGCCTGTATTCTCAAATCGTTTGCCTTGTCAGTTGCTTCCCAAGTGAATTCTGGAATTTCCCGGCCAAAATGCCCAAATGCTGCTGTTTTCCGGTAAATTGGGCGCAGCAGGTCGAGAGTGCGAATTAGTCCTGCTGGTTTTAATTCAAAATTGTTGCGAATCAATTTAATAATTTTTGATTCTTCAATCTTGTTTGTTCCAAAAGTTTCAACAGAAACAGAAACTGGTTCAGCAACACCAATCGCATAAGCCAATTGCACTTCACAGCGTGATGCCAATCCTGCCGCAACCACATTTTTAGCAACGTGACGAGCTGCATATGCAGCAGAACGATCTACTTTTGAAGGGTCTTTTCCAGAAAATGCACCTCCGCCATGACGTCCCATTCCACCGTAAGTGTCAACAATAATTTTGCGTCCAGTCAAACCACAGTCTCCTTGTGGACCACCAATCACAAAAATTCCTGTCGGATTGATGTGATACTGCGTGGAATCATTCAAGTATTTTTCAGGAATCACAAAACGAATTACATTTTTCAGTATTTCTTCGTGCAGCTGAGACTGAGACACTCCCTCTGCATGCTGCGCACTTATGACTACAGCATCTACAAATTTTGGTTTGCCGTCAACATAACGAACTGTCACCTGAGATTTTCCGTCCGGACGCAAATAATCCATAGTCCCGTCCTTACGGACATGTGAAAGCCGCTCGGTCAGACGATGTGCTAACTGAATAGGGAGAGGCATTAGTTCTGGAGTTTCATCGCAAGCATATCCAAACATCAATCCCTGGTCTCCTGCACCTTGTTCGGTATGTGCACCTTCACCTTCGTTGACACCTTGTGCAATGTTTAGAGATTGTTTATCTAAACTAATCAACACTGCACAAGTGTTAGAATCAAAGCCCATCTTGGAATCTGTATAGCCAATTCCCTCGATGGTATCACGCACCACTTTTTGCATGTCTACCTGCGCTTTTGTTGTCACCTCTCCTGCCACAACAACCATACCTGTAGTAACCAAGGTTTCACATGCCACACGGCTGCCGGCGTCCTGCCCTAGCATTGCGTCAAGAATTGCATCAGAAATTTGATCAGAAATTTTGTCCGGATGACCTTCGGTCACACTTTCTGAAGTAAATAACATTTCGCTCATGGCTTTTTATATCTAAAAAGTTAATAACTGTTAATTATATTAAAACTCAGAATCGTTCAAATTTCAAGAAAAGTTTAGACAATTCGACGTATACAACTTTAGTGATTTACAATTGCTGTGTCTAGGGTTTCTATCCAGTCGTCCAATTCTCGAACCGCGTGCTGCCGTTGCAAAGGTGTTAAAATCGCATCAAACTGCAGAATCCTTTTCTTGTTACGCTGAATTCGCGCATCTCTCAGAGGATTAGTCTCGCTTTGCCAACTTTGAGTCCACTGACGGAACCAGTTTTCAAGCTGCATACTATCCGGAGAAGAGCGTAACAAAGCCAAAAATTGAGGCTGTGACTTACGGCGGCGTTCCATTCTTTCCGCTAATGGATCCTCTGATTCAGTATACCATTTTGTCTGCAAAAGTTTAATTTGCCTTTGCTGATCTTTAGTGAATTCTCCAAACCAGTCTTCCATTTGCACCCAAAATTCTTCCTGCCTTTTCTGCAAACGCTCTTCCGAATGTTCTAGTTTTTCCATCATTTCTTCATTTTCTTCTGCCATTTCACGCTCCAGATTATTGATCTGTTCCGGACTTACTTTTGTCAGAAATAATGCTGCATCAGGAATCAAGCGTTCAAACGTCCGGCCTATTTTTGCTTCATAACGAGAAAAACCTTCGTCAAGCTCGCTCATCGTGAGCCCGTCTTTTGCTCTGTTTTGTATATCAATTAAAAAACGCTTATAACGTGGTAATTCCACGTTACGATGCCACTCAAGGTGCAACCGCATACGTTCTTCCACCCATTCTTCCTGTGCATTTGTTAGCTCAAAATAAGAGTCAAGCTGCCACGAAGCAATTATATCTCCATAATCGTAAAACAACTTGGTTGTATTACAACCGGCAAGAAAAAACAGCAATACAAGAAAGAGAAAAAAATTTTGGTATTTTTGCATCATTGTGGTTTTGATCAAGGATAGTGGTGGACTACCATAACACCACATGTCCTAAAAGAGAAGAGATCTCTACAAATTGCCTTGCCAATAAAGGCAATTAGTTCTATTTTTGCTATTGTAATTTTAGTTTTTTATAGACACAAGTATAAGGAAAAGATGAATCCCTGGTTAATGACTTTGGTAATGCTTGTCGCATGGGGAGCTTTTGCTCTGCAAATTACCATTAAGCTTGGTGCACTCACCAAAATGGCTCCTGAAAATCGACTGAATGAAATAGGCCGAAGGATCGGCAGGCTTTTCAAAATTGGTTTCGGGCAGCAAAAATTGATCGGCCGGAGCCGCGAGCGTGGTTCCGGAATTATGCACGCATTTATTTTTTGGGGTGCCCTGTTAGTCGGAGTGAGAGAATTCACACTGATGGGTGAAGGATTTGTCAACGGTTTTCAGGAATATTTACCTTTGCTCGGTTCAGATTATTTATTAGGTTACGTTTACATTATGGTTTACAACATTACTGAAGTTGTGGTGCTGGCCATGATTTTGGTGGCACTTTTCCGGAGGATTGTGCCCAAGCCAGACCGTCTTGAGCTGAACTGGGAAGGCATTTACGTTTTGCTCTTCATCGGTTCAATCATGTTTACCGACCTCCTGTTTGATGCGGCACGACTAAATTTGGTCGAATACTACGGACATCATCTGCATTTTTTTAAGAGCTCAGCATACGGTTCGGAATGGGAATGGGCGCCATTCAGTGTTTTGCTGGCTTACGTTTTAATCGGACTCGGAGAAGGTGCAAACGCTTTTTTCTATTATTTTGGTTTTTGGGGACACGTGGCGTCAATGTTCATCTTCGTGAATTTGCTGATTCACACCAAGCAGTTTCATGAAATGACCGCACTTCCAAATGTATTTTTTGGATCACTGGATTATCCACACAGCATTGCTCCGCTTGCTGATTTGGAAGATGAAAGTGCCTGGGATGAAGGCCGTATCGGCATCAGCAAACTGGAACACTTAACCTGGAAACAAGGACTGGACCTCTTTTCCTGCACAGAATGCGGACGCTGTCATGATGTCTGTCCCACGTTTATCACAGACAAACCTCTCACACTAAAACGTTTCAATCAATCTCTGCTGTACCATTTGCGAAACGAGGAAGCCACGCTGTTCCGGACAGGTTCGACCGCTGAAGATAAAACGCTTGTTGGAGAGATCATTCGTCCTGAAACGCTTTGGGCCTGCACGACTTGCCGGGCTTGTGAAGAGGTCTGTCCTGTTTCGATTGAACATGTTCCGCGTATTCTTGGCCTGCGCCAAAATCAAACTATGATGGAAGAAGCATATCCTCCAGAAATGGCCGCTACTTTTAAGGGACTGGAAAGAAACTTCAATCCTTGGGGCGTCGGCTTCGACCAGAGAGCGGATTGGGCGGAAGGTTTGAACATCACCCTGATGTCAGACACTAAAGCAGAGGAAATTGACGTTCTGATGTGGGTCGGCTGTGCTGGGTCATATGACAGTCGAAACCAGAAAATTGCCCGGGCAACCGCTACACTTTACCAGAAAGCCGGTGTCAAATTTGCGATGCTAGGTACAGAGGAAAAATGTACTGGTGACCTGGCAAGACGTTCCGGTAACGAAATGCTTTTTCAGATTTTGGCTGGAGAAAATGTGGAAACACTCAACAAATACAACATCAAAAAAATTGTCACGGCTTGTCCGCACTGTTTGAACACCATCAAAAATGAATATCCGCAATTAGGCGGCGAATATGAGGTTTTGCATCATTCGCAGTTCATTGAAAAACTGGTTGAGGAGGGACGCTTACCAATTGGTAGTAATCTTAAAGACACTATTACTTTTCACGACCCCTGTTATCTGGGACGCTACAATCAGGAATATGAAGCTCCACGGAATTTGTTGAATAAATCTGGGAATGAACCTGTTCGGGAAATGAAACGTCACGGCACTGAGAGCTTTTGCTGCGGCGGCGGTGGTGCACGCATGTGGATGGAAGAAACCATCGGTTCGCGTATAAACGAAACACGTAGCGAGGAAGCTGTGAGCACCGGAGCCTCAACAGTGGCAACCGGATGTCCTTTCTGCATGACCATGATGAGTGACGGAATTGCTGCAAAAGGAAGGAGAGAATCGATGCAGGTTAAAGATTTAGCCGAACTCGTGCTGGAGGCTGTAGAGGGGAATTAGCGTTCAGCTAAAGACTTCGACAAATATTTTGCAGAGCAGCCCAATTGTTTGTAGAAATAACAGGCTCACTCACAAAATCAGCTTCATTCTCAATTAGAGTTTTCAATATCTGTAGTCTTGACGACATGTCCGGATGTGTTGAAATAGTTTCCGGCAGTGAGGAGACATGTTTTTGCAAAACCAGATACATGTTGAGCATTTCCTCAGGATCCACTCTTACCTGATGAAGTAGCTGCAGGGCCAAAGCATCTGCCTCGATTTCAAGCTCAC
>Ga0209753_1001463_pt1 | contig 9880 bp, 8 predicted proteins | sample METZYME_3_550m_FD_187550 | JGI IMG/M metagenome (GOLD analysis project Ga0209753, IMG submission 187550) | Marine microbial communities from oxygen minimum zone in mesopelagic equatorial Pacific - METZYME_3_550m (SPAdes) (version 2) | ecosystem: Environmental > Aquatic > Marine > Oceanic | place... | reverse complement strand
GGATCGGGCTAGCTGCTTAAAGCGGGCCGGCGATGCCTCGGCAATGTAAAGGTCGCCATTGCGGCTGAGGATGATCAGCTTGCCGTCGGCAGCGGTGATGGAGGCGCAAGGAATGCTGCTTTTCGTCCACTCGGTCTCACCAGTCTTCATGTTAATGCAACGGACGGTGTTGCCGCGAGTGACGCGGCCGTCGGCTCCGTAGAAGTAGTCGCCAATCACCACACCGGGGTTGAAGTGGATGCGCATGTTACGGTTCTTCCACTTGGACCGGGTATTGGTGCCACTCAACTCAATCAACTCGCCGTCGCGGGAGTTGGAGGTGAGGAAGATCTTGCCATCGTACAGCACCGGATCTGCAGCATTTACCGATGAACTGGTTTTAAATGACTTTGACCAAAGCTGCTTACCTGTGGCGGCATTAACGCCGTAGGCACTGCTGCTGCCAAACATGATGAATGCCTCGGTGCCACGATGATCGTAGGGAACGGGAGTCGCGTAGCCTGATGCGCCGGTGCCGGTTTTCCACTTGAGGCTGCCGGTTTTCTTATTGAGCGCAATCCCTCGCGAGCCGACATTGTAAACAACCTTGTCTCCATGGATCAGCGGCGAGGAGGCAAAACCCCAGGTAGGTGTCGAAACACGGTAGAGTTTTTTCAAATCCTTGTTCCACACTTCGTCTCCGGTGGCTGCTTCAAGACAAAACGCTTTTCCGGTCTTGCTGAGGGTGTAAACGTATTCGCTATCGACGATGGGAGTCGTATTGGGCCCACCATCGTATTGTCTGGGGTTTAATGCTTCAGAATAGGAATATCGCCACAGGATATCACCAGTCGCTTCCTCCAGGGCGTAAACCGTGTCGCGGTTGGATTTGTTGCCCATGGTGAACACCCGTCCGTCCGCCACAGAGACCGTGGCAAAGCCGGTGCCGACCGAGGCGGTCCAAAGTCGCTTGGGGCCGCTCGAGCCCCATTTCTCGAACCAGTCCGTTTCCTTGGAGATGCCATTGTGGTCCGGGCCGCGCCAGTTGGGCCAATCAGCCGCCTGGCCAAGCGAGACAGCCGAAACGAGCAATGCTGCTGCGATGAGTGTTTTTTTCATGTTCGATTCAATTTAGTGCGGCAAATATAGGCCAAAAGTTCACTGCGTCAATGGAATAAAATTAATGGTGTCCGGAGAAAGAGCAATCCCAATACCACCCATTGATTACGTAGGAATCTCACGAAAAGTAACTGTCCAACTGTCTCGCATGCGTGGTTCTCATCTCAAAAGTGTTAAAAATACACAAAAAGTGCTTGACAAATTATGGGGCTGGATGATTACTCGGCCCAGTTCGCACGGTGTCTGATGCGAGTGCTGTCGTGGATGTCCACTTTTGCCGACATCGCATTAATCTGACAATTCACCGGAGAGCTTGAAGGTTTCCCCAACCTTGGCGATTCGGAACGAAATTTGGCCGGTCAAGCTCAGGCTTGGCCGGCTCTTTTTTGCGGATCCGCCTTTTTGATTTCTTGTCCGCCATCCGCCGTTATGTGAGGCTGCTTGGCCCTATGCAATTACCCTGGACCGGACCAATCCCTTTGGCCAGGCTGGCCCTGATCCCCATTGTCTCGTTGGGCTTGGCTAAGTCCGCCCTGGGCAAGCCTGCTGAGGTGGCCAGGCCGAACATCATTTTCATCCTCGCCGACGACTTGGGCTACTCGGAGCTGGGCAGCTACGGTCAGAAGAAAATCAAGACGCCCAATCTCGACCGCTTGGCCGGGCAGGGCATGCGCTTCACGCGTAACTACTCCGGCAACGCCGTCTGCGCGCCATCGCGCTGCGTGTTCATGACCGGCAAGCACCCCGGGCACGCCTTTGTCCGCAACAATGGCGAAGTGAAACCGGAAGGCCAACGACCCATCCCCAAGGCGGAGCAGACCATCGCCGAGTTGCTCCGCAGTCATGGCTACGGCACCGGCGCATTCGGCAAATGGGGTCTGGGCTTTCCCGGCTCTGAAGGCGACCCAGTGCATCAGGGGTTCGACCGTTTTTTCGGCTACAACTGCCAGCGCCACGCGCACAGCTATTACCCGAATTATCTCTGGAGCAATCTCAAGCGCGTCCCGCTGAACAACGAGCCGCCGGTGCCGGGCCACGCGTCGTTGCCAAGGGATGCCGACCCTGCCGATCCGCGCAGCTACGACATTTTCAAGGGGCAGGATTATGCGCCGGACCGCATCAATGAGCAGGCGCTGACGTTCCTTCGGAAAAATAGGGACAAGCCGTTCTTCCTCTACTATCCGACCGTTATCCCGCACGTCGCGCTGCACGTGCCGGACGAGGAACTCGGACCGTACCTCGCGCAGAAATGGGACGACCCGCCGTTCACCCGGGCCAAGGGCTACGGCTACACACCGCACTTCACCCCGCGCGCCGCGTACGCCGCGATGATCTCGCGGATGGACCGCTACGTCGGCCGCGTGCTCGACCTCGTCAACGAGCTTGGACTCGCCGAGAACACGATCGTCGTATTCACGTCCGATAACGGTACAACACACTTGAAGGCCGAGGTGGACTACGACTTCTTCGATAGCGTCAAGCCGTTGCGCGGACTCAAGGGTTCGTTGTACGAGGGCGGTGTGCGCGTGCCGCTCATCGTCCGTTGGCCGGGCAAAATAAAGGCAGGCAGCACCTCCGAGGTCGTGACCGGCTTTGAGGACTGGATGCCGACGCTGCTCGACCTGATCGGCGAAAAAGCCAGCACGCCAAGCGACACAGATGGCGTTAGCATCGCGAACGCGTTGCTCGGTAAAAAGCAGCAGCCGCGCAAGTTTCTCTACCGCGAATTCTCCGGCTATGGAGGCCAGCAGGCCGTTTGGGCCGGACGCTGGAAAGCCGTCCGCCAAAACATCCTCCGCAAAAACAACAAAACCCCGCTCAAGATTGAGTTGTACGACCTGAAGGCCGACATCAGCGAATCGAACGACGTCGCTGCCGATAACCCTAAAATCGTGGCGCAACTAAAAAAACTGATGATTCAAGAACACACCCGCTCCGAGTTTTACCCCATCAAGCCTTTGGATTAGTCTTCGCCGGAACATGTCCACCTCCCAACTCCAACGACTTTTGATCACCGCCACGGCAGTGGCCTTGGCTGGCTGCGGAGCCAAGCAAGTTGGCGGGGTGGATGCTACTGTTTGGCAGGCGGTTGAGCAGGGCGAGGTGGCCGTGGTATTAAAAAACCTGGGAGAGCCAAGCTTGGCCAATTCCACCAACGCAGCAGGGGACTCTCTGCTTTATGAATCGGTTGCCAGTCCGGACTTGGCGGTTGTCCGAGTGCTCTTGGCCAAGGGCGCGAATGTGAATCAGCGAAACCAGTTTGGCCGAACACCGTTGCATCGGGCCGCCGACGAAAACCGGCCCGAGGTCGTGCGGTTACTCTTGGCCAAGGGCGCCGATGTGAACGCACGCGATTGCCGAGGCTCCACGCCGCTGATCGCCGCGGCGGAGTTTGCCGGCTTGCCGGTGCTCGAGTTGCTGGTCGAGGCCGGTGCGGATGTGCCCGCTGGAAACCATTACGGACGAAGCGCACTGCACAACGCGGCCAAGCGGGAAGACACCGAGGTAACAAAATTTCTGATCGCCCACGGTGCCCGACTCAACCAAGTCTGCGAGTACGGCACACCGCTGGACTTGACCGCCAACAGCGAGATCGCCGAGGTGCTGCGAGCCGCCGGTGGATTGGAGTCCGCCACCAAGAGCATCGCCTCACGAACGCACCAGCGTTACAGCACCGAGTTGCCCTCAACGAAGTAGTCGCCGCGGTTCTGCCTCCACACTTCCTTTATCTGCTGCTAGTTTTTTGCCATGGCGAAGACTGCATTGCTGTTTGCCGGGCAGGGGGCCCAGTTTGTGGGCATGGGCCGGGACTTGGCGGAGTCGCACCCCACGGCCAAGGCGTTGATCGAGCAGGCCGACAAAGCGCTTGGCTATGGCTTGAGCGAGATTTGTTTTTTCGGGCCGGAGGAGCAACTGGTGCGCACTGAGCACGCGCAACCGGCGATCTATCTCGTCGGCTGGGCCGCGCTTCAGCTGCTCAGGGAACAGGTGCCGGGCTTGGCTTTCGACGCGACGGCCGGCTTGTCGCTGGGCGAGTTCACTGCGCTGGCTGCGGCCGATGCGCTTGGCTTTGAGGACGGGCTCCGCGTCGTGCGTCGGCGGGGGGAGGTGATGCAGGAGGCGTGCGAGGCCAGCGCCGGAGGCATGGCGGCGATCGTCGGTCTCGACGAGGAGGCGGTGCGCTCCGTTTGCGACCAGGCCGATGTGAGCCTAGCCAACCTCAACTGCCCCGGCCAAATCGTTGTCTCAGGTGACACCGACAAGATAGATGCCGCCTGCGACGCTGCGAAGACCGCGGGGGCCAAGCGCGCGATTCCACTGCCGGTCGCTGGTGCGTATCACTCGCCGTTGATGCAACCGGCGCAGTCCGGCCTGGGCGAGATCTTGGCCAAGGTCGAGTTATGTGAGCCGTCGGTGCCGGTGTACAGCAACGTCACCGGCCAGGCACACGCCAACGCCCGGACGATCGCCGGCGCGATGGTGGAGCAGGTCACCTCCCCGGTGAAGTGGGAGGCGTGCATCCACGCGATGATTGCCGATGGCGTCACGCGATTCATTGAGCTTGGCCCGGGCACGGCGCTCACCGGTTTCATGAGGCGGATTGACCGCACCGCTGAGATGCTGAACGTTGGTGACTGCGACAGCCTGGCCAAGGCGGCCGAGGCGCTCAACGCTTGACTTGAAAAACCGGGGCCAGGGTGCAACCGTAGGCGACCAGCGAGAATCGTCAATGGCCTCCACACTCAAGTCACTTCGCGCCCTCTCCGCCCCGTCGCGGGTGCGGTTGGTCGCGTTGCTCAACGAGAGTGAGTTGACGGTGCGGGAGTTGACTGAAATTACGAATATGCGCCAGTCCGGCATCTCGATGCACCTTGGCCAAATGCAGGAGGCAGGCCTCGTCGAGTCGAGCCGCGACGGCAAAAACGCCTACTATCGCGTCGCCCGTGACAACGGTGTGGAGAGCAGCAGGTTGATCGAGTTAGCGGCCGCAGGGGCGGCGGAGATTCCTGAGCACGCGTCCGACCTGGTGAACCTGAAGCGCATCCTCGAGCGGCGCGAAAACCAGGATCTGGTTTATTTTAACCGTGTTGCCGGCCGGTTCGACAGCGTTTACGGGCCGGGTCGTTCATGGCAGGCGTTTGGCCAACTGCTGCTCAGGCTCGTGCCGGAGATTGTCGTCGCCGACCTTGGCTCCGGCGAGGGGTTGCTGAGCGAGTTGCTCGCGCGCAAATGCAGGCGCGTCATCTCGGTGGACAACTCGGAGGAGATCGTCAAGTTCGGCCAGGCCAAGGCGGAGCGAAACGGCCTGGCCAACCTTGAGTTTCGGCTGGGCGACCTGCAGCATCCGCCGATCGACGATGCGTCGGTGGACCTCGCGATCCTCAGTCAGGCACTGCACCACGCGGAGGAACCGGCCCGGGCTATCGAGAGCGCGTTTCGCATCATCAAGCCCGGCGGCCAGTTGATGATCCTTGACCTCGTCGTGCACAAGTTCGACAAGGCGCGCGAGTTGTTCGGCGACCGCTGGCTGGGTTTCGCCGAGAGCGAGCTGCATCAGTGGCTCGAGTCGGCCGGCTTCGGGCAGATTGAGATCAGCGTCGTGTCACGCGAGGAGGAGGAGCCGAACTTCGAGACGCTGCTGGCCAGCGCGACGCGGCCAGTCTAGGCCGGGCGACGAATGGGATCGCACCTTTACAACAGCCGACTCGGCAAGGTCGCCTGGTTCGTGCGCCGCTTTGGCGCGGCCGAGCTGTTTCTCAAGCCGTTGCGGTGCGCGTTCGCACCGCTGATCATACCGCGCCTGGCTCCGGCGGAGTTTGTGTTCGAGGACAAATCGCTGCCGCTCTTTTATCACCGCTACAACATGACGTGGGCCACCGAGCGTGCCGTGGAGGTGCCAATTGCCCGAGAATTTCTCGAGCGGTACGCTGGCAGGCGCGTGCTCGAGGTCGGCAATGTCACGCCGTACTACCTCGACACCGCGCACACGGTTCTCGACAAGTACGAGCGCGGTCCCGGCATCATCAATGCGGACATTACTGACTACGCGCCGGGGGATCGCTTTGACCTGATCCTGTCGGTTTCGACCTTTGAGCACATCGGTTTCGACGACGAGATGGACGGCGACAGCGGCGTGAAAATCAGTCGAGCCATCACGACCTGCCGGGGACTTTTGGCTGCGGGCGGGCAGCTCGTGTTGACGCTGCCGCTTGGCTACAACCCGGCGCTAGATCGAATGATTGCCGACCGGCAACTCGGCTGCAACCGCGCGATATTTCTCAAGCGCACCGGCCGCTTGGCTTGGCAAACCGTGGATGCTGAAGCCGCCTTGGCCTGCGAGTATGGCCGGCCGTTTCCGTACGCCAACGCCGTGATGATCGCGCAGTTTGAAGGGTTGCCCGGATGAAGCTGCTGCGGTTTCTCATGCTGAATTGGCGCGACCCGGAGAATCCGCTCGCCGGCGGCGCGGAACGGGTCACGCTGCGGCACTTGGCGGAGCTCGTGCGGCGCGGGCATGAAGTGGTCTGGTTCGCGAACGATTTTGACGGTGCCGAGCGCGAGACGACGATCGACGGCATCCGAATCATCCGTGGCGGCGGGCGCGGCACGTCCATTTTGCACGCGCGCCGATGCTGTCGCGATCACGGACCTTTTGACCTGGTGATCGACCAGCACCACGGCCTCCCGTGGTTCGCGCACTGGTGGTCCGGCAGGAAATGCATCGCCTACATTCACGAGGTGCTCGGGCCGATCTGGCGCGCGTTTTACCGCTGGCCAACCAGCACGATTGGCCGGGCGCAGGAACGGTTTTTCCAGCGGCTTTATGCCGGTGTTCCATTTTGGACGGTGTCCGAATCGACCCGTCAGCAGTTGCTCAGCCACGGAGTGCGCGACGTGCGCGTTTGGCCAAACGGCACCGACACCGAGCCGCTGCCGACCCTCCCGGCCAAGCCTTTAGACAAGCCGCTTCGCCTGATTGCGCTCGCGCGGTTGGCCCCGAACAAGCGGGTCGATCACGTGGTGCGAGCGCTCGCGTTGCTGCGCGAACAGGGCTGTGAGGCGGAGCTGACCATCATCGGCTGGGGACAGGACCAATGGCGGCTCGAAGCGCAGGTCAACGAGCTTGGACTGTCGGGCGCCGTGACGTTCGCCGGCCGGCTCGATGACGCAGAAAAAAATGCCGAACTGCAAAAGGCGCACCTGCTGCTGCACACATCGATGCGCGAAGGCTGGGGGCTTAACGTGATCGAGGCCAACGCGATGGGAACGCCGGCGGTGGTCTATCCGGTCGGCGGTTTAGTGGACTCGACTGTTCACGGGCAGACCGGCCTCGTCAGCGAAGCCGAGACGCCCGAGAGCCTGGCCGGGACGCTCATCAGCCTTGCCAATGACCCGGCGCGTTATGATGCAATGCGAAGCGTGGCTTGGGAGCGGTCGTTCGAGTTTCGCTGGGAGCGAGTCCTGCAGCCGACCTGTGACTGGCTGGAAAACATGGCGCGTGGGCAGGAGTCCGGTTAAATTTCGCCGGCTGATTTTTATCACTGTAGTCCGTGACACCCTTGTTCGAAATTGAATCCCTCACTCACCGTTACGGCTCCGTGTTGGCGCTGGACGACCTGTCGTTGTCGGCGGAGCCGGGAGCCATTGGCTTGGTTGGGCAAAACGGTGCGGGCAAGTCGACTCTGATCAAGATCCTGCTGGGCCTCGTGCGGCACACCGCCGGCACGGTGCGGGTGTTCGGCTCGGACGTGACCCGGAACGGTGTCGGGCTGCGTGGCCGCATCGGCTACATGCCGGAGCGTGAGGGCGTGCTGCCGGGGCTCAACGGCATCGAGTATGTAGGGCTCGCGGGCGAGTTGAACGGCATGCCGCGCAAACAGTCGCTCCGCAGGGCGCACGAACTTTTATCACAGCTGGGCCTGGAGGAAGCGCGCTACCGCCGGCTGGAGAATTATTCCGCCGGCATGGTTCAGCGCATCAAGCTGGCGGCCACGCTGGTGCATGACCCCGACCTGCTGCTTCTTGATGAGCCAACCTCGGGGCTGGATCCCGACGGTCGCACCGCGATGCTCTCGCTGCTCAAGTCACTCGCGCGGCGGCCAGGCAAGTCGCTGGTTTTGTCGACGCATCTACTAGGAGATATCGAGCGGGTCTGCCGGCACACGATCATCTTGGAGGAGGGCGCCGTCGCTGCGTCGGGCACGCTCGACGAGTTGCTCGCCGGTCAGCCGCATGCTTTTTTGCTCCAATGGAAAAGCGATAACGACGCCATCAGTGGTGAGTTTCTCGCTGCGCTGCAGCGGTCGGGTGCGCAGGTGGCTTCGGGTGATGAGCTTGGCCAAGCGCGGGCGGTGGTGTCGGAGCAGTGGGCGACGCAACAGTTTTTCCAGCTCGCCCGCGAATGCGGCGTGACGTTGACCGGTCTTGAGCCGGAGGAGATGGATTTGAGCACGGTGTACCGGCGGTTGGTCGGCAAAGAGACCGCCGCGCCGCTGCCGCTCATCGGCTTGGCCAAGCGCGAGGAAAGCGAGGTATCGTCGTGAGTGCCGGTTCGCTGGACGACCGGAACGAGCAACAGCGAGCCGCTTGGCTGGCCTGCTGGCCGATCGCGCGAACGGCATTACTGCTAGTGTTTCGCCGCAAGCTGTTTTGGTTGTTTCTTGGTATTGCGTTGTTGACGTTCATGTTTCGGTTCGGTGTGATTTATCTACTGGCAGAGTTGAACACACAGCAGTCGGGTATTGGCCGAATGCTATCTCGACTGGACCCCAATCTCGAAGGCTCCGGCCGGACGTTCCTCAACTTCATGTTGGCGCAGGGCACGGTGACCATGATTTTGCTGGCGTTCGCCGGTTCGGTGCTGGCCGGTAACGACCATCTCCGGGGCGGGTTGACGTTTTATCTGTCGCGCCGAATCAACGTGCTGCACTACACGGGCGGCAAGCTGTTGGCGATCGGTTTGCTTGTCAGCCTTACGACGACGCTCCCGGCGCTGGTGCTGTTTCTCGAGCAAGGAATGCTGGGCGATACGGCGAAGTATTTCAGCGAAAACTACAACATCGCTATAGGCATCCTGGGCTACGGCGGGCTGATCGCTGTAACACTTGGGTTGCTGTTGTTCGCGCTGGTGTCGTGGATGCCGCGGCCGGTGCCGTTGGTGATGTCGTGGGCCTGCTTGTTCGTGTTCCTGCCGGTGCTCAGCGGAATTTTGCGTTGGGTCTTTGACGACCGGCACTGGCGGCTACTGAATCTTTGGCGCGACCTATACGCTATCGGTAGCCGCTGTTTTGGCGAGGCGGCGGTGCGCTCCAGCGACGAGGCGCAATTACCGGAAGCGGCGGCGGTGGTCTTCTCCGTTTGTCTTGTATCGTTCATTGCGATCGTGGTTCGCATCCGCCAACTCCGGCACCAGTCATGAGCACCGAAACCACAACGACAATTGCTCTGGCCGAAGTGCGAAATGTGTCCAAATGGTTTGGCCCGGTGATGGCGCTCAACGGCGTGAGCCTCGACATCGGCTCTGGCATCACTGGCTTGGTCGGGCCAAATGGCGCGGGCAAGACCACGCTGCTGCGCCTGCTCACCGGCCAGATCAAGCCGAGCCTCGGCGAGATCGATGTCTGTGGCAGGGACGCTTGGTCGGCCAAGGCGAAAGATCACATCGGGCTGTGTCCGTTCGGCGACGCGACGTGGGACGAGTTGTCGGGGCGGCAGTTGATGCGCGTGACGGCCGGGCTCCGAGGGTACATCGGGGTCGAGGCGCGTCGACGTGCCGAATCGG
>Ga0209753_1001462_pt1 | contig 9884 bp, 9 predicted proteins | sample METZYME_3_550m_FD_187550 | JGI IMG/M metagenome (GOLD analysis project Ga0209753, IMG submission 187550) | Marine microbial communities from oxygen minimum zone in mesopelagic equatorial Pacific - METZYME_3_550m (SPAdes) (version 2) | ecosystem: Environmental > Aquatic > Marine > Oceanic | place... | reverse complement strand
CGAGACGGCCCATGGCAGCCGCTGTCGTCTCGCCCCGGAGGTGGTCGTCTGTGCAACGAACCAGGAGGTGGGCCACCAGCGCCTCGAGCTCGACGAGGCCGAGACGGTCGGCCGCACCGGTGGTCAAGACGATCGATTGGCCGTCGGGTCCGGCCATAGCCGCGGCGTTGCCGGCGGGCGAGTCGATGACGAAGAGCTCCGGAGGCTGGATGCCGTGGGTGAGGCAGAGGCCGCCGACGGTGTTGTGCAGCCGCGGGAACTCCCCGACGAGGGCCGGACGGGCCTTCAGGCTCCGCCGGAGGACCCGTAGGGCGCGACGACCCGTGACCCGGGCGAAGGACACGGTGAGGAGAATGCCCGCCGCGACGGCTATCGGCAGGCCCAGGCCGACCAGCAGAGCGACCACCAGCGTGACCACGCCGACGACGACCGCGGGGAGGGTGACGGCGCTACGGAGAGGAGACATGGGCAACGGCCTCGTGACGACTCGCTGGTGTGCGATCACCGCTGGTGGCGATCCGGGTGGACGGCCTGCATGTTACGCCCACCATCGGCCGGCACGGGGCCCACCGGCCATGCCCACCATCGGCCTGGTCAACGCCGGCCGGATCAGGCCATGACGTCCGCGTAGGCCTCGAGGTACCGGTCGGCGAGGCGACGCATCGAGAACTCCTCGGCACGGATCCGACCGCTCGCCACGAGGCGGGCGGAGAGGTCGGGATTCCGGAGGACCTTGTCGATGGCGGTGCCGAGAGCAGCAGCGTCGTCCGGGGGTACGAGCAGCGCGTCCTCTCCGCCCCGGGCCACCTTCGAGTAGCCCGGGATGTCGCTGGCCACCACCGGCGTGTCGCAGGCCATGCCCTCCAGGAGCACCACGCCGAACGACTCGCCCCGCAGCGAGGGCGCACAGAACACGTCTGCTCCGCGGATCCGGGCGGTGCGCTCCTCGTCGGAGATGCGCCCCAGCCAGGTGATCCGGGCGTCGCCCGCCACCCCTGCCCGCAGGGCCTCGGTCTCCGGACCGTCACCGGCCACCCAGAGTCGTACATGGGCCGGTAGGTGTGACATGGCGTCGAGCAGAACGTTGAGGCCCTTGCGCGGCTCGTGGCGCCCAATGAAGAAGACCGTCGGACCCTCTGTCGGCCACGGCACCACCTGGCGACTCCGCCGCACCTCTACACCGTTGAAGAGGATCTCGTATTCACCGCCCAGGGATTCGGCAGCCATGGCAGCCGCGTCGTCCGAGACCGCGAACGACCGGTCCAGGCGGCGGTTCAGCCACCGCACCCCACGGTTCAGGACGTCGTAGGCCAGGCTGCCACCGGCGGCGTGGAACGTCCCCACCATGGGAGCGGCGGCCAGGAACAGTGCCGTCGTCGTGGGGCCGGGAGCCAGCGGTTCGTGGAGGTGGATGACGTCGAACTCCTCGTCGCGCAGGGCGCGGATGGTCCGCAGGGCACACGGGACGTCCGGGGCGATCGGGGCCATCGAGCCGTTGGCGGCCGTCGGGAGGCTGTTGCCCAAGGGGGTGACGCCTGCATCGGGCGGCGGGCCGTCGCAGGGGCCCAGTACCCGGGTGGGATGGCCTGAGGACCGCAGCATCCGGGCGAGGCCCAGGACCTGGCCCTGGACGCCTCCGGGGATGGTCAGGCTGTACGGGCAGATGAGGCCGATCCTCATGTCGACCGACGCTAGTCGTGGTCCCCGGCTGCTCCCCCGCTGAGACCACCCGTGCCTGCCGGGGATCCACCGGCTGCCGCCACGTCGTCCGGTGCGGCATGTTCCCGATCTGTGGGCCAGTTGGGCTGCAGGAGGTGCCACTGCTCTGGCGCACGCGAGATGAGCACCTCCAGTTCGGCGGCCAGCAGTCGGGTCACCCGGGCCACGTCGTCGCGGAGGCGCCCCTCCCGGACGGCTGGCACGGCTGGCCTGACCACGCCGTGGCAGCCGCCGGGGTGGTCGTAGACGGCGATCGGCAGCAGGACGGCACCGGTCCGCAGGGCGAGGGTGGCCGGACCGGCAGGCAGCGTGGTCCGCTCTCCGAAGAACTCGACCTCGACGCCGGCCCCCCCGACGTGGCGGTCGCTGGGTAGGCAGACGGCGCGGTTCTCGCGCAGCATCGCCATGGTCTCGGTGCCGGCGCTGGGACCCAGGCCGACCACCTTCATGCCCAGCGAGGCCCGCAGGCCGCGGTACCACTCGAACAGCTCGGGCGGCTCGAGCGCCTCGACCACGCAGCCGACGGGCACCTGGTGCCGAAGGGTCAGCCAGTGGGCCGCCCACTCCCAGCTCCCCAGGTGTGGCATGGCCATGATCACGCCGTTGCCAGCCTCCCGGGCCTCGGCGATCAGCTCGTAGCCCTCTTCGGTGAAGCCGGCGATGACCTGGTCGGGCGTCATCGCCGGGAGCCGGAAGCTGTGGAAGTAGTAGTCGGCGTACGAGGCGAACACTGCGTCAACGCTGCGCCTCATCTCGGCGGCGTCCAGGTCGACCGGGCTGGACCTGCAGAGGGTCCGTTCCACGATCCGCCGACGGTCGCCGTCCATGTACCCGACGAGCCGGCCGGTGGTCCGGGCCACCAGGGAGCCGGAGCGTGCGGGCACGACCTGAGACAGCCATGCGGCCAGGCGGTAGGCGTTGACGATCCGCGGCGTCTTCATGACCTGTACAGGAGACCGGCGTCCAAGTGGCCGACGTCCGGGAGCGCGGTGGCCTCTGACGCGACGGTCAAGGGCGCGACGTGGGACGCCACGACCCGTGGCGCTGGCGGCGACCCGATCGACGCATGGACCGGACCTGTCGACGGCGTTCGACACGAGGACTCAAGGGCGCTTCCCGGTCGGCACTGGCCTGGCGCCACACCTTCACGAAGCGCTGGCCCGCGGTGAACAGGCTGAGCACCAACATCACCCAGAGGACCGGCACGAGGATCTCGGAGAACAGCAGGCCGAAGGCCAGGACGATGAACCTCTCGGCGCGTTCCATGAGGCCGCCCTTGGCGTCGTAGCCCAGCGATTCGGCCTTCGCCCGCTGGTACGAGATGAACATCGCGGTGGCCATGATTCCCACCGGCAGCATCATCATGTGGTCGGTCCGGACGCTTGCCAGGTGCCATGCCACGCCGCCGAACAGGAGCGCGTCGGTCAGCCGGTCGGCCACCGAGTCGAAGTAGGCACCGCGCTGCGACGAAGTACCCGCCGCCTTTGCCACCGCGCCGTCCAGTGCATCGGGGATGCCGGTCAGCACCAGCAGCAGGAAGCCGAGCCTCAGGTAACCCAGGCCGATTGACACGGCGGCCGCGGTGGCCATCGCTATGCCGACGACGGTCACGACGTCGGCGGAGATTCCGGTTCGCTGGAGGCTTCGGCCGATCGGGGTCAACCCCCGATCTACGACGTCACGCCAGTTTCCGTCGAGCATGGTGGTGGTCACTCTCCAGTAGAAGTGGATCCCGCTCCTGGTGGCAGCCGACCGGGCGTTCGGGCCATCCGGGGGATCTGGTTTCCGACCCTCCAGCGTACCAGTGGCCGCCCGGTGGTCAGTAGAGCCGGGTAGGTGGTGCCCGGCACGTGGTCGTTCAGGACCCGGTTGCCCAGTCCTCGGGGTTCACCTCGGTGTGGGAGGCCACCACCGACCCGTCTACGCCGTCGACGAACACGAGGCCCCGGCGCTCCGGCGGCGACTCGTTCGAATACACCAGCACCCGCCACGTCGGTCGGCTACGAAGCCCCCGCCATGCCATCTGCGCCGAGGCGTGGCCCACCGGGAAGCCGACTTCGCGGACGGCGGCCACCAGGGCGTCGGCCTCGTCGGTGCCGAGGCTCCAGCCCGCCTGGAGGTGATAGGCCCCCAGCAGCGCCAGCCCGGCGGCTCCGACGTACAGGCCACCGTCGACCAACGGCGAACCCTCGGCGAGGATCGCCACGACCGCGGTCGTGGCGGCCAGCACCAGGTAGATCGCTCCGGGGATCCGACGTCGGTCGTTGTCGGGGAACACGTACGGCCCGACTAGGCCACGGACGTCGAGGTCATCCGGGAGTGCGTCACGCACCTCGGCGTCGGGTGTCTCGACGGGCTCGTCCACGGCGCGACCCTAGCGGTGGGCCCGTCTGCCGCGACCTGACCACCCGTCCGGCTCTGGGGTGACCACCACCACGCAACGCACCGACATGGTCTCCGAACGCCGCTCGGGGCACCCCCGGGGGCACACCTCAGACCAGGCCTCCGGAGGCCACCGAGACGCCATCCAGCCGGTCGACGATCAGGCCCAGGTTCGCCACCAGGTCGCCCTGGCCGTCGAGCGTCAGGTCTGCGAGGTCCCGGCACGGCGACACGAACGCATCGTGCATGGGCGCCACCGTTGCAGCGAACTGCGTACGCACGCTCTCCGGTGTCCGGCCGCGCTCCCTTACGTCGCGGTCCAGCCGGCGGGCCAGGCGCACCTCTGCCGGTGCCTCCACGAAGACCGATACGTCTAGGCGTTCCCGAATGACCGGAAACGCCAGCACGAGGATGCCGTCGACCACGATCACCGGTCTGGGCTCGACCCGTCGGGTCGTACCAGTCCGGGTGTGGGTGGTGAAGTCGTACACCGGGGCCTCCGCCGGCCGACCGGCCAACAGGCCGTCCAGGTGGCTGACCAGCAGGTCGACGTCCAGTGAGTCCGGATGGTCGTAGTTGACCAGCGCACGTTCGTCGGGGGTCAGGTGGACCTGGTCGTGGTAGTACTCGTCGAACCAGAGGACCGAGACGTCAGCTCCCAGCCGATCCTCCAGGCCCCAGGCGAGCGTGGTCTTGCCGGTTTGGCTTCCGCCGGCCACCCCGATCACCGTTCTCCGCACGGGGAGGGATCATAGGACCGGCGCCGACGGGCCCGTAACCCGTGCTGCCAGATGCCCGTCGGGACCGCGGATGAAGTCGGCGGCGGTGGTCGATACCTGTAGTAGGTGCCTGTGCTCAGTACCTGTAGTGGTCGGGCTTGAACGGACCCTCTACGGGCACGCCCAGGTAGTCGGCCTGGTCGTCCGAGAGCTCGGTGAGGTGCACACCTAGGGCATCCAAGTGGAGCCTGGCCACCTTCTCGTCCAACGACTTGGGCAGGGTCACGACTGCGATCCCGTAGTCCTCGGCGCGGGCGTGGAGCTCGATCTGGGCCAGAACCTGGTTCGAGAAGCTGGCCGACATGACGAAGCTGGGGTGGCCGGTGGCGTTGCCCAGGTTCAGCAGGCGACCCTCCGACAGCATGATCACCGAGTGCCCGTCGGGGAAGACGAACTCGTCCACCTGGGGCTTGATGTTGACCCGCTGGACGTCGGACATGCGCTGCAGGCCGGCCATGTCGATCTCGTTGTCGAAGTGCCCGATGTTGCCGACGATGGCCTGGTGCTTCATCCTCCCCATGTGCTCGGCGGTGATGATGTCCCTGCACCCGGTGGCCGTGACGAAGATGTCGGCCTCTCCGAGGACCCTCTCCAGCGTGTTCACCTCGTAGCCCTGCATGACCGCCTGGAGGGCGCAGATCGGGTCGACCTCGGTGACGATCACGCGGGCTCCCTGGCCGCGCAGCGACTCGGCGCAGCCCTTGCCCACGTCGCCGAAGCCGCACACCACGGCCGTCTTCCCGCCGATCATCACATCGGTGCCCCGGTTGATGCCGTCGATGAGCGAATGGCGGACGCCGTAGAGGTTGTCGAACTTCGACTTGGTGACCGCGTCGTTGACGTTGATCGCCGGGAACAGCAACTCACCGGCCTCCAGCATCTGGTAGAGGCGGTGGACCCCGGTGGTCGTCTCCTCGGACACGCCCCGGATGCCGGCAGCGATCCGGGTCCACCGCTCCGGGTTGTCGTCCAGCGAGGCAGCCAGCGTGGCCAGGACCACCTGCCACTCCTCGGGGTCGTCGTCGGTCGGATCAGGCACGGCACCGGCCGCCTCGTACTCGACGCCCTTGTGGACCAGCATGGTGGCGTCGCCGCCGTCGTCCAGGATGAGATTTGGTCCTCCGCCTCCGGGCCATTCCAGGATCTTCCGCGTGGCCCACCAGTAGTCCTCCAGCGTCTCGCCCTTCCAGGCGTAGACGGGCACGCCCCGCAGGTCGTCCGGCGATCCGTCAGGACCACAGACGACGGCTGCGGCAGCGTGGTCCTGTGTGGAGAAGATGTTGCAGCTGGCCCACCTCACCTCGGCTCCGAGGATGGTCAGCGTCTCGACCAGGACTGCCGTCTGGACGGTCATGTGGAGCGAGCCGCTGATCCGGGCACCGGCCAGGGGCTGCTCGTCGGCGAACTCGGCCCGCAGGGCCATCAGGCCAGGCATCTCGTGCTCGGCCAGGCGGATCTCGTTGCGACCGAACTCGTACAGCGCGATGTCGGCGACCCGGTGGTCGTCGGCGAGGGGTGGGAAGTTGGTGGAACTGGTCATGACGACTCCTGTTTGCTACCCGTGCGGGATGTGGCTATTGGCCCCGGAGGCGTGGCTCCGGGTACCGGGGCTGGGGTCGTCTGACGCCGTTCGGGCAGCCGCGGACCGTCAATGCTACCGGTCGGACACGACGAGGCCCCGGCTGTCCCGGGGATGGTTCTCTACCGGCTGCTTCCCTCCCGGCTGGCTCTCCTCGGGGCGACGCGTATCGGGCACGGCGGTCAGCCTCCCACCGAGACCCGGTGGGCGATCCCGTCGACCGAGATCCGGTAGGCCCCGTCGGCGACCGGGACCAGGGCGGCCTCGCCCGGCGCCAACTCCAGGTCGCCTCCGACCACCGTGCGGCCGGCTACGGCCACCACCACGTCGGGACCCCGCCGCTCGCCGGCTCCGGCCCCTGCCACGTCCACGTCGACCTCGGCCCGCCCGGCGATCCGCCACACGGCGAAGTCGTCCACCGGAACCTCGTACGGGTGCACACCGTCGACGGCCCGCTGCACGATCGGGGCATCCCCGGGACCCAGCAGGGCCACGAGGGCGTCCGGATCGACGTGCTTGGAGGTGAAGCCTCCCCTGACCACGTTGTCGCACGGTGTCATGACCTCGAGGGCCACCCCTCCCAGGTAGGCGTGGAGGACTCCAGGTCCCACGTACATCGCCTCCCCAGGCTGCAGCACACACCTGAGCATCATCGGAACCAGCAAGAGCGCCGGATCTCCCGGGTACCGGTCCGCCAACCGGCAGACGACCTCGGCGGCCTGGACCTCGGCTGTCGGGAGATCGGCACCTGCGGCATCGGCGGACCGGACCCCAGGTGCCCCGGCGGCGGCCGGCCCTTGGCCTTCGAGCACCCTCCGGGCCGCATCCACGAGCCGGCAGACGTCGCGACCACGGTCGGCGGCCCGGTCTCCGGTCAGCACGGCACCCACGACGTGCCGCCAGGCCTCCGGCTCCCTGTCATCCAGCAGGGTCAGGATGTGGTCGGCCACGCCGAGGGCCCCGGCAACCTCCCGGGCCTCGAGGACGGGCCGGAATCCGCAGAGGGCCTCGAAACGGGTGACGGCACAGAGCAGTTCGGGCTTGGGTCCCGGGTCGGGGAACGACCGGGTGGCGTCGCCACGACCGATGCCGGCCTCCTCCTCGCGCCGGTAGCCGTCGGCGGCTGCCATGGCATCCGGGTGTGCCTGCAGGGAGAGCGGCCGGTCGGCGGCGAGCAGCTTGACCAGGTATGGCAGGTAGGCCACGTCGGGCAGGTCGACCCCTTCCGGGGCCCGGCCATCCACCACCTCGGAGGACCTCGGCCGGTGGGCTCCGAACCAGAGCTCGGCCTCGGGTAGACCGGATGGCTCCACGCCCCTGAGATCCGCCAGGGCGATCGACGAGCCCCAGTCGTAGTGCTGCAGCCGGCCAACCAGGCGTTCCACGGTGCTGTATCCCCCGGGTCAGTCGCCGAAGGTGGGCCGGATCCCCTCGGACTCCGCTAGGGCCAGGAGGCGCCCGTGCTCGGCGTCGTCGACCGTCTCGGCCTCGTCCACGAGCATCACGGGGATGCCGTCCCGGACCGCGTAGCGACGGCGCAGCCTCGGGTTGTAGAGGGCGTCCTCGCCTTCGAACCAGAGCAGGGCGCCCTTGTCCTCAGGGCAGGCCAGGATTTCCAGGAGCTTCGGATCCAGCGTCATGGACTGGAGGCTATTGGCCGATCAGGGCCTGCACCTCGGCCACCCGGGCGGTACAGGCCGCGTCGTCGGCAGCCTCGACGTTGAGCCGCAGCAGCGGCTCGGTGTTCGACGGCCTGAGGTTGAACCACCAGTGGCCGAAGTCGACGGTCAGCCCGTCCAGTCGGTCCTGGGGGTGACCGGCGTAGTGCACGGCCACCAGTTCGATCACGCCAGCCGGATCGGTGACCGTGGTGTTCAGCTCGCCGGAGGCCGCGTAGCGCTGGAGGGGCGCCAGCAGGCCGCTCAGCGGAAGGTCCGAACCGGAGAGGGCCTCCAGCACGACGAGAGCCGCTATGAGGCCCGAGTCGGCCCGGTAGTTGTCCCGGAAGTAGTAGTGGCCCGAGTGCTCGCCTGCGAACGCCGCACCCTCCTCGACCATGGCCTGCTTGATGATGGAGTGGCCCACCCGGGTCCGGACGGCCCGGCCCCCGTGCTCGGCGATCACCTCCGACACGGCCCTGGAGCAGATGAGGTTGTGGAGCACCGTCGCCCCCGGCTCGCGTTGCAGCACGCCCCGGGCCACCAGCGCCGTGGTGGTCGATCCCGATACCGGATGGGCCCGCTCGTCGACCAGGAAGACACGGTCGGCGTCGCCGTCGAAGGCCAGGCCGATGTCGGCGCCGGTCTCCAGCACCCGGGCCTGCAGGTCGCGGAGGTTCTCGGGCTGGATCGGATCGGCAGGGTGGTTCGGGAAGGTGCCGTCCAGCTCCGGGTAGAGGTGGTCGAGGTGGAACGGGAGCCCGTCGAACACCGCCGGAACGACGAGCCCGCCCATGCCGTTGGCCGTGTCGACGACCACGCGCAGGGGGCGCAGGGCGTCTAGGTCCACGAACGACCGGACGTGGTCCACGAACGCCGGCAGCATGTCCAGCGACGTCGTTGACCCACCTCCCGGTGCGTCGGCGTCGCCGAATCCGGCGATGATCCCGGCCGCCATCGCGCCCAGCCCGGTGTCGCGGCCGACCGGTCGGGCGGCCGAAAGGCACAGCTTCATGCCGTTGTAGGCGGCCGGGTTGTGGCTGGCCGTGAGCACCGCACCGGGGATGCCCAGGTGTCCGGAGGCGAAGTAGAGCATGTCGGTGGATGCCAGGCCGAGGTCGACCACGTCGAGCCCCTCGGACGTCACGCCGGCGGTGAAGGCCGCTCCCAACGCGATGCCGCTGGGGCGCATGTCGGTGCCCACCACCACCCGGGTCGTGTCGGGTTCCTCGCTGCGTACCAGCAGGGCGAACGCCCGCCCGATGGCCTCGGCCAGCGGTTCGTCCAGCTCGTCCGGCACCCGGCCGCGGACGTCGTATGCCTTGAACACGGCGCTGACAGCCGACGCCGCCAACGGCCCGGGAGCCGGCGGGCCTCCGTTGGGAGCCGGGTAGCCGCCGCGCCGGGCCAGCTGCCGCACCCTGACCAGGTCGGCCACCAGGCGGAGCCCGTCGCGCAGGGCACGCACGGTGGTCCGCTCCGAGTTCTCCACCTCGACCGGCACCTCCGCCAGGGTGAGGCGCCACCGTTCGGCCAGGTGGAACAACTCGACGTCGAAGGCGAAGCCGTCCAGCGTCGAGGCCTCGAAGAGGCGGTGGGCCACATCGGCCCGGAAGGCCTTCAGCCCGCACTGGGTGTCGCGGTACTGGCCGAGGAGCAGCGCGTGGGTTACCAGGTTCACCAGGCGTCCACCCACCTCACGGATGCGCCCGGTCCGGACCAGCGTCCGGGTGTCGGTGTGGCGTCGGCTCCCAACCACCATGTCGT
>Ga0209753_1001455_pt1 | contig 9904 bp, 6 predicted proteins | sample METZYME_3_550m_FD_187550 | JGI IMG/M metagenome (GOLD analysis project Ga0209753, IMG submission 187550) | Marine microbial communities from oxygen minimum zone in mesopelagic equatorial Pacific - METZYME_3_550m (SPAdes) (version 2) | ecosystem: Environmental > Aquatic > Marine > Oceanic | place... | reverse complement strand
TACTCAAAGAACGAAAAAATGAACCAGTTGTCATTAAGGATGAAATATTAAGATCATATAATGGCTCTATCATTTTCAAAGTGGTATCAGATAATCGGTCCTATAAGTATTACTATTCACTAGATGAACCAAATATTTTCAATTTTCTAGCAGAAACAGGTTCAGATAAAATTCTCAGTAAGGGTTATACTGGAGCCTATTGCGGTCTTTATTCAACTACCAATGGAAAAGATATTGATGAGCATGCTGATTTTGACTGGGCTATATTAAAATAAATTATGCTAATGAAATATTCAAATGCCCTAATTATTATATTATTGTCAGTAATTGTTTGCTGTAACTCTGGCAAAAAAAATACAGATCAACACACACCAAACATAATCCTGATTATAGGTGATGACCACGGATATCCCTATTTTGGATTTATGGGTTCAAAACATGTCCATACGCCTAATATGGATACACTTGCAAATAGTGGAGTATTATTCACAAATGGTTATGTTCCCGATAATCATTGCCGTCCAACACTGCAATCACTTGTAACGGGAATGCTGCCGATCGATTATAAAAACAAACTTAATTCCATAAGAGCAGAAAAAAGAAATACCTTAGAATATTTATCCCTTGATACAGAATCAAAAACCAATTGGGAAAAAGAATTTGATTATCATGGTCTAAGATATTTTGAGACCATGCCAGGACAATTGCAGAAAAAAGGCTACAAAAGCTTCCAAACTGGGAAATGGTGGGAATACCATTATAAATATGGAGGATTTACGGATGGTATGACGCAGGGGTGGGTCAGAGAAAAAAGAAATGGGATGAACTGGTTTCAACAATTTATGGGTGGTGAAGGAACCCAAATTGGCAGGATAAGTAACCAGCCTGTTTACGATTTTATAATTAAGAATAAACAAGACCCTTTTTTCATATGGTATGCCCCTCAACTACCCCACTATCCATTTGATTCACCTCAAAAATACCGTGATATCTATAAGGATAAAGGATACTCAAGATCAGCTGTTGAATACTATGCAAATTGTAGTTGGTTTGATAATGTCTTAGGAGAATTTATACAATTTTTAAAAGTCCGTGATCTTTTTGATAATACACTCTTTATTTACGTTAATGATAATGGTTGGGAACAAGAACCAGATCAAGAGTTCACAAATGATCCAATGCGTTCACATAATGGTGGTGATAAAGGTAAACTATCTATATATGACGTATCTTTCAGAACCCCGATCATATTTTCATGGAAAGATCATATCAAATCAGGGATCAGGAGAACCGACCTTGTTCACAGTACTGACATTCCTGCTACAATTCTTGATATTGTTGGTCTGGATAAGGAGATAGACCACTTTGGTAATTCAATCAAAGACATGATACTAGGTAAAGGAAATGGAAACCGAACTAGGATCATTGGGAATTCAAATAAGATACGTGATGATAAAGATCCAATGGGCAGAGACGTCGAGGCCTATTGGATCAGAGAACAAAATTGGTTCTTTAATTGGAACATTACCGATAATAAACAATCTCTTTATGATATTGAGAATGATCCCTATTGTAATAATGATGAAATAATCAATAATCCAGAAATTGCTTTAAGACTTAAAGATGCTATTACTAAGTGGCGCAAAGAAAAAATAAGATCTTAGTTGAGCGTATATCTAAGTGAAGCTCTACTTTGATCCATACGGCGCACCCACTGTTGTAGGCTTCCCATTTTTTCAATCGTCACACTATACACCCCAAAAGACTGTTCTACTGTCCCCCTTATGATAAATAGTGTTTCCCAGTGGAGCAGATCGCCACATTCCTTAAAGACATCCGGAAACAAAACACATTCATAGATATCGGTTTCATCCTCTAAGGTTAGAAATTCCATAGGTTCAGATTGGCGTGTCACAGACTCCTTGCGGGTAATATAAACTCCGATCAGGTAGATGGACTGACCAAAGTAATGTGGAATATCCCTGGCATATTTGATCCGCTGGCTGAGTAGATGACGATATCTGGCCACTGGATGAACAGACAGGGGATAGCCGAATGTCTCCAGTTCCAACCGGTATGTATCGTCCGCTGTCAGTTCCCGCTTCACAGGAGCGGTACTGAGCGGTTCCCGCACCCCGTTTTGCAGATAAAACCCGGCCACTCGGTAGGCCAGTTCCTGGTGGACCATTTGCGATGCCAGACTTCTGAAACAACCGGCGTTGGTCAGAGCCATGGCATCTGCCAGATCCAGATCAACCCTAGATAAAAAATCATCCAATGAGTCAAATTCACCTGCCTTCCGCTCATCCAAAATCATATCCACTGCTTTCTGCTGCAGCCCCTTAATACTCATGAATCCCATTCGAATTTTATTCTTTTGACCATGCCACTGACGATGACTCCGATTGACATCCGGCGGCAGGATCTGGATCCCAAATCTCCGGGCTTCGTTCATGTAGGCATAGGATGAATAGAATCCGCCCTGGTTGGAAATCACCGCTGCCAGAAATTCCGCCGGAAAATGGGCCTTGAGATAAGCACAGGTAAAGGACAGCATGGCGTAGGACGCGGAATGGGGTTTACAGAAAGAATAGCCCACAAAGGAAGCGATCATATCCCATACATCCTTGATCATATTAGGCGAATAGCCCCGGCGGAGTGATCCTTTCGTAAATTTTTTTTCCCATGAAAGGATCAAATGCTGCATGGAATCCCGGCTCATGGTTTTTCGGAGTGCTTCTGCTTCTGCATAACCCAGTCCCGCCATGGTCATGGCTGCCATGGATACTTGCTCTTCGTAAACCATAATACCGTAACTCTCCGCTAGAAAATCCAGATCAGGATGAATCAATTCCCATTCTGCTCCGTGTATTCTGGATAGCATCACATTGGTAAACCGATTTGCCGCCGGGCGAATGATGGATGAATAGATCACCACATGCTCGAAATCCACCACACCGGCTTTGGCAAGGAGTTGCCGTGTAGCCGGACTTTCGATGTAAAAAACACCCATGGTTTTTCCCGCTTTCATGAGTTGTTCTGTCTTTTCATCACCCACAGGCTGGATCTGGTGGTAATCAACATGCTTACTCCGAGATGCCATCTCGCCATAATTCAGATTCACCTGCCGGATTGTATCTCGAACCACTGCCAGGCTCCGGTTCCCCAGAAGATCAATTTTCAACAGTCCTGAATCTTCCACCTGGTCCTTTTCCCATTCCACGATCTGCACGCCCTTTGGTGCCGTGAGCACCGGAACGTATTTCCGGATCTCATCCGGCACGATCACCACCCCCCCGGGATGGACCGATGGATAACGGAACACACCCACGATCTTTTCACTCTCTTTTAACACACGGATTAATGTATCATCCAAGTTCACATTGGCAAAGCGGGGATCGGTACGAACCCAGTGTTCCAGATCTCTGCGGGATGCATACCACCCAATGCGCTTGGTAATGCTTTTGATCTCTTCATTGGAGAGCCCGTATACCTTTCCTACTTCCCGAATGGCAGACCGCGGCTTCAAAAAGACCTGGCTGGATACCATGGCCGTGCGCTTATTGCCGTATTTTTTGAACACATACTCCAGAATATCATCCCGCTCATCCCAAGGAAAATCCACATCAATATCAGGCATATTCTCACGCTCCGGATGGATAAATCGTTCAAACTGAAGTGTGTACCGCAGCGGATCTACCTGTGTAATAAAAAGACAATAACTCACCACCGATGCCGCTGCGGATCCCCGGCCAATGGTGGCACGGGTCTGGTTTACAATATCCTGAACAATGAGAAAATAGGGCGCGAACCCTTTCTGGGTGATGATGCCCAATTCATATTCGATTCGGTAGCGTATCGTTTCATCGATCCCGCCATAGCGCACCTGGGCGCCGGCATAAACCTTATCTCTCAACTTTCTGTTGGAGTGATGGGTGTCTTTCAATGACAGTCCCGGAAAGATTGTGTTGATGAACGACCAGTCTGTTTTGCAACGGTCGGCCAAATAGCGGCTGTTATTCAAAGCATCCAGGCTGTTAGGAAAGAGTTTTACCATCTCTGCTTCACTGCGGAACCAGTGCTGGTCCGACTTACATTCGGATAGATCTAACTGTTCCAGCGTGGTATTATTCTCTATGGCTCGAAGTGTAACATGGGCATTGTGGTCGCTTTGTGACCTGAAATAGACATCTCCTGTAGCCACCACTTCCAGCTTTAATGTTTGAGCCAGTTGATGTACGAATGATTCCTGAATACCCGGCCGTAATTCCACAAATAAGTGGGTATCTGGGATGAATTCGATCAACTTGTTTAACGTAGGCTCATGGTGAGATAAAACGAATAATCCGGAGCATCTCTTCTTTAAAATATCCACCACCGATTGCTCAAGATCATCATGGACAGCAGAGACGGCGCGACACATATTCTCGTAGCCATATTGGTTCTCTGCCAAGAGAATGGCTTCATCTTTTTCCGTGATCAAATTCGTGCCGGAAATGGGCAGGATTCGTGCATCTTTGCAATGCTGCACAAAGCGGATAAACCCCCACATCCCATTCACATCGGTCAGTGCCAGTGTATCCATCGCATATGATCTGGCCAGGTTCATCAGATCTGGTAATGATAAAAGCCCACGCATAGCAGAATAAACAGAATGAGTGTTTAAATGAATGAACATCAGATTCTTCCCAGGGCCTGAAATACATCAGCGGTCTGAAGACTTCGAACACCGTATTTCTGCCGCACTGTTTCTATGGCTTTGGATACAGCCATATTTCGACTCTCTTCTGTCACAAACAAGTTTTCCTGATTGACATAAAAATAAAAATTGCTGGCATCTACTAAAATGGTGCGAATTCGATTTCGCCGTTTGTTGGCTCTGTCAAACAACTTTCTGAAAACAGTGATCACGGAGTCATCATCAATGCCTGTAATCTTGCCCATTCGGTGTCGCTGGTGTCCATCGGTATAATGTATCTCCAGTTTGACTCTGTCTGCCGCTTCCCGGCGCTTGCGCAGTTTGAATGCCACCTGTTCTGCCATATCTTTTACCACTGCGTGGAGTACAGGTTCATCATTGGTGTCTTCCGGAAGAACAGTTTGTTCTAAAATATGATCTTGAAGCTGCAGCGGCTTTACAACCGATGAATCTTTCCCTTGCACTTCCCGGGCCAGTTGAAGGGCATAGATACCAAAAAAAGTCCGAAATTCATCTGGTTGACCTGCCATAGACTGAATGTGGCTTACCTGTTTAAGCCACAGGAACCGAAGCAAGCGGTGGACAGGCCTTTCTTGTACTGTGGGTAGAACCAGTGGTTGTAAAGGCGCAAGAAATTGAGCTTCTGCTCCACTCTTAACTTCATGGATTGTTTCCGGTACAACAGATGTAACGATCCGGCTTACCAGTTTATTCACACTGATACCGACACGTCCCATAATACTGGTTTGTTCCTGAATACGCTGAATAATGGAAAGTCCCGTATTTTGTACATGGCCCCGAATGGCACGCATGCCATTCATATCCAGGAAAAATTCACCCACACCTTGCGGTTCCACCACAGGTGTAAACATGGACACGGTCTGATATACATATTGATTGATACGGGCATAAAGAGACCGGTTATAGGGTAGCAATTGCACACCGTGGCTTATTTTTCTTACCACAGAAACTTTCATGCCAGGGAATAATCCTTCATCTTCTGCTTCAGGAGACAGGGATACCACTGTACCGCCTGGATGGTGAGATGAAATAATGGCCACCGGACGTGTTTTCAGAACAGGGTCCATGATCCGCTCAGCCTGGAGCTCCATGTTTTTAAGACGTATATGAAAAACGTCCCGTTCAATCACGAAGGCGTGCCTAGTTCAAATAATTCCGGAAGGAATAAAGAAGCACGCCATTAATATGAAAATCGTCTTGGGAATTAACTTTTATAACTGGAAAATCTGGGTTACGGGGATGAAGCTCCACACCATTGGATTTAGGAACATAACATTTCAATGTGGCTTCACCATTGATCAGGGCTACCACAATCTGGCCAGAGCGGGCAGTCTTGGCTTTCCTGGCCACAATAAAATCTCCATCATGGATCTGCTCATCAATCATGGAGTCTCCCTTAACCTGCAAAACATAATGATCCGGATGCAGTAAAGATGGTGGAACATCCACCATTTCCGGATTCTCCAATGCTTCGATGGGCTCACCGGCGGCGATCAGGCCCAGCAACGGCAAACGGGCTGTTGTAGTTGTGGCGTGCTCCTTGTGGCTTAAAGTGAGCGCCCGCTTGCCGTTGGGACCTTTTATACGGGATAAGTGACCTTCTTCTTCCAAGGTCTTTACATACCAGTTCACTGTCCCCAACGATCCAAATCCCAGACTGGCCATGATTTCCTCATATGATGGAGACTGATCATGAATCAGTGTAAAACGCTGGATAAAGTCCAGGAATCTTTTCAGTTTTGGGGACAGGGATTTATTCATGAGGTAATAGATAAATGTGTAATCGATTTACCATCCCAGACAATGGACCGGGATGATGTTTGATGCGCGTGATCATTGAGCCTGGCAACAGCACGAATCACTGCTAAATATGTTTTCTTTTCAACTTGTTTTTTGAATCGATATTTCATTATAAAACTCTATTAATTAAATACTCGTAAGTTACTCGTAAGTATATTACAAAAGTTTTCAGTCCAATCCAAATAAAAAGCCCCTAGATCAGAGGCTTTTTATGAATGTGATGAAGTAATTGTATAGGTTATACAGGTGTCCCCAGCCAGATTCCAATGCAGAATAGAACTCCTGTAACAAAGTGCATATTGATCGTACCGGCATTTGCAGGCTGCAGCAGGCGGTCGTCATAGTATTTATAAAGTATTTGGATCGCTCTCACACCAAAATAGGATGCCACAAGCGCGATCAAGGTCAGCATGGGAAAAGTTCCATTCAAAGCCATGACCACGATACTGATAAAAGCACCTGCTACCAACAAGACATAACCAATCCTGGCCTTTTCGGGGCCGAAGACAACAATCAAGGTATCCTTCCCTGTGGCTTTATCACCATCATGATCCGGAAATTCGTTTACATACACAATAGCGGCCACCAAGAAACCAATAGGTATACCTGCCAAAAATGCCTCTGGCAGCAGTTGTCCAGTCTGAACAAGTGTACTGCCTGCTACCATCAATGGACCAAAATTGAGCCCAATAAGTAATTCACCCAGCCCTTTCCTGGATGCGATTCGGAAAGGCGGAGCTGTGTAGAACAGACCTGACAGAAAACCAATCAGACCCAGCCACAAGACCGGCATCCCAGCCTTTTGAATAAGTGGAATACCTACAACCGCGCTCAGTGCAAAGGATACAATGGCCACTGTTAACATCCCTTTGGCTGTAATGAGTCCCATCTGAATACTGCGGCTTCCACCGGAAAACGGAACCATATAATTATAATTTGCTTCGTCTGTACCACTGGTATGATCAAAATAATCGTTGGCTGTATTGGTTCCAATGTGCAACAGAGACCCGCCCAGTAGAGTTAAACCCAGCAATCCCCAGTCCACAGGAAATCCAGCAAGTTTTGCTACAGCTGCGCCAACAAAAATGGGGACAAATGTAGCAGTTAGAAATGGTAAGCGCATAATCACCAGCCACGTGAAGATCTTGGTCATCAGGCTGATTTTAGGGCGCACTTGGTCTGCGGTCTTGTCTTCCAATGGTGTGGTTACACCGCAATACCCAATATGTTCACCATCTTTTCCTTTTGTGGGAGTAATCTTGATTCTGCAAGGCAATTCACTGCCGTCCTTGTGCAGAAATACCGAATTTCCTTCCCACTCACCATTTTTTACTGCTTCAGCTAACCATCCCACTACGTGACCCAATACAACCTGTCCATCGCTGAAGTCACTTACTCTCATTTTACCAATCACTTCTTCCTGAGTATATCCAAAAAGACTCGCTGCACCATCGCTAAAGGTTTCAACTTTTCCGTCAAGATCACAGGTTATAATACTTTTAACTTGTTCGCTCATAATAAAATAATCCTTATATAATTAATTTAATGACTAAAAGTTACAGAATGGATTTACACTGCGAAAAACTAAAATTCAACCGGATAAAAAATAGGCCGGCTCGGGGCTGCATCCAGCCCCCAGTTTGGAATCTGGATCTGTAAAAATCCGAATCCATCTGAAACTGAATCAGGAATATATAATAACTCGGAAATAGTTTTCCCTTGCTTAAAAAAACGATGATGATTCCCTAACTGTCCACCATCGTCAGCTTTGTCAATTGACGGCAAGTCCACCAGTAAATGTTCGATCGCCAGTTCATTTAAATAGTCAATGGCATCATTGGTGAAAAAAGGCGCTGGATGTTTGTCATAATTCCTGGATTTTTTTGACTCCATATTTGGAAGGGTTCGAAGGATCAATGCTTGGTGGGATTCAGCAATTTTTTCTTCAAGAATATGTTTTGATATAATTAGATCAGTTGACAGTTCTATATGGTAAGAATCAATTGTTGCATCTGCCGATTCCGGAGACACAGAAATTAACTGAGAAGAAATAAAACCACTCGGACACACATCTGGAACTTGAATATTAGAATCATTGACATGGCTAATACATTCCGTGTGTGTTCCTGTACAGTGTATATCTACTGATGCAGAAAACACATTGCAAGTCCCTCCCTGTTTTACATCACCAATAAATTCGCTTGATTGAACAGGAATGATACTTGGCTGATTGGCACCAAAAAAAGCCGGGTTTTTGCCATCAAAAAGATTTTTTACGGATAAGTCAATACCCCGGCTTGAATCAATAGTATATAATTGTCCCTTATGATGAATTTCAGTTATCAACTCAGCTGGAACTTTCTCTGATTAGTTTTTCAACTTCTCCATCTTCTGGAAAACGATCTAATGATTTCTTGGAAAAAATTAATTCACTATCCAACGTCACTTCAAATACGCCTCCCCCACTGGAGATCAGCGTTACATCCATTCCTGTGAATGTCTGTTTTAACTCAGCTTCCAGACTGGAAGCCCTGGGTAAATAGTTTCAAACTGAGCAATATTCTATAGAAACTTTCATTTTCTTCTTCCTATTGTTGATCCTTAAATACTTTTAAAATATCTATAGGATGGGTGTGCAAATTAACTTCATCAAAGATATGAACTAATATACCTTTTTCATTAATTAAAAATGTTTTACGAGACGGGAAAAAAAAGTATTGATTCACCCCATAAGCACTGCCCATTACCTTGTCTGTATCGGATAAAAGGTCAAAAGGTAGATTGTATTTTTCCTTGAATGATTTTAAATCACTCTTAGAATCAAAACTGATTCCTAATATTGAGATCTTGAAATCTTCAAAATTTTGGAATTCATCCCGGAACCCACATGCTTGTTTTATTCAGCCAGGTGTACCCGCTTTTGGAAAAAAATAAATAACCAGTTTTTTATCTTTATAATCATCCAGCTGATGAAGTTTCCCATCCTGATCTTTTAATGAGAAATGAGGCGCAGGATTTCCAATTCGCAATGATGTTCCAAACAAGAACATATTAAGCAGTACCAATGGAATTAAATTCTTCATTTGTCCAAATTTTACCAAAAGATAAACTAAACAGGCCTGATACTGAATGGTATTAAATTTTATGTCATGAAAATATCTGATATCAAATCCGTTGCAAAACGAGTTATCCAGATCGAAGCTGATGCCGTCTCTTTAATTGGCGATCGTATTGATGAACATTTTGAATCTGCTGTTCAAGCTATTTTAGAATGTACAGGGCGTCTAATTGTATCCGGGTTGGGAAAATCCGGCTTAATTTCACAAAAAATTGCTTCTACCATGGCATCAACAGGAACACCGGCCCATTTTGTTCACCCTGCGG
>Ga0209753_1001452_pt1 | contig 9912 bp, 11 predicted proteins | sample METZYME_3_550m_FD_187550 | JGI IMG/M metagenome (GOLD analysis project Ga0209753, IMG submission 187550) | Marine microbial communities from oxygen minimum zone in mesopelagic equatorial Pacific - METZYME_3_550m (SPAdes) (version 2) | ecosystem: Environmental > Aquatic > Marine > Oceanic | place... | reverse complement strand
GTAGGGTAAGCCTGTAGTAAAAATCTTACCGGGGTGTCCTATGAAGGTCCAACCACTGAAGCTTGTAGCTGTAGCGGCCAATACAAAGACCCACATACTTATGGATCGACCTGCTAAAAAATAATCTGTTGATGTCTTTGATAACAGAGCCCCCTTTATTCCCCAAAATAAACAGTAGGCCCAGTAAAGGCCTACGAACATCATCAGCCAAATCAGTTTTGGTTCCATCTTTATTTAATAAGATACTTATGCATCATATCACGCAATATAGCTTGATGACCAAACCGGAAGCAATAAAGACGCCTTGCAATAAAAAGATGGTATAGAATTCCTGGAATAACCATAAAAACTATTGTTGGTAATTATTGAATAAAGTTAAGATATAGCTGTGTGTACTATTCGTTAACCAACATGAAAGGAGGTGATCAGTTGTCTAATTCAAGTAGTAAGCTGACCTCCAGAGGAACAGCTCTGTAGCACACCTTAGAGTTGACACTCTATAGGAGGTCGGCTACTGAATTATAAACAAAAGCTCTCATATTGTTGAGGGCTTTTGTTCTATTAAATATATTTGGCCAAACAATTTGTATCTAATGTTCGTACGAATATTTCCAATAATATTAATCTTCGCGTAATTACCATTAGCATGGCCGAACTACAGAAATTCATACTGGATTTAGCGAATCAAACAATCTACTTTTTCTTTGCCATATGGCCACTCTAAAACGTGATCTCGGTAAAGTATCTGGTTACGCTACCATTATTGGAATCTTGGTTGGTGCGGGAATATTCCGTGTTACTGGAGAAGCAGGCGCTATAGCCGGATCTGCTGTTCCATTAGCTTATCTACTATTCGCACCTATTGTAATCTCCACTGCTTTAGCGTACAGTGTGTTCGTATCAACTCCATTGGGTATGCGTCCTGGGGGTGCCTATATACATATTTCCCGAACCTTCCGCAATTATTTCCTTGGCTTTATCGCCATGTGGATGAAGCTATTAGCTTTTATCGGTGCGATCTCATTCATGGCCACTAGCCTGGGAGAATACATGACTTTTTTCCTATCTGGAACGGACCCGCGAGTCTGGGCATCTTTGACCATGATCCTATTTTTCGGAATCAACCTTTTCGGAGTTCGTCATTATGGTATCATTCAAACCATTATGCTGGCAATACTGATCTTGAGTATCCTTGTTTTGGTCATTCCTGGTGTTTTTGCGGTAAATATGGAATATTATGAGCCATTGTTGCCAAAGGGGTTTAGTGGACTTTTAGCAGCAATGCCTATGTTATTTTTTAGTTATGCAGGTTTTGAAACACTTGCCCAGGTCGCTGGAGAGACAAAAGATCCAACCCGCACCTTGCCAATGATCTTTATTAAAGGAGTACTGGTATCCGTTATTATTTTCTTTCTTATGGCATTTGTCGCCTTCGGTGTTCTACCAGCAGAAACATTAGCTCAATCAGAATCCGCAATGGCGGATGCTGCAGCTGTTTATCTGCCTCCTTGGGGTGCTGGTATTGTTGCTATTGGAGCTATGAGTGCATTTTTAACAAGTATCAATGGATCTATCTTGGTCCCATCGCGGATGCTGTTTGTTTTCAGTGAAGATCGTCTACTACCACCATTTTTAGCATCGGTACATCCAAAATGGCGCACACCTCACGTTAGTCTTATTATTAGTGGAATCATTTGCACAAGTTTGGTCTGGACAAAATCATCTTACTTTCTGATGAATACGGGACTTATCGGTATATTTATAATCTATATTATGCAGGGCATAGCGCTGGTATGCATGCCTACAGTTAACAAGAGCTTATATGAATCAGCAAGGTTCAAACCACCTATCTGGATGCTTTATATTCTTGGTAGTATCACTATTTTATCCATGGGATACTTTACAGCTCAGATAATTGCCGATGTTTTTCTCTGGACAATGGGTGGAATCGCTATAGGAATCTTAGTGTTCATTGCAGGAAAGGCTAATGGGAAAAAAGAAGGATTCGACTATGAAGCTCGTATGTCCCAAGATCTTGAATTATTAGATCAGGAATATTAAAGATGGCCTATATTGATACTATTGATATCGATGATGCGGAAGGTATCGTAAAAGAAGAATACAGAAAAGGGATCAAACGTTCTGGAAAGGTCTATAATATTTTGAAGATAATGAGTCGCAGCCCCTTAGCATTAAAAGAATCTATGCGGCTATATCTTGCCATAATGTTTGGTGAATCAGATCTTTCTCGCGGCCAGAGGGAGATGCTCGCAACAGTTGTCTCTCAGATCAATAATTGTCACTACTGAATAGAGGCTCATGGTGACGACTTCCGGGATGAGGTCGGAGACAGTGAATTGGCGAACCACCTAAAGCATGATTGGCATAATGCAAAACTCTCTGATCAGGATAAAGTATTATGTACATTGGCTGAAAAATTAACCCTTACCCCAAGTGAAACGAATCTAAATGATATAAGGAATCTCGAGAGAACGGGTCTATCTCAGGAAGCAATAAGTGATGCTGTCCAAGTCATTGGATATTTTAATTATATTAATCGGGTCGCCGAAGGATTGGGAGTTGATCTTGAAAAGGAATGACTCAAAAGAAAATAAATAACAGATCAATACCATCATTATGAATGGTTTCTAACTTTTAATATACTTTACAATAATTATAATGAAATAAGAGTGAATATTCTTATTGCCCGGGCAGTGCCCATACTATTCTATTATATTAATAAACATTAGGTAATCTTTAACAACTTATACCCTTGTAAATACTATAAAATAAATGGTGTATGATATATGTGCCCATAAAAAGCCCGGATTCTATGATTATTAATTATATGGAATAGAAGTTAAAAAAACAAGTTTAGTGTATCAGTCTATTCTACTTCCCAATCACTATAATTCGGTATAGGAGGGCTTCCAATCAAGATGTTGAACAGGTCATCTTCCAAGGATTCGATAGGTGATTCCACAATACGTCCAATTTCTTCACCACCTTTTAAAAAAATAAAGGTAGGTACATGGTGGATATTTTTCCCTTTCTCAATATTAAGGCCGCTTTTTTTACTGCGGTCAAGCATTATAAGGCGCATTGCTGTATCATCCCAGGATAGCTCATCTAATATTTTGTAAAATCGAGGCACTTCCCTTCGGCTATCCCCACACCAGGTCCCTATAAAGGTTTCAATCCCTATCCCTTCCAGAAAATCACCTGCTGCCTCAATCAAATCAAATTCCGTCTCATATGTCTCGTATTCTTCCGAGAACCATTCATCGTATGGTTCTTTTTCGATATCAAGTCGTTTTCCCAATCCAACCAAGATTGGGTTTTCAGTTTTCAGATCAGTTTCTGTTTTCAGAGTTTGGCCCATTAAACCCGTGATAAATACGGTTATTAACAATAACGGTCTCATATAAACAATTTTAATTTTTAGAAGTTAATGCCATTTTCAAGACACTGTCTAATCCAGAACAAACTGTTGTGCCGGTAGATACTAACCTTTCTCGACTCACATGTCCATGGTCAACCAAGATACAATCAACTCCAATGGCTTGGGCAACATCATTATCATGGATCGTATCACCAATCATTAACACATCAACAGGATCATGATCAAGTTCATTGATCCACTTTCTCCCAATCGCTGTTTTACCATTGGCATAATGATTATCTATTCCCAGTATGCGGATAAAATATTTTTTTAGTTTATTATACTCGATCCATTGATCCAAAAATTCCTGTTTTCCCGCAGATAATATGGATTGGGTCAATCCTGAATCTAATACTGACTTAAGAGCTCCTTTTACTCCAGTTTGAAGGTGGGGCTCACGAAATTTACCGTTATAATAATCCACAAACTCCGTACCAGGTACAGAAAATGGTTCCTTATTAAAATTGAACCCCAATTTTTGGTAGTAATCTTTAACCGGAAAACAAAATAATTCTAAATACTCATCATCAGTGATAGTATTCATATTTCGTTTGGAGAGTGTTTTGTTGATCGCCTCAACGCAAAGCCAGCGGTCATCCAATAATGTACCATTCCAATCCCAGATTATATGTTTGTATTGCATATAGAAGATATTTTAGCAGAAAAATTCGGGCAGAAATATTAGAAATGGGATAACTTTCCTGCCTAATGTCAACTGACAGTATTACACCAAGTTTTATTCAATTAATTGAAAAACGCCTTAATCTTCCATTGCCCGGCAAGTCCGCACAGGAAGAAATGCTAACGAAGCCAAAAATCCCAATAAATATCCCAAGATTCGGTCAAAAAGGTATCCCCGCAGGAGTGCTCATTCTTTTATTCCCTAATAATGACACCTTCTATTTCTACCTAACTCTGAGATCTGAAATGGTTGATCATCATAAAGGACAAATCTCACTTCCAGGTGGCGTTCAGGAAGGTAATGAAACGCTAGAACAAACTGCTTTAAGAGAAACCCTGGAAGAAATCGGTATTGCACCAAATTCAATTTTATTGATCGGCAAATTGACACCACTTTTTATTCCAGTTACCGGATTTGAGATTTTTCCATTTATCGGCTGGTCAGAAAAAGAACCAACCACAATAATACATGACCGAGAAGTGGAAAAAATAATTAAGGTGTCTCTTCCTGATTTGGTGAAAGAAAGAAACATGAAAATAAAAAAAACAAAGATCAGGAATATCCCGGTATCCATGCCCTATTATAAACTCAACGGTGAAACTGTCTGGGGTGCCACATCTATGATTTTGTCAGAATTCAAAACAGTTATTAAGGACCTATTATGAGTCTGGGAAAATGGCTCAATTCACTCACCTTCTTTGACCATTTTATTTTGCTAGTTTTGTTTTTGATCGGGCTCTATTTCAGCAAAGTTACCCTGGATGCTTTAATCCGTTTATATAAGAAAAAACAGGGTAATAATCCTTACCAACTGAAGTTTCGTGTCGCACCGGCTGCTTTACTCATTGTGGCAATTGTTTATACAATTATTCTTTACCGTATCCTAGGCGGAATTATAGAATCTATTACTTGTTGATCTATTTTTCTTTTTTGCATGTCTTCTTTAAACATCATCCTTCTAGATTTTACCATCTGTTAAACTTGAACAACCTTTTATTCTACTCCTAAATTCTAACATCTTCGTGGCACCTTATTCTATATTATTTAATCATTGCAACCCCAAAATAATTTATGAGTGAACTAACAAAACTGTTTGTTCTTGATACAAATGTCATTTTACATGACTCAAGTTGTATTCATCAATTTGAGGAAAATGAAATTGTAATCCCCATATCTGTCCTCGAAGAACTGGACCATTTTAAGCGCGGCAATGAACAATTGCACTATAATGCCCGTGAGTTCTTGCGCCAGCTGGATGATTTGTCTGGCCAGCAGGAAACCGATAATAGTGTGTCCCAAGGCAAGATTCGGGTTGTTGTTAATCATAACTGGCATCCGGATGTGAAAGCGATATTCCAGGAGGATTGCCCTGACCACCGCATCCTGAATTGTACATATAAACTGTCCAACAATAATCCGGAGCGTGATACTATTCTGGTATCCAAGGATACCAATATGCGTCTTAAGGCCCGTTCGATCGGACTTACTGCGAAAGACTATACTACCGACATAATCATGGATCTGGATTCAGTATATACTGGGAACCGACTGATTGAAAATGCTCCTGAAACTGCAATTAATACTTTATTTGATACCGGTAGGCTGGAACTTCCTGCTTTACCTGATATAACCAATCCAAAAGCAAATGAGAATTTTATTATCAGAAATGGTCAAAAATCAGCGCTGGCGATTTATAATGCACTTGAAGAAAAGATTGTGCGCGTTGAAAAAATACCGGCCTATGGAATCATGCCGCGTAATGCGGAACAATCATTTGCTTTGCATATGATAACCGATAATCAAGTTCAGTTAGTCACATTGTCCGGTAAAGCCGGAACCGGGAAAACTCTTCTGGCCCTGGCTGGTGCTATAGAATGCAGGTCAAAGTACCGACAAATTTACCTGGCCCGACCCATCATACCCTTAAGTAACCGTGACCTGGGATTTCTGCCTGGTGACATTCAGTCAAAACTGGATCCATACATGCAGCCTTTGTTTGATAATCTTGCAGTCATTCGCCATCAATTCAATGCAAAAGATAAACGAGCAATACAAATCAACAAAATGCTGGATGATGAGAAACTTTTAATCACACCACTGGCTTATATCCGTGGACGAAGCCTCCAAAAATCATTTTTTATTGTTGATGAAGCCCAAAATCTGACGCCCCACGAAGTAAAAACAATTATAACGCGAGCGGGGGAAGGCACCAAGATTGTTTTTACTGGAGATGTTGAACAGATCGATCACCCTTACCTAGATAAGCGATCCAACGGCCTGACCTATCTGGTCAGCCGGATGAAAGGCCAAGATATGTACGCCCATATTACACTGGAAAAAGGTGAACGATCACAGCTGGCGGATTTGGCCAGCGATCTACTTTAACTCAATGACTACCGAACCATTTGGCTCCCTTCATTTTCACCTAGATAGTGAGGGAAGTAATAGCTTATCAAAATTGGAGCGATGGGCCCAGGGTATTGGGCAGTATCAACATCATTTTGGGCGGATTTAACCTAGTGGTATCTTTACCATATTTTTTGCCAGGAAATGATATGAGATTTTTGGTAATCCCTATTATTGGTGCAGCTGCATTGCTAATTTATCTGGGCCTTCTACTCACTGGTTTGCATCCAATTTGCGTTTTGCCGTAATAAGCAAAAACGATCGGAAATTTGCTGATGCATTGGACCAGATACGGAAATATCTATTCATTTCCAGCTTAGCTTACTTGGGAAGTCTGATTCTTATCCTGACCTTAGTTATTATTGTAAGTGCACTGGGGGTTGGGTTTGAAGAATTATTTAATAATGAACCTAGACCAATTTCGATTCAATTGTTTTCCAATAATTTAGTTGTTTTTTTTTCCGCTTCTTCCTCCAGCTTGTCAACAGCAGATTCCTTAATCTTCTCTGCTGTTTTTGTAACCGCATCTTTTGCTGCTTCTGCAGTTTTAGTCACGGATTTTGTTATTTCATCAGTATCCTTTCCCGTATAATGGAGATAGGCCACATACAGGATAAAAACTGATGCTGTCACCAAAACCAGTTTGATGATCTTTTTGATAAACCCATATACCACTACCAGGGCCAGAATAACTGCGATGGCCAGGTACACCGGATTGGTGGTCATTATTTCAATAATATTTTCCATTATTTTTAATTGGCAGTTTTGCCGAATCTAACACAGGAAGGAACTTAGGATTCAAGGAAAATATTCTTAGTTTTCAAAATATGCGCCAGATAATCCTGATCATATTTATTGCAACTGCCTTTGGACAAATAAAATACCCGGCTGATTCACTGCTGAAATCATCAAAAATTTCTGTGCTCAGGAAAGCGGCGCTACTGCCCATTGCCGGCTGGCAACGAATCTCATATAACACAGACCTTTTTAATTGCCAATTTTATCCCAGTTGTTCCAATTACAGCGCAGAAGCAATTAAAGAACATGGTCTAGTTTTGGGATGTGCTGTGGCAGCGGACAGGATAATTCGCTGTAATCCGGCGGCGTTTCATTATCACGTGGAAACACAGGCATTTTTCAATGACGACGATGGCAGGCTGATCGATTTTGTAAAACCAAAAGTATACCAATTTTCTAAAAAATCGCCATCGGTCGCAGCAGGGTTATCCATCGTACCAGGCCTTGGCCGGATCTACGCCGGCAGACTATACGATGGATTATTTAGTTTTCTGACACTTTCACTTTCAGGAAACGCAGCCTACACGACATTGAACCAGAAACGACCACTTGCCGGTCCATTATTTACTGCTGTTTTTATGATTGCTTATCTGGGCGAAATTTATGGTGGCTGGAGATCAGCAAAATATTATCAGGCTGCGGTCTTTACGGAACCAGAATAACGCTTTTTCAAATAAAATAAGATGGTTTAGTTTTGCCTGCTTTGTTAATCCCCTATTGCCACCGTAGCTCAGCTGGTAGAGCAGCTCATTCGTAATGAGCGGGTCGGAGGTTCGAGTCCTCTCGGTGGCTCTTTTCTATTCCTTTATTATCGGGTATCGTACGATATAACAATAATCGATAGGTCTTCATCCGGTTGAACATTTCGCTGGTCAGGCTCCCAGAAAAATAAATACGGTTGATCTTAGCGATCCGTTTAGCAAAATACCAACGCAACATTTTCATGACACCGGGATAATGGCTATCTAAATACCGAGCAGATAAAGTCTGAACCGGTTCTGCCACTTCATTGATAAACGTGGTAAGAATATCCATTGTGGGAGCTGTTTCAGTTGTAATATCTTTATTTAATATTTCCTGAAGAGGCAACTCGGAAATTCTATCCTGGAAAGTGGTCCAGTCGTGACCACCACCCAGCGGACGGCTGCCTGTTCCCGGCCGGCGGAAAAAGTCGCAGATCAGTAAATGTCCAGCCGCACCCGTAGCAGTGATCACTTTATTCAATGCTTTTAGGATCTTTACATATTGAAAACTTTCGCTGAATAACACCAAATCATAGTTTTCATTTAAAATCAGATCCTCAAAAGTGCTGCGGAAAACACGCACTTTTTCGCCAAGGTTTTCCTCAATCCGGTCTGCCAGGTATTCACTGGGAGAGACACAATGCACTTGATACCCAGCAGCAATCATCTTTCCCGCCAAACCTCCGGAACCGCTACCAACATCTAAAATCGTTTGAACTCCCTCCGGAATAGCATCTAGAATAAGTTTGGAATGAAGGCCCTGTGCCTCTTTGAGGTTTGATGGTTTGACCGGTAAATCATCCGGCCAGTAACCGTAATGTAAATGTTCGGTATTAAATAAAAAGCGTCCCAGGACAAGGCCGATTTCTAAACCTACTTCTTTGGAACTGATTCTATTATTATCCATAAATAAAATATCGTGTGAGAAGCGTATGGTTTAAAACGTTAATTATATAAAGATATAAAATTATAATGAGAAGGAACATGGAAAGAAGGTCCGCTTGTTCATAGGATTAAAAAGGGTGGTAAATTTACTGGATAATGAATTCAGCAAAAACTTTATTCGATAATAATCTTCCACCTCTTGCAGAAAGGATTCGACCGAAAACCATGATGGAATTCTGTGGTCAGTCACACCTGACAGGTGAAGGTAAAATCCTAAACCAGTTTTCTGTTCAGAAAATACCATTCTCTATGATTTTCTGGGGGCCGCCGGGAACCGGAAAAACTACCTTAGCCCGAATAATTGCTGATTTAGTTGAAGCGGATTTCAGGGAATTATCTGCGGTATCAAGCGGGGTAAAAGATCTTCGTTCTGTCATTGCTATCGGTAGGAGCAACCTTGAACAGGGATTTACCACCATTCTCTTTATTGATGAGATTCATCGATTCAGCAAGAGTCAGCAGGATGCCCTGCTGCACGCCGTGGAGAACGGAACAATCATTCTCATCGGAGCAACAACCGAAAACCCTTCATTCGAAGTAATCTCTCCCCTTCTATCCCGTTGCAGAGTGCTAACACTCAAATCATTAAACCCAGACCATTTACAAAAAATATTGGATCATGCATTTCAATCCGATGTGGTTTTATCCAAAGGGCATATTTCAATTGAAAATGAAGATAGGGATACACTTATCCAGTCATCCGCGGGCGATGCCCGTAAAATGCTGAACACATTGGAAGTAGCTGTCAAAATGCTGAATGGACAGGGAATGGTTACCCCGGATATTCTTAGCGAAGCCCTCCAATCCAAAACAATGATCTATGACAAGGCGGGTGATTACCATTATGATACTATAAGCGCTTTCATTAAATCGGTACGCGGCTCTGACCCAGATGC
>Ga0209753_1001449_pt1 | contig 9932 bp, 11 predicted proteins | sample METZYME_3_550m_FD_187550 | JGI IMG/M metagenome (GOLD analysis project Ga0209753, IMG submission 187550) | Marine microbial communities from oxygen minimum zone in mesopelagic equatorial Pacific - METZYME_3_550m (SPAdes) (version 2) | ecosystem: Environmental > Aquatic > Marine > Oceanic | place... | reverse complement strand
TCGTAGCGTTCACCCACCCTCCGGAGTAGGACCGGCTGGAGGACCCCTACTTCCTTGATGGAAGCCGTCAGGTCAGATAGTCGTTCGTGGTCGAAGACCATCCGGGGTTGGTAGGGGTTCGGATGGATGTCCGACACCAACACCATCTCTAGTTCCGCCATCTCAGGTGCCCCTTCGGGGTGGAGAACGGCAACGGCAACCGCGTCAGCCGAGTCGGACGCCTCTTCGGTTCCCGTTCCGGTCGTGGTGGTTGCAGGGATAAGTGCGGACAGGCCTCTGCCGAGACCACTGGGACGGCTCATGCGAGCACCTCCTTTGCCAGTTCCCGGTAGGCCACTGCCCCCCGGGAAGTCGGATCGAACACGGTGATGGGTTGGCCATAGGACGGGGCCTCAGAAAGGCGTACTGACCGTGGAATGACTTGGTTGCAGACCCGGTCGCCGAAGTGGGTCCGGACCTCTCCGGCCACCTGTTCTGAGAGCTTTGTTCGGCCATCGAACATTACGAGAACAATTCTTGTTATAGCAAGTTCGGGATTCAGGTTCGATCGCACTAGGTCAACGTTTCCCGCCAGTTGACCTAGACCCTCCAGGGCGTAGTACTCGCACTGGATCGGAACGATGAGTTCACGTGCAAAGACCAGCGCGTTGATAGTAAGGAGCCCCAGCGCCGGCGGGCAGTCCACCAAGATCAGGTCGTACGCCCCGACGATTGGCGCGAGAGCTCGGGTGAGGCGGTGTTCACGGCTAAATGCCGAAACCAGCTCGATCTCGGCGCCAGCCAGCGCCAAACTCGACGGAAGAAGATCCAAATTCGGAACATCAACCGGACGAATTACGTCCCGGGCTGGTGCCTCCTCGCAGAGCACTTGGTAAACCGATTCTTGTAGGTCTCGGCTGACCACCCCGAGACCGGTTGTGGCATTGGCTTGCGGATCAAGGTCCACAATCAGGACCTTTTTTCCGTACTCGGCAATTGCCGCGCCCAGGTTGATGGTGGTTGTCGTCTTTCCTACACCGCCTTTCTGGTTAGCGACGGCGATCACCCTGGTTCCGCGCTCAAACATTTCCACCGGGTCCGCAAGCGCCATCACCGACAGCATGGTTCACCCCGGTTCGCGGTACAAGGATCCCCTCCCATTTCAATGCTGGAGTATCCCCCGCCCGGTCTGGGGGCCCGGATCAAGCCTGATGTTCCACGTGGAACATTGAAAATCCAAGGGAATCCGTTGGAGGCTTGGTACTAGAACACTGGGTCAGAGGCCATCGCAGGACCCCTCCTCGGAAACCTGTCGGGAGTAGCCGAGGCGCACAACAACGCCTGATAGCCGAACATTCCGCTGTGCCACCTACCGGCGTCTACCAGGCCCAAGCGGCCAATTCCTGCGGAAGGCCATCGTTCCACAGGGTCAACCCCATCCCTGGGGGGTGGCTCACTTACCACCAGGGTCCCGCCGACCGCCAGCAGGGCTCCTCCGATCTCCGCGGTCACAGCCGGTGGCCCGAAGGCCCGTGCCGTCACCAAGGCCGCCTGCCCCCGACAATCGGACCGGGCCAAATCGCGGGCGTCCGCGTTGACCACCTCCACCCGAACCTCAAGGTCCAACTCCCGCACCGCCCATTTGAGAAATCGGCAGCGCCGGTCACTTCGTTCTACCAGCAGCCATCGCGCCCTGGTTCGGGTGGCCAGCACGACCCCTGGAAGGCCACCTCCGGTACCTAGATCGACGGCTAGATCAGACCCACCTGGGGTAAACGTTGGTTCTCGTCCCCCCAACCGTAGAAACCCCTCACTGTGACCGACACCGTCCAACGCAACGGCCGATGTCAGGAGGCCCTCATCGACTGCTGCTTCGAGGACCGTGGCAAGTCGGCCGGTCACCCCTCCGACTCAAAAAGGATCACAACGTGCCGTTCCATGTCCACACCCTCCGATTCGGTCGTAACCCCGTTGATTTCACCAACGGCGTCGTGGACGACCTTCCGGTCTGCGGCATTCATCGGTTCCAGAGCCCGTGATCGGCCGTCGGCCAACACTTCCTCGGCCTGGGTATTGGCGAATTCCGTTAGGAAAGACCGTCGTCGTTCCCGATAGCCGCCCACGTCCACGACCAACGAGCCCTCGGCGTCTCCATCGGACATCCTTTGGACCATTGTGCGAGCCAGTTGTGTAATCGCCCTCACCGTATCTCCGCGCTGGCCGATGGCAAGACCAAGGTTGAGGCCTTGAGCTTCCACAAGTGCCCGGTCTTCATCGATGGAACTCACCACCCGTGCCTCGAGGCCCATGCGCTCAAGTAACCCACGTACAAAGTCCTCGGTTACCCGTGCCTGGGTCTCCAAATCCATGGTTTTGCCCTCCGTACCCTCTCGATCGGCCGAATAGCCGCTGTCGTTGCTTCCTGCCTCTGCAGGTGATTTCGGGGTGTCTATTCCATCCGTGCGGGAAGTATCGCGCTTCTTGGTGTGCTCCGTCGCTGAGCGGCCCGACCGGTCCTTCGAGCCACCACCTTGCGAGCCCTGGTGCCGTTGTGTCTTACCCCCCGGACGTCCAGGGTCCCCCGATCCTTTGCGGGTTGTGGATTCCGCCTTGGCGTTACCCCCCCGCCCCCTTCCGCGATTTGAATCACGCCTCGAGCCCCCGGAGCCTCCTCGACGGGTGCCACTGGTCCCGTCCGAAGGATGTTTCTGTCCTCGCCGGTTCCCACGATCACGCCGCTCTTCCTTGGACCGTGCGCTTACCGGCCTAACACGGGCTCGCAGCCGGGCGTCCGTCCGTCTGAGCCCGAAAAGTGCCCTGGTTGGTTCGGCCAACACCTGATACTCAAGGTCGTCCTCCGCTACACCCAGCCGATCCAGGGCCTTTTCCTTGGCTTCGTCGACACTAACTCCTGTCGTCTCGATCCACTCCATGCTCTATTTTCTCCTCTTCTTCTTCCTGGAGCTGCGGGCCCGACTAGTGCCCGGCGGCGTCGTCCTTCCACCTGTTTGCCGGGACGACGGGCCCCGAGGCTCCTCCTCCAGTTCCGCACGACGGTTGCGCCGGCGGGATTTGCGAGTTTTGGCTGGGCTAGATTCACCCTTTCGGGCCCTGGATTTCGACACAGGCGACCGCGACGTTTCAGATTGAGACTGATTACTGTTAAGACCTGCCGTGGTTCGTTTATTTTTGGCCTCCGAAGAAGACCGCGGACTCGATCGCGAGGCCTTTCTGCTGCTGCCCGAGGAGGATTGATTCTTCTCGACAGAGCGAGCAGGGCTGGCATCTGGATGAACCACCGTCGGCGCTGTGTCCTTCCCGGGCCCGTAGAACCGCCGTGTGATGTATCCCTGTTGGGCGATCCGGTAAAGGTTCGATGCCACGAAGTACACGACAAGGGCGGCATCGAACCCAAAGGAAAACACCGGCAGGAAGAACGGCATCACCTTGAAGAGGAACTGTTGCTGGGGGTTGATCGCCGCCTGAGGGCTCCTGCCCCGGATCTGCCGTTGCTGGTACCAAGAGGTGACAAAGACCACCAGGATCAACGCCAGGTAGGGAAGGGAATCGACCACCCCTGCAGAGAGCGCGTCGCTGGCCGAGCGTGAAAGATCAAAACCGAAGGACACCATCTCCGTCGACCCGCTGAGGTCGTGGAACAACGTCGACCCGGGGTCTAGGTAATCGGGATAGAACACCCGGGGTTCCGACACCTGGCCTGTTAGTTCGCCTCCGCCGGCCAACCGGCCGGCCACCCACCCAGCATGGTCACCAAGGGTGGACAGGCGTCGAGTGAGACCCCGGATCACCTGATAGAGCACGATAAACACCGGCATCTGCACGAACATGGGCAGACAACTCGACATCGGGTTTACTTCATTGGCCTGATAAAAGGCCATGACTTCCTTATTCAATTGTTCCCGGTCGCCCTTATGCCGGTTCTGGATCTTCTTCAATTCCGGTTGGATGTGCTGCATCTTGATCATCGACCGGGTTTGTTTGAGGGTCAGTGGGGTGAGGATGACCATGATGAGCATCGTCAACATGACAATGGCCATCCCAAAGGACGGCCACAGGTCATAGAACCAGGCCAGGGCGGTAGCGATCAGGTCGAACATCAGGCAATGTCCTGGCTAGACGGCGCAACGGCGGCCGATGGAACTGGATCCCAACCACTCGCCCCCCAAGGGTTACACCGGGCCAAGCGTCGAAGGGTCAGCCAGGAACCACGAATCGCCCCGTGGCCCTCGAGAGCGTCAAGCGCATAGTTCGAACAGGAAGGTACGTACCGGCAGATAGGGGGTCGACTACTGGCTAGATACTGGTACCACACAACCATCCGAACCACTACTCGGGTCGCGACCCCAGGACTCCCGGTCTTTTCGATCGATGACACGGTGTGTTGAGAAAACCCCACGTCAAGAGTCACTTTCCTGCTTTGACCGAAGGTCACCGACCAGAGTGAAGAGTGTCTCCCGCAGCTCTGAGCTGTCAGCACTGGCCCCTGCCGGGTCGACCCGGATCAAGTAGTCCCCGGCCGGAAGGTCACCGCCAGATAAGGCCATTTCGGCCATCACAGAACGGAGACGGCGTCGGGTGCGGTTGCGGACCACGGCCGTCCCCACCTCACGTCCGATGGCGAACGCGACCCTGACGCCGGTGGGAGAACCACGGGCCGGGCGATACACGACTCGAAGGGAACCACGTCGGACGGTCGACCCGTCACGGCGTAGGGCCTGAAAGTCGTCGCGACGGCGGAGTCGGCCAATCAAGCCGACAGCCGGCTCCGACCCTTCTGGCGCCGGTTCCGGAGGATGGCTCGGCCGGACCGAGTACGCATACGCAGCCGGAACCCGTGCTTACGGGACCGCCGGCGGTTGTTGGGCTGGAACGTTCTCTTCATCGGTGTGCTCCTGTCGGCAGCCCGGCGGTGGAGGGACGACGCGGCACCGGGAAGCGGCCGTTTAGATCTCGCTGCGCCAGTGTCGAACACGGCGCACGTCCGAACCATGAGCGTAGGGGGCCACCTGCCTCTCACCAACCGCCCCCGACTGGAGGGCCAACGATCCTCATCTCCAATATCTCCTCCTCGGATCTGCTTATCCACAGTTTCCACAGGCCAATGTTCCTTCCGGTTGCATCGTGGAGGGCGCGCCTGCCACCCATGTCCTCCGATCCGCCTCGTAGAGAAAATAGCCCGTCACCTGCAAGAACATGTTCCCTAGGAGGAACTTGTGCGGACCCTGAAACCCGGTGCTACGTTCCTCCGCCCGCCGGGAAGGTGGTGAAGGCCTCCAGGGACCATCGATCGCCCACTCGGTCTTTTTCCACAACTGATTCCACAACTGTGGACATGCGATTGGAGCTGGTGGTGGTCGAAGTACTCGGAACAGAGGCAACCGAAATCTGGGAGTCCTGCAGCGAGGCGATCAAATCCCAAGTCTCCGATGTGGTCTGGCAAGTTACGTTCAGTTCTGTTCAGGCAGTGGCCATCGAAGGCGACCGTCTTCTCCTCCAAGTTCCCAGCACGGTGGTCCGCGATCGGATCGAGGGCCGCTACCGCGAACTTGTCGACGAGACCCTCGCCGAGTTGAGCGATGACCGTCTCGGTCTCACTCTCGAGGTTGCTCCCCGAACCAACTTCCCAGCAGATGTTTTCGACGAAATGGGGGTCACAGCCCCTGAGGATGAATCGACCGGGATTGAACTACTTGACGACTCTTCGTCTCCGACCGACGGCAAGGCAGGCGGTCTCCCTATAGACCAGCTCAGCCAGGCCACCCCCACACCCTTTGTCGACGAGTTCCGGTACACCTTCGACAACTTCGTCGTCGGTCCCTCCAATCGGTTCGCCCACGCCGCCGCGCAAGCCGTGGCCGAGACGCCGGGCCGGTCCTACACCCCCCTGTTCATCTATGGGGACGCCGGCCTCGGAAAAACCCACCTACTCCAGGCCGTGGGTCGGTTCGTCCGCGACCACTACCCCAACCATCAGGTTCGATATGTGTCAAGCGAGGACTTCATGAATCGCTTTGTTGAGGCCATCCGAAACAAGACACTCCCTGAGTTCAAACAGCACTTTCGCGAGGTCGACGTCCTTCTGGTGGACGACATCCAATTCCTAGCCGGCAAGGAAGGCCTCCAGGAGGAGTTCTTCCATACTTTCAACACCATCCAACAGGCTGGTGGGCAGATCGTGCTTTCCAGTGACCGGCTCCCCGATTCGATTCCTACGCTCGAGGCTCGCCTGGTGAGCCGCTTCAAGATGGGTTTGGTTACCGACGTCAAGCCCGCGGACCTTGAGACCCGGTTGGCCATCCTGAGCAAAAAGGCTGAGCATGCACCGTCCGGCATCGACGTGTCCGATGAGGTCATGCAGTTCATCGCCGAGAACATCACCGAGAACATCCGGGAACTCGAAGGTGCCCTGACCCGCGTCGTCGCCTATTCAAGTCTCAACGCTGAGCCCTGTACCAGAGACCTGGCTATCGGTGTCCTGGGAGACCTGATCAGCGACAAGACCCCTCTACCGATCACACCAGAGTTAATCCTCACAAAGACCAGCGAACTGTACGGATTTAGCAATGAGGAGTTGATGGGTGGAAGCCGCCGCCGGCCCCTTGTTACGGCCCGCCAGGTCGCCATGTACATCTTCCGGGAGTTGACCGACTTGAGTTACCCGGCCATCGCGCGGGAGTTCGGCGGACGGGACCACACCACGGTTATTCACGGTGTGGAAAAGATTCGCAACCTCATGCCAGAACGTCGGGAGATATACGACCAAGTAACCGCGTTGATCTCCGCCGTCCGAAACCACGACTGAGGTGCCGTCAACCAACCTGTGGAACACCAATAGGTGTTCCACAGCGACTAGTTGCAGGGTAGACCGACTTGTGGGTACTGGGGGACAGAGGGTGGACAGACATAGTCCCTGTGACCTGCGACGATGGTCAACACTCCACAATTCACAAGCCCTACTATTCCTTCTACCTGAGAGGATCTCCCCCGGAACCGAAATGAGGCAATTGTGAAGTTTCGTTGTGAACGGGATGTGCTGGATCGGGCATTCTCAGTTGCCCGTCGAGCTACCCCAGGGCGTGGCGGTGCACTACCGGTACTGGCCGGTCTTCACCTAACCCTCAAGAAGAATCGGCTTGTTGTTGTTGGAAGTGACCTTGACTTGACCATACGGGTCCAAGTTGAGGTCGGGGGCGAGAAGGACGGTATGACTGTTATTCCCGCCGCTCTTGGAGCAGAGATCATACGGGCACTCGACAGCGGCCAAGTCCAGGTTGAAGTGGATGATGAAGGCGTCCGTGTTGTGTCGGGGCGCTCTGACTTCAACCTCCGAACTCTTCCAACCGATGAATTCCCGAACTTCGACGAACCCGGAGGAGAGGCGGTGACACTGGACGTGGAGAATTTCGCCGCCGCCCTCGAGCAGGTAGTCAAGGCGGCCAGCATCGACGATTCCCGTCCGATACTCACCGGGGTGTTGCTAGCAGCCGAAAGTGACGGTCTGCGTCTTGTAGCCACTGATTCTTATCGAATGGCCATGAGGGACCTTCCCGGAACAGAGGTGCTTGGCCGGGACCAGACGGTGCTGGTCCCGTCACGGGCTCTCGACGTCGTCAACCGACTCCTAGGCGACGCCGCGAGTCTCTCCATCCAACTTGGTGAACGTGATGCCGGATTCACCATCGACGACGTCAGGATCGTCACCCGCCTGATCGAAGGTGAGTTCCCCAACTATCGGGGCTTAATCCCTGACAGTCACCCCAACCAAATGACGGTCGACCGCGACACCCTCATCTCAGCAGTACAACGGGTCCGTCTCCTAGCCCGTGACGCCACCCCGGTACGGCTGACCATGACCAGCGAAGGACTGGAGTTAGTCGCTATTGCACAAGACGTCGGGCAGGCCCATGAATCACTGGACGCCACCTACACCGGCAACGATCTAACTGTGGCGTTCAACCCGGAATATCTCCTTGACGGCCTGGAGGTGAGCGTGGGTGACGAGGTTCGCTTGGACACTGTGGATGCCCTAAAACCAGCGATTCTGCGCAGCGTGGGTGACGAGGACTTCCTCTACCTCCTGATGCCGGTCCGCGTTTCCTGACCGAGGTAAACAGCCATGCCGCTGCGCCGGTTGTGGCTCACCGACTTTCGGAACTACATCTCGGCGGACCTCACGTTCGGAGAGGGTGTGACGGTGATTACCGGCCTGAACGGGCAGGGAAAGACCAACTTGGTGGAAGCGATCGCCTGGCTTGCCCGTGGTTCGTCATTTCGGGGAGCTCCCAATGAGGCGTTGATCCGTAGTGGCTCCGAGACGGCGGTCATACGGGCTGAAACCGGGGATGGGGATCGATCCACTCTCTTAGAGGTCGAGCTGGTCACCAAGGGTCGAAACCGAATGCAAGTTAACGGCAACAAGGTGAGTCGGGTCCGTGACTTGGTTGGGTACTTCACCGCGACCATCTTCGGACCCGACGATTTGGCGCTGCTCAAGGGCGGACCAGGTGAGCGCAGGGCCTTTCTCGACGACCTGCTAGTGGACCTGGATCCACGACTCCATACGACCCGCACCCACCTCGAGCGGGTCCTCCGTCAGCGCAATACCCTCCTACGGCAAACCGGAGGACAGCTAACCCCTGGGGCGGGTGACAGTCTCGACGTCTGGGATAGCAAATTGGCTGAGACGGGGGAGGTCCTGGTCACGGCTCGGCAGCGGCTGGTCGACAGGCTCTCTCCACTGGTTGATGACCACCTGAGGGTGCTTAGCGGTGGCGTGTCTAACGCCGCCCTGGCCTACGAGAAGTCATGGACGGGATCTAATCTCGCGACCGCCCTGGGCGAAGCCCGCCGTGACGACCTTCGACGTGGAACCACCACCGTGGGCCCGCACCGGGACGAGGTCAGTATCACCCTCGACAATCTTGGAGCCCGCCACCACTCCTCTCAAGGAGAGCAGCGGTCCCTGGCCCTCGCCATGCGTCTGGCCGGGCATTATCTGGTTGCTGAGGACACCGGGATGAGGCCGGTAGTGCTCCTCGACGACGTCTTCTCCGAACTCGACTCCGACCGCTCAACCGCGTTAGTAGCCCTCCTCCCGAAGGCTCAGGCTGTTCTGACAAGCGCAGGGAATCTGCCCCCTGATGTAGTGGCTGACCACTGGTATCGGATCGCGGCGGGTCGCGTGGAGGTCCAATGAGCCCAGAGAACGGCCCTCGGCCCCTCAGACAAGGCCTTGAGAGGCTGCTTGACGGGTTGGGTGCTCCGGAGATCGACGCCGTTGCCACTTTGGTGGAGCGGTGGCCGGAGGTGGTCGGTCCAGAATTGGCCAGCCAGGTTAGAGCGGTGGCCGTACGCGGATCCGAGTTGGTAGTTAGGGTCGAGGATCCGGCATGGGCCAGCCAGATCGCCTGGCTGGAGAGCCGACTTTTAGAGCGGATTGCTGCGCTGGTCGGACCGGGCCGAATCACCGTGGTGAAGGCCCGAGTCGCGCCGAGGTCAAGGCCGACCGGGGTTGATTGATAGGAAGGACGAAGGGTTCCAAAGGGTCCCTTTACAACGTTCGACGGTCACCGTCCGGTGGTAGACTCGTCAAGCGGTGTTCTACCCCTCTGACCTGCGGTTTTATGCTACCAATCAACCGCGGTCGACATGTTTTAGATGTGGCCTCGAACCGAGCCCGGAGACCGTCTGATGAGCAGCGCCGAGACCTCTTACGGAGCAGCCGAGATCACGGTCCTAGAGGGTCTCGAGGCGGTTCGAAAGCGACCCGGGATGTACGTCGGATCTACGGGACCGACCGGTCTCCACCACCTGGTTTGGGAGGTGGTTGACAACTCAGTCGATGAGGCGATGGCCGGTCACTGCACCCTCATTGAGGTGACAATCCTGGCCGACGGTGGCTGCCAGGTCAGCGACGATGGACGGGGTATCCC
>Ga0209753_1001448_pt1 | contig 9937 bp, 9 predicted proteins | sample METZYME_3_550m_FD_187550 | JGI IMG/M metagenome (GOLD analysis project Ga0209753, IMG submission 187550) | Marine microbial communities from oxygen minimum zone in mesopelagic equatorial Pacific - METZYME_3_550m (SPAdes) (version 2) | ecosystem: Environmental > Aquatic > Marine > Oceanic | place... | reverse complement strand
TCCGGCAGGCCGACAAAATAAATGACAGTCGCGAGCACGACGGCGAAAACGATGTTCATGATCGGGCCGGCGACGGCGACGGCGATCTTGGCCCACGGCGAGATTTCCGGTAGCGGTTCGGCGTCCTCCTCCTCGCTTTTGCCCTCGATCGCCTCGCTGGTGAGCATCTGCGGCAGCTTCACGAAGCCGCCGGCCGGGATCATGCGGACGGTGTAAAGGATGCCGTCCTTTTCCTTCTTCCAGAGAATTTTGCCGAAGCCGATGGCGAATTCCTCCACCTTCATGCCGCACTTGCGCGCGACGAAATAGTGGCCCCACTCGTGCACAAAGATCGCCGCGCCAAAGAGTAGTAGCACGGCGGCAATCACGTAAATTGTAGTTAAAATAAACATGGAATCAAACTCGCTTGGCCAGGAGCAAAATTGGCTTGGCCAACGGAACAGTCAGCGATAAGCGGTCAATCGTTCAAAATTAACCCGAATTCCCCGCTGCCCCGGTCGACGAGTGTTACATTTTTGCCAGCGCGGCGTCAAACCGCTTCAAAACCTCCGTTTGGCCAAGTACCTCCATCAAATGATACAGGCTTGGGCCCACCTTGCTGCCGGTGCAGGCCACGCGAGCCGGCATGACGAGCACCTTGTTCTTCACATCGCGCTCGGCGGCCGTGGCCTTGAGCGCTTCCTGCAGCGTATCACCGTCGAACTTGCCCAGGCCGGCGTACGCCTCCCGGAGCGCGGCCAGGTGTGGCTTATTTTCCGGCGTCAACGCCTGAGCGGCCGCCTCGGCGTTTAGCTCCACCTCGTCTCTAAAGAAAAATCCGATGTAGCCGGCAACGTCGTTGAGGTTTTTGATTTTGTCCGTGCACAGGGCCAGCGCGGCGGCCGCGTAGTCGGCATCGCGATCCGCGGGGTCGAGCCCGGCGGCCTGCAGCTGGCCAAGCGCCTGGCTTTTGAAATCGTCCGGGGACAGTGCACGGATATGCTCGAAGTTCAGCCAGTCGAGTTTGGCTATGTCGAACCGCGCGTTGGCCCGCTGCACGCCGGGGAGGTCGAATCGCTCGATCAAATCGGCCGTCGGCATCATCTCGGTGTTGTCCTTTGGCGACCAGCCGAGCAGGCTGAGATAATTCACCACAGCCGATGGCAGGTAGCCGCCCTCCATGTACGTGCTCATCGACGCGCCGGTGTCACGCTTGCTCATCTTCGAACCGTCGTTGTTCAGGATCAGCGGGATGTGCGCAAACTTCGGCAGTGCCGCGCCGAACGCCTTGAACAGCTCGACGTGCTTGGAAGTGTTCGAGAGATGATCCTCGCCGCGAATGACATGCGTGATGTCCATCTCGATGTCGTCCACCACGTTCACGAGATGAAACACCGGCTTGCCGTCGGAGCGCACGATCACGAAATCAGGATCTGCCTCCTCGCGGTCGGTGAGTTTGCGCACGACATCGCCGGCCACCAGGTCTGGGATCGTGACCGGCTCGCGCGTCATGCGGAACTTGACCGCGCCCTCGTGCTCGTACGCCAAGTCCTTGTCGAGTAGCTCCTGAATTCGGCGCTGATAAATCTCGCCGCGCTGCGATTGAAAATACGGCCCTAGATCGCCCTTGCTCTCCTGCATCGCATCGCCGGGAACAGGGCCTTCATCCCAGTCGAGCCCGAGCCAGCGCAAGCCGTCCAGGATCACATCGACCGCTTCGCGGGTGTTGCGGGCGTCATCCGTATCCTCCACCCGCAGAACGAATGTGCCGCCGGTGTGCCGCGCATAAAGCCAGTTGAACAGGGCCGTGCGGGCGCCGCCAATGTGAAGATAGCCGGTCGGGCTGGGAGCAAATCGAACTCGAAGACTCATTATTAATCGGTTCCCAAAAAAAACCGGCGCGGACGTTACCGGCCCCCCAGTCATCGGGCAAGCCTCGGGGTCCGCTTGGTCAAGCGCGCTATTTCAGGGCGCGAAGTTTGATGTCCTTGTATTCGACGTGCATGACTTGGCCGCCGTGGAGTTGCAGGCCGATGTGCCCTTCCACCCGGCCTTTGTCGTTGGTCAGCTTCGTCGAAACGACGCCGTTGATTTTCACCGTGACGTCGCCGCCCTTGGCCGTCAGCTCGAGGTCGGTCCATTCACCTTTTTTGTAGGCGCGTTTTTTTGCCACTTCAGCAGTCGGTTGGTGCACCCAGCCACGGCCGCCGGTCTCGTACAGGCCACCGGTTTCGTCGGTCTCGTCCACCTCGACTTGAAAGCCGTGGACGCTGACGCCGCTTTTGACTCGGTCGACGCGAAAATAAAATCCGCTGTCGCCGTGCAGCACGCGGAACTTGGCTTTCACCACGAAATCCCTGAAGCGTTTCTTGCTCAGCAAAATACCGTGGCGAGGTTCGCTTTTCGGGCTGGTGCCGATGATGGCGCCATTCTTCACCTCCCATTTGCCGCCCGGTGTGGGTTCCCAGCCGTCGAGGTTTTTGCCGTTGAAGAGCGGCTTGAAGTTGGTATCGGCTGCCTGTGTAGAAACGCCGGCCAAAAGGAGCAGGCCCATAACCAATCCAAGGGTGAGTGTTTTTTTCATGTGCGATCGACCGGCAGCCTAACGCACCCTGCTGATTTGCCAAGCGCTTAGGCCACCGAACAGCGCATGCGGTGTCCATGCGGCGAGATGCGGCGAGAGTTGGCCGCCGACGGCCATCGCGAATTGCTGAACCATGAAGAATGCCAGGCAGACGATGATGCCGGCGGCGACACCCACGGCGGCGTTGCGGCGGCCGGCCGGTGCGGCGAAGGGGATCGCGATTAGCACAACGATGAAGCACGTCAGCGGCTCGGCCAAACGGGCCTGGTACTGGGCGTTTAGGATCGCTTTTTTTTCCGGCGTTATGGCTGGGTGGATGCGCCTGTAGCCGTCGATCTCGGCCAACGACACGCTCCAGCGCTTGTGCGCCCGCTTATCGAAGAGCGGTGCGATCTTCAGTTCGCCCTCGATTTGTGCTGGTGTTTCGTCGAACTCCTCGAGACGGAGTGTTTCGCGCCAGGTGATGGCGTGCGCCTCAGGGAATCCTTCCGTAGGTGCGTAGTCCTTGATGGGGATATCGTTGCCATCAATTCCTTTAGCCTTTAAAAAAGTCCATCCGTCATCCTCCCACAGCGCAATTGGGGTCATGATTTCACGCTTCGGCTGGTCGTCGTCCCATTTCCACGAGATGATGATGGGGTTCTTGCCAACGCCGCGCATCTCGCCGGTCGCCGGATTGAACGCCGGTATTTGCCAGCTGCGGTTGGCGTGATCGTTGCGGAATTTCACATCGGCGATCCATCCGCGGCCGAGGGGGTTTTCTTCGCCGGCTGCCTGGCCGCCCTTGATGATTTCCCCCTCGCGCAGGCCGTTTGGCAGCCAATTCTCGTTCGACCAATACAATCCCGCCGAGAGCAGCACACCAACAAGCAGATAAGGCGCGCTCATACGAAACATGCCGACGCCGGCGTTGCGGATGGCGATGAACTCGTGATGACGCGAGTGCTGGTTGATGGCGTACATGAGCGATAGCAGCAGCGCCACCGGCACGACGACGAAGAAATGCCCCGGCAGTGTCACCCAGTAAAACCGTGCGATCTCGGCCGCACCCAATCCGGCAAACTCATCCAGCCCGTTGATCAGGTCGAAGGCAATCCACAGGATCATAAACCCGGACAGACAAATGATGAACGGAACGAGCCACTCTCGAATGAGATAGCGATCCAGCAGACGCATGAGCGGCGCAGCGTATCCACGGCCCGAGGCCAAGGCAAGCGGCGCGCTTGGTCAGGCGCTCAAAAGAGGCCCGGTATGAGGGCCTTGCGCTTGGCCGGGTAATCCGGAAACTGTCCGCGATACCATTGGTGGTGTGCCCGGGCACGCGGCACAAGGTTGGCCATCGTCCACGCCGCGAATGCCAGTCCAGCCGGGCTCCATGTGAGCAGCGCCCAGCCGATCCACTCGACGATTTCGCCGAGATAGTTCGGGCAGGAAACCCAGCGGAACATTCCGCCGCGCGGGATGGAGTATTCGCCGGGATTCTCCCTGCGCAATCGCAGCAGCCGATTGCAGGAATCCATGTTGATCACCAAGCCGATGCCAAAAACCATCGATCCGGTGACAAAGCGCCAGTTGCCAAGCCAGGCGGAACTGTCGATGGTCGGGTGGATAAACAGCCAGGCGCCCTGCAGCGAGCCGTTGATGAGATTGAACACCAACCCCATCAGCATCAGCAGCACCGGCATCGGGCTGGTGGTCTTGGCCAGGCGGAACGGATAAATCCACGCCCGGTGCAGGTAGTGCGCCTGCCAGATCAGGAAAAACACGAGCATCACCGGCGACTCCCAGCCGCGAACCCACACAAAGGCGCCGGCCGGGACGATCACTGCCGGCGACTCCATTAGCAGCCAGCCGGAGCGGGCGCTGATCAGCGGCCCCCAGGTACCCTGGTTGTGCCGCCCGTAAGGGGCGTTTATGAAGCAGAGGCAGATCGCAATTGGCAGCGCCAGTGCCAGCCACACCCAGGTGAGCGTGGTGAGCCAATCGGGGTCGGTCGCGATAGTGATGGTTTCGGGCGGCATCGGTGGCGCCCTATCAGGGACAAACCAGCCGGTGATTCAAGCTAAAAAACATCAGCGCTTTACAGCTTCACAGGCGAGGGATAGTTTTTCTGGATGTCGTCAAAACTCGACGAGTCGGATTTTGTAGATCGGGATCTCGAGGCTACGAAGGAGACCGGCGCACTTTCCCCCGGGTCGGACGAATCCAGCGCCCCGCCCAGCCGCGAGGAACTGACCTCACGCGTCACCGAGACACAGCAAAAGCTGGCCGAGCTCAAGCGGATGCAGGAGGAGCTTGAGCGCGAGCGAAACGACGTCGAGGAGGCGCGCAAGCGGCGCACCGAGCTGGCCACCGGCCGTGAGGAAATGGTGCAGAACATCACGCGCGGCATTGGCCTGCTGGAGGAGGCTGAGTTGTCCAGCGGCCGCACCACCGAGCAGCTCGCCATGACCGTCAGCGACCTGCAGGGGTCATTGGACAAGGTCACCGGCATTGAAGAGGGGGAATGGACGGAGGAGAATTGGAGTGTCGAGCTGACCAAGGCACTGACCACCATTGAGAATGCCCGGATGGAATGGAACTCCGCCCGGCTCAAGTGGCCGGTGCTCGACGGCGAGACGGATCTCCCATTTACCGCCGGGCAACCACAGGTCATCGAGCGGCCCGGTCTCGAGCAATTCAGTTTCTGGCAGCTCAGCCGGTTCGGGCTGGCCTTTACCTGGCCCCTGGTCGTGGTCGGCATTGCCATTGTCATTCTGCTGATTCTGTTCCCGAGTTGAGCCGTCATGGGCTTGTTCCGACGCAATGATCCAATCGAGAGCCGCGCCAGGGCACTTAAGGCCCGCTTGGCAGACTTGGAGTCACAAATCGAGCAACTCGACCAGGCCGCTCCCGCGCCGCCGCAAACACCCCGCGCCGTGCACGAACTCAAGCCCGGCGAAGAGCCGCTGCCTCCCCGACCCAGCCATCCGCTTTCCGAGCAGCCGCTGGGCACGACCGACCCGGAAAACGAAAGCATGTGGCATTGGTTCAGCAGCCGGTTCCGCAAGCCGCCGGTCTCGTCCAACCCGAGGATGGTCAACTTCCTCGCCGCTGGGAGTATTCAGGGATTGCGGCCGATGCGGTACGAGCGCCGCGTGGCGCGCAACCGGTTCCTGGCCTTCAGTGCTCTCCTGGTACTCGTGCTGATCTGCCTGTTTTGGACTCTCCTGCAGCAATGAGTGACGAGACCACCCTCACGATCCGGGTTGCCATCACCGTGATAGCGGCGGTCATTGCCATCGCCGTCGCCGTGATTTTTGGCCGTGAGGACGACCGCGATGACTAGCGCTGCCTCCATCGCCACGCGGCACGGCACGTTCGTCGCACAATTCAACCACACCGGCCTGTGCCAACTGGACTTCCCCGGCAAAGCCGGTCGGCCCAAGGCCGCGCAGCTCCCGACCGGGTCGCCCAAGCGCTGGCTGGCGGCCACCGCCGCCGCGCTCGAGTCGCTGCTGCTTGGCCAGGCGCCACAAAAACTGCCCCCGATGGACCTGTCGATCGGCACCGATTTCCAGCAATCGGTTTGGAGACAACTCCTCAAAATCCCGCTTGGACAAACGCGATCTTACGGAGAACTGGCGCAGTGCTTGGCCAAACCGGGCGCCTCGCGAGCCGTCGGCTCGGCCTGCGGCGCCAACCCGATCCCGGTCATCGTTCCCTGCCACCGTGTGCTGGCGGCGCACCGGCGCCTCGGCGGCTTCTCTGGCGGCCTCGGCTGGAAGCAGCGTCTGCTGCGTATAGAGCAGGCCGAGTTTATCGGGTGATTCCTTTTTTGCAGAAGTCCGGCCGCCGGTTTGTTAATCTGCGCCGTGCGAAGGCTTCGCCTGTCACCGAGCATGACTTCTTTTGTGTGGGTAATCCGAAAAACCGTTCTTTGCAGCGGAACCACGGTTGGGTTTGCCCTTGCCGGCGCGACGCTGATCGCCGGCCCGATCGAGGAGTTTGACCAATGGATTGCTCGTTACGAGGCGGCGCCGTTGGAGGCCCGGCCGGGCTTGGAGGCAGAGGGGGTGCGATTGGCCAAGCGGCGTCAGCCGCTGATGCTGCGATTGATCGCAACCCAACCGCGATTGGCCCTGCAACGCGCCGTTCCTCGCCTTGCCAGGCTGCCGGAGTCCATCTCCCAACATCTTGAGCAACACACCGAGGGGCTGGCGGAGTACACCGTGACGGTTGCCTGTGGTGGGATGGGGCATCGCACCTGCCAGGTGGAGCGAACACTCACGCTCAACGGTGGTGTACTGACCCCGCGCTGGTTCGGGCGCCGAGCGCATCTTGGCTCGAAGAGGGGCCTGCCGGTGTACGGCATTGTGCTCGGTGGGCAAATGGCGATCGCTGATGAGCCGGCCCGGGAGCTTTCCGCCGCCGAGAAAACCGTGCTGGGTCTCGCGGCGGATCAAACCGTCCTTTCGCTGGCCGGTGAAAGGCGTACGTTCGATACCCCGGCGGCGGGGGCCGACTGGCAGCGAACACTCATCGCCGCCGAACAGGTGCCCGGCCCGGCGGTACACCTGCGGCCGGTGGCCAAGCAGAAGCCGCCCGTAGCGTGGACCACCGGCAAAAAAAACGTCCTGTTCATTCGCGTTGACTTCTCCGACCGCGAGGGCAACCCGCTGAACGACGAGGCGGCGATGTTCTCGATGAATCGCACCAACGAGTTTCTCGGGGACAATTCGTACGGCAAGCTCATGATCGACACGACGCTGGTGCCAGGAGTGTTGCGCATGCCCAAGCCGGCGGCGTGGTACCAGGCCGAGCCGGAAAGCCGAGACGACGAGTTGCTGGATCACGCCCGCGACGCGGCCCGCGTGGTTGGCGCGAAATACAATTACCGCGACTATGACCTGTACATCGTTTGCTTCGACTCGATCTTCGACGGCTGGGCCGGCAAGGCGCGTGTCGGTACGATCGGGCTTTGGCTCAACGGTGGCGTCAGCAACGACACCATCCAGCATGAGCTCGGCCACAACCTCGGCCTGTTCCACGCCAACGCCTGGGTACCGTCGCAGGGCGATTCCTCGATCGGCGCCGGGGAGCACGAGGAGTACGGAGATCCCTACGACAACATGGGAAACTACTCGCCGTACGGGCACTTCAACGTCTATTTCAAGAATTACCTCTGGTGGATTCCGAACGGATCGGTGAAATCCGTTTCGCGCACCGGCACCTACCGGGTGAAGGCGCACGATCACCGCGAGTCCAGTATCGGCGTGCGCGCGCTGAAGATTGGCAAAAACTCCGGGCGCGACTACTGGGTGGGCGTCCGGCACTGGCTGGTCGGGAATGAGATCATGCTGCGCTGGGGGCTCAAGTCGGGCAGCTCAATGAGCGGCGACGGCTCGCTGCTGCTCGACATGACGCCGGAAACTCGCCGTGAATTTGAGGAGAGCCAGCCGCGCGACCACTCTTTGCAGATGGGCAAAACGTTTCACGACAGCAGCCGTCGGGTGTCGGTCACCCCGGTGGCCCGCGGCGGCGATGGCCACAAACTGTGGGTGGACATGCGCGTGGTGTACGGCTCGGCTGCCTCCAACCGCTCGCCCAGCGTGAGCATCGACGGGTCGGCGGTGGAGGGCAAAGTAGGCGAGCCGTTTCGTCTCACGGCCAGTGGCATCGATCTGGACAACGACGCGCTGTTTTACATTTGGGAGTTCGGCGACGGCAGCGACGCAGCCTACGGCAAGACCGTCTCGCACACCTACTTTCTCGGCTCGGGCTCGGCGTTCCCGGTCACCTGCACGGCAGTCGACGGCAGGGGCGGCAGCGCAACGGCCACAATCTCGGTTCGGGTTGAGGGCAGCGACGACCCGGTCAACAGCTGGACCCAAACCACGCTGCCGGACACCGGCAACCTGTCGTTTGCGGCATTTGGTGGTGGGCAGTTTCTCGCGGGGGGCGACGGAGGCACCTTGGCCAAGCGCGATGCCGGCGGGACGGTCTGGTCCAGGGTCGGCGACAGTGGCACAAGGCAGCGGCTCTTCGGCGGCGCGATCGCAGGAGGCACGCGCTTGGCCGTCGGCTGGTTGGGCGCGGTGACGGTTTCCAAAAACGCAGGCGCATGGCGCCTGGCAAAGGGGGTCGAGTTGGTGAACCTTGAAGATGTGATCCATGATGGCGACCAGTTCATCGCCGTGGGCAAGACAGGCAAGGTTGGCCTTTCGCCGGACGGTGAGGCGTGGACGTTTCACGAAAGCGGCACCGCCGCCTGGCTCAAGCATGTCACGATCGGCGGCGGCACTTACGCAGCGGTTGGCACGCGGGGCACAATCGTCACCTCAACCAACGGTTCAAAGTGGACGGAGCGCAACACGCCAACGACGAGCGGCCTAGAGAGCGTGGCATTTGGCAACGGCCAGTTTGTTGCCGTCGGTTTCAAGGGCACGATCCTCTACTCGGGCAACGGGCAACTCTGGATCAGCGCCAAGTCGGGCACGGATGAGTGGCTCAACGATGTGACATTCGGCGGGGGGATGTTTATGGCGGTTGGTGCCAACGGAACACTGCTGACCTCGCCCGACGGCAAGGCTTGGTTGCGCCGCAGCTCCGGCACGGAGACGACGCTCGGCGGCGTGGCGTTTGGCGCTCGGCGGTTCGTCATTGTCGGGCGCGCCGGGCTGATCCTCGAGTCGGGACAACTGGCCGCGCCGCCGGTGCCAACGCTCTCGGCCGCCTTGACCAAGGGCGGCAAGCTGCGGCTGGTCATCGACGGGCATGGGGGCGGGCTCTTCCGCATCGAGGTCTCGGATGACCTGCAGGAATGGAGGGTTCTCAAGCGCATCCGGCAGATTGAGGCCAAGCCGGTGGAGTTCATTGATGAATCGGCCACGGCGGATCGCAGCCACTTTTACCGCACTGTCACGCCGTAGCCATTTTGACTTCCGCTTAGCCAAGCGGGGCAGTAGGTTTGGTCGCGTTAACTTGAAGACAGATGAACACTTTCCTAAGGTTATTCAGTTGGACGACTCTCTTTTGCTGTACGGCATGCAGTGAGGCGAACGATAAAACAGCCAATTCACCCAATCCGCCCAAGACCTTTGTGAGCCAGTCCAACGAACCCCTGACAAAAGTGGCCAAGGCCGGGTCTATTACACTCGGCGGCGGGTGTTTCTGGTGCGTGGAGGCGGTGTACCAGCGCATCGATGGCATCACGAAAGTGACCTCTGGTTACATGGGCGGCACCGTTTCTAATCCCACCTACAAACAAATCTGCACCGGCCGCACGGGGCATGCCGAGGTGGTCAAGGTGGAATTCGATCCGGCAAAACTTTCCCTCGAAAAGGTGCTGGCGGTATTTTGGAAAGCGCACGATCCCACAACGCTCAACCGGCA
>Ga0209753_1001447_pt1 | contig 9937 bp, 7 predicted proteins | sample METZYME_3_550m_FD_187550 | JGI IMG/M metagenome (GOLD analysis project Ga0209753, IMG submission 187550) | Marine microbial communities from oxygen minimum zone in mesopelagic equatorial Pacific - METZYME_3_550m (SPAdes) (version 2) | ecosystem: Environmental > Aquatic > Marine > Oceanic | place... | reverse complement strand
CGGATAATCGTTGGTTGATTATTGACTTCGGCGCCGGAATTTCCACCCCGTGATTCTCGCCTGACTTGTTCGTTTATTTTTCGGAAGGAATCATGCATCGAATCGTAAGCTTTTTCGTCATCAAATCCTCTACCTTGGATTTTTGATTCTACTCTACCGTAATATATTTCATTCGCCCATGACATGATGTCGTCATCGCCGAGCTGAATCGTGTCCATCAGGGCCAATCGAGACTGCAGAACGGTCGCTTGTTCGTTTTTGTCCATGTTGGTAAGGTCTTCGGAATTGTCCATGGAACGGATGGTCTCCATCTTGACATCAAGAGAGTACTGGTCGCTTGTCATGATGTCTTGGAACAATGAGTCAGCCTGGACATCATTTTTACCGACTCCCTGCACAGCTACTCTAGCCATTTCTCTCATATCACTTTCTCTGAGCTGCCCGCTTTGCATTGCTTGAACAACTGCGTCGATGGCGCTTCCGTTGCCGATATTTTCAAAATAGCTCAGCACGGATCGATCTATTCTTCCCTCTTCATTGATGAGCTGCCCCTGAGCTGTTTGGACGAAGGTTTTGTCGCCATACATTTCCAGCACCATGAACAGGTACTGTCTTGAGGCAGCATCGAATTTGTTGCCGTTAGCCACATCGATCGGTTCCGCCAAAAGTTCGTGCGCAGCACCGAGCGCTTCGTCACGGTAGGCATCCTTGCCAATCCATTTCTGCAACTTCTTTGCAGCGTAGGCGATTTCAAAACCACGGCCGGTGGTGGAAAGCACTTCTGCCAGCGCCTCCTCCGCTTTTTTTCCGCCAACTTCGGCCAGAATATCAATCAGGCCAATTCGCAGGGAAGGCGGTTGCTCAAAATCGAGTGGGCCATGAACCATGCGAGTGCGCCAGTGTTCGAGTTCTTTTGATTCATCCTGAGGTGATTTTGGGATGGCAAAATCAACATCTTCCATCCTGTTGAGGAACTCGCGGATATGGGGCACGGCGGCTTCCCCCTGCTCCGACAAGCTCTCGAAGAGAAAATTGATGCGGCGCTGAATTCTACCGCGGTTCCCGGAAGTCAATTTGATTTCCATCAACTCGTCTATGATGTCGGGTGCGGATAATCCCCCGGAAAGATCCTTCGCATCGCTGTTGTTGAGTTCCAAGCGGAGGTTGTCGATGTGCGACTGAGTGCTGGCCAGCTTGGACTTCAGCGATGCGGCTTCTTTCTTGAGAGCCTCGACTTGACCGGCTTCAGTGGAGGAGTCATCGATGGAGGCCTTACCACAGCCAACGAACAGGATGGCAGTTACGGTGGTTACTCCGACACAAATTTCTTTTAGATGAAAAAACATTTTTATTTCTCTCCTACCGTTTGCGATCGCCTCGGTCGTTACCTCTCTCTTTCTCATCTCCTTTAATTTCTCCCCAGGCTTGGAAATATTCTTCTTGAGAAATCTTGCCCTGCTGAACAGCCTTTTTCAGTTCACTGTCTAGTTTCTGTTTAAAGTCTTTTTTCTCTGCTTTCTGGTCTCCACCTTTGGATCCACTAGCTTTTTCTGCTTTCTTGCGTTCGATGGCTGCTTTGTACTCGGCAGCTCGTCTAGCAGCATCACTGGATGATCTGGACTTGGAGGAGGAACTTTTCGATGAAGTGCGCGAGGCCTTGGATACAGCAGTCTTGAAGCCGTCTTCCTTGAAATTAAGTTCCCGCACTGACCCAAGCTGTAGCAATGTCACCCGGCCAGTGACCTTGTCGATCGCCTTGATTTCAATGGTCCCCTGCTGCTCCCCGACCGCCAATTGGAGGTAGGTGGGCTTGGTGTTTTTTTTGTCCTTATCCATCAGGGCAATTGCTGCGCGCTCAATGCCGTTTCGTAGGTAAATGCCTGTTAATTTTATGTCATTTGCCTTGGGTGGTTCAGGTGCCTTCTGTTGCGTCCTGGGTGGCGTGTCGGTCAATTCAAAGGCGTTGCGCTTGACGATTGCAAGGTATGGGTTTTGTTCAGCCTCCTTCCCGTGGGCCGGTTGTTGCAATCCGGAAGTCAGCATGATTCCAGCGATGGCTGTATAGAGTATGTTCATGGCACAGAAGGTCTTTGGTTTAACTCTCGGGCCAGTCTTTTGCGGGCGCGGTGCAACCAGACTTTCACCGAGTTGGGCTTCCGGTTCATGGTCTGCGCCACCTGCTCAATGGTCATGCCCTCGGTATAAAAAAGCCAAAGGGCCGTGTAATGGTTGGCAGACAGTAGGCACCGGGCCTTTGCCCAAAGGGTTTGGCTTGTTTCGGCGGCCATTACTTCGCACCGGGGTGTTTTGTCGATGGGTATATCGTACTCTTCCTGCACCAGCTTGTGCTTCCGAAAAGAGCTGATGGCCAACCGGTTGGCGATGGTGAAGATCCAGGACGAAAACGGATAGACAGGGTTAAACTGGTTCAGCTTACGGTAGGTGATGAGAAACGTTTCCTGCAGTAGATCCTCCGCCTGGTGATGGTTGCGGGTCTTGCCCAAGAGAAACCGATACAGCGGTTTCTCGAACTGCCCGACCAGCGACTCGAATGACTCGATGCAGCCTTCCTGTGCGGCAATGGCCAACCGCCGACTCTCGGCGCGCCACTGTGTCCGCTTGGCTTTCTCGTTCGCCTGGTCAGGCGCGACCGATTCAGCCGTGCAAGGCGCGGGCAAAACCTTGATGCCGACCGGTGCGGCTTCCTCGATGGCTGATGCGCTGTAGTTCATTGACCGACCTCCTTTGACAGGAACTCGACCCGATGAATTTCCAACTTAGCACTCTCCTCGGGCGAAAAAACCCAAATGTCAGTTAACTCCATGCCAATCGGCAAATCAGGGAGATGCTCGGTCTTTGGCTCGAATTGGCTGAGCGGCACCTCGACCTGCCACGTCTCGCCCGCCGGGCCAAGCGCCTCGGCCCCGACCTTGGCGATATACTTGCCGAAAAACCCCCCTTTGATTCGCTGGGTCGTCAGCCCTAAATAGATCGGGTTTTCTGTCTGTGTGTTTCCAGTGACGCGAACCTTTGAGCCATCCTCAATCAACACCGCCGGTGAGCCGCTGCACTGCACCGAGAATTTGGCCATGTAGATTGTAGCTTTCTTGCCGATGAGCAGCGGTTTAGCACCCAGTCGCACGCTGTTTTTTTCGTTTGACGGCAGCCAGTTGCCAATCACCGCCCCTGGGCCGGCAAGTAGATGGCAGTTCCAGTCGTTGACCGGCTTCGGTTGGCGCATCACGGCAAACTGCCGGTTGCGACTTATTGAAATGACGGCTTGATGGTCAGCAGCAACATCAGCCGTCTGGCCGTCGGCCAGTCGTTCGACGTTTACGAAGCCGTCGTTCACCCGAAGGATCGACGTGGTGGGGTGAACTTCGAGGTCAAATTGCGCGGTCGACGTCTCGATCGTCGCTGTCGGCGTCTGGATCGAGACAGGCTTAACCCTTCCTTGTTTCGCTACCGTTGCCCAAAGATTCCCGTAGGCCAGTTGAACCCCGCGACGGCCGTCAACGTTGAGTAGCCGCAGCCGCGAGCGCCCGGCAATGGTCATCACCGAGCCGTCGTTTAAGGCGAGTTTTACCCACGTGCTGCTCGAGCGCGTCCTGATCGTGTCGCCGACGCGCAGCACGGTGCCGGCTTTCACTTCGTTCTGCACCTTGCCGTCTGCAGCGATGTACTGGCAGGGGCCGAGGATCGCACTGACTTTTGCCACGTGCCCAGGCGGTATGCTGGCGATCACGAACGCCGCCAGAAACACGAGCGCTGCCGCAGCGGCGACCGCCCATTTCCAAGGGTGAAATTCCGGCGCGACGACCCTAGCCGGCTGGGGCTTGTGCCGGTCGATGCGCTCAACGTCGGCCACGACAACCGCCTGCTCGGCTACACCGCGCAGAAAGGCGCGCGCCCCGGCATCGCCGCGCAGCAGGTCGCCGACCATCGCTTGGTCACTTGGGTCGAGCGACCCGTCCAAGTACCGCAGCAAAAGTTCGTTCTGATCCTCGTTCGATGTCATTTGGTGAAATTCTTCAGCCAGCCGGCTGGGTCAGCTTGGTTTCGATGCACGTACGCAGTGACTGGTGCAGACGTGATAGGCGCTTGTAAACCGCGTCGAGCCCGGCACCGAGTTGTGCCGCCACCTCCTCGCATGCAAGCCCGTCAAAGTAGCGCCGCTTGAGCAGATCACGCGACTTGGTGGGCAACTCCTTGAGGCAATCGCGTAGCGCCTGGCCGCGTTTGCCGCCCTGCGCCGCCGCTTCATCCGCCCATTCCTGCTCCAGTAGCTCGAGGATCGTATCGTCGAGGCAGACCGGCGCATTCTTTTGGCGGCGTAGCCAGTCGATGCCCTCGCGCCGGGCGGTGATGAACGCCCATGACATCAGCGCGCCGCCGGACTCAAATTGCGTCCCCTTGGTCATCGCCTTGAGGGCGACATTCTGGAAAATATCCTCGGCCGTGTGCGCATTTCGGACCACTAGCCAGGCCGCAGCCGATACGCGGTCGCGCTGGCTCATCAGACGCTTCAAAATGTCCTGCTCAGTTAGCGCCACGGTAAATAGAACGGATAATGACAACAAATCCTGACGTCAGCTCTTTGCCAGTTGATTGACTTGGGGGACTTGAGCAAGTTTACTCCGCCCATGCAATCGCGTTTTTTCTCCGTAGGATTATCGCTGGTGATCGGCTTGACTGCCGCCGTGGCAGAGTTGCCCAAGGTAAGTTTGAAGCCAGTTTGGAAGGGGCTCGAGACCACCCGACCACTTTGGCTTGAGACGGCACCGGACGGCACCGGACGGCTGTTCTGCCTCGAGCAGGGGGGCTCCATCATCATTTTGCCTAAGGACAAAGACTCGGCAAAGCCGGAGCGGGAGGTGTTTTTCGACATCACCAAGCGCAAGCCTTGGCGGGAAAACGAGGAGGGTCTGTTGGGAATGGCCTTCCATCCCAGGTTCAAGGCCAACGGGAAATTTTACGTTTACTACTCGCAGCAGGAGCCCAAGCGCAGCGTAGTCAGCGAATTTAGCGTGGCCAAGTCGAATCCAAACCGGGCCGATATGAAGTCAGAGCGCGTCCTGCTTGAGTTTGCTCAGCCGTACTGGAATCACAACGGTGGCGTGATTTTGTTCGGCCCGGACCAAAAGCTCTACATTGCCTCGGGCGATGGCGGCAAAGCCAATGATCCGCATGACAACGCACAGAATCTGAGCACGCTGTTGGGCAAGATTTTCCGTATCGACGTTGATACCCGCACAGGCAAGCTGTCCTACGGCATCCCGGCGGATAACCCGTTTGCCGGGCGAAAGGACAGTACCCGCGGGGAGATTTGGGCGTACGGCCTGCGCAACGTCTGGCGCATGAGCTTCGACCGGGAGACCGACGACCTCTGGGCGGCGGACGTCGGGCAGAACAAATGGGAGGAGGTCAACCTCATCATAAAGGGCGGTAACTACGGCTGGAACATCCGTGAGTCGTTCCACAAATTTAAGGAGGATGGCCCAGCCAAGGGCGACTGGATCGACCCGGTGATCGAGTACGCGCACCACGCTGGAATCGAGAAGGAATCCAGATTTCCCGGCCACGGCTATGGCGTGAGCATCACCGGCGGCTACGTCTATCGCGGCCAAGCGATCCCTGCGCTGCGGGGCGCGTACGTTTACGGCGACTTCACCACCGGCCTGATTTTTGCTGTCCGCCAAAAGGACGGCAAGGCGACTGAGCACGGCACCATCCATCAGCAGAAAGGCACCGTGTACCAGATCGCCAGTTTCGGCGAGGATGCCGCCGGCGAGATGTACCTGCTGCCGCTGGTAGCCAACCCGGCGACCAAGCGCGACCCGGCGGGGAGCATCCTGCAACTCGTCGCCGAGTAGCTTTGCCCGGCGTAGAACTAGCGGAGTCAAGGGATTCATCCGTAATGTCGCAGGTAGTCACAAGAGTAGGGAAGGCCCGGGTGTTGTCAGTGGTAATGGGGGGAGGGCGTGGGTCGCGCCTTTTTCCGCTGACCCGTGATCGCTCAAAGCCGGCCGTGCCACTGGCCGGGAAGTATCGCCTGGTGGACATCCCCATCTCGAACTGCATCAACTCCCGGCTGAACCAGATTTATCTGTTGACCCAGTTCAACTCGGCCTCGCTGCATCAGCATATTTCCTACTCCTACAAATTCGACCACTTTTCGCAGGGTTTTGTTGACATCCTTGCGGCAGAGCAAACCCCGACGAGCGACTCGTGGTACGAGGGCACGGCCGATGCCGTTCGGAAGAACCTGATCCACATCCTGAACAATGACTTTGAGTACATGCTGATCCTGAGTGGAGACCAGCTGTACCGGATGGACTTTCGCGAAATCATTGCCTCGCACATGGAGAGGGATGCGGAACTGACCGTGGCCACCATCCCGGTGGGGCGCGAGTTCGCCCCGGGCTTTGGCATTATGCACAACGACGAGCAGGGCCGGATCAGCAGGTTCGTCGAGAAGCCCGGCACGCCGGAGTTGCTCGATTCACTCAAGCTCCCCGCCGAGCAGCTCGCCAAGCAGGAGCTTGAGCCGGGCAGCGACCACTACCTTGCGTCGATGGGAATTTATCTCTTCAACCGGCAGACGCTCATAGAGTTGCTCGAGAATGAGATGAGCGACTTCGGGAAACACATCATCCCGCGATCCATCGGGACGCACAGGGTTTACTCCTTCGTTTATCAGGGTTACTGGGAGGACATCGGCACCATCCGCGCTTTCTTCGAGGCCAACCTCGACATGACCTCGACAATGCCGCAGTTCGACTTCTTTCAAATGGAGACTCCGGTTTACACCCGGCCGCGATTCCTGCCTGCTTCCAAGATTAACGGGGCCGCCATCGACCAGGCCATCATCTCGGACGGATGCATCATCGATCGCTCGCGCATCAGTCAAAGCCTCATCGGCGTTCGCTGTCTCATCGCTCCGGGGTGCCGCGTGCACCGTTCGATCCTGCTGGGTTCGAATAACTACGAGACGGAAGCGTCGAAGGCCGCCAGTGACCAGGATGGCATCCCACGAATCGGGGTGGGAGGAAACACGCGCATCGAGAACACCATCGTCGACAAGAACGCCCGCATCGGTGCCGACTGCGTCATCACCCCGGAGGACAAACCGGAGCAGTTGGACGGCAAAAACTATTTCATCCGCGATGGCATTGTGATTATCCCTAAAAACGCCGTCATTCCGGACGGAACCGTAATCTGAATGGCCAGCGCTTGGCCAAGCGGAGAGCCTACGCAGCCAAAATTGATACGTGTAAGTATTATTTTATTGCATGGGTTAATTCGCCGGTTAGTCTGCCTGCGTCTTATGTCCTTGGCCCGTTGTAGAGTCAATTCTCCTGGTCAAGCGTGACTTTTATTGAGGTTTCAAATGAAAAAGTTGTTTTTTTTATGTTTGGGCCTAACCGCCACGGCGACGGCGGCACCGGTCGAGGGCTGGCTCCACATGCGCGGGCCACTGCAGACTGGCGTCTCACTGGAGGAACGGCTGCCGGACAAGATTCTGACCGAGGACGCGCTCTGGACGGTGGACCTGCCCGGGCGCTCCACTCCGACGGTGGCCAATGGCAGAGTGTTCGTTATCGGCCATCTTGGAGAGGGCGCTGACTTACAGGAGGGCGTGTTCTGCTTCGATGCCGAGACCGGCAAAAAACTTTGGGAGCACAAGTTCAATGACTTCCTGAGTGACATTATCTACACCCGCTACTCCTCCTCGAGCCCAACGATTGATCCCGAGACTGGCAACCTGTTTTATCAAGGCACGCAGGGGCTCTTCACGTCGTTCACGCCGGATGGCGAGATGCTTTGGCAGTATTCGCTGATGGAGGCTCTGGGCCGTATGACTTTCCCGAACGGCCGCACCGCCACGCCTGTCGTCGATCGCGACCTGGTCATCACCCGCGGCATCATGGCAAACTGGGGCGCGCAGGGCCCGCCGTGGGATCGCTTTTACGGGTTCGACAAAAAAACCGGCGAACTGGTCTGGGCAGCCAAGCCGGGAGGGCGGCCCAAGGACAGTTGTTTCTCCTCGCCGGCGCTTGGCTGGCTCGACGACAAGCGCGTCTTTTACGCCACCACCGGTGACGGGAGCGTCGTCTGCGCCAATGCCCGCACCGGCGAGGCGATCTGGCAGGTGCCGCTCTTCAAGGCCGGCATCAACGCCTCGGTCGTTGTTTACAAGGATGACATTGCCGCAGCGATCTACGGCACGCCTTACGAGCCGGGCCAAATGGTCGGCCTAAAGATTCCGCACGTGCAGCCGAAGGACGCCAACCCGGTCGTTATCGAGCGCAAACAGGTCGAGCTTTGGACCACGAACATATCCACCTCCACCAGCTCGCCGATTCTTGTCGGTGAGACCATCTATGTTGTCGCGGAGAAGGGCGAACTGCACAGCGTCAACATCCGGACTGGGAAAGAGAACTGGAAAATCAAGCTCGGCATCGAGCAGCGCAATGCGTCGCCGCTGTACGCTGATGGCAAGATTTACCTGCCGATGCTCGAGAACCCTGCCGGCGAAGGCGGGGCGGAAGCGGGGGGCACCGGTTCGCACGGGGCGTTTTACGTGATCCAGCCGGGCCGCGACGAGGCCAAGATGTTGTCGCACGCGGTGCTCGATGGCAAATGCTTCGCCACACCGTCGATCTACAACGGCAAGCTGTACGTGCAGACAACCAAGAAACTTTATTGCTTCGGCCAAGCCGGAAAAAGCCGCGGCTTGGCCAAGGCGCCCAAGTCCAAGCGCTGGCCGAAGCCGGGCAAGGCCACCCGGCTGCAGATCGTCCCGTCGGAAATCCTGCTGGCGCCTGGCCAAGCGGTCTCCTTCCGGACCCGCAAGCTCGACGCCAACGGCTTCCTCGTCGAGGAGGTGGACGGCTCGACGCTCCAGTGGGAGTCGTACATCCCGCCGACGGCCAAGGTGAGGGCCCGGATGAATGCCACGTTCAACGACCGAGGCCAGATCGTCGCCGATAAGAAAATGATCAGCTCCGCCGGGGCGTTCAAGGCGACACTTGGCGGACTGACCGGTGTGATCCGCGGCCGTGTGCTGCCGGCGCCGCCGCTGAGCGAGAACTTCGAGGGGTTCGACTTGACCGAGGACAGCCTGGCCGACCCCGGCGTGAAGTTCGCCTATCCGCCGCTGCCATGGATCGGTGCCCGGTTCAAGTTCGAGGTGCGTGAGAAGGGCGGCTCGAAGGTGCTGCGTAAGACGATCGACAACAAGCGACTGCAGCGAGCCACGGTATTCATCGGCGAACAAAGCATGAGCAACTACACCATCCAGGCAGATGTGCTGACGGATGGCCGTCGCCGGAAAATGTCCGACGTCGGCATTATCAACCAGCGCTACTACATCGTGCTCAAGGGCAACGAGCAAAAGGTCGAGATTAACTCGAACCTCGACCGCATCCGCGTGCCGGAACGCGGCTCACCGCCGAACTACCGCTGGAAGGCCAACACGTGGCATACGCTCAAGGCGCGCATCGACGTGGCTGCCGATGGCTCGGGGGTCATTCGGGCCAAGGCTTGGCCAAGGGACGAAGCCGAGCCGGAAGGCTGGACGGTGGAGTACAGGCACAACAATGCCCACAAAAGCGGCTCACCCGGGTTGTTCGGGTTTTCCCCGCAGATGCCGGTGTACATCGACAACGTGAAAGTGACACCCAACAATTGACCGGCAATTTTAGTCAGATGATGAAGAACCTCAAAAACGTGATTGTGACCGGCCTGGCCGCCGGCATTTTGGGTAGCGCTGCTGTCGAGGCGGCGGACTGGCCGCAGTGGGGCGGCAACACGCTTGGCCGCAACATGTATGCCGCCGGGGCCGCCGGCCTGCCGGACAAGGTTGAGCCGGGCGACTTCAAGCAGGGCACAGAAGACGTGGACTTGTCCACCGCCAAGAACGTCAAGTGGGCGG
>Ga0209753_1001440_pt1 | contig 9964 bp, 9 predicted proteins | sample METZYME_3_550m_FD_187550 | JGI IMG/M metagenome (GOLD analysis project Ga0209753, IMG submission 187550) | Marine microbial communities from oxygen minimum zone in mesopelagic equatorial Pacific - METZYME_3_550m (SPAdes) (version 2) | ecosystem: Environmental > Aquatic > Marine > Oceanic | place... | reverse complement strand
ATATCAACCCCATAAAAACAGGGCGATTTTACTGGCGGACAGGCTACAGCAAAGTATACTTCCCGGGCTCCAAAATCCCGGAGCATACGCACAATTTCCCGACTGGTATTTCCCCGCACGATACTATCGTCCATGATCAGAACTTTCTTATCCCGGATCTCTAATTCTTGAGGCACAAGTTTATATTTTACAGATTTTTTACGCTCCACCTGGCCCGGCATAATAAAAGTTCGCCCGATAAATGTATTTTTATATAACCCCTCGGAATATCGAACACCCAGTTCATGGGCAAAAGAGAGAGCAGCGGTGTTTGCCGTACTGGGCGCCGGAATAACGATATCCGGGTTTTTCTCCGGGTGTTTTTCTTTCCATGCTTGCGCCAGGTTTTGTCCCATTCGCAGGCGTGCGCGGTAAACACTGACATCATTGAGTGTGGCATCGGGACGTGCAAAGTAGACATATTCAAAAATGCATGGATTGAATTCTTTTTGAACCAATCTCCTGTTGAATACTTGTCCCTCATTATTCACATATATAAGTTCGCCTGGGAGAACGGTTCCTTTTGGTTCGTAGCCCAGGGAATAAAACATGGAATTTTCTGATGCAAAAATGAAATCCTTCCCGCCGTTTCCGTTGGACCGTTCGCCCTTTACCAGCGGGCGAATACCGTTGGGGTCACGGAAAACGACAAGACCTTTCCCGATAATCATTGCTGTAACCGAGTAAGCCCCTTTTACTCTATTGAAAATTGTACTGACAGCACCGCAAAGCAACTTAAAAAATTCTTCACTTGATTCTGGTGGTTTATCTTCGTGCAATTGATCTGCAAAAAGATGAAGCAAAACTTCTGTATCGCTGTTGGTGTTCAAGTATCGTGAATCCTGTTTTGTGATTTCTTCTGCCAGTTCCTGGTAGTTAGTAAGATTTCCATTATGGGCCAAAGCAATGCCATAGGGTACAGAGGTCCAAAACGGTTGTACTTCTCCGTGACTAAAACCGCCATGGGTTGGATAGCGATTATGTGAAATTCCAATATTCCCCGTAAGCAGGTTCATGTTTTCTTCATTGAATATTTCTTTAGCAAGCCCCATTCCTTTTTCCTTGTGCATACGGTCATCGTAGGTCATGATGCCGGCGGCATCTTGTCCGCGGTGCTGCAGGTGAATAATGCAGTCATAGAGTTCGGCCGCTACAGATTTATGGGAATAGATTCCGGCGATGCCGCACATCAGCTCAGCTCTACAAGCTTGGGTGCCAGGCCAATGTAATTGGCCGGTGTAAGGGTTAATAGCGTCTGGGTATCCTGCTCCGATAGGTTGAGCTTGTAGACAAATTCTGCTACTGATTCTACATCCACAGATTTGCCGCGGGTGATTTCTTTCAGTTGTTCATATGCGTCAGGTTGTCCTGCTTTGCGCAGCAGGGTTTGCACCGCTTCTGCCAGGACCTCCCAGTGGTTGTCCAGCTCGGCAGACATCTGCACTCTGTTCACAGTAATACGGTTCAATCCTTTTAAAATATTGATAAGACCGAGGCAGGAATGACCCAGAGCTACACCCTGGTTGCGCAGAGTGGTGCTGTCGGTCAGGTCCCGCTGCATGCGGGAAACAGGCAATTTGTCGGCCAGGTGGCTGAACAGTTTATTTGCGATTTCCATATTACCTTCAGCATTTTCAAACTGGATCGGATTGATCTTATGGGGCATGGTGGAAGAGCCGACCTCACCTGCTATTTTCTTCTGGGTTAGAATACCTCTGCTGATATAGAACCAGACATCCCGGCACAAATCAATGAGAATATTGTTAACCCTGATCAGTTGATGAAAATTTTCCGCCAAAGAATCATGGGGCTCAATTTGGGTAGTCACCAGATTTGGCTTCAGGCCCATATGTTTGATGAATCTTCGGGCAAAGCGGAGCCAATTCAATTTAGGATAAGCAACCATATGAGCTGCCCAGGTGCCGGTGGCGCCGCCAAACTTGCCCATCAATTCGTGCGTTTTAACTTGGTCTATCTGCCGTTGCAAACGGTTGCAAAAGACGGCCATTTCCTTGCCGAAAGTGGTCGGGGTTGCGGGTTGGCCATGGGTCAGAGCCAGCATGGGAACCTGTTTGTAGCGTTTACCCAGGCTCTTCAGCTGTTTGTGGATAGAAAGCAGTTGGGGCAAATAAACCTGTTTTAAGCCATCTTTCCACATCAGAGAATAAGCCAGATTGTTCACATCCTCCGATGTCAGAGCAAAGTGAACCCAGGGATATAGAGTTTTTTTTACCTTGCTGTGGATAAAGTATTCCACAGCTTTCATATCATGATTTATTTGAGCTTCAATAGTTTTGATTTTCTGAGCATCGCTGTTATCAAAATTTTCGTAGATGTTGCGCAGTTGTTTCAGCTGCCGTTTGGAGAAAAGGGGCAATTCATAAATTGTTCTCTCATGACTTATTGCAATAAGATATTCGATCTCAATTTTCAAACGGTAGCGCATGAGCGCCATTTCAGAAAAATATTCGTCGAGAGGCTTTATAGAAGAGCCATAACGGCCGTCCAGGGGTGAAATAGCTGTCAGCTGACTAGACACCAAATATCCGTTTCACAGCCAATGCACAATTTCCAGGATCGACCACCGTCAGGACTGGTGTATTGCTGGGCATCTGCAGGGTGGAATGAATATTGACCATCATATCTGTTTTATCAGAAAATGGAGGACAGCCAATCGTTGGAGATTCACAGTTGGCCGCTACAAACCCGGACAATGCATTGGACCGACCGGCAATGGTGATATACACAATATCTTTCCTATCTTTGTTGGCATCAAGGATTTCCAATACCTTCAAGGGCTGTTTGTGGGCCGAGGCTGCATGCTGTTCCCAGACGATGCCGTAGTCATCCAGCTTATCTGTTATTTTCTTGGCGTGGGGTTCGTCTGAAGTGGAACCCATGATGATCACAGTTTTCATTTTAATTTCCTTTTTTCAAACACAAGGTTCACGGAACTCACAAAGAAAAATCCTTGGAGTTCTTCGTACCCTTTGTGTTTATAAATATTCATTTAAGTTTTTATTAATTCTTTCATGAACTGGGTTGCCCGCATCGGGGAATGGAAACAACCCGCCGGTGATGGTCTCATATAAATAAATGTATCGGCTGGATAATTCAGTCACCAGTTCTTCCGGCGCGTCGGGCAATGTTTCATCGTTGTAGGGATCACAATTATCTACGAACCAAAGTCTTAAGAATTCCTTATCAACATTCTGGGGTTCCTGCCCTGCGGCCATCCGTTCATTATAAGTTTCGGCGATCCAGTAACGGCTGGAATCCGGTGTGTGGATTTCATCAATAAGCACAATGTTGCCGTCCACATCCTGGCCCATTTCATATTTGGTATCCACCAGTATCATACCGTTCTCGGCTGCTTTTTTCTGTCCGAAAGCAAACAATTCCAGTGCTTGCAGGCTGCAATAATCCCAGTCTTTTTTGCTCATCCACCCTTCATTCACTATCTCAGCCGGCGCTATAGGACGATCGTGGTGCTCTTCCTTGGTGGTGGGGGTGAGCATGTTGGCCTCCAGCTTCTGGTTTTTCTTGAGTCCTTCCGGAAGTACATTCCCGCAGTATTCCCGGTCACCATTATTATATACGGTCCACAGGGCGGTACTGGTGCTGCCGGTGATGTACCCACGAACCACAAACTCAATGGGGAAGACATCACATTTTACCGCTAGAGTCACATTGGGATCTGGTACGTCGATCACATGATTGGGAATAATATGTTTGGTCTGTTCAAACCACCAGACACTGGTCTGGTTCAAAACTTGTCCTTTGAACGGGATAGCTGCTAAAATCCGGTCAAAGGCGCTCTGGCGATCGGTGGTAATGAGCGCAATAGCGTCGCCAAAATCATATTGATCCCGCACCTTTCCGGTTCGCCGACTGGCGGATCCGATGGGTAAAGCTGTTTCTGTAAGGGTGTTATTCAGTTCCGCCTTGATGCGGTCTTTATAATGTTCAGTTGATTCGATAGCATTCATGAGATAATGGATTGAATAATATGTGTGTATTCAAAATGTCGTTTAAAACAACTTCGGAACCACCACCGTTCACGATTACATTCCATATGACACCGCGCTTCAGATCGGTAATCCCGTCAATTTCAAACCGTTTTGTCAGGGATTCGAGTTTTGCCCGGCCGAGCATGTCTTCTTTCTGCCGCACCAAAAAAGATGCGGTATTTTCCGTGGATGTGGTTTTGCTGATGAATTCCTTGTTGGAATTGTAGAGTTCGCCGGTGGCATCAATTTTTTGCAGGATGGTTTCGCGATCACCATCGGTGGATATTTCCCAATGCGTTTGCCGGGCGATGGTAACATCGTGGCCCAAACGATCCAATGCATCGTGAACAGAAGATGCTTCGTTATCAGTGATAATCATATCGATGACCCATTCTGTAGAATTGCCATTCGATTCATAGGACGTCACTTCGTAGTGGGGACGGTTAAAAGATAAAGTGTGATTCGTAATGGGATTTCCGTCTTCAATAAATTCTTTCATGGATGAAAAAATGGTGTCGCCATTTTCTGTCCGTTCCGGATGGGGCATTATGGCCATGACGTTCCCAGCGGGGCTGCATACCGCCGCTAGGTTGTGCATAGACCCGTTTGGATTCGTAGGGAATTCATTCGCTATTTTTCCGCCTTTATCGCAATACCGAAATACGGTCTGGTCATTAGTGATCATTTTTTCAAGTAGTTCATCAGGAATGATGAAGCGCCCTTCGCCATGGGCCAAGGGAATATTTATCCATTTATTGGGTTTTAGATGGCGGGTAAATGCACATCGGTCAGACGGTATGGACATCTTAAGACTTATCCAGGTATTGTAATAACCTACACCCACTACATGGCCGTTTTTTACCCGTTTGTTATCCGTAAGGGCAATCCCAACTCTATGACCCTCAAGACCTGGAACAAGACCGCTTTCTACCAAAATCTGTGCGCCGTTGCAGATACCAAGCACAGGTTTCCCTTTCCCCGCTTCTACCTTGATCTGTTTTATAATGGGATCCAACGCAGCGATAACACCGGCCCGGGAACGATCCTCGTAGGAGAACCCGCCAATAATGATATACCCGTTTAAATCAGACAGTTTGGCTGCTGGTTCATTCCAAAAATATTCCACAGGATTCATTCCCACGCGCTGGCAGGCCATTATCGTCTCCCGCTCCGTATTGGATCCTGGGAATTGAATTATCCCAATATTGATGGACATGAATTAGGTAGAAACCTGGTACTTTTTATGAAAAAAGAAACATGAATTTAGGCAATCCGAAATAATCTATTATTATATAAAAAGCTTAAAGTATAACTAATGTTCAGATTTCTGGCTTCAATGCTGGATTATCAGAAATATTAATTATTATTTAATGGTGTCATCAAATAAAAACTATTATAGATAATGAATCGTTACTTTCCAAATTACAAAAAACCGATTAGTTTTATTTTTCTGGTTTTTGAAAAAAACACTGTTTTTTTATTTATTAAATATTCTATTGAACTAGAATTTTTATTATTTAAAATACAGGTAGAATCTGGTTTTATAGAAAATGAAGAGAGATAGCCAAAAAATACCCGCATCAATCACAGATCTAAGTGATGATGTTCCCCGGGAAATTGAAGACAATATGAAAATGCCTTACCCTAAAAAAAAAGAATTAAAGCACTATCAGGCGGAATTAATCAAACTGCAAAGGCATCTTTTAAGGTATCGAAAAAAAATGATTGTTCTTTTTGATGGCCGTGATGCTTCAGGGAAGGGTGGAACTATCCGGAGAATTACGCGCTACATGAATGAGAAACACTATCAGGTTGTTGCCTTGGGGAAACCAAGTGAAATGCAAAAAACTGAGTTACATATTAAACGTTATGTGGAACATTTTCCCCACGCCGGTGAAATTGTATTATTTGATAGAAGTTGGTATAACAGGGCTTTGATTGAACCTGTGTTTGGATTTTGTACGGATAAACAGTATAAAAAATTTCTGAAGCATGTTGTGGCGTATGAACGATATTTCTTAGCAGATGAAAACACGATATTGTTAAAAATGTACTTTTCTGTTTCAAAAAAAGAACAGGAAAAACGTTTTGCCCGCCGTAAGAATGATCCTTTGAGAAAATGGAAACTGAGTGAAGTGGATCTGCAGTCAGTGAACTTATGGGATGAGTTTACTGAAAAGAAGTTCAAAATGTTAAAAAAAACCAATACTTCAGCATCTCCCTGGATGATTCTTCGGTCTGATAATAAGTATCTTGCCCGCCGGGAAGCGATGAAATATATCCTCAATGCGGTCCGGTATCGCGGCAGAAACAAAACATTGGATTTTACATTACACCCAAATATTGCTGTTGCAGGTGACAAAGAATTAAAAATGATGAAGAAACAAAGAAAGGAATATGGGAAATTTATTAGTTAAATATTTTGAAACTGATTTATATATACTAATCCATTTCTGATAAGAAAATATATCATTCATGGGCGATAAAATAAAAGCGGCAGGCGGTGTTGTTATCCAGGGAAGAAGGATTTTATTTATTAAAAAGAACGGTCGCTGGGACATGCCCAAGGGAAAATTGAAAAAAGGAGCAAATAGAAAAAAGACCGCAATGAGGGAAATTTGTGAAGAGACTGGTTTGAAGAAAAAAGATTTAAAATTATTGCAATTATTGATCCCTACCTATCACCACATTAAACTAAAAGGCAGTATCAAAGTAAAAGAGACTTTCTGGTTTCTGGTACAATATACTGGTTCCCCCAAAGCAAAACTGATACCGGATCGGAAGGAAGGCATAACTAAATGCAAATGGTTTGAGATGGATCAATTAATGCTGGCCCTGAAAGACAGCAGACCCATGATTCACTATCTCATCGGCTTTGTTCTCAACGAACCTATATTTCAAAAATATTACAAGACCTACAAAAATACTTGATCTAATTTTTTAACCAGTAATTCAATTTAACGAAAAGAGCGTTAGATCCCTCCAGGGTCCAGACCTCATCTACAGGTGAGTAGAACCTGCTCTCGTTAAGATTATACACCAGGTAAAATGTGCTCCCGGGACGGTATTGCCAGCGCAGAACAATCGTGCCCACAGTATTATTAATTGTGAAATCGGGATTTTCAGCCTGGGCAAGATAGTCATAGGTTTCAAGGTCCATGGTATTAGGTGTCAAGAGCTGGAAGAATTTCTCATAATTCATATCAGCGTAAAAAGGTTGCATAAAACACTGCAGAGTCAGTTCTGGCGAAAAGGTCCAGTTCAGACGCAGAGTAATATCTTTCGTCACCTGTCTGGAATTTGCATAAACCCTTACTGTATCTTCTGGCGTTTCTATGATATCCACCCATTGCATATAAGTTGGGGACAGATCCTGATTGGTCTTGATTTCTATATTCAGGGGCTCTATAGGTTTTATTTCTACTCCCAGGCCTAGTCGGTAGCCCCGGCCTCGCAGTTTTGCATATCCAGCCCCGGCCTCCATTGACAGCACCAATTTTTTCCGCCTGTCGGTACTGATGATTGCTCCTCCATATCCAAAGAGTTCTGTTTTATAGGTCCAAGATTTTTCATTTCTGAATATATCTTCATCATTAAAAGCGGTAAACAATAGTTTGCTGAAATATCCGAGACGCCAGTAATTAGAGAGCATATTATTTTGTTCAATTTCAATTTCCCGCTCAAGAATCAGGCCGTCGCCTCGCCATTTTCTCATAAATTTGAGTTCAAAATCATTGTTTAGAAATTTGCCCCAGGGCTCCTGTTTTCGCAATTCGATGCGTCCCCCCGCCCAGTTTATATTATTACGTCGCAGGAAACCGAGGTCATTCACGTCAAAGGTATCATCATAGTAACCATACCAGAACCGCACACTCCACCACACCGGATCCGTGTAGCCGGCATTGAAACGGAAGGCATTCCCGGAGGTGCCGTTGGTACTGGAATGTATAGCCTGGCCAGTGGAAAAAAGCCTGTTATCTAGAAAATTCAACCTCCAGTCCAGACCTGTGACTGTTGCGCCAGGGTATTTCAGGCGGGCTACATCTGTCACCATGAGACCAACCCAGGAGATATCATTGATTACCGGAGTTTCCAGCCGGCCAATGAAATAATTGGTCTGCGGTTCTATGATCAATTGGGACCGGCTGCTATCTGTGATCCAGGTGGCTCTTTCTTCTGATGTGACAGCCTCAATCACACCGTAGTTCAAGCCAGATGCAGTGTTGCCCATAAGTTTTACGGCTCCCAATATGGTAGTATTTTCCGGCGCATTCTCTATTTCACCATCTTCCGGTAGAAGATAATCAGGGCTTTTACCGATCCGGCGGGAATGGAACAACTGTAAACGCTGGTTGAAAAAATCTGCACCCTCGGAAAAAAATGGTCGTTTTTCCTCATAGAAAGTCTCGAATGCGGTCAAGTTTAAAACAGACGGGTCAGCTTCTACCTGTCCAAAATCAGGGTTAAAAGTTAGATTGAACACTGAACTGGAAGACAAACCGTACCGCGCATCTACACCCACATCAAATTGATTTTTCTGTTTGCCTCGTCCAATCAAAGTATAAGGAAGTACTTCAAGCTGCTTTTGAGCCGGGATATCTTTCAACCCATTTAAAACTCCCAGAGAATATACAATACCTTGTGTGCTTTTTCTTCGCCCGGGCCACATGTTTTGTTCCTGTAGGCGATGAATATGGCGTTCGAATTCTATGCCCCATGTAATCACTTCGCTGTTTTTAAACTGGAATATTGCAAATGGTATTTGAAACTCAGCAGACCAGCCTTCCTCATTCATATTAACAGCCACATCCCATACCGCGTCCCAGCTGTTATCATAGCCCTGCTGTCCGGAAATGATAACGTCAATCTTTATTCCCGCAGCATTCACAGCGATAAAATATCCGTTTAGGTCATTATTTTGGGAATCAATGGAAAGGCCAACCCAGTCGGCATTGGAATTAAATCCTTCCATCCAAATGTCGCGGCGAGTAAGAGGCCGTTTGATCTTATCAGGCTGCGAATCATAGTTTTGGAATGATATGTACAATGAATTATCATCGTAGAGTATACGGACTATGGTTTTTTCCGACGGCGGCGTCAGTTCCAGCGGATTGGTTTGAAAAAACTCATCCACGGGTAAAGCCGACTGCCATACCGCCTCATCCAGGATACCATCTATAACAGGGGTATCGGAACAGCGCACAGCTGTGGCGGTCTTGAAGCGCAGGGAATCAGGATGAAAATTGGTCAGATAAGATTGACCCAATCCAGATGTTGTCAAGAAAATCAGAAATGGTATGCAGTGTCTGCGCCCAGACATTATAATATTGGTACTTTGTGCCTGTGTTGAGCAATTAATAATATTAAAAAAAGTTTTTTAGGTAATTGTCACGTTTTTACTGCCACTAAAAACAGCCCCGATTTCATAAACTTCTGTCAAATTTTTCGTCGCATTTTTTACCGCATCCATGTCAGCAGGATTAACAATGAACACCATTCCGATGCCCATATTGAAGGTCCGGTACATTTCATCTTCATCTACATTCCCCAAGGATTGCATCACGTCAAATACGGGTAATATAGGCCAGGATTCTTTTTTGATTTCAACGTCACAACCATCTGGTAAAATTCGTGGGATATTTTCTACGAGTCCGCCGCCGGTAATATGGGCAATACCTTTCATATTGATATCTTCATCCAATACAGCAAATATATGATTCGTATAATTAATATGGGGTTCCAACAAGGTCAGTCCAACAGATTTTTTCAATTCAGGGATCGTATTATTCACACCATAGCCGCCAATCTCGAAAAAGAGTTTCCGTGCCAGGGAATATCCATTGGTGTGCAGTCCATTAGATGGCAAGCCAAGTACCACATCACCGGGCTTGATGGATTCACCGGTAATGATTTTA
>Ga0209753_1001435_pt1 | contig 9989 bp, 8 predicted proteins | sample METZYME_3_550m_FD_187550 | JGI IMG/M metagenome (GOLD analysis project Ga0209753, IMG submission 187550) | Marine microbial communities from oxygen minimum zone in mesopelagic equatorial Pacific - METZYME_3_550m (SPAdes) (version 2) | ecosystem: Environmental > Aquatic > Marine > Oceanic | place... | reverse complement strand
CTGGTTTCAGGACACCGACAACCACCCCGCCGTCAACGTCCAATGGGATGATGCCCAGGCCTTCTGCGCGTGGCTCAGCCAACGCGAACGCGAGAGCGGCCTCCTCGCCGCCAACGAGGGCTACCGCCTGCCGACCACGAGTGAATGGACCCTCGCGCTTGGTCAAGCGGAGGCGCCCGAGAGCAGCAACTTCGGCCCGCAGCTCGGCATCGACAGCTTCCCGCAAACCAGCCCGGTCGGCTCGTTCCCCGGGAACACGCTGGGCCTGCACGATCTTCGCGGCAATGTGTGGGAATGGTGCACCGCTTGGCCAAGCGAGGAAGGCATTGGCCGCATCCTGCGCGGCGGCGGCTGGCGCGACGAAACCCCCGACCTGCTGGCCGCCGACCGCGAGCTCATCGTGACGCCCAAGGTGTCCGCCGAGGATTACGGCTTCCGCTGCATCCTCGTCCTCAAACGTCCCTCAGGGCTCTAAATCGACAAATTTTTGTTCACAATTCAGGAATCTCGCTTGTGGGGCTTTTCCGTTGTCCCGTACATTGTCCGCAGGACAGGGAGAGGCATCGCCTGAAAAGAGAACGATTTTGAAACCCGACAACGACCGTTTGACGCAGCATCCGGACCGTTTTGTGGACCGGCACATCGGCCCGAGGCAGGACGACATTGATGCGATGCTTGCGGCGCTGGGGCACGAGTCGCTCGACGCGATGATCAACGCCGGCACGCCAAGCAGCATCCGCCTCTCCAAGCCACCCGAACTCCCGCACGCACAAGGCGAAACCGAGGCGCTCCAGTCACTCCGCCGCCTGGCCGATCAAAACCAGGTTTGCCGCTCGTACATCGGCATGGGCTACCACGACTGCATCACCCCGCCGGTCATCCAGCGCAACCTCCTAGAGAACCCCGGCTGGTACACGCAGTACACGCCGTATCAGGCCGAGATCTCGCAGGGGCGGCTCGAGGCGCTGCTCAATTTTCAAACGATGGTCTGTGACCTTTCCGGCATGGAGATCGCCAATGCCTCTCTGCTCGACGAAGCCACTGCCGCCGCCGAGGCGGTCACGATGTGCCGCAACATCCAGTCGCGCAACAGGGCCAACGCCGTGTTCGTCTCGACCGGGTGTCATCCGCAAACAATCTCCGTGCTGCGCACCCGAGCCGAGGCCATCGGCATCGAAGTCGTCACCGGCAATCCGGACGAGTTCGACTTCAGCACGCCGGTGTTCGCCGTGGTACTGCAATACCCGGCCACCGATGGCACGCTGGCCGACCCGAGCGGGTTCATCGCCCAGGCGCACGAGAACGACGCGCTCGCCACTGTCGCGACCGATCTGCTGGCGCTCACGCAGATCAAGCCGCCCGGCGAACTCGGCGCGGATGTGGCCATCGGCAGCGCGCAGCGTTTCGGCGTGCCAATGGGCTACGGCGGTCCGCACGCGGCATTCATCGCCACGCGGGACAAGCACAAGCGGCGGCTGCCGGGCCGGATTGTCGGCGTGTCCAAGGACTCCAACGGACGTCCCGCACTGCGACTGGCACTGCAGACGCGCGAGCAGCACATCCGCCGCGACAAGGCCACGAGCAACATCTGCACTGCGCAGGCGTTGCTGGCCAACATCGCCTCGATGTACGCCGTGTACCACGGCCCCGATGGGCTGCGTCAAATCGGCGGACGCGTCCACGCGCAAACCAAGGCGTTGGCCAACGGCTTGAGGCAGCTTGGCCAAGCGGTGGAGACGGAGCACTTTTTTGACACGATCACCATCGCGCTCGGCCAAACGGCGGACGCCATGATCGCCGAGGCGGAGAAACATCAAATCAACCTCCGGCAACTCGGCGATGGGCGCGTCGGCATCTCGCTCGACGAGACGGTGACACCGGCTGACTTGGCCGACTTGCTGGCGATTTTCAACGGCGGCCAAGCGCCCGGGTTTGACTTGGCGATTGGCCCCGTGGAGGCCATTCCCGAGTCGCTGCAACGCACTTCAGATTTTCTCACGCACCCGGTTTTCAACCGGCACCACTCGGAGACGGAGATGCTGCGCTACCTCAAAAAACTCGAGGCGCGCGACCTCTCACTCACGACATCGATGATCCCGCTTGGCTCCTGCACGATGAAGCTCAACGCCGCCGCCGAGATGTTCCCGATCAGTTGGCCAGGCTTTGCCGCGCTGCACCCATTCGCGCCGCTCAACCAGGCACTGGGCTACCAGAAACTTTTTGAGAACCTCGAAGACTGGCTGAGAGCAATCACCGGTTTCGCCGCCGTGTCGCTCCAGCCAAATGCCGGCTCGCAGGGTGAACTTGCCGGGTTGCTGGCGATCCGCCGTTACCACGAAAGCCGCGGCGACGCGCAACGCAACATCTGCCTGATCCCGATGTCGGCGCACGGCACCAACCCGGCCAGCGCCGTGATGGCCGGGATGAAAGTCGTGCCGGTGACCTGCGGTCAATCCGCCGACAACGGCGACATCGACCTCGACGACCTGCGCGCCCGCGCCGGGGAACACAGCGAAAACCTGGCGGCAATCATGGTGACCTACCCGTCCACCAACGGCATTTTCGAGCGCGGCATCCGTGAAATCTGCGCCATCACCCACGAGCACGGCGGACAGGTGTACATGGACGGCGCCAATCTCAACGCACAGATTGGCCTAACCAGCCCCGGCGGCATCGGGGCGGATGTCTGCCATCTGAACTTGCACAAGACATTCTGCATCCCGCACGGCGGCGGCGGACCGGGCGTCGGACCGATCGGGGTTGCCGAGCATCTCACGTCGTTTCTTCCGGGCAATCCGCTGGAGGATAACAGCGGCGCGGTCGCGGCGGCGCCCTGGGGCAGCGCGGGCATCCTGCCAATCTCTTGGATGTACATCGCGATGATGGGAACGGAGAACCTGACCAAGGCCACCCAGGTGTCCATCCTAAACGCCAACTACATCGCCCAACAGCTTGCCGATACGTTCCCTATTCTGTACCGGGGGAAAAACGGCCTCGTGGCCCACGAGTGCATCGTCGATTTGCGGCAGTTCGGGAAAGTCGCAGTCGAGGATGTGGCCAAGCGGCTAATGGATTACGGTTTTCACGCCCCAACGATCTCGTGGCCGGTCGCCGGGACGATGATGGTCGAGCCGACCGAGAGCGAGCCGAGGGCAGAGTTGGATCGTTTCTGCGACGCGATGATCTCCATTCACGCCGAGATCATGGCGATCGAGAACGGAGAGGCGGACGCGGAAAATAACCTGCTCAAGAACGCGCCGCACACGGCCGACGACGTGGCGGGTGAATGGAACCGGCCTTACAGCCGCGAACAGGCGGTGTTCCCGGTGACGGGATTGCGGAAGCAGAAATACTGGCCGCCGGTCAACCGCATCGACAGCGTCCACGGCGACCGGAACCCGGTCTGCACCTGCGAAGGGATGGACGCCTACGCGGAGTAGGCCAGGTGCCTGGCCAAGGGCGTCACTCCAAAATCACACGAAAGTATTTCCGCGCCTCCGCGGGATCGGCCGGGAACGGGCTGGAGGCGCCTTCGACAGCCTGCCAGCTTTTCAGGTCGGTGCTGGACTGCAGCACGCCTCCGCCAACCCACTCCACGGTTAATTCACCGTTACCGCCCCGCGCAACAGAAAGGATCGTAGGATCGTTCACCTCGTTGACCGTCAATGTGAATGCTCTCGAGTCCTGATCCACTCCATCGCTGACAGAAATGGTGATGACAGCCTCGCCGTGGGCATTTGCGCTGGGCGTGATGGTCAAGATGCGCTCGGAGCCGTATGGATCAATGGCAATCCCTTCCACAGGCAACAGCGCCAGGTTGGATGATTCAGCGCTCATCTCGAGCTGGGATGAACCCAACTCGAGGTCATCGATCAGGACAACCACTTCCCCGGTTCCATTCTCATTAATGGTCAAGTCATCGATCGGTTCGATGGTTGGCGGCGAGTTGTAGAGCTCACCATCGATCTTTAGATTTCTGTATATTGCAACCTTGTTCCCCTCCTCCCATAAGCTGTCCCAGTAGCCAAAATAACCGAACCGATGCTTGCTTCCCTCCGGCATGGGCAGGTTGGTGAGCAGGACAATCTCACGAGTGAACTCGACGATTTTTGTTGTGCGCGAGAACACGGTCGCCGTGATTCTTGCTGTGACATCCTCGAGAGCCGCCTTGTCCTCCTCCGTCGGGGCGGAAAACGCCAATTCCATCCTGACCCACTTGGAACCGTCGTACGACCCCTTGCCAGACAAGGCGGAATCGATGGCCGCCCGTGCAGGCGAGCCGTCCAAATCGAACAATCCGTCGAGCGACCGGTTGGTATCGGGGTCATCGGTCAGAAAAGAAACCGTGCCCACCTGAAAACCGTCATAATGATTGAGCGTAAAAGAGATGCCGATACCGGACTCGGAATCCAACCAGCCGATCACTCCACCGACACCATCGTAAACATCCTCAGCACCGACAAGCATGATCTCGTCGGAGACCGTGTACACGCCCGTATCGGGTTGATGCCGCTCCGAGTACCATGCAGCACACAAAGCCGGGTTCGTGTACTTGCCGGCTTGTGCCATCTCGAGATAACCGAGCGGCCAACGGCCATTACGCGTCGCCACAGTCAAGTCGATCTCGGCGCCACCCTCGTTGAGCTTGTTTTCGATCTTGGCCAAATGTTTGAGATCCTTTCCACCGTTCACGAGAACCGGCTTGGCCATGAGCGTCGCTACCCCGGCGAGCAACCCGGCAGCAAAACAACTAAGCTGTTTCAATTTCATGGAAAAAAGTCAACGCGCCGGAACTTGGCGGCTCGGCGAAACTATTCAGCGGCCATAGTCCCGTCAAGCGGCCTTGACCAGGGGCTTGGCCAAGCGCGAAATATCACCTGCCCAAAAAACGCTGGAACGACCCGCCGAACAGCCCCTCGACATCACGCTTAATCTCCACCTCGCTTGGCTCCCAGCCGGTTGCGGCCAGGTTCAGGTATTTCTCCCTCAGCACGCCGGCGATGATCTCCCGTGAGTGGTCCCACTTGTAAATAATCTGGTCAAGCACGCGGGCGTCAGAGTGCTGCGCGGTGAAACTCATGCCGATCAGGTCGAGCCGCATGCGCGTCATCTCCTCGATCACATTCGGAATGTTCGTGAACCACCAGCAGCCGAAGATGTGCAGATTGCGGAACTTGCGGGCAATGACGCACAACTCATGCTGACTCTCGTGAGAGAGCACCGTGCAGAGGAACTTGTTGTCGGGATGGCCAGAGCAAAGGTTCTCAAGACTGGCCAGGTCCGGCTTTCCGACACCGTCGCCGGCCAGTTTCATTGCAGCGTTCACGCCGCGCTTAACACCTATCATCAGCGCAAAGGGCAGGCCGCTCTCCCTGCAGAACGGCAGTATCGCCCCATCGATCAGAGTCGAGCATTGCGTGTCGGCCGGGTACTCAAACGCCGGCGGCAGCGACACCATCACGTACAGGGCGTCCATGCGCTTGGCCCAGTCGCGCAGGAACCGCTGCACCTCCTCCATCGTTCTACCGGAGAAATCCGCCTGCACCTCATAGCCGGCCCCAGCCAGGCGCAGCGCAGTGGCATCCCAATCGAGCAGAAGCGGGTCAATCCGCAACGCGGAGGTGAACCGTTCGTCCCGCTCGAAGCCGGCGTCCCACAGGGGCGTCTCCAGCTCGTCGAATGGCGAGTTGGTCATGCAAATCGTTCTGACCTTGGCCAAGTCCATGCAGCGCGTGATATAGTCGTCCGGATCCTGCCCAGCAAACCACCTGCGGATGGACGGCAGATCCCGCTGGTTGGCGTCCAGGCCAAGCCGGTTAAGCGCCGTCAACAAGCCACGACACGCCTCTGACAACGGTGAATTCTTGACAAACAATGCATCCCAAATCATCTGCGCCTGTTCCTCCTTGGCCAGTTGCCAGAACGCCTCGTAACCGATGTCGAAATGCCGAAACGCCTCGGCGACGAGGTAGTGGTACACCAACTGGTCGTCGATGCCCCACAGCAGCAGTTCACCAAAAGCGGGGTCGTACAGATGCGTGTGGATATCGTGGACACGCGTCTCGTGAACCGCGCGCCCAACCGCGGCAGTGATGATATCGCACTTGGCCTCGGGAAGAGTGCTGCCCATCAGTTAAACGTCGCAGATGCGAACGCCCTGCTCGAGAGAGGCCAGCTTGTCCTTGCGCTTGGGGATGAACTCCTGCCCGACGTGTCCCTTGTAGCCGGTCTCGAGAATCGCCCGCATGATCGCCGGGTAATACAGTTCCTGTGTCTCATCGATCTCGTTGCGCCCTGGGTTGCCGCCGGTGTGATAATGGAAGATGTATTTTTTATTGTCGCGGATGGTTCGAATCACGTCCCCTTCCATGATCTGCATGTGGTAGATATCGTAAAGCAGGCCGAAGCGCTCCGAGTCGATTGCTTTGCAGAGCGCAACACCCCACTCTGTCCGGTCACACATGTAATCCTTGTGATTGACGCGGCTGTTGAGCAGTTCCATCGCGATGGTCACCTTGTGCCTCTCGGCAATGGACAGGATACGCTTAAGGCCGATCGCACAGTTTTTCAGGCCGGTCTCGTCATCCATCCCTGCGCGGTTGCCGGAAAAACAGATGAGCTTCTTGAAGCCCGCCTTGGCAGTCTCCTTGATGCGCTGCTCATAAATCTCAACCAACGTGTCGTGATGCTCGAGACGGTTGAATGCCCTGCCGATACCGCCAACCCTGGTTTTCCCGTCCTTGAGCGTACCAACCGGGAAACTGACCATGGCGCAAATGAGGTCGTGCTTTTGCACAGTCGCGAATTCCGGCGGGTTGAGCAGTTCGACCGATTCCATGCCAAGGCTGGCCGCCTTGGCCGCCAATTTCTCCAGGCCGGTGCTTCCGTAGCACCACTTGCAGACCGAGTGACGGATATTGCCCTTCACCTTGCCCTCAGCCGCCTGGCCAAGTGATGGGGTGGTCAGGACCGCACCCACGGCGGCAGTGCCTCCAGCGATCGATTTAAGCGCCGTACGACGCGAGAATTTGCTACTGTTCATGGTTTAAAGTATGGCACGCCGACTAAACGAAAAAACGTCGTCGCGCCGTCAATTGTTTCAGATACGAGTTGGGACTGTCGCGCCTGGCCTAAGTGCACAGTTTCATGGAGGGCTGGGCTGGGTAACCTTGCCGTAGGGCTTCCAGAGACGGCAGTTTGGTTTTGAAGATCCATATTCCATAAACTTTCTTTTGCTCCACGTCTCAACACGGGCATCCCCCATCAGAATGCATCCAAGTCCGCTTAATTCGCGTGGATTCCCTTTACCATTAATGCCATAGCCGTCCCCGGAGCCCCTATGACGTGTAGCCAGTTTGTCCCATTGATTGGGCCATATATGGCCGTCGTTGAGAGGCGCATCCAAGGCTTCCTCCATGAAAGTGAACGACTTGCTTGGATCCGACCAAGTAGAAAGCTTTCTGCAATTGGAGTTATGCTGACTAAGTATAGTGTGATCGTCTCCCCCGGGGCCGGTGATTGCATAACTAAAATCCCGGCGGTTTGACCATTGGCCGGGGCGTTTCAAGGCGATTCTGTCGGTTGGACAGACGTAGATATCCTTTGATTTAAGATACTTATACATTTGTCCTGCTTCGATATCGCTGTTGTTATTGTTATCAAGCCAGTTTTGCTTATGCATAAAGTAGTTTTCATTGTCATCCGCAAAGTAGATCACCGACAAACCAAACTGCTTCAGGTTGTTCTTGCAACTTGTCAATCGTGCTTTTTCCTTGGCCTTAGCCAGGGCAGGCAGGAGCAAGCCAGCCAGAATCGCTATGATGGCGATCACCACCAACAACTCGATCAGGGTGAAACCACGTTGTTTGAGCTTCATTTTCATTGGTAATTGCAGGAGTTCGAGGCAGGAACCTACGCCAGCTTGATAAAGCCGTCAACCAACAAACTACCTATTTAACCATACAAAAAGGCGATCCGTTGGGGATCGCCTTGAAAAATGAGATAACTCAGTGCCTTAACGACGAACTATTTTCGGGCCGATGCCCTGTCCTGCATCCAGGCCACATCCGGGTTATTGGGAGATGCGACGTTCAACGACATCCCTTTTCTGCCGTCAAAACTAGCCTGGACAATAGTCCTTTTATCCCTCCATTTCTTGATTTCCGCATGGCCATCGGCAAACCCAAAACCACAGGCGCCGTTATGATAGCTGGCCGGGAAGTCGATGATGCGTGCTCCTCCATCGCGGGCATCGCATTTTACCGCAAACGCAGCATCATTGATGCTGTTGGGATGCTCATCCAAAAAAACAAACAAATTGGAAGGACCGGGCCTAGCCATTTCACCCTCATGTTTGTAAGTGAGAAACCGCGAATAAGGCAGCCATTGACCAGCACCTCCATTGGGTTTTTCACTTGGATTACGCCCAAACGATTGGCTCATGGAAATACTGCGGACTCGTGGCACGGCCTTCCGTGAAATCGTCACAAAACTCCTGTCCGCCGGGCATTTGAAGACTTCTGGGTTTTGCAAATATTTACCCAGCAAGGCTCCCTTCTTGCGATCCAGCAACAAAGATTTATCCGTATTAGCCGAGTTACCAGCATTGAAGTTTAAATTGCCAGGCACCCAAACAGTCCCAGCAGTGGGATTGCCCAAGCAGCCGGCCAAAAAACCTTCGTTGTCCCCGGCATACATCAGCCAGGCAAGGACAACTTGCTTGTTGTTGCTCATGCAACTGATCCCGGTGGCCTTGGCCTTGGCCTTGGCCAAGGCGGGCAGCAGCAAACTGGCCAAAATCGCGATGATGGCGATGACCACCAATAACTCGATCAGGGTGAAACCATGTTGTTTTCGCTTTGTTTTCATTGGTAATTTCAGGAACTCGAAGGGGGAAGGAGCCTATGCTGGCCTGATGAAGCCGTCAACCAACAAACAGGCGTTTTTAAGCAAACAGCAAGGCGATCCGCTCGGGATCGCCTTAAAAAAATTAGTTAATCGATGGACCGCTGCTTAAAAAAACAAAAGCCCATTATTTGATCAAGGCCGAGGTCCGCATTTGCATCCACACGATATCCGGACTGCGAACGCCACCCTTCGTCGCCGGACCGCGTTTTGCCAAGTCAGTTCCCGGCCAAACCCATTTGCGAATCTCCGAGTGGCCGTCGGCAAAGGCAAACCCGGCAGCCATGTTGTGGTAGGTGGCCGGCCAGTCGATCATGCGAAAATTGGACGGGCCGGGACCGACGGTGGCGAAACCTGCATCGTTAATGCTCATGTGATTTTCGTCCACAAGCATGTACGTGCTAGCCGCTCCGGGTTGATTAAAGTCACCCATCTTACCGTATGTAAACCATGTCCTGCCCCGTGAATGACCATGATTGCCATCCAGCCAAGGGCCGTGAACCGCCTTCTTGGACTTGGAATCGTAGGGGTAAGTTCCCACCGCCTGGCTCATGGCAATACTCCGATATCGGGGAATTTTCTTGGACTTCCCATCTTCCCGTACTGTGTACGTGCTTGGATCAGCGGGACAGCGCCAAACGGTGATATTGCCAGCAAGGTAGGGCGCAATGCGATTCCATTGCCAAGGCCTGACTCCCCGCAGGTTATAGGACTCTATATCGCTGGGAGTTGGTCCGGTCATCATAAAACGGGCATTGGTGGGATTCGACGCCTGACCACTGCACCAGTTTTTCCAAGCGGATGAATTGCCATCGTCGTGGTTGGGCGGTATGTAGTCGTCCTCATCCCCCGCATACAGGTGGAACCCCTTAATCATCTGGTTGGTGTTGTTCATGCAATAGATACCATGTGCCTTGGTTTTGGCCTTGGCCAAAGCTGGCAGCAGCAAAGCGGCCAAAATCGCTATAATTGCGATAACCACCAACAACTCGATCAGCGTAAAACCGGAGGATGTGCGATTTTTTTTCATAAGTGTCCTTTCGTCAAAAGCTACGGCGTGATTTTGCCGCTTGGCCAAAAGGCTG
>Ga0209753_1001423_pt1 | contig 10021 bp, 7 predicted proteins | sample METZYME_3_550m_FD_187550 | JGI IMG/M metagenome (GOLD analysis project Ga0209753, IMG submission 187550) | Marine microbial communities from oxygen minimum zone in mesopelagic equatorial Pacific - METZYME_3_550m (SPAdes) (version 2) | ecosystem: Environmental > Aquatic > Marine > Oceanic | place... | reverse complement strand
ATCGAGAAGGAGACGGTTGCCTTCACGCCCAACTTCGACGGGCGCTTGGAAGAGCCCACGGTCCTTCCGGCGAGGGTGCCGAACCTGCTCATGAACGGCAGTTCTGGGATCGCTGTAGGAATGGCGACCAACATCCCGCCACATAACCTGCGGGAGATCCTCGCGGCGGCGGCGGCCCTGATTGCCGATCCCGACCTTTCGCAGGAGCGGCTCGAGCAATTGGTGACTGGCCCCGATTTTCCGACGGGTGGGTTCATCTGTGGACGGTCGGGCATCGAAGACGCCTTCCGGACCGGCCGAGGCCGGATCGTAATGCGAGCGCGTGCCAAGATCGAAGAAATGAATGAGTCCTCCGAGCGCATCATCGTGACGGAGATCCCGTTCATGGTCAACAAATCCCGCCTGATCGAGCAGATCGCTCAACTGGTTCGGGACAAGAAGATCACCGAAATCCGTGACATGCGGGACGAATCCGACCGAGACGGGCTCCGCATCGTCATCGAGCTCAAGAGGGACGCCATTCCACAAATCGTCTTGAACCGGCTGTACAAACACACACAGATGCAGTCGACTTTCGGCACGATCATGCTGGCGTTGGTGGACGGGGTACCCCGCGTTCTTACGCTCCGGCAGATGCTCCAGCACTTCATCGATCATCGTCACGTGGTGGTCGTGCGCCGGACGACCTTCGATCTGCGGAAGGCCGATGAGCGGGCGCACATCCTCGAGGGTCTCAAGATCGCCGTCGACAACATCGACCAAGTGATCAAGATCATTCGGGGCTCGCGGGATGCCGAGACGGCGTCGGAGCGTTTGCAGGAAAACTTCGAGCTTTCGGAGCGGCAAGCCAAGGCGATCCTGGACATGCGGTTGGCTCGGCTGACCGGGCTGGAGATGGAGAAGCTCGACGAGGAACTCGCCGCGTTACGTGTCACTATCGAGGAGCTCAGGGGGATTCTGGACAGTCGCGATCGCAGGATGGAGATCATCACCGAGGAACTCACCGAGATCGGCAAGAAGTACGGAGACGACCGGCGCAGCGAGATCATCGGGGACGCGTCTTCGTTGGACGTGGAGGACCTGATCGCGGACGAAGAGATGGTCATCACGGTCTCACGTGCGGGATACGTGAAACGGACCGAGGTGGACACCTACCGTGCTCAGAGGCGTGGGGGTCGGGGGCTCCAGGGAATGGGCACGAAGGAGGAGGACTGGGTGGAGCACCTGTTCGTGGCGTCCGCCCACGAATACCTGATGATTTTCACCCGGTCGGGTCAGTGCCACTGGTTGAAGGTATGGCAGGTCCCGCCGGCTGGTCGGCACTCCCGTGGTAAGCCGATCGTCAACCTCCTGAACATCGATCCCTCCGACGAGATCGCGTCGGTGGTTGCCGTACGGGAGTTCTCGGACGACCGGTACCTCCTCTTTTGTACCAAGGGCGGCAAGATCAAGAAGACGGCGCTGTCCGCTTACGGGAATGTGCGGACGGTGGGCCTGATCGGGATCAACATTCGCGAGGGGGACGAACTCATCGATGTCCAGCTCACCGATGCGGACAACGAGGTGATTCTCGCGACCAGGAATGGCCTCGCCATTCGCTTTCGCGAGTCGGACGCCCGTCCGATGGGTCGGGTCGCGGAGGGTGTTCGGGGCATCCGTCTGGGTGCGGACGATGAAGTGGTCGGCATGGTGGTGGTGGCTCGCGACGAGGCCACGTTGCTGGTGGTGTCAGAGTCGGGGATGGGGAAACGCTCAGAGATCGACGCCTACCGACTCCAGGCACGTGGCGGGAAGGGCGTGATCAACCTCAAGACCAACGAGAAGACGGGGAAGGTCGTCGCGATCAAGTCGGTGGTCCCAGAGGACCAGCTCATGGTGATCACCCGGAACGGCGTCATCAATCGTCAACGGATCGACGAAATTCGCGTGATCGGACGAGCGACGCAGGGCGTTCGCCTGGTGAACCTCGATGAGAACGACAGCGTCATGGATGTGGCCCGAGTGTTTCCGGATCCGCCGAACGGCGAGTCGAACGGCGAGGGAGCAAGCGGTGATGGAGCCGCGGGCGACGAAGCCACCGGCGAGGAAGCTGCTGGTGGGGGAGCGGAGGGCGAGCAGGATGCCAAGGCTTCCGTCGACTCGGGTACAGGAGATGCCGTCGAGCCGGACTCCCCCACGGAAGGTGAGTGAGTCTCTAGTCCAGCTGGACGATATCCGGGAAGCCCAGGAGAGGCTCCGCCCAGTCGCCGTACGTACACCGCTCTACCGTGCAGACGTGTTGAGTGGCGAGTTGGGCTCCGACATCCGGCTCAAGCTCGAATCTCTTCAGCGGTCTGGTTCCTTCAAGTTCCGGGGGGCCTACAACTTTATTGCACAGACCTCCAATGACGTCCGCTCGAGGGGCATGATCACCTACTCGTCCGGGAACCATGCGCAGGCCGTCGCGTTGGCGGCTCAACTCCACGGGATCCGGGCGGTCGTGGTGATGCCTACCACCGTGCCCCGGGTCAAGCGGTTGGGGGCGGAGCGGTTGGGGGCCGAAGTCGTGCTGGAGGGGACGACCTCTATCGAGCGGGGGGCAAGGGCAGAGTCGATCGCCGAGGAACGGGGGCTCGTGATAATCCCGCCTTTTGATGATCCGAGGATCATCGCGGGTGCGGGCACGGTCGGGCTCGAAATCGCCGAAGACTGGGATGCCTTCGATTCGGTATTGGTGCCCATCGGAGGTGGGGGGCTGTGCAGCGGAACCGCGGCGGCCCTACGCCGACTCCGGCCCGACGTTCGGATCGTTGGGGTGGAACCGACCGGGGGTGCGTCCATGAAGGCGGCGCTCGAGGCTGGCGAGCCGGTCACGCTCGATCGGACCGAGTCTGTCGCCGATGGCCTCATACCGGTGCGGACCGGGGACTTGGCGTTCAAACACGTGTGTGAGCTTGTGGATGACGTCGTGCTCGTGGACGACGACGCGATCAGGAGCGCGTCAGCGTTTCTGTTCAAGCGGCAGAGGTTGGTGGTCGAGTTGTCGGGAGCCGCAACCACGGCCGCACTGCGGTCCGGCCAGGTCGAGACGGAGGGTCGAAGCGTGGTCGCGGTCGTGAGCGGCGGGAACGTCGACCCAGCCGTCCTCATGGATCTTTGATCGATGCACACACTCGTCCTTTTCGATATCGACGGTACGCTTGTGAGGGGGGGGCCGGCCAAGGTTTCCTTCCACGCGGCGATGCTGGAGACGTTCGGTACCGTCGGGGCGATGGATTCCTACGACTTCTCCGGGAAGACCGATCCGCAGATCGTTCGGGATCTACTTGCGGCCGCTGGGCTGGAGGACACGGTCATCGACGCTGGCCTCGCCGGGCTTTGGGACCGGTACATCGGCGAGCTTGAGTCGCGTATCAGCACAAATCCGATGCGGCTGCTCCCGGGCGTCGCGGGTTTGATCGAGGCGCTCGATTGCGAACCAGAGGTGGCGTTGGGACTGGTGACTGGCAACATCGTCCGAGGGGCCCAGGTGAAGCTAGGATCTGTCGGCCTCGCCGAATGCTTCGAAGTTGGCGGATACGGATCCGACCACGAGGTTCGTGAACATCTGCCGGCCATCGCACTTGAGAGGGCGTTCGAAGCCTGGGGCGTGAGCTTTCCTCCGGAGTCGGCCGTCATCGTCGGTGACACACCGCGAGACGTGGAGTGCGGAAAACACGCGGGCACCAGAACGGTCGCCGTGGCGACCGGGAACTTCGGGCGGGAGCAACTGGAGACGACCGGAGCCGACACGGTTCTGGACGATTTTTCCGATGTAGCCTCGGTGATCGAAGTCCTCATGCCCTGATCAAGACGGGGCGGTGGCGGGTCCTTGGTCCTGTTGGTCCGGCCCGCGATTGCAGCGGGGTGGCTTGGGGAGCATCTTACTGGAACCTGCGCGGCAGGTTACACCCAGGGGGGGGCATGCCCTGGCCGTACATCGAGCAATGGAGTGAATGGTGACTAAGAAGAAAGGCGGAGATCTCAAGGCGTTCTTTGGGGTTTTGGGTGTGATTGCTGTGATCGCAGCTGGCGCTCTTTGGTGGTCGTCCCGCGGGGGCGGCACGGGCGGTGCCGCGACGCGACCGGTCGCGAGCATCGTAGAAATGGAGGACATCGGGGCGCTGGTCCAGTTGGCGACGGGCGTTGAGCGTGGGGATCCCGACGCGCCGATCATGATCCTGGAGTTCGGGGACTTTCAGTGTCCGGCCTGCCAACAGTTCGCCACGTTCGTGAAGCCCCAGATCGATTTGGCGTACGTCGAGGGGGGAATCGCCCGATTCGAGTTCCACGACTTCCCGTTGGCGGGACACCCGCATGCGTTTTTTGCGGCTCGGGCGGCGCGGTGCGCACTCGATCAGGGTGAGGAGTACTTCTGGCCCTACCACGATCAGCTCTTTGCGCACCAGGCGACGTGGAGCGCTAGCCCAAGCCCTCCGGCGCGTGCCTTCGAGGACTATGCGTCCGCGATCGGTCTCAACGTAGAGGACTTCGCCGACTGTCTCGACAGCGACCGCCATGCCGACGTCATCAGCGCCAACATACGCCTGGGCTTGGAGTTGGGCGTGACCGGCACGCCGACGATCTTCGTGAGCAAGGGCGATGGCGGGAATGTTCGGGTGTCTCGTTGGAATGAATTCGACGCTATCAAGAGCGTGGTCGATCGCATGGTCGAGGAGGAACAGGGAGCCGCGAATTGAGCGACGACCTCGCCACCGTCCGGCTTCTCTTTGCAGACGACGGATCGTTCCACCATGAGGAGGTCCAAATACCGGCCGGGGCGATGGCGGGTTATGACCGCCTGATCGACTGTCTCATGGAAGACCCGACGGTGCTCAAACGGCTTCACGTGGACGTCTCACGCGTCTGTTCTGCCGAGTTGACCAACGCGGCCGAGTCGACCAACGAGAGCACCTAGAAAGCAGCCTCGGCCAACTCCCGGGCACGGGCGAGAGTCCATTTTCTGACCACCTCAGGGGGCCAGAGCCCGGCTGCTGCCTGTGCTGACAACGTCGTGGCCTCCTGACGGGCTCGCCGCGCGGTATCGGGATCGACCCACGCCTTCGCCTCCGCTTCTTCCAGTTCGTCTTCGTCCAGTATCTGGACGTCCCCGGTCGGATCGATCCAGAGATCGAGAAACAGATCGGTGGTCCGCCAGACGCTGCCTTCCTCGAAGACGCACGGGGTCAGAATATTCGCGTAGGTACCCGAGTAGGATCCGTCGGCACGATGGAAAACTCCGATATCGTGCCAGGCGCCCGGGAACGTGAACCAGATCACTTCGGAGCCGGTCTCCAGTACAACCACCCCCGCGATCCGTATTGGTGATTCGAAGTTCAGGTCGTGGGCGTAGGTGACCTTTACGCCCTCTACGTCATGGATCAGGTACTGCGTGTAGACCTTCTCCCGATCGGGCGGTCGGAGGTAGTGAATCTGGACGAGCGGTGGACGCTCTTCTTTCACTTGTCCGTGACTCGTCCGTGACTCGTCCGTCACTCGCTGACGGCCTCCACGAAAATCTCCATCGTGCCCCCGCACACGGCCGGGCTCAGAGACAGTAGATCCTCGGTCAGGTCGACCCGGACCAACTGCGGCTCTCCGGTCTTGATCACCTCGAGCGCGGCCTCGATCACCTCACCCTCGCCGCACCCCCCACCCACTGTGCCCACCAGGTCCTCTCCGGGGTCAACGAGCATTTTGGCGCCCACGCCTCTAGGCACCGAACCCTTGGCGGACACGATCGTCGCCATAGCTATGGTGCGGCCCTCGCGAACCTTTTCGGCGATCGCTTGATAGAGGTCGTAATCGTTGTGGCTATTCAATCAAGGCTCACTTTCCTTGAAGAATCGTTCCAAAATACGTTCTTGTTCCGCTAGGGGCACGCCGGTGCCACCCCTCCACTGCAGGACGATCTCCGCTGCGACCGCAACGGCGATTTCCACTGGCGTCTCGGCCCCTATGTCCAGTCCGACCGGGGCACGTACCCGGGAGAGCCGATCCTTGGGCATTCCTTCGCCTTGGAGCTGAGAAAAGGCCGCCCGAATCCGCCGCCGGCTTCCGATCATGCCCACGTAAGGTGGCTCCACTTCGGTCTTCAGCAAGTGGCGTAGGCACTCGAAGTCGTACTTGTGGCCCCGGGTGACCAGTACGATGTGACTCGTCGAGTGAATGGGGATGTCGGCGAACGGATCCATGAAGTCGACCCGAACGATGCGCTCGGCTTCCGGGAACCGCTCTCGGGTGGCGAAGTCGGGCCGATCGTCCACCACGATGACACGAAAGCCCATCAAGGCGCCCATGGAGCACAGGGGCTGTGCGATATGGCCGGCACCGACGATGACCAAGTCCGGCTGGGGGTAATGCACCTCCACGTATACCTGGACCGTGGATCCGGAGGCGGATTTCAACTCGTAGAGACCCTTCGTCGAGGCTCTGTGCTCTTCGAGTCTTTGTGTGCCGAGCGCTAGCGCTCCGTCGTCGAGTACAGCATCACCGAACGAACCCACGAGGCTTTTGGCCCCGCCCTTCGCCTGACGGACGACCACCCGCGCGCCCACGAGCTCGGGAGAGTCAGACACACCAACGACGAGTGCCATCGGATGGCGGGCCTCCTGGGCGTCGAGCACCTCTGCCGTTGCCTCCACTGCCGTGAGCGGCTTGTTCCCGGGGTCTGTCATAGGCCTTGCTGATGCAGGCGGTACTCGTCGGGACAGTGCCGGCGATACGCCTCCATGTCGTCGATGTCGGTGACAGTGCCTTTGTCGTCGACCGGGACCGATGCGATGTCCTCGCGGTGTCGGTGCACCACGGTGCGGGCGCCTTCCGGAAGTGCGTCATTCAGGAGTTCATCGAACAGCACCCTGCCGAAGAGGACGGGATGACCGCGCTCACCATTAAAAGTGGGGACGACAAGCCGTGCCTGGCTGCGTTGAAACACGTCGATGAGATTCTGCACCGTGTCTTCGTGAATCAAGGGATGGTCGACGGGGCAGAAACAGACTCCCTCGACCGCATCATCGAGGACCCGGAGTGAGGCGCGTAACGACCCGATGGGACCGTCCTCGGGTGATGGGTTCAGCACAACCTCGGCGCCTGCCTCTTCCGCCATGGCGGCCACAGGTCCGTCCTGTGTGGGAAGTGCGACCAGCACCCGACTGCAGCCACCAGCCCGGTGCGCGTGGATCACCCGCTCGAGGAACGTTCGGCCCTCGACGTCGAGCATCGCCTTGGAGGTGCCCATCCTGGTGGAACTACCGGAACAGGGAATCACACCCCAGACCTCAGCCTGCGAAGGCTTCATAGAACCCACGGTTTTCCCGCGCGAGACGGCGAATGAGATCGGCCGGAGCGAAACGGTCGCCGTATCGCTCCTCGAATTCGTTGAGGCGGCTCAAGATGGTCCGCGCGTGAATCGTGTCGGCGAACCGAAGGAGGCCGCCACGAAAGGGGGGAAAGCCGGTCCCCATGATCATTGCGAGGTCCACGTCACTGGCGCGTTCGACGATGCCCGCCTCCAGAGTTCGAGCGGCCTCATTCACCATAGCCAGCACGAGGCGGCCACGGATCTCGCGCTCTTCGAGATCCACACGAACCGGCGGCACCGTCTGAGAAAGAACGGCGTAGATCTCCGGGTCGGGCCCCTTCTCTTTGCCTGATTCGTACCGGTAGAAGCCAATCCCTCCCTTCTTCCCCAAGCGCCCACTTTCGGCCAGCGCCACCAGTGGCGGAGACGGAGACAAGCGGTCGCCGAGGGCCTCGTGCAGCGATTGCCCTGCGTGCCGGCTGATGTCGATGCCGACCTCGTCTACGAGCCGGAGCGGGCCCATGGGCATTCCGAAGTTCTTCGCGGCGGCGTCGATGGCTTCTACACTGGCCCCATCCGTGAGGATAAAACCCGCTTCGTTCATGTAAGGGCCCAGAATGCGATTCACCAAGAAGCCCGGTCCGTCATTGGTCACAACCGGTACTTTGCCGAGTTTGAGGACGAGCCCATAGGTGGTGGCTACTGCGTGGTCACTGCTCCGGGTCCCGCGCACGACTTCAACCAGGGGCATTCGATGGACCGGGTTGAAGAAATGCATACCGACGAAATTCTCGGGCCGTGCCAAGGCAGACGCCATCTCGTTCACGGACAGGGAAGATGTGTTCGTGGCCAAAACACAGTCCCCGCGAACGGCGTCTTCGGTCTCTCTCAATACGATCCGCTTGATGTCCATCTTTTCCACGACGGCTTCGATGACCAGGTCCTGCCGCATAAATCCCTCGTATCCGAGACTGCCGGAGATGAGCGTCATCCGTTGATCCGCCTCGCGGCGCCGAAGCTTTCTCCGCTTGACCAGGCCGGTGAAGAGCTTGCGAGCGTGCTCAAGGCCGCTCGCGACAGCATCATGGCGAATGTCCTTCATGCGGACGTGCACGCCTCGGTAGGCGGCGAGTTGCCCGATCCCACCTCCCATCACCCCGGCTCCCAGCACGGCGAGGTACTCTACGCGTCTGGACTCGACAGTCTCATCATCGACTCCGGTCCCCTTGCGTGCTTCCTCTCGGAGATGGAAGACGTGGATCAGATTCTTGCAGACCGATGACGTGACGAGCTCTCCGGCCGCCTTGGCTTCGATTTCGAGGGCTTTCTCGAGGGACTTGCTGGCGCTCCGGCGTACGACTTCGAGGATCTTCAGAGGCGCCGGGTAGTGGCCCCCCATCTGGGCCATGACCCTCTTCTTTGCCATGAACAGGATCAATCGTCGGCCTGGGAGGGTGCCGTCCATGAGGCGCCTCAAGAGAGAGAGCCGGGCACCTCGTTGCCTGCTCGATTTTCCGACAGCAGTCGCGAAGGCGGCGACCTTCTCTCGAAAGAGGTCAGCCGGCGCCACCTCGTCTACAAGTCCCATGCGCCGCGCCGTCGAAGACGACACCTGACGCCCACTGAGCAACAAGTCCAGGGATACCTGGACCCCGACCAATCGTGGAAGCCGGGTCGTTCCTCCCCATGCCGGCAGGATTCCGAGAAGTACCTCCGGTAGCCCCATCTTGGTGGAGGGGGAATCGGAAGCGATACGATGATCGCAGGCAAGCGACATCTCCACGCCGCCGCCCAAGCAGATGCCATGTATGGCCGCGACGGCCGGGACGCCCAGAGAGTTCAGGGATCCGAGGATGCACTGTCCGAAACGCGAACCCTCTGCTCCCTCCACCGGATCCTCGACGGCTTCGATAGCAGTGACGTCCGCCCCCGCGATGAACCCGCTCTTTGCGCTCCACAACACGGCCACGCGCACCTCTGCTCGGGAGGCCAGATCCCGCACCTCCCCCAGAAGCTCCCCCAGTCGCGTAAGCACCTGCTCGCTGAGCACATTTACTTTGCGCTCAGGGTCGTCGAAGGTGATCCAGGCAACCCCCTTCTCGTCGACCTGAAGCGTCGGATTCGTGAGGGGCGGAGGGTGGATGCTTATGGCTTCGGGCGACGCTTATAGTTTCGGGCGCGAGGAGGCGTTGTCTCGCATGAGTCGAAGCTGCAGGGGTTCGCCGCGGACCACCGTTATGGAGATGTTCCAGTATAGCTCCGTGTAGGGGAGTTCATACCGGGCCGTTACCCAATAATCTCCGGCGTCGGCTTCGAACTCGGCGATACCATTGGCGTCCGTCGTGTCGGCAAGCACCTGGAGTCCGCTTGCCCGTTCGTGAGCGGTCATGGCCACGCCCACCTCGGCGTACGCCTCGTCCGCCCAAGTCTCACGGAGCAGACGGATCTCTTGAGCGGCCGCCAGAGAGGCTCCCTGGAGGGACGTGAAAGCTTCGAACGCGGCATCGCGCTCGTCCTCCACGTCGGCGTACTCGTCCTCCATGTCCTGAAATTCATTGTAGAGAACGCGGTATTGCCCCTGTTGACGGTTCATCTGGTCGAGCTCGTCACTCAGGGTACGAAGTGTGTCTCGAAGGGTGTTCCAGCGGGCCTCGGCGTCGCGCCAGGCCTGCTGTGATTCGGCAACCTGATTCTGCGCGG
>Ga0209753_1001420_pt1 | contig 10033 bp, 9 predicted proteins | sample METZYME_3_550m_FD_187550 | JGI IMG/M metagenome (GOLD analysis project Ga0209753, IMG submission 187550) | Marine microbial communities from oxygen minimum zone in mesopelagic equatorial Pacific - METZYME_3_550m (SPAdes) (version 2) | ecosystem: Environmental > Aquatic > Marine > Oceanic | place... | reverse complement strand
CCGCGCCGGGGCGCACGGGCTCGTCTGGCCACAGAACTCCAGCGACTATCCACGGCTCACGACCGAGGAGATCAGGCGGGGATTTGAGGTGCTCACCGAGGCCAACCGCGGCCGGTCTCTGACGCTCGTGCTGGGCGTGCAGCAAGACTCGACACCGGAAATGGTGGCGCAGGCAACATTTGCCGAGGGTCTCGAACCCGACATGATGATCGCGATGCCACCCAAGGTGGGCGACTCCTTGGAGGACTACCGGGAGTATTACTCTGCGCTTGCCGAGGTCACTTCACGGCCCATCATGATTCAAACCTCGCCGAACCGGCCAGGCCTCGAGTTCAAGACCGACTTCATCAAAGAACTAGCGGACCAGTATCCCAACCTCGGCTACGTGAAAGAGGAAGTGCAGCCCGTCTTCGAGCGCATTCAAGCCCTCGTAGGCCAGCCGCAGATCAAACGCGTGTATTCTGCCATGCGGGGGCGCTACTTCGCCTACGATCTGCGCCTGGGTGTGGATGGCCTGGTCAGTGGCATGGCGATGTACGCGGAGGTCTTCGCACAGATGTGGGCCGCTTCCCGCGAGGGCGATTGGGATGCGGTGCGCGACATCCACGGGAAGCTGCTCGTGATGCTGACCTGCGAGACGGAGATCCCCGGGGCGGGCCGCTACCTTCTGCAGCGACGGGGCATTTTCACGACGGCCGCTCAGCGGGGCCGCAATTACACCCTGTCTCAAGTGGAGATCGACGAGATTGAGCATAATCTGAGAGGACTCGAGCCTTACTTGATACGGGTACCGTCGCGAGGAGCGTAGAGCTTCTGGTGGTGCTTGGGTAAAGTGCTAGAGGCCGAGCTTCGAACTAACGCCTGAAGGAGAACGATCATGCGCGGCTATCCCCTACGATCCTTCCCTGCGACCCTAGCCTTTCTCGCATGCGTTCCCCCCGTCGTAGGTGCTGCGACCACCCAAGATGTGGACCCGCGTCTCGAGGCCATGAAAATCGAGGCACTGGAGTTGGTCGAGGGTCGAGCGAAGCTAGTGCAAGAAATCGTCGACCAATTGTTCTCGTTCGGAGAGCTCGGCTTTCAGGAATTCGAGACCCAGCGGTACCTGACGGGCCTGCTGGAGGACAACGGGTTCGAGATCGAGTTGGGCGTCGCGGGAATGCCCAGCGCCTGGACCGCGAGGTGGGGCTCGGGCCGTCCGGTTATCGCCCTAGGATCGGATGTCGATGGTATCCCCCAGTCCAATCAAAAGCCCGGCGTGGGGTACCGCGAGCCAATCCTCTCCATGGCTCCGGGGCACGGCGAGGGACATAACTCGGGGCAAGCCGTGAACATTGCGGCCGCCCTGGCCGTGAAGGAAATCATGGAACGGGAGAACATCCCGGGCACCCTGCTCATCTGGCCGGGCATAGCCGAAGAGCAGGTGGGTTCGAAGGCCTTCTTCGTGCGGGACGGAGTTTTCGAGGGCGTGGATGTGAACCTGTTCACGCACGTCTCGTCAAATTTCGGCGTCTCTTGGGGCCAGAGCGGCGGCAACGCGCTAATCTCGGCACAATTCAGCTTCACTGGCGAGACGGCACACTCCGCCGTCTCGCCTTGGCGGGGACGGTCGGCGCTGGACGCCGTGATGTTGATGGCGCAGGCGTGGGAGTTCAAGCGGGAGCATCTCCGGCCTGCCGCACGCTCGCACTACATCATCGTCGAGGGCGGAGACCAGCCCAACGTGGTGCCTCAGCAGGCCAAAATCTGGTTCTTCTTCAGAGAGCGCGACTATGAGCTGACCAAAGAGCAATACGACGCCGCGATCCTCATGGCGGAGGGCGCGGCCCTCATGACAGGTACGGAGATCGACACCATTCAGATCGTGGGCTCGGCTTGGAGCCGCCACTTCAACAGGCCGGTGGCCGAAGCCACACACGAAAACATTCAACGAGTCGGACTTCCGGACTGGTCCGCGGACGACCTGGCACTAGCCAACGGACTTCAGCGTGAGTTGGGTCAGGAGGAGCGCGGGCTCCCGGACTCAGTCCCCAATCTCAGAGGACCCGTCAACCTCGCACGTTCGTTGGGGGGTGGCTCGGACGACATCGGCGACGTGTCCTGGAACATGCCGACCGTGACACTGAGGTACCCCGCCAACATGCCGGGTGGCCCGGGGCACAACTGGGCCAATGGTATCGCGATGGCTACCCCCATCGCGCATAAGGGCAGCTTGGCCGGCGCCAAGGTCCAGGCGCTCACCCTGTTGGACCTTCTCCTCAGGCCCGAACTCGTTGAGGAGGCATGGTCCTACTTCAATGACGTCCAGACTCCAGAGCAGGAATACATCCCCTTTATCTCGGACACCGACGAGCCTGCCATCTTCCTCAACGAGGACATCATGCGGAGATACCGCCCCTTGATGGAGCCCTACTATTACGATGCCACGCGATTCGACACGTATCTGGAGCAACTCGGGATTGAGTATCCCACGGTAAGGGAGAAACCGATCGCGCCGTAGGTTCTAACCGGAGTCGTTCGTGCCCTCGAGCAGGGTGAACACCGGGTAGATCTCCTCGCTCGAAGGGCTTCAGTGGCCGCAATGCGCACACGCTCCTGACTCCGGGAACACGAACAAGCGTTCGGCCGCGACTGGGCCCCCGCACGCCGTACAGACGCCGTATGTGCCGGCGTCCAGGCGCCGGAGCGCTTCCTGGATCAGCGCCAGCCTGACGCTTTCCCGTTCTCGTAAGCCCTTCGCCAGGCTCTGGTTCTGAAGAGAATCCATGCGCGAGAGTCGCCCCACGGCACCCTGATCGAGCTCCACGGTTTTCAGGGCTTCGTCAGTGACCGTCATGCTTTTCTCGAGCTTGGCGAGTTGTCGCTCGAGCTCGGCGCGGAATTCCGCGATCTGCACTTCAGCGAGATGGCTCAGCGGCTTTGCTCAGCCTAGCCGGATCGGCAGCTTCCGGACTCTCTCCCCCGTCAGAACAAAGATCGCGTTCGTGACCGCCGGAATGATCGGTGGCGTTCCCGGCTCGCCGACGCCACCCGGGGCGTCCCCGCTCGGCGTCAGTAGGACTTCCACTTCAGGAGCCTCATTCATCCGAAGCATCTGGTAGTCGTGGAAATTGCTCTGTACCACCCGGCCTCTCTCGATGTTGATCTCGCCGTACAGAGCGGCGGTGAGCCCGTAGACGATGCCGCTCTCCATCTGAGACCGGACGATCGCGGGATTCACAACGACCCCACAGTCGATCGCGCACCACACTTTGTGCACGCGCGGCCGGCCGTCCTCGATCGACACTTCAGCGACTTCGGCGACGTACGAACCGAACGACTCCACTACCGCAATTCCCCGTGCCCGCCCTTCGGGAACCGGTGAGCCCCAGTCCGAGGCTTCCGCGACGGCGTCCAGGACCGCCAGATGCCGGGGATGCGCTTCGAGCAGCTCGCGCCGGTACTCGTAGGGATCTCGACCCGTGGCGTGCGCCAGCTCATCGATGAACGACTCCACGACGAACGCCGTGTGGGTATGCCCGACCGAGCGCCAGAAGCCCACCGGAATCGGTAGGTCGACTTTGGCGTACGTCACGTTGATGTTGGGCACGTGGTACGGCTGGTTGCTGGCTCCCTCGGTCGTCGTGGGGTCCCTGCTCGCCGCCAGGTTCTCTGCGAATTCCGGAACCCAGCCCGGCACCATGTGCTTGAGAATCGACTGGGTCGCGATCCGGTGTCGCCACCCCTCGGGCATCCCATCGGCATCCAGTACCGCCTCGATCTCGTGATGGGAGGCCGGGCGATAGAAATCGTGCTGCATATCGTCCTCGCGCGCCCAGATAACCTTCACGGGACCGTCGATCTTGCCGGCAAGCTCGGCGGTCTCACTCACGTAGTCCCGCTCGGCTCGGCGCCCGAAGCCGCCACCCAGGAACGTCGCGTGGACTTCGGTGTCGTCCGCGCCCACGCCTGCGGCTTTGGCGGCCACCTGGCGTGCACCCCCACCGACGATGCCCGGGCCGTTCGGGAACTGGGTCCCCGTCCACACAGTGCAGCGCCCATCCCGCACCCATGCCGTGCAGTTCATCGGCTCCATGGTCGCGTGTGCCAGGTAGGGCGCCTGGTAGGTAGCCTGGATCGGCGCCACGCCCTCCGCGAAGGCCGTATCGACGTCGCCGTCGTCGCGGACGGACCTTCCGTCATCCTGGGCTGCCGCAAAACGACGGAAGATCTCCGCATCGTCCAACTCGCTGTCCGGCCCTTCGTCCCACTCTACGACCAGGGCGTCCCGCCCGGCCTTCGCGGCCACATACCCGGCCGCGACACTCGCCACCACCGCAACCCCGCTCTCCAGCTCCACCACCTCGTCGACACCCGATACGGCGAGGGCCGGAGTCGGGTCGAAGGAGCGCACCGAGCCCCCGAAGACCGGCGAGCGGGCCACAACAGCGACGCGTGTGTCCGAGGGACCGGCGTCGATGCCAAAGACGGCCTCCCCGGTTGTCTTTAGCGGAATGTCGAGACGGGGAAGGGACTTACCGATGAGCCGAAAGTCAGCGGGATCCTTCAGGGGCACGTTCTTCGGTACGTTGAGCAGCGCGGCTGCGGTGGCGAGCTCGCCGTATGTGAGCTCGGAGCCGTTGCCACCGATCGCTCTTCCGTCTTGCATCCGGACCTGGTCGGCCTCGACGCCCCACCGTTGGGCTGCGGCCTCGCGCAGCATCCACCGTGCCGTCGCGCCCGCTTCGCGTAGCGGCTCCCACGACTGGACTACGCTCGTGCTTCCTCCCGTCACCTGCATGCCGAACATCCCGTACGCCGAATGTGCGGGCGCGAACTCGAAGGACACCTGCTCCCAGGGGGCGTCGAGCTCCTCCGCGAGAAGCTGAGGCAGCGCCGTGGCCACCCCCTGACCCATCTCGGCACGGTCCACGATCACCTTGATCGATCCGTCCGTATCGATACGGAGGAATGGGTTGGGTGCGAAGGCCGCGTCGGTCGGGACGTCGCCGGGTAGGATCGCATTTTGGGCGATGCCGAGCGTGAGGCCGGCCCCCGCCGCGGTTCCGATTTTCACGAATGTCCTTCGGGAGATGTCGCTCATCGGTCACCTCCAATGTCTCCGCCACCTGTCGAGCTTTCCCGCGTCGGGACCCTCCGGGCCCCAGGATCCGTCTGGAGCTCCGCCGCCCGATGGATCGCCCGTCGGATTGCGCCGTACGTTCCACACCTGCACACATTGCCGGACATCGCGGTGTCGATGTCGGCGTCCGTAGGCCTCTCGCTCGTCGCCAACAGTGCGACGGCCGACATGATCTGCCCCGACTGGCAGTAACCGCACTGCGGGACCTGCTCCTCCACCCAAGCCTGTTGTACCGGATGACCTCCATCCGGAGAGAGGCCTTCGATCGTGGTGATCTCGGCCCCTTCGGCGCCGCTGACTGGGAAACTACACGACCGGATCGGTTGGCCGTTCAGAAGTACCGTACACGCTCCACACTGCCCGATTCCACATCCGAACTTGGTGCCTGTGAGACCCAACGACTCGCGCAGGACCCAGAGCAGGGGATTGGCTCCGGGGACGTTGACGTCCCGTGCCTCTCCGTTGAGCGTGAACTTCGGCATAGTTGGACCTCTCGGTCGAGGATTACCGGTAGCGGGCGGCTTGAACCTGGGTGCCTCGAGTGTGGTGCAGTGCGACGGCCACCGGTAAACGAATCTGTGTGTCCGGCGTAGTCGGCGCTACCCTCGGTCAAGTCGGTCTTGGGTGGCAACTGGGGGAGTTCCTGGGCTTGGTGGAGTCCAATGAACTGGTCCTCATCACCGATGAAGATGCCGGCCCGGACGTCCTGGGGACCGTGTTCAGGGCCGTAGAGCTAAGTCTGCCGAATCTGGAGCCGGGTGACTACACCCTCACGGTGGAGATCGAGCTCGCCGGTCGGGAGCCCATGACGGTGGGCCGCCCCATCAGCATTGTGCCCAATCCTGCGGATCTCTAGGGCAACACCGGGGCCCGCCAATGTCGAGAAATGTCGAACCCGATCGGACTCAGGGTAGGGTAGAACCCGTGATCACTCCTCGGAGCCACCCCAAGGATCCCTCCGGGCCCACGAAGAGCTCTTCGGGATACGTGATGTAGGAGAGCATCTCGCGGTAGATCAGGTCCTGCTCATACCGATTGATCCCCAGGCCCGCCAAATACTGAAGACGGAGGTTCCGGTCACGGTTGATCTGGGCGTCTGCGAGCCACGGGCCCAACTCGTTGACACGGCCGGAGTAGGTGGCGAGCAGATCCAAGGCGGAGTTGATCCCGACTTCTGAGAGGGACTCGCGGATCGGCCCATACTCGGGTTGCCGCAGCCGCTCGTCCCATGCCGCGACATCGATGGGCGTCGGCTCGAGCCGACCCATCAGTACGAGGTCGTATCCTTGACCGTTTATGGTATTGGCCCAGATCGTTCCGTAGGGGAAGGCTTCGAGGAAGGTGGCGATCTCACTCTTAACTGCCTCTATGCCGGCTTCGTAGAGCTGAACGAAGACCGTGACGACCCCCCCCGGATTGAGACGCTGTCTCACCAGCTCCCAAAACTCCAGTGTATACAGGTTGGCCGCGCCTTTGACCCAGGGGTCGAGGGGATCGGACGTGATCGCGTCGAAGGTCTCATCCGTGGTCAGAAGAAAGTGTCGGCCGTCGTCGATCCGGAATTGGACTTTCGGATTGTCGGCGACAGCGAAGTTGTGGTCGCTGAAATATTCGGACACCACCTCGGGCACGAGCGGTTCGATCTCGGCGATTGTGACCTTGTCCACTCGAGGATCGATACTCACCGCCCCAGCGGTGACTCCGGCGCCCATCCCGATCACGAGCACGGAGCTGGGGTCATCGGGTACTAGCGTGGTAAAATGCCCGAGCATGCGCTGCAAGCGCATGTCCTGGGGGAAACTGGAGGCCTGGATCTTGCCGGCATTGTGGTAGCTCAGTACGCCGTTGGTCTCCCGCGACACGGCCAACGAGGCGTGGGTACCTTCACCGACGTAGATGATGTCACCGGCGCTGCGAACCCAGGTGGCCGCGTATCGACCGTACGCCACCAGGAGGCCCGGCACGGGGGCGACGGTGCCTGCGGCTGCGACGGCGATCACTACGATTACGGCGGCCCGGGCGAGGCTTCGGACATCGAGGGTGAGCTGGCGAAAAGATCCCGGAAGTGCCGACGGTGCCAACAGGATCAGCGAAGAAACCCCGGCCATTCCGATCAGTACCCACTGTGTCTGTTGCGTACCGATGTCTCCGATCAGGAACAGGGATACGGAAAGGGCGCCGACGATCGCGCCTACCGTGTTGGCCGCATACACTCGCCCAACGAGGTGCCCGGCGTCCTGTCCGTCGGAGGCTACGGCCGCCAGGGCGAACGGAAAGCTGAGACCCCAGAGCATCGCACCCGGCGTCACGGTCAAGAGACACCGCACGAGATCGATCTGGAAGTTGTTCGCGGAGGTACTGGCGAGTGAGGGATCGATAGGCCAGTAGGGGAGGGCCGTGGTCAGCGCATACGCCGCCCACGCCAGGCCGCCCATGACCAGCAGCTGGCACACCCCCAGGGCTGCTCGCGGATTTCGTATGGTTCGGGCCAGGAACGACCCGACTCCGCTCCCTGTTCCGAGCCCTATAAGGAAGGCGGCCAGGATCAGGGAAAAGGTGTAGACCGTGCCTCCCAGGGTCAGGGAAAGGAGGCGGGTCCAAACCACCTCTGCACCGAGAGCGGTCATCCCCGAGAGCCCGATGGCCACAAGAACCGGCCACGCCCCCGGGGGCACTGAGGTTGCGACAGGATCGTCGGCGTTGGTGTTCGCTTCATGTGCTCCGAGTTCGGCCAGCAGGAATCCCATCGCGGCGACCGTCAGATTGATCCCTACCGCCGTGAGGGTAGCGACGGCGATATCGTGCACACGCAGGAGGAAGAACCCGGCGAGCAGGGACCCGAATACCGCTCCGGCGATGTTGCCACCATAGAAGAAGCCGAGCCACGACACGCCCTTCGGTGTCGCCTCGACCCAGCGTGCGATCGCGGGCAGGGTAGCACCCATCAAGATGGTGGGAGGAAGGAGGACAAGTGCGCAGAGGAAGGCACGGGCGGCCAACCCTCCCATCCCTGATCCCCCGATCAGTCGGTACAAGCTGTCTACCCAGGGCAGAGCCACGAGCACCAGCAGGCCCAAAAGCCCGATCGCCAGCTCAAGAGTAGCGTAGACGCGAAGCGGGTGAATCCGTGCAGGGATCACATAGGAGAGCCCCACGCTCCCGATGCACATCCCACCCATGAAGATGGCCAGCAGCACGCCGAGCGAGATCGAGGACGAGCCGACGATCTGTGAGAGCATCTGAAACCAGACGATCTCGTAGATGAGAGCCGCCGCTCCACTCCCCACGAACAGGAGTACGAGCAGGGGGAGAAAGCGCGTCGCCCCGGACATGGTGGACCGTTGCTCTGCCGAGCCAGTGTTCATCTCGTCGCTGGACTCCAGTGGAAAACTCCTTGGGAAAACGGGATCCGTCGAACGCGTTGTTTGGTCGTGGGCTTGCCGGAAGTAGGGACACCCGAGCGGGCGCGAACGTTAAGCCGGGGGCCACTCGAGCGATAGCCCTTCCCGGCTCATTCCCGATGGGGTCGGCGCCGAGTTGACAATGCCCTGTCCTTCTCGATGTGGGCGGCGAGATCTATAAGATGGAACTCAATGGCACCATCGTCGGGAGACTTGGCACGGCCCCGAAGCAGATCGGGCAATTCGGTACCGTCAATTCGATCGACTGCAGTGAAGAGAATGAGCTGCTCGTGGGCGAACTCGGCAATTGGAGAGTGCGGCGTGTGACCCTACAGCCGATGTGATAACGGGGGAGGCTTCCTACACGAATTCCACGTCGGTCGTGATCTCGATGGCTCCCTCGAGGCTCTTGGCTATGGGACACTTGCCCACGTGCATTTCCAGCACACGGGCCACTGTGTCGCGCACCTCATCGGGGTCCGGCACACGCAGTTTGTAATGCACATGGATCCGCCGGAGGACGAGTACGCCGCCCTCCTTCTCGATCTCGCCAGCCACCTCTCCGACGATGTCCTCGGGCCTGGTGTTTATCTCGCGCGCTGCCAGCGCGCCGGCAAGTGTGCCCGTTAGTCAGCCACCGGCCGCCGCCACCACGTAGTCGATCGTCGTGGCATGCGGCTCGATCTTGTTCACGTCGACGCCGTAATGCTCCGCGATCGCACCATGAGCACCGAATAGGACGGGCTCGCTCTCCGCCGGCATTGTGGCCGAGCGCGTCGGGCCTCCCAGACGCCGTATCTCAACTCGCGATTCGTAGACTACTTCCGACATGTCTATCTCCGTATCGAGGGACCCCGGGCCGGGTCCACCACATTCTGGGCCTCAGCGGAGGCGGCTTAGGCCCTTGCTGGGTTCGAAAGCGGCTTTCCCAACCCACGGGCCCTGCGAAATCGACTACTCATGTGTACTCTCGCCCAAAATGCGTTAGTTGTTTCTCTCCCGCCAGCCACCGCAGCGTGTTTTTCAGCTTGCGATCGAAGGGTCATTCGCCTCCGTAGCCTTCTCGAACGAGTCCATGGTCTCGTTCGTCGGCCGGAAACGAGGGACGACAGGTGGTAGGACGCCGTCTCCGGCTGGCGACCTTTAGGGCGGCTTTGGGGGTAGCTGGCTCTCTCGCCGGAACCAGGTGGCTTGCGCCCCACCCTCAGCACATGGGATACTTGGCTCGCAAGCCCGAACCGGTGCTCGGTGGTGCACCTCACTCTCCATCCTCGCGACCTGATCATGCTTTCTCCGGGAGATTCAGCGCCAGACTTCTCACTGCCCGGACTGGACGGAACAGATTGGGGACTCACGGCGGCGGCAGGAGATCCACTGCTGGTCGCGTTCATCGAGACCGACTGTCCCACCTGTCTGCTCACGCTGCCTTATCTGAACCGGCTCGAAGAGGCGCTGGGCGACACCCTGCTCATTGTGGCGATATCCCAGGACAGCCCGGGAGCGACCAAAG
>Ga0209753_1001417_pt1 | contig 10046 bp, 8 predicted proteins | sample METZYME_3_550m_FD_187550 | JGI IMG/M metagenome (GOLD analysis project Ga0209753, IMG submission 187550) | Marine microbial communities from oxygen minimum zone in mesopelagic equatorial Pacific - METZYME_3_550m (SPAdes) (version 2) | ecosystem: Environmental > Aquatic > Marine > Oceanic | place... | reverse complement strand
GTGGCCGGCTCCTACTTCGACAGGCCGGGCATCGGCGGCCTGCTTCATCGGCTCCGTTGCATACCGGTCCACGGGACGGAGGCCCTGGACATCGCCACCGAGGTGATGGCCGATGGCTGGTCAGTGGCCATCATGCCCGAGGGCCGGGTGGTGCCGGAGGCCCAATGGGCGGCCACCGGCGTCGGTACCGCCCGCCCGGGAATCGGTCGCCTGGCCCTAACCACAGGTCGTCCGGTGGTCGCAGTCGGCGCGAGCGGTACCGAACGTCTCTGGCCACGGGGCCGGAACCTCCCCCACATAAGACCGTGGCGGCGTTTCCCTCTGGCGCTGCGGTGCGAAGTGCTGGGCGTCATGGAGGCCGAGGAACCCAGGTTCGCCCTCCAGGAGATCATGGCCGCCATCGCCAGGTGCCTGGCAGTCTCGGATCGGGTGACTGGGCGAATCACCTGAACAGGACGACGGTCAGGCGTACTCGTGGCCATGGCCATGGTCATCGACCAGAACCAGGCCGCGGGCGTGGTCGTCCAGGACCCGTTCCCCGTAGGCCTGTCGGAGCACCTCGGTGGTCAACACCTCATCGGGCGTTCCGGCTGCCACCAGACGACCGTCCAGCACTAGCACCTGGTCACAGTGCCTGGCCTCGTCGAGGTGGTGAGTGGACAGGACGACGATGCGGCCAGCGTCCCGTTCCTGGCCGATGACGCTCAGGATCCTCTCCTGGCTGATCAGGTCGAGGCCCGTGATCGGCTCGTCGAGGAGCAGGAGGTCCGCCTCACGTGCCAGGGCCTGGGCCACCAGGACGCGCTGACGCTGCCCGAAGGACAGGCGGTCCAGCGGTCTGTCCAAGAGTGCCCGGACGCCGAGGCGTCCGGCCGCAGCATCCACCGCCGCGTGGTCAGACGGCCCAAGACGACGAGGCAGGAAGGTGGAGCGGAACCGCGCCATGCGGAGGACCTCGCCGACAGTCAGGGGCATCCAGGTTCCGGCGTGGCGTTGCGCCACAAGCGCCACCGACGGCCGGTCGCCGACGATAAGGCCGGTGGTCGGTGCCCGCAGGCCGGCGAGGACCTCCAGCAGGGTGGTCTTGCCGGAACCGTTGGGGCCCACCAGCGCAGTGACCGTTCCCGGGCGGAAGTCGACGTGGATGCAATCCAGAGCCAGTAGGCCGCCCCGCACCACGGTGACATCGCTTAGTCCGATCACGGGCTGATTGCCCATCTATCGTGAATCATGATGAGAATCATTCTTGCTTCTTTCGACCCGGCCGACAACCTTGCAACTACGTCGGTAGGAATAGTCACCCCACACAGACGATCCCTATGGCGGAGGCATAGAGAGCACTGAGATCCTGGCGACCGATGACACCAGAACCGCCCTGGCGGCCGTGGGCCGTCGATGACCGGCACTCACCAGAGGTCACCGGCGAGGCCGGCGGCTAGTGAGCCTCCCAGCTCCCGGGCGGCCGACAGGTGCTCGTCGGTGACATCACCCCGGACGACCAGGGGCTCGACCACCGGACGCCAGTCCAGGCCGGCGGCCAGCGGAACCACCGCAGCGACCGCACCGAGTCCGTCACCACCGGCCTTCACCAGCAGGCCGTAGGGGCGTCCCCGGGTGTGCTCGAGGCACGGATAGTAGGTCCGGTCGAAAAAGTCCTTCATGGCGCCCGACATGTAGCCGAAATTCTCCGGCGTGGCGAGCAGATAGCCGTCGGCGGCCAGGACGTCGTCGACGCCGGCGTCGAGGGCCCCCATGACCCGCACGTCGACCGTCGACCCGACCGACTCGGCTATCACCGGGTCGGTGGCCCCGTCCACCATGGCGTCCACGAGCCTTCTGGTGCCGCCTGAGGCGGAATGCCAGACGATCAGCAGTCGGGGAGGATCAGCCACGGTGTCGTGACGGACCTGCAGGGAGGTCGGATGGCCACTCCATGCCGTCAGGATTCCATGCAATTAGAAGTGGTACGGGAAGTCCGAGTAATCCTGCGGGCGCTTCTCCAGGAACGCATCCCGCCCCTCCCGGGCCTCGTCGGTCCCGTAGGCCAGCCGGGTCGCTTCCCCGGCGAATACCTGTTGGCCGATCAGGCCATCGTCGATCATGTTGAAGGCGAACTTGAGCATCCGCTGGGCGGTCGGGCTCTTGGCGTTGATTTCGGCAGCCCAGTCGAGGGCGACGGACTCCAGGTCCGCATGCTCGACCACCGCGTTGACCATGCCCATGGCATGGGCCTGCTCGGCCGAGTACTCCCGGCCGAGGAAGAAGACCTCCCTGGCGAACTTCTGACCCACCTGGCGGGCCAGGTACGCCGACCCGAAGCCGCCGTCGAAGCTGCCAACGTCGGCGTCCGTCTGCTTGAACGCAGCGTGCTGCCGGCTGGCGAGCGTGAGGTCGGCGACCACGTGCAGGCTGTGCCCTCCTCCGGCCGCCCAACCCGGCACGACGGCTATGACTACCTTGGGCATGAAGCGGATCAGGCGCTGCACCTCGAGGATGTGCAGGCGTCCGGTCCGGGTCGGGTCTACCGACTCGACCGTCTCGCCGTCGGCGTAGCGGTAGCCGTCGCGGCCGCGGATCCGTTGGTCGCCACCAGAGCAGAAGGCCCAGCCCCCGTCGACAGGTGACGGCCCGTTCCCGGTCAACAGGACCGTCCCCACGTCGGGGGTCATCCTGGCGTGGTCCAGCACCCGGTACAGCTCGTCGACGGTGTGGGGTCGGAAGGCGTTGCGGACCTCCGGCCGGTCCAAGGCAACCCGCACGGTGCCCTGGTCGATGGCCCGGTGGTAGGTGATGTCGGCCAGGTCGAAATCGGAGGCCGGCGTCCACCGATCGGGGTCGAAGATCGCCGAGACCGGGGAGTCGTTCATGAACCCGGAGCATACGGCCCGATACCCGACCGTTCAGAACCGGTGCCTACGATCGGCCAGGTGGTTGAGAACCGGCCGGACGTCCGTCGCGAGATCCTCATCGACGCGCCTCCTGAAGTCGTCTGGGAGGTGGTGGCCGCCCCGGAACGTCAGGCTGAATGGTTCCCGGGCATGGTCGGCTCGACGGTCGAGGGGAACGTCCGGACCATTGCTACCGCGGTCGGTGGCTTCTTCCTCGAGGAGATCCTGAGGATTGATCACCAGGACCGATGCTTCGAATATCGCATCACGGGACCCATGCACATCGACAACCATCGCGGCCGCATCACGGTGCTCGAGGCCCTGGAGGGCAGTCGGGTCGTCTACGAACAGGAGATCGACCCGAAGCCCCTGGTCTCGGTCCTCGACGGCGCCATTGTCGATGCGCTCGAGGGCCTCAGGGCACTGATCGAGGACGGCACCGCCTCGCGGGGTTGGACACCACCGACCGATACGGGAGTTGCCTGATGGGACGCAGGATCCTCTTCGTCACTACGGACCAGCAGCGTTACGACGCCCTGGGGTGCAACGGCGGGGCGATCGCCCGGACGCCGACGATCGATGGCCTGGCCGTCGATGGGGTGCGCTACGAGAGGGCCCACCCGCAGAACGTGGTCTGTATGCCTTCACGGGCCACGATGTTGACCGGGCAGCACGTCCGGAACCACGGCGTCTGGATGAACGGGGTGCCGCTCCCGGCGGACGCACCTACGGTGGCCGGGCTGTTGAACGATGCCGGCTACCGCACCGGGCTGTTTGGAAAGGCCCATTTCGAACCGTTCCTCGACCCGTTTCTGCGCTTTCCCGAGAACCGGATGGGGGTCACCGGAGCGACCGACGAGGATGGCCGGCCGCATCGCGGTTTCGAGCGGATGGAGTTCGCCGGCCATGGCTCGGCGGGCCTCTTCCATTTCGGCGGATGGCTCCGCGCCAACCACCCGGAACACATGGCGAGCTTCTTCCCGGCGCTGGACGCGACGCTCGAGGTGAGTAGCGGGCGGGGCGGTGACACGGACGCACCCCAGGTCCGGTTCAACAACGTGCCCAGAGAGGCCTACCACACGGACTGGGTGGCGGATCGGGCCATTGGCTGGCTGGACAGCCTGGCAGCCGACGACGACTGGTTCTGCTGGCTGAGCTTTCCAGATCCCCACCATCCCTGGGATCCTCCGACATCTGAGCAGCATCGGGTCTCGTGGCGGGACCTCGACCTTCCGGACGGCTACCTGGAGGACCGCAGTGACCGAGAGGCGGCTATCGACGCAAAGGGAGCCCACTGGCGTCGCTGGTATGACGGCTCCCTGGTCTCGAACTACGAGGCGCCGGCGAGCTGGGTGCCAGCGACCCTCACCCCGGACCAGGTCCGGGAGGTCAACGCCATGGCACACATCGAGAACGAACTCATCGACGAAGCACTCGGGAAGGTCCTGGCGGCAGCAGCGGCTCGCGGTTGGGCCGATGACATCGACGTCGTCTTCACGACCGACCACGGCGAGTTCCAGGGAGACCACGGCTTCCTGTTTAAGGGCCCCTACCACGTGGACTCTTTGATGCGTCTGCCGCTGGTGTGGCGACCGGCGCCATCGGCCGGCACGGTTCCATCCGTCGTGGCGGATCCGGTTGGACTCGTGGACCTGGCGCCCACCTTCTGCCAGATCGCCGGACTCCGGGTACCGGACTGGATGGACGGCGAGCCGCTACCGACATCGCCTGCGGTTGCCGCGGCACAGGGACGCCAACGAGTCCTGACTGAGTGGGACAGCGTGCATTCCGGCGGAGCGGAGGTCCACCTCCAGACCCTCACCAGGGACGGCATGGTCTGCACCCGCTACGAGCCAGGCACCTGCCATGACGGCACCGAGGGCGAGCTCTGGGACCTCGCCGAGGACCCCTTCCAGCGGGTCAACCTCTGGGACGATCCGTCCCGGCGCCCTCTCCGGGACGACCTGCTGGCCGATCTGGACGACCACCTGCCGGCGCGACCAGATGAGCGCCTGGCCGTACAGTCCCCGGTCTGAGGAGTACTCAGCCCCCGAGCAGCCCAGCCAGTACGTCTCGGGTGGCGGGCCGCACGCCGAGTGCCTCGTCCAGGCCCATCGCCACGAGGTCGTCATAGTTCGACGTCAGGATTCCGGCCAGGGCGTCGGCCACCCAGGCATCGCACGGCTGGCTTCCGAATCCGGTGATCACGGCCATCCCGGTAGGACCCACGTCAAGCGTGGTGACCCGGAGGTCAGGGCGATGCCTACGCAGCAGTACGACCACCTTCCACACGTCTCCGCTCCAGACCATGCTGGCGCGTTGCCGCTCCGAGCTGGGCCCATCGATCGGTAGGACGTCGTGGACCAGCACCACGGTGCCGGGGTGTGCGATCCGTTCGATGGCCAGGACGTCTGCCAGGGCAACCTCGGCGTGGTGGAGCCCATCCACGAACGCCAGGTCAACCTGACCGCCGAGCAGAGCGACCGGGTCGTGGTCCCGGAAGAACGCCTCCGACGTCGCCGTCACGACCGACCAGTCGGGGTGGTCGAGGCCGACCACGCGGGGAGCGGGGTCCACGCCGAGGATCCTCGTGTGGGCTCCCACGCAGGCCAGGGAGTGGCCCTCGTTGACGCCGATTTCCAGATACCGATCAACTCGGAGCATCCGATGGAGGTCCACCAGGAGGTGGAAGTACGTCTCGTACCGGCGTGCGTCGAATGGCTGCTCTTCACATTGGTGATTCGCTTCTTGGAGTGTCCCTGAGGTGGTGCTCACCGGTCCCGCCTCCACCAGATACCCGTCCAGTCCACGGTCACGATCTCCTCACGGATGACGTGCCTGTCCCGGTAGTCGTGGACGGCGGCCCGACACGGCGCAAGAGCCCCGTAGTCGTCGATTATGACGATGCCACCAGGAGACAACTTCGGGTATAGGGCGTCCAGAGCCTCCCATGTCGACTGGTACAGGTCGCCGTCCAGGCGGAGCAGGGCCAGGCTCCCGATGGGGGCCGCGTGGAGCGTGTCGGCGAACCAGCCCTCCAGGAAGCGGACGCGGTCGTCGAGCAGCCCGTAGCGGGCGAAGTTGGCGGCCACCTCGTCCCGGGAGACGGCCAGCGCCTCGATGCCGGAGAGGTCCACGCCGCGGTCGGATGGATACGCCGCGGCGTCGGGAGATGGGAGGCCCCGGAAGGAGTCGGCCACCCAGACCGAGCGGTCGGCGTCCTCCCAGGCGGCCAGGGCGCCGCGCATGAGTATTGTCGCGCCGCCCCGCCAGACACCCGTCTCCACGAGGTCCCCGGGCACGTCGTCGTCCAGCACTGTGGTCAGGCAGTCGATGAGGTTGTCCAGGCGGCGCCTGCCGATCATCGTCTCGGCAGTGGCCGGCCAGTCCAGGCCCTCGTGTCGATCCGCCGGGTCCACGTCCGGCTCGTACTCCCCGAAGAGGTCACGGGAGAGGCAGCCGGCCAGGAGGTCGAGGTACCGGCGACGGAGGTCGGTCACCATAGGCCTTCGACGACGGCCCGGCGACGGAGATCGGTCGACATCGGCTCAGGAGGCCGGCCCGTCGACGGCCTCCATCGCCCCGGCGGTGACGAGCTCCTCGACGCGATCCGGGTCCATTCCGAGATCCTCCACGCAGAAGCGGCGCGTGTGTTCCCCAATGAACGGAGCCGGCCCGATGACCGGCCCGGCCATACCGCTACCGGTGATGCATGCCCCCTCCAGAACGACCGGCCCCAGGCCGGGCTGGTCTAGCCGCACGAGGAACCCGCGCTCCTCCAGGTGCGGGTCCTCCAACTGGTCGACCGTGCCCATGAGCCGTCCGGCGGGCACCATGGTCGCCTGGCAGCGGTCCTGAATGTCCAGCGGTGTCATGGTGGCGGTCCACGATGAGACGCCGGCATTCACCCTGTCACGGGCGGCCAGTCGGCCGGCCGTCGAGTCCAGATCGGTGTCACCTGCCCAGGCTGGGTTCTCCATGGCGCGGCGAAGGTTCATCCAGTCCACGTCGTCCCGGACGCAGACCACGCACCACTGCTCGTCGCCTGCACAGGGGAACACCCCCCATGGGGCGCCCATGGGAGAGTCGTTGCCCTCCGGTCGGGCCGATCCGGGCGTGAGGGACTCGCTCAGGAACAGGTCTCCTAGGGTTCCCATGAGGGCCTCGACCTGGGCGACCTCGACGTGGGCACCGCTGCCGCCCCGGTTCCGCCCGATCACGGCGGCCAGTGCCCCCAGGGCACAGATCCGACCCGCCAGGTGGTCCGGGTGGATGGCGTTGCTGCCGGGCGGTCCGTCACCGTCGTCGAACGCCCAGAGCCAGCTCAACCCGCCCACGGTCTGGATGGTCGGCCCGTAGCCGGTCCAGTCGGCAAGTGGGCCCCGAGAGCCCATCAGCTGGCTGCTCACCATCACCAGTCGCGGATTCATGGCGTGGACGTCTTCCCAGCCGAGGCCCAACTCATCCATGGTGCCGGTGGAGTTGTTCTCCACGATCACGTCGGCCCACCCCACCAGGCGGTTCAGGACCTCGGCGGCGTCCGGGTGCTTCAGGTCCAGGCCGAGGCAGCGCTTCGTCCGACTAGAGGAGGCGAAGGAGGGCGTCATCTCGCTGCCGAGGAAGATCCTGATGAAGTCCGGGTAGGCGTGGCTCTCCACCTTCACGACGTCGGCGCCGTACTCGGCCAGCATCCGCCCGCACTCGACGCCGACGCCCCCGTGGCCGAAGTCTGCGACCCGAAGGCCACGCAGCGGCATGTCGGGTGGCCCGCCCGGTCGTCCGTCGACCCGGAATCGTGGTCCGGCGAAGACCGCCCCGTGTTCTCCGACCTCCGGGGCCCGGAAGCGGTAGCCGACCCGCTCTCCGTCGACCTCCCACAAGCCTGCCATTACGGAGGCCTCCGTCCCACGGGCCACCTCGGCATGGACGAACGAGCCCCGGGCGTCGAAGTGCTCCTCGGCCAGGATGTCGGCCGGTGACAGCATCGGCGTGGCCACGATGCCCCTGGCCTGGGCCTCCCGGCAGCCGTCGAGCATCTCGATGGTTGCCCAGTGCTCCTCGAACATGGGGTTCAGGATGTCGAGGTTGGTGAGGCGGTTGAAGAAGCTCTCCCAGTACTCGTCGGCGAACGCCTCGGGCGAGCCCATCCATTCCCACAGGGCACGCCACTGTCCGGGGGCCATGACCACCTGTCGGACATGGCCATCTGCGCACGGAATTGTCGGGTACATGGGGCTGTCACCTGAGCGGAGCACCTGCGGCACCGAGCCTCGTGCGAGGCTGTGGCTGGAGTTGGGAAGCCCCCACGTGTTCAGTTGGGCCACGGCCTCCAGTGCAGAGACGTCCAGGTGCTGGCCTCCGCCGCCCCGGCTCGCCTGGATGAGGCCGAGGATGACGGCGTAGGCACCCATGACGCCGAGGACGTCAGAGGCCAGGCTGCCCGGTGGCAGCAGCGGCGGCTTTTCCGGGATGCCGGACAGCGCCAGCCATCCTGACATCGCAACCACCACGTCGTCGGTGGCGACCAGGTCCCGATCCGGTCCCGTCTGTCCGAAGTCGGTCAGGGAGGCCACGATGAGTTCGGGGTTCAGGTCCAGGAGGACAGTGGGCCCGATCCCGAGGTGGTCCAGCGCCCCGGGCTGGAAGGATTCGACCAGCACGTCGGCCTCAGCTACCAGCGCCAGGAGGCTGGTACGGCCCTCGGGGGTTCCCAGATCCAGGACTGTGCTCCGCTTGTTGGTGTTCCGGTAGGCGAAGTGGAGCGATCTGCCGTCGGGTCCGTAGGGCGGAAGGCTACGGCTACGGACCCCACCCGGGGGCTCGACCCGTAGTACGTCGGCGCCGAGGTCTCCGAGGAGCCGCGCACAGAGGTCCCCCCGTGCGTCGGTCAAGTCCAGGACCCGGAGGTCCTCCAACGATCGGTTGGTGGTCGGCATCGGCCCTCGGCAAATGGCAGCGGGTTCTGCCGAGGGTCTACCACCCGGTCGCGGGCAGGGCATTACCACGGGTACGGCGCCGACCCGGGGGCACAGGTACCCTGCGCGGGCCCGCGATGGGGCGACCCTTCCGTGATGAACCGACCTGCCACCTCCCTCCGCCGAACCATGGCCGTCGCCTGCCTGCTGGTCGCGGGGATGGCAGTACCGGCCGGAGCGGTGAAGGAGACCGAGTCGATCAGGGAGGCTCGGGACAGGCGAGAGGCCGCCCGGAACGAGGCCGCTTCGGCCGCCGAGGCACTCCACCTGGTGACCGCCGAGGACGACCAGGTCTCCGACGCCCTCCATGCCCTGGACGACGCCGTGGCACTCCAGCAGGCCAGGATCCTGGCGGCCCGTCAGGCAATCGAGGCAGCCGAGTCTGAGGCCACGCTCCGCTGGGTCCAGGCCGACCAGGCTGCGGCCGAGGTGGGTGAACTCCGACGGCGCATCCAGGAGCTCGCAATCGACGTCTACATCTCGCGGATGCGGCCGGGAAACCTCCTGGAGTCACAGAACCTGACCGAGGGGGTCCGCCGGTCGGCGATCCTGAATGCCGTGACGGGTGATCGGGGCGACCTGGTAGACCGGCTGCGGGCTCTCGAGTCGGACCTGGAGGACATCGCACGCTCGGCGGACGACGCCATCCAGGAGGCCGAGGTGCGCCAGCGGGAGCTGGAGTCGTCAATCCTCATCCTGGACAGACGGATCGCCGCCAAGGAGAACATCAAGGATGAGCTCGACGACCGTATTCGGGCCTACGAGGCAGAGATCCGCCAGTTCGAACGCGACCAGTACGTGATGGCGATCCTGATCGAGAACCTGATAGCGGAGGAACTCCGCAAGTCAGCGCCCGACCTCACGAAGGAATCGGGCCAGGGGTTCATCATGCCCATGGAGGGCCGGCTCGGATCGGGATTCGGGCCCCGGAAGCACCCGATCTTCGGGACGATGCGCCAGCACAACGGGGTCGACATCGGTTGCGTCCGGGGACAGCCCATCTGGGCAGCCAAGGCCGGCAAGGTCCTCTTCGCCGGCTGGAAGAACGGCTACGGAAACGTAGTCCTGATCGAGCACGAGGGCCCGGTGATCACCCTGTACGCCCACCAGGAGGAGGTCAGCGTGTCGAGCAACTACATGATCGACAAGGGCGAAGTGCTCGGCAGATGCGGCTCCACCGGAT
>Ga0209753_1001416_pt1 | contig 10048 bp, 12 predicted proteins | sample METZYME_3_550m_FD_187550 | JGI IMG/M metagenome (GOLD analysis project Ga0209753, IMG submission 187550) | Marine microbial communities from oxygen minimum zone in mesopelagic equatorial Pacific - METZYME_3_550m (SPAdes) (version 2) | ecosystem: Environmental > Aquatic > Marine > Oceanic... | reverse complement strand
TTATGACCGGGGTTGGACCCATTCTTGTTTGGCGAAGAACATCCAAACAGGCTTTTATTCGGAATTTTTCTCTGCCTATTGCATTCGGTCTAGTATCACTTCTAGCTGGGATCATTATTGGTATGTCAGGCTATGTGATTATCTCTTTTGCCTTGATTGGATTTGTTACGGCTGTTATTCTCGAAGAATTTATTCGTGGTATAAAGTCTAGAAGAAAAGTTCAGAATGAGACAGTTGTAACAGCATTAATTTCGCTAGTAAGAAAGAATCGCAGTAGATATGGTGGGTATATTGTACATTTGGGAATTGTTTTCATGTTTGTAGGGTTTACCGGCCGCGCATTTAATCAGGAATTAGAGTTCCCTATAAAAAAGGGGCAATTCCAGAAATTTGATTCATATCAATTTGAATTTATTTCCCTTCAGGAATTGGAAAGACCAAATCATTTTGCCTGGGTTGCCGGATTGAATGTTTGGAATGATCAGAATGAAATCATTACTCGTCTTTCCCCTGAGAAACGTATTTATTTCCATCGAGATCCAAACCCTAACCGGCGCCAGCCACACAGCGAATTATCAATATTTTCCACCGTATTTAAGGATATCTATTCTATTTTTTCCGGGATAGATATTGAACAGGAAATTGCCTATATAAAAATTATGATCAATCCACTGGTCTGGTGGGTTTGGCTTGGGGGTTGGGTATTGGTCGCTGGTACTTTGATAGCCCTGTGGCCTCATAAGGAGTAAAATGGACTTGTTTACGCATCTAATAATTATATTTTTCTTTACTATAGGAATCATGTTTATTGTACAGCCTCTTATAGAATCTCCTGGTGCCATGCCGCAGCCAGTTATTGATATCGATGAATTGAAGCGAAAGAAACAGATTCTTTACAGGCAAATAAAAGAATTAGAAACAGATTTTTCAGTAGGTAAACTATCTCAAGATGACTATCAAGAGTCCAGAGATATATTAAAAAGGAACGTTTCAGACATAATTCAACAAATTCGTCATACTTCTTCATAATGCAGGTTGAAGTTTCTGGTCTTTGTAAATCTTTTTACCGACAGACTGTATTAAACAAGGTTTCCTTTACTGTCCCATCTGGCGCTGTCGTTTGTTTGCTCGGACCAAATGGTTCTGGCAAAACCACAATTCTTAAGATTTTATCATCGATCACATCTATAGGTTCAGGAAAAGTTAGTATCAATGGGAAAGAAATTTTCCCTGGTGATCCTTCATCCAGGAAATTTTCATTATATATTGGACATAATGCATCCCTGTACCCGTCTTTAAGCGCATTAGAGAATCTATTTTTTATTTCAGGATTATATGGGTTAAATGCAAGTGTCGACAAAATTGATGAACACCTCAGATTTTTATCTTTAGATAACCATAGGGACAAGCAAATAAAATTTTACTCCCAGGGGATGTTACAGCGGTTGAAACTAGCGGTGGCGGATTTAATCCCTTCCCCGGTATTGTACCTGGACGAACCTTTAAACGCACTGGATCAAGAGGGTACAAATCTTTTTAACGACCTTATCATTAAATGGAAGAAGGTTAATAGAACAATGCTCATCGCTACCCATAATATTGATTGGGTGTTAGGCGTCGCTGATCGGATTATTACCCTGAAAAATGGGCAGATTGATTTAGATCTTGATTTGAAGGTGATGTCTAAAGAAGATGCAGGTAATCTAATTACAGGAAGTAGTTAATGGGTAATTTGATCTGGAAAGAATTAATCAATGAATGGCGTTCCCGGGAAATGGTTGTTTCTATGTTCATCTTTGGACTAGCGGTAACATTGGTATTTGCCTTTGCATTTAATGTATCACCTGTTCTTTTCCGCCAATTTGCCCCTGGCTTACTTTGGGTTGTAATCCTATTTACATCTGTGTTAGGATTAAACAGGCTGTTTTCCTATGAAGGAGATATGGATGCCCATTGGAGTTGGATTAGTGCTCCTATAGATCGAGGCATCGTTTTCTTTTCAAAACTTCTGATTGGATTCATTTTTTTATCAATGGCAGAATTGCTGTTTATTGTACCATTCTTTCTGTTCCTTAATCTGGATGTTTCTTTTTCTATACTATTTTTTCTTGGTATTCTGATTCTGGGAAATAGTGCGATAATATCTATAGGTTGTTTAATATCGGGACTTGCTTTGCGAGCCAACATGCGTGAAGTACTGATTCCGGTTTTACTTTTTCCACTAGCTTCACCAGTGGTCATTGCAGCAACCAAAAGCACTGTATTTATATTCCAAAATAAACCTTTTGAAGAATGGCGAATATGGATTCTAATTCTTTTTACATTCTTGTTAACTTCCGCGCTTTTAGGATATTTACTTTATGATCAAATTGTAGAAGAATAGTGTCGTTTTTAGCCTTACGAGTCAATAAAATCCATTTTTTATTAGCGGCATTTTTATCTGGGATTAATATTTTTCTCATCTTAACTATAGCTCCGCAAAACCAGCTTCAGCCTGATTTTGGAAATATTTTCTACATACATGTTCCGGTAGCCTGGACAGCATTTATTGGGTATATGTTGGTGATGATATTCAGTATTTTATTTCTTTGGAAGCAGGAGCAAACCTGGGACCATTTTGCTTTAGCGAGTGCGGAAGCGGGCACAATGTTTATGTTTTTAGTATTAATAACGGGTCCTATCTGGGCGAAACCAGCCTGGGGTCATTTCTGGGTATGGGAACCCCGTTTGACAACAAGTTTGGTTCTTTTCCTGATTTTTCTGGGATACTTTATGCTCAGAGAATTCGGTGGTAACCCAGAACAGGTTTCACGTTATGCGGCGGTATTAGGCATCATAGGTTTTCTCGATGTGCCTCTAATATTTCTTTCGGTTAAACTATGGTTGCCAGAATTGCAATCACACCCCCAAGTAGGCCAATATTTTGAAGATGCCGGAATTATGCCGGTGTTAATGATTACCTATTCTCTATTATCTTTGTTGGTGGTTATTTCATTCATGATTCGCTTCCGAGTCCATAATTTAAAGAGAAGGGAAACACATAAAATTATATGACATATCTTCTAACAGTCATTATTATTGTATATGGTTTTATTATTGCTTGGATAGTTATTCAGATTCGTTTAGAAAATGAAATGAAGATTCAAAAAGAGGAGTAATCTCCAATGGAACGTAAAATTGTTCACATCGTTGGTACGGGTACAATAGGCGAACCCCTAATTGGATTATTATGTGACTACAGTGACCAGTTGGGTATCGATGAAGTAACCTTTCACAAAAATTCTGCATTGCGTAGGGACAGTTCGAAGGTTTCTGACCTGTTAAGACGTGGTGCAAGGCTTGCGGTGGATGCTGAGAAGGTTTCCGAATTCAAAAAACTGAAACTGGATCCAGACTTTGAAACAGAGAATGCTATCAAACGGTCTTCGGTAGTGATTGATTGCACTCCAAAGGGTATCGGGCATAAAAATAAGGCAAAATATTACCAGAAATTTTCTGGTACAGTACGAGGTTTTTTAGCACAAGGTAGTGAAGATGGATTCGGAAAGAAATATGCACGTGGTATTAATGATCGTGCATTGGATGCAGATGACATATTTTTACAGATTGTATCCTGTAACACCCATAATATTTCCTGTATTATTAATACTTTGGCGATAAGTGATGAACTAGAAAACCTCGTAGGTGGTCGGTTTGTATGCATCCGACGAGCCAGTGATTTGAGTCAGCAAGGAAGTTTTATTGCTGCTCCACAAGTAGGTACCCATAATGATGAATCATATGGATCACATCATGCGAAGGATGCCGCTGGGTTATTCCAGACGCTTGGCATGGATCTGAACCTGTTTTCTTCTGCTATGAAAGTCAACAGCCAATACATGCATGTTCTGTGGTTTACCTTGACAGTAAAGGAACCCACTTCTCTAAATGAGGTAAAGGATAGACTATATGATAATCCATATGTTGCTATGACTACTAAAGATATGGCCAGCACAGTTTTTTCGTTTGGACGTGACCATGGTCATTTTGGCCGAATCATGAACCAAACAGTGGTGGTAGAGCAGTCCTTAAATGTTCGCCATGAGCATGAGATCACTGGTTTCTGTTTCACACCACAAGACGGAAATTCAATCCTGAGCAGTATATCTGCAACTGAATGGATGTTATACCCAAAATCTTATGAGGATAAAATTCAATGCCTTTCAAACTTGTTCTTTAACTTTATTTGAATATTCAAGTTAAACGGATAGTTACCGGTCCGTTTAAGGAAAACACATATCTTGTTTGGAATAAAGGGGATTGCGATTGTCAAGTGGTTGATCTTGGCAACGAAGGCCTGATCATTATGCAATTTTTAAATAATACTGATATGAAACCGGTTGCTATTGTAATTACGAATGCATACCTGGATCACATAGGAGTAGTTCAGGATCTGAAAATGAATTTGGGATACCATTTTTATATAAAAATGAAGATAGCGTGCTAAAAGGCTATAAACGAGATACACTATTTTTTGGATTAACACCAAAACCTACGCCAGAAGTAGATTGTGGGTTTGAAAAGGATAAATTGGAAATACCGCCATTCGAAATTGGTCTATTATCGATTCCTGGCCATACTCTTGGTGGAACGAGCTTTATAATTCAAGAGCACATTTTTCACAGGAGATGTATTATTTCAAGGGACTGTTGGAAAAACCGACCTACCCGGTGGTGATTGGGACACATTATGCAAATTATAAAAAAAATAATCGAAGAAATTCCAGGTCATTATATTTGCCACATCGGACACTGTTCCAGTACAACCAATGATAAAGAAATGTCCGAAAACCCGTTTTTACTTCAGCTATTGAGTCATGTAAATTCCTGAAGATGACGCAAATCCCATCCTTAGATACACATAAAATTGCTACGGATCCGCTTGCGGATCAATTTTTAAACCATCTACAGACTTTGTTGGGTGATTCGAGAAATGAAAATTTTTTACTAGCAATTTCTGGTGGCCCGGATTCGATGGCTCTGCTGACTTTATTTAAATCTGTTCAACTATCGAAAGTAAGGGGATATGTGATTGGGCATGTAAATCATCATTTACGAAACGATAGCAATAAAGATCAGGAATTTGTAGGTGCCATCGGAAAAGAGTGGCATGTACCTGTTTTTATTCGTCATCTAGAACCCCGATCCATTGGAAAAAATGAGAGCACAGAAGCATGGGCCCGGGAGAATAGATATCGATTTCTGAAAACAATGGCCTATGAATCTGGTTGTAAATGGATCGTCACTGGGCATCATGGTAATGATCAGTTGGAAACCGTGCTCATGAATCTTGCGCATCATACCGGAGTGATAGGACTGGGAGGAATGAATACCAAACATGGCAAGATTTTGCGTCCATTATTGCCATTTTCCAAACATGATCTAAATGGCTTTTTAAATCGACATTCGATTCCATTCGTTGAAGATGCAACGAATAATGATATCTCTATTACCAGGAATTTCATTCGGAATCAGGTCATAGGATCGTGGGAAAAGCAGTATCCAGATCTGATTTCCGCTGTTAATGACACTGTGAGCCATTTTTCAGAGTGGAACAATGCCTTGTTTTTCTTTGTGGATCGAATTATAGATGACAATGTGTACTATTTAAACAAGGGAAAAATTGAAATTTCTAAATCATCTATTACAAATCTACCAACTATTGTCCAAGCAATGGTTTTCCAGACACTAACCCAATCACGTGGGCAGTGGCGTCGGCATGATTATACCATGCTTAAACAATTTATAAAGTCTGATAAAACAGGGACCACTTTGCAGCAAAAAAAAGGGTGGGGACTATTGAACGACCGGAAATATTGGATTTTAAGAAAACAAGAAAAAAGAAGCAAAAATAAATTAGAAATAAAACCTGGAGACATAGTGAAGTTTGGGAATTATGTATACGGGATGAATTTGCTAAAGGAACATGAATCTTTTACTGCGAATCGAAATACTGAAATACTGGATTGGGATAAAATCAAGAATAGAAAACTTATTTTACGGTATTGGCGTACCGGAGATAAATTTCAGCCACTAGGATTATTTGGTCATCAGAAAGTGAGTGATTTTTTAATTAACAATAAAATTGACCGGTTCTCAAAAGATGACCAAGCGATATTAACTGCAGATGATGATATTATCTGGGTATGCGGTATGCGTATTGATGAATCAGTGAAGGTTACCCCCCGAACGAAGCAAACTATAGAGTTGAAGCGTTTTAGCTGAAAAAAATATGAGTATTCATAAGTCGAAACTCATTCCATTTCTTTCCAAGGAAAAAATTCATTCCAGAGTGGCAGCTATCGGTACCGAACTTTCTAACAAATTTAAGAATGAAGTTCCAATTCTGATAGGTGTGCTAAATGGCAGCTTTATGTTTATGGCCGACTTATTACGTACATTAACAATCGATTGTGAAATGGATTTCATTAAGTTACATAGTTATTCTGGAGATCAATCAACAGGTAAAGTGCGGCTTATAAAGGATATTTCTGCAGAAATTACTGATCGGCATGTAATTTTAGTGGAGGACATTATTGATTCCGGTCTGACAATACAATTTATCCGGGATCGTTTTTCTGAAGAATCACCAAAATCTTTATCGATTGTCACATTATTGCTGAAGCCAGAACTGGCTAAACTTAATTTCAAGGTAGATATCATTGGATTTGAAATTCCCCCGGATTTCGTTGTAGGATACGGTCTGGATTTCGATCAAAAATTGAGACATTTGGATTCAATCTTTCGTCTTGATTTATGAGTGAGATATAATCTTTTAGCATATTTTATGGCAAATAGAAAAAATAAACAGCATAAGGGAACATCGCCGAAGCATAACGGGCAAAAGGACTTCAAGGATGACTTCCAGTGGAAACGAGCAGGAAAAACGAGTCTTATTTGGATTGGGATCATATTAGTTGCTGTTTATTTGTCAAGTCTATTAACAAATGAACGAAACAATGAATTAGAAATAGACTATTCTCTATATCGTGAATATTTATTAGCTGGTGATATTGATAAAGCGGTTATTATTGATAAAACGTTCCATGGAAAGTTCAAAACACCACAGATTATTGATAGACCATTAGGTAGTGTAGGAGATGTGACAAAATTCCGACTCACTCTTCCGTTTGTTGATCGGCAAGTAACGGAACAATGGGATCAAGCAGGATTGGATTATAGTTTTAAGGAAAAGAGTATCGATTGGACTGGGTACTTATTGAATATGTTTCCTTGGATACTATTGCTTGGATTCTGGTTTTTTATGATACGGAAAATGCAGGGTAGTGCTGGAGGCATGAAAGGGATTTTCAATTTTGGTAAGAGCAGGGCATCCTTATGGACTTCGGACCAACCTCGTGTTACTTTCAAGGATGTGGCAAGCTGTGAGGAGGCAAAGGAAGAGCTTGAAGAGGTAATAGAATTTTTAAAGAATCCGAAACGGTTTCAAAAATTAGGTGCCAGAATTCCTAAAGGTGCATTACTGGTGGGCCAACCTGGGACTGGTAAGACACTATTAGCCCGAGCTATTGCTGGTGAAGCCGGTGTGCCTTTTTACAACCTTAGCGGTGCTGATTTTGTAGAAATGTTTGTGGGTGTTGGTGCATCGCGAGTAAGGGATTTGTTTGAACAAGCAAAAAAGAGCACACCATGTATTATCTTTATTGATGAATTAGATGCAGTTGGTCGTCAGCGCGGCGCCGGAATCGGAGGAGGCCATGATGAGCGGGAACAGACCCTAAATGCCTTATTAGTCGAAATGGACGGTTTTGATAATAATCAAAATGTCATCGTTGTTGCTGCCACCAACCGTCCTGATGTTCTTGATTCTGCATTGTTGCGGCCTGGACGATTTGACCGCCAGATTATGGTGGATGTCCCTGATTATGTAGGAAGGCTCGGTATTTTAAAGGTCCATACAAAAAAGGTAGTGATCAATCAAAGAAGAGTTGATTTGCTATCCATCGCTAGAGGGACCCCGGGAATGGTGGGTGCGGATCTTGCCAATATTGTAAATGAGGCAGCACTATTGGCTGCTAGGAAACGGAAGAAATCCATTGATATGGATGATTTCGAGGAAGCAAAGGACAAGGTCATGATGGGTATTCAGCGCAAGAGCATGGTCCTTTCGGATGAAGAAAAAGAAACCACGGCTTATCACGAAGCTGGACATGCTTTAGTTGCTTTGCAGACAAAAGGAGCTGACCCCGTTCACAAAATTACCATTATACCTAGGGGAAGGGCTTTGGGGATTACTATGCAGGTACCTATTGATGAAAGACACGGCTATGCGAAGTCATATATTGAAGGCCGATTAGCAATCCTTATGGGGGGACGCGGAGCGGAAATACTTATTTTTAATCAGATGACCACAGGTGCGGGAAATGATATTGAGCAAGCATCTCAAATCGCCCGAAAAATGGTAACCGAATGGGGAATGAGCAGTTTGTTGGGACCCATGACTTTTGGCAAAAAGAATGAGGAAATATTTCTTGGTCGTGAAATTCAATCCCAAAGGGACTATAGTGAAGTAACAGCACGAATGATTGACGAAGAGATATCAAGAATAGTTCGTAATGCCCAGCGATGTGCTGAAGAGATTTTGAAGAAGGAAATGAAACTGCTTCAACGTTTGGCCCAGGAATTATTAAAGTATGAAACATTGAATGCTAAAGACTTGGAAAAAATTCTAGAAGGGAAAAAACTTACCCGACGGATGAATGGGAGAAGTAATAATGAAAAACGTCCCGCAAGTCGCCAAAGAGTTACCAAAACTAGGCGAAAACCCAAAATAATCACGTCAAACGCACCAAAAAAACAGCCTCAAAAACAGCGAACTAAGGAATAAGTTTCTGGTGTCTTCCCTGACATTGGATAAGTTTAAATCATGGTGTCAGAATCCGGAACGCCCAACGCTGGTTATGGGCATCCTTAATGTAACTCCAGATTCTTTCAGCGATGGCGGGAATTTTTTTTCAACTGTAAGTGCCCTCAATCATGCCTTAAAGATGATCCGTGATGGAGCTGATATAATCGATATTGGGGGTGAATCAACAAGGCCTGGTGCAGAATCTTTGGATGTGGATGAAGAGATGTCCCGTATCGTTCCAGTCATCCAAGAACTAAGGAAGGAAAGTGACATACTGGTCTCCGTTGATACTTACAAATCCAGCGTGGCTGAAAAAGCTATAGAAGTAGGTGCGAATATCATTAATGATATCAGTGGTCTTTCCTTTGACCCAGAAATGGTTTCGCTGATTGCGGATAATAATATCCCTGTCGTCATTATGCACATCAAAGGTACCCCAAAGACGATGCAAAAAAATCCGGTTTATCGAGATCTTATTGGTGAATTGAGGGCTTTTTTTCTTAAACAAACTCAATTAGCAAATAGGGCCGGTGTTAAACAATTCCAGATAATTCTGGATCCCGGGATAGGGTTCGGGAAAAAATATGAAGATAATTTTACCATCCTACACCAACTTAAAGAGATCTGTAACCTAGGTTATCCTGTTATGATTGGTCCTAGCCGTAAATCCTTTATTGGTGAGACTCTGGATCTACCATTAGATGACAGAATAGAAGGGACATCTGCTGCAGTATCTGCGGGCATTCTGAATGGAGCCCGAATAGTTCGGGTACATGATGTCAAAGAAATGAAAAGGGTTGTTACCATCACTGAAAAAATTCGGACTGCCGCATAATGGTTCTTTTTAAAATTGGATTTATTACCGTTTCGCTTATAGATATTATTGACCTGATTCTGGTTACGTGGATTTTCTATAAGGTATACCAGTACTTTAAAGAAACCCGTGCTGGGCAGATGCTGATAGGTCTTATTATTCTACTGATCGCATCATTTTTATTCAACGCAATTGGATTCAGTGCTACATCTTGGCTGGTAAATCAGTTTCAGACTGTATGGGTTGTCGCATTTGTGATCCTGTTTCAGCCGGAGATCAGACGATTGCTGATCTATGTTGGGCAAACCAGGTTCTTCCGTTCCATCT
>Ga0209753_1001414_pt1 | contig 10053 bp, 6 predicted proteins | sample METZYME_3_550m_FD_187550 | JGI IMG/M metagenome (GOLD analysis project Ga0209753, IMG submission 187550) | Marine microbial communities from oxygen minimum zone in mesopelagic equatorial Pacific - METZYME_3_550m (SPAdes) (version 2) | ecosystem: Environmental > Aquatic > Marine > Oceanic | place... | reverse complement strand
TTCTCGGCGTCTGTGCTTGGATCCCTCACGACCTTTGGCGACAGCTCTCGTTACCCATGGTCGTCGTGGCGTGGCTGCTCCTCATATTCGTGATCTTGCCGAGCACCGAGACCATCGCGCCCCTGACCAACGGCGCACGCCGATGGATCCGCTTCGGCGGCCTGAGCCTGCAGCCGTCCGAGTTGGCCAAGGTGGCCGTCGTTGTCTGGACGGCGGCACGCGCAGTCCGAAAGCAGGATGAGTTCTCGAGCCTGAGCCGAGGTCTGGTCCCGTTCCTCCTCGTATGGACTGCGTTGATGGTGCCGATCGCACTCGAGCCGGATCTATCGACGGCGTTGCTCGTGGGTGTGATCGGGTGTCTGGTCGTCTACGTGGCGGGCGCTCGGCTGACGCATTTTGTCTTCTTGGGTCTGCTCGCGGCTCCGGTGCTGTATAGTCAGTTGGACGTGGCTTTTCGGGCTCGCCGCGTGCTGGCGTACCTGAACCCTTCGGCCGACCCGACCGGCGCCGGCTTCCAGGTGCAGCAGTCACTTCTCGCGTTCGGCTCTGGCGGCGTCGCCGGCGTGGGGTTTGGACAAGGCCGGCAGAAGTTCGGATTTCTTCCTGAGGCTCACAACGATTTCATTTTCGCGATGATTGGGGAGGAGTGGGGACTGATCGGCGTCACGGCGACGGTACTCCTCTATCTGCTCCTGATTCTGATCGGCTTTCGTGTCGCGTCTCGTGCTCCCGACCTCTTCGGACAGCTGCTGGCGGTTGGCCTGACCAGCACGATTGCCCTGCAGGCCATCCTTCACATGGCCGTGGGACTGCGTTTGGTGCCGGCCACGGGCTTGGTGCTACCGCTGATCTCCTACGGACGCTCGCACTTGGTGGTCACGCTGGCCTCTTTGGGGATTCTCATGAGCATCTCCCGGGCGAGCGGCCTTCACGGCAGGGGTGCCTCGCCCGTGAGAAGGAGGGCCCGTGCATGAGGGTCCAGTCGTGGTTTTCGCCGGAGGCGGCACTGGGGGCCACCTCTACCCGGCTCTGGCAATTGCGGACGAACTCCTGCGGCAACGTCCGGACGTGCGGGCGTTCTTCCTCGGTGCACGCAAGGGGATCGAGGCTCGGGTGCTCCCAGAGCGGTCGCTGGATCATCAACTCCTTCCCGTACGAGGGATCCACCGCGGCGAATGGTGGTCGAATCTGGGAGTTCCCTTTGCTCTCGTGTCCTCGTTGGCGTCCACACTCGGAATCCACAGTCGAATCCGTCCGGAGTTGGTCGTGGTGACGGGTGGTTACGCTGGTGCCCCTGCGGGCTTGGTGGCGGCCGCCATGGGGACACCGCTGGTGCTCCAGGAGCAGAACGCCTGGCCTGGAGTCACGACTCGCCTCTTGTCGCGGTGGGCAGCGCAGGTACACCTCGGGTTTGCCGAGGCGTTGGCGAAATTACCCGCTCGTGCACGGAAGGTGTCGCGGGTTTCAGGGTGTCCGATCCGAACCCTTCCCGAGAACGTGCCCGACCGGCGAGATGTGCTTCTAGACATGGGATTCGAGCCGCATCGGAAGCTCCTGCTGGTGACCGGCGGAAGCCAAGGATCCCTTGCGCTGAACGAGTTGATGCTGGAAGCCGTCAGGTCCGTGGCCGCCGGAGAGCGTACCGCTTTGGATGAATGGCAGGTGATCTGGATGACGGGCCCGACCCACCACGCCTCGATCATCGAAGAGCTCTCTTCGTGTGGGGACCCGCAATGGGTCCGAGCGGTTCCATACATCGGGGACATGCCTCGGGTTCAGGGCGCTACGAATCTTGCGCTGTCGCGGGCGGGCGCCATGACCACCTCGGAGTTCTTGGCCTGGGGAGTACCAGCCATCTTGGTACCGCTTCCCACCTCCGCTGAGAATCACCAAGTGCTGAATGCTCGTGCGCTGCAAGAGGCGGGGGCCGCCGTATACCTGGATCAGGAGGGACTGACGGCGGAGGTGTTGTGGGGGACCATCGCCGGTTTGGCGGAGGACCCTCAGGCGCTCGCCACCATGAGTGAGCGCGCGCGGGAGCGCAGCCGGCCGGACGCCACTTCCGACATCGTCGGCGAGATCGTGGGCCTGCTTCCGGATCCCAAGCCGGGTGGTGGCCAATGATCGCACATCATCCGGACTCGAGCTTCGTGAACGCGCCATCGGACGAGCGTGATCTCCGCCGGCTCTCGAACGAGGGGCGAGTGCACTTCATGGGCGTGGGGGGTGCCGGTATGTGCGCGCTGGCCGAACTATTCGCGAAGCTCGGCGGCAGCGTGTCGGGGTGTGACCTCCGGCCGGGATCGAGCACAGACAAGCTCCGGGCCCTGGACGTACAAATACACGAGGGGCACGAGGCGAGTCACGTGGAGGGGGCGTCGGCTCTCGTCGTCAGCTCGGCCGTCCCAACGGACCACCCGGAGATACAGGAGGCGCTGGACCGGGGGATTCCGGTCTTCAAGCGAGCGGAGGCCTTGGGCCAGTGGGTCAATCAGGGTCGCGTGCTGGCGGTTGCTGGCACACACGGCAAGACCTCCACCACGGCGATGGCAACAGAGATTCTCGCCGCAGCGGGGATGGATCCGACCGCCTTTGTCGGCGGCCGCGTGTCGGCTTGGGGTGGTAACCTTCGGAGCGGCGGCGATCTCTATGTGGTCGAGGCTGATGAATACGACCGATCGTTCCTGCAGCTGAAGCCCGCAGTGGCCGTCGTGACCAACGTCGAGGCCGACCACCTCGACATCTACGGTGCCCTCAAAGGTGTCACGAGGGCTTTTCGGGAGTTCCTCGAGGGCCTTCTGCCAGACGGGTCGGCCGTCATCTGTGCGGATGATCACGGGGCGAGCAGGCTCGTCACCGGCTTCGAGTCTCGAGTGCGTACTTACGGTCTGAACGCCGGCGCGCATATACGTGCGGTGGACGTCGAGGCTAGAGAGAGCGGCATGGATTTCCGGGTGATCGACGAGGGCGTCGACCGCGGGACCTTCCGGCTCCAAGTGCCCGGAGTTCACAATCTGCTGAATGCGCTGGGAGCCGCAGCCGCGGCTCGGTGCTTCGGGGTGGATTGGAGCACCGTGCACGACGGACTCACCGCCTATGAGGGTGTTGAGAGGAGATTCGAAACGGTCGGGCTGGGGCGGGGGGTCCTGATCGTGGACGACTACGCGCACCACCCCTCAGAGATCCACGCTACGCTGGCGGCTGCGCGAGGCGCCCACCCGGGCCGACGGATCGTGGCTGTTTTTCAACCGCACCTGTTCACGCGCACACGGGATTTTGCCGATGAGTTCGGAGAAGCGCTTTCCGCAGCCGACTCGATCTGGGTCACCGACGTGTTTCCGGCCCGCGAGAATCCAATCGAGGGCGTAACGGGTGAGGTGGTCGCCCTCGCAGCTGAGCGGGCGGGCGCCCCGGTGCGTTATCACGCCGACGTGAACACCCTGGCGGACACCCTTGCGGAAGAACTCGCGTCGGATGACCTCCTCCTTACGATGGGTGCAGGATCGATCGACCGCGTGGCGTACGACGTCCTGGCACGCCTTGAGGATCCGACTGATGCGTAAGCTGCTCCGTGTTGTCGCCCTGTGGGGAACGATGGCCGGAGGTGTGGCGCTGGCCGTCGCGTGGCTTCCGGACGCCCTCGCCGATCTCGAGTTGTTCCGGGCACGCGAGTACAAGGTCGTCGGAACTCGCCTCCTCGAGGAGAAGCAGGTCTTGGCCGCGGCGGCGATTTCACCGTTCCTCAGCGTGTTCGATGATTTGACGCCGATAGAGCAACGTCTCGCACAGCACCCGCTGGTCAGGCGCGCCCACGTCACCACCGAGCTTCCGGCGACCCTCGTGGTCACGATCGAAGAGCGGGTTCCGGTTGGGTTTGTGGTGAGTCCGGTGCTCGAACCGGTGGATCGGGATGGAGAGGTCCTCCCGCTGGATCCGGTCGAACAAGGGCTGGATCTCCCCGTCCTGATCGGGGCGGGAGGGGCAGCCGCCCTATCACCTTCCCAGCGGCGGATTCTGGCGATGGAGGCGGGCCGGCTCGCGTCGGATGATCCCACGTTCCTAGCCACCGTCTCCGAGATTGCGATCGATGCCCGGGGAGACGTGACTGCGGTGGTGACCGAGTTGGTGAGCGGGGACCTTCTCCTTCGATTCCGTCCGCCACTCTCGCACCGGCGACTCCATGACGGTCTCACTGTATTGGAGGATGCCATTCACCGCCGCCCTGATCAAAGAGCCGCCGTGCTTGATCTTCGGTTCGAGGATCAGGTCGTGGTTGGGTATGCCGAGCAGGGCACCGGGCTTCGGACCGAGGTGTCGGCTCCGAGGAGCGATCAATAGATGCAGTCGATTTTGATCGCCGGCGTCGATCTCGGCACGACCAAGACCTGCGCGGTGATCGCGGAGGTCCACGAAGACCCGCGCCTCCGAAGGGACCTCAAGATTCTCGGGGTGGGGCAGGCTCCGAGCTTGGGGATGCGGGACAACGTCACCCATGTCGAAGACGCGACCCGGTCCGTGAAAGCGGCCATGGAAGAGGCCGAGCTCATGGCCGGCGCGAAGGTAGATCGGGTGTATGTGGGAATTAGCGGTGAGCATGTCCGGGCAGCTACGTCTCCGGGCGTCGTCGCCGTTACGGACGATGAGATCTCGGCCGTCGATCTGCGACGTGTTCACGAGGTGGCTCGCGCCGTTGCCCATCCGCCCGATCGTGAACTCCTGCACGCCATCCCACAGGATTACATCGTGGATAGCCGCGCTGGGATCAAGGATCCGGTGGGGATGGTGGGCACCAGGCTCGAGGCGGAGATCTATCTCGTGACTTGCACCTCATCGGTGGCCGAGAACATCAGGAAGTCGGTCCAGCGGGCGGGTTACCGAGTTCAGGAGTTGGTGCTCGAATCCCTTGCGGCGGCCCGGTCGGTCCTCACTGAGGATGAGAAGGAAGTGGGCGTCGCAATGGTCGAGCTCGGTTCCTGTACTACCAACCTTGCAGTCTATTGCGACGGCGAACTCCGACATCTTGCGGTCCTCCCCTTTGGGGGAGCCACGGTTACGAACGATCTCGTGAGGGGCTTGTCGATTCCCTTTGCCGAAGCCAAGCGGGCGAAGGAGCAGTTTGGTGTGGCGTTCGCCCAACTCGTGGATCCGCAGGAGACGGTGGAGTTGCCGGGCCCGAGCCCGGGGCAGATCAGGCATGTCGCCCGGGAACTGATTGCCCACGTCGTCGAGCAACGTCTCGACGAGATGTTCGGCCTGGTCCACGCCGAGCTGGAGGCCGAAGGCCTGTTGAACAAGCTGGGGGCGGGCATCGTGCTCACCGGAGGCGCGTCGACCTCGTATGGAACCGTGGAACTGGCTCAGCAGGTGTTCGCGGCACCCGTACGCAGTGGTGTCCCGGGCGAAGGGCTGGCAGTTCTGGCCGACTCCGTTGGAAGGCCGAAGTTCGCGACGGCTGCAGGACTCGTGCTGTACGGCGCCGACCGGTACGACGAAACGGGGAATGGCGCCTCGACACTCACTTCCGGCCTGGTGTCGAAGGTCTGGTCGTGGCTGAAGGAATTCTTGTAGTGCTCCGACGAACGAATGACTCGGAGCATCGAGCTTGAATCAGACCGAACCACCCATTCATGGGAGCCAAATCATGATGATATTCGAATTCGAGGACACTCCACTCCAAACGGCCCGAATGAAGGTTGTCGGAGTCGGAGGAGCCGGCGGAAATGCAGTCAACCGAATGGTCGACGAGGACCTGGAGGGCGTCGAGTTCATCACCGCGAATACCGATGCCCAGGCACTCAAGGGTTCACGCGCGCAGGTCACGCTTCAGATTGGCAAGAAACTGACACGCGGGCTGGGTGCTGGCGCACGGCCCGAAGTGGGCAGGCAGGCCATCTCCGAGAGCCAGGACGAGGTCCGGAGGGTGCTGGAGGGGGCCGACCTGGTCTTCATCACCGCCGGAATGGGTGGCGGAACAGGTACGGGAGCCGCTCCCATCATCGGGGAAATCGCTCGTGAAATGGGTGCTCTCACCATAGGTATCGTCACGAAGCCGTTCTCCTTCGAGGGGAGGAAAAGGGAGCGTCAGGCCGAGCAGGGTCTAGCGGAGCTTCGCAGGACCGTCGACACGATGATCGTGGTGCCGAACGACCGCCTGTTGTCCGTGGTGCCGCGGGGCACTTCCTTCCGCGACGCCTTGAAGAAGGTCGACGAGGTGCTTTTGCACGCGACACAAGGGATCAGCGATCTGATCCGGGTTTCGGGTGAGGTGAACGTGGACTTTGCGGACGTTCGAACCATCATGGCTTGCCGTGGGCCTGCCCTGATGGGTTCTGGCTTTGGAGAGGGAGACAACCGGGCGCAGGAGGCCGCTCAAGAGGCCGTTTCTTCGCCGTTACTAGACGACGTATCGATCCACGGTGCGCTGGGCGTGTTGATCAACATCACGGGCGGGATGGATCTTGCCATTGACGAAGTACACCAGATATCAACTATTATTCAAAAAGAGGCCGGGGATGAGGCGGAGATCATTTTCGGTGCGGTCCACGATCCGGAGTTGGAAGGACAGATTCGGGTTACGGTGATCGCCACCGGCTTCGACGAGGAAGCCGATCGAGGAGGGACAAGCGCATACGGCTCTGTGTCTCCCAAGCCGCCCACTGGTCGACTGGCAGACGTGATTCGGCCGGACTTCGGGAAGCAAGCCCCGTCGCAGTTTCCTCAGCGTAACGTGCAGCCGAATAGGCAGCAGGTACCGCAACAGGTACAACAGCAGGTGGCGGCAGTCGGTGGGGGATCGGCGAGTGTGGTTCCCCTTCCTCGACCGCCGGAGCGGGTTGTGACACGACAGCAGATCGGCGAGTTAGATGTTCCCACGTTCATCCGGCGCCAGATGGACTGACACGACCGTGAGGCGGGCGCCGAAAGAACGAGAAGAGATTGGACAAGTGGGAGAAGTGGCGCGAGTGTAGTAGAGACGTGGGTCCGCACCGACAGGGGCCCCGGCGGCAACGATTGACCAAGGAGGCAGGGTGGGCTCGGGCTCCAAGATGCTGGGATTCATAGGAGTCCTCGGGATAATGGCCTCGAGCCTGGCGTTCGTCCTGTTCTCGGAGAAAGAGGTGATCACGGTGGGCTTCGTGCCCCCGATCTTCGCGCCCGCGCCGGAGCGGGTCGAGCTTCTAGCGCTGAAGCAGGACGAGACGCTCGGTGAGCTTCTCGAGGGCGTGCTCGATGCCAACGACCAATACGACTTCGTCATCGCGTTGAGGGAGCACGCTAATCCTCGCCGCCTGAGACCTGGTACTGAAATCGCCTTCCGCTGGTCCACCACCACCGCCTCCGAGTTGCGTGCTGTCGATGTCACAGTCGACGCGGACCTGACCGTCCGGATGACGCCATCCGCAGCTGGTTGGATGTCGACCACGATGACTACGCCGATCGTGACGGATACGGTGTGGGTGTCTGGCGAGATTCAGACGAATCTTTGGGATGCTGTCACCGGGAGCGAGAACAGGGAAGGGTTGGATCCCGGAAACCTGGCCGAGTTCTTCTCGGATCTCAACGATATCTTCCAGTGGCAGGTGGACTTCTCCCGGGACATCCGGTTGGGCGACTTCTTCCGGTTCTCCTACGAACGGGCGGTTCGGCCGGACGGGACCATGCGCCGCGGGCACGTGCTTTCCGCGGAGTTGGTGAATCGTGGACGCTCCTATGAGGCTGTGTGGTTCGACCCAAATGGAGACGGGAGCGGCACGTATTATGACGAGAACGGGAACTCTGTACGACTCCGGTTTCTGAAGAGCCCGATCCAATACGAGCGGATCTCCAGTGGTTTCAGCAACAGCCGGTTCCATCCGGTGTTGCAGACGTGGCGGGCGCATCGGGGTGTGGACTATGCGGCGAACAGGGGGACGCCGGTGCGGGCGACCGGAAACGGCGTTGTGATCGAACGGGAAATGCAGAGCACCTATGGTAACACGATCGTTGTGCGGCACTCCAACGGATGGACCACGCGTTATGCCCACATGAACGGCTTCGCTCCTGGGATCCGTGTGGGCAGTGCGGTCGCCCAGAGTGACCTCATTGGGTACGTGGGGATGACGGGGCTGGCCACCGGTCCGCACCTCCACTATGAGATGCGGCAGAACGGCACCTTCAAGGATCCCGAAACCATCCAATTGCCGCCAGGCGATCCGGTGCCAGTCGACCAGTGGGCGGCTTGGGAGACACAGAGCCGTATGCGCTTGTCCCTCCTCGATCGGCTTCCTCTTCCCTGGGATACTCGGCTTGCCATGAACGACCTCGGAGAGGGTGAGGTGTCGGACGCAGGAGAGCGGTGACCCTTTCTTGGCTGGCCTTTTTAATTTTGGTGGCCGGCGCCGGGGGATTCGCCGCGTGGATATATGTGCGCCGCGAACTTCCGATCCCCCGCCGGACCCTCCTCGGCACGATACGTGCATCGGTTCTCGTACTCGTGCTTCTCCTGCTCTGGGATCCGCGATTGCCCGGTGGCCCCCTAAGCGGCGGGGCCGACGGTAACTGGGTTCTGCTGGACGCGTCCAGCAGCATGTCGGCGCCTGAGATGGCGGGTGGGGCTGCGGATAACTCGGCCGATGCGTCCGATGAGGCGACGACGGGCGGCGCCAACTGGGTCCGGGCCTTAGAGCGTGCGAGTGAACTTGCCGAGGCCGGCGCCCAAGTCTTGCTCTTTGGTGAAACCCCTCGGGTCGTCTCCTTCGCTTCTCTCGATACGCTACTCCCTGTGGCGTCCACCTCGAGACTCGCCCCTGCGCTCGCCCGGGCAGCGGAAGCCGGGGCCACGGACGTAACGGTTCTGTCGGACCTCAGACTCGACGATCCAGTGGAAGCGGAGCTCAGTCTAGGTCGATCTCCCTTTGGGGTTGAGATCGAAAGAAGCGGGGGGCCGGTCCGCAACGCGGGTGTGGCCCGCTTCGAGCTACCGGCTCGCGCCGAATCCGGGACCCCGCTCTCGGTAGGGATCGCCCTCTTTTCCGAGGGGACCGATCCGGGAGATACGATCCAGGTCGAGGTGTGGGAGGAGGAACGTCTTGTTGCGTCGGCTGGGGTGCTCCCCACGGACCCGGGCCTTCTCGCCACCGCGACGATCCGCCTACCGGCTCCTGGCGACACTGGCTGGCTCCGTTATCGTCTCCTGGTGAGCTTGCCGGGTGACCAATTCGCCCCCGACGACGCCAAATCCGCTTTCACCGAAGTCGACCCGAGTGAGGGCGGTCTGGTTCTTCTTTCTCTCGAACCCAACTGGGAGCCCCGCTTTCTACTTCCGGTACTCTCACAGATCACAGGACTCGTTTCCAGCGGATTTCTAGGCCTGAGCGGGGGCCGATACCTGCGTTTGGGCTCGAGCTCCCAAGTCGGACCACCCGTCGACGAGGACGAGGTCCGCGAGGCACTCGCGGGAGCGGACTTCGTGGTGTTTCACGGGCTCGGAGCGGGGGCCCCCGATTGGGTGAGCACGGCCCTCGCCGAGGCCCCCAGGTCGATCGTCTTTCCGTCCGACCCGGCCGGCGCCCTGGCTTCGGGCGTGGAGGCCCGCGGCCACCTGGACGGAGAGTGGTATACGACGCCGGACCTGCCTCCATCTCCGCTGGCCGCCAGCTTATCCGGTGCAGACCTGACGGGGCTGCCGCCGTTGACCGCCATCCTGCCCCAGCGTACACCGGGAACCGCTCTAACCCCGATCCCGCTCCAGCGCCAAGGGAGTGGACCCGCGGAAGCTGCGCTTGTGCTGGACCAAAACCAAGGGCGTCGTCGGGCGGTCGTTCTGGCATCTGGCTTTTGGCGGTGGGCGTTCCGCGAAGGCCCGGACCGGGAGGCCTACCGTAGGTTGTGGGCTGGCGTCGCAGGGTGGCTGCTCGCATCAGCGCCGCAGGGCAGGGCCACTCCGGTACGTCCGGAAAAGCGGGTGTGGAGTTCTCGTGAGCCTATGGAGTGGCGAGCTCCCGGTTTGATCGGAGAGAGTGTCGACTTCGCGCTATCCGTCAACAACTCGGCGGGTGACTCGCTCGTGCTCGA
>Ga0209753_1001411_pt1 | contig 10060 bp, 10 predicted proteins | sample METZYME_3_550m_FD_187550 | JGI IMG/M metagenome (GOLD analysis project Ga0209753, IMG submission 187550) | Marine microbial communities from oxygen minimum zone in mesopelagic equatorial Pacific - METZYME_3_550m (SPAdes) (version 2) | ecosystem: Environmental > Aquatic > Marine > Oceanic... | reverse complement strand
GTAAAATTATTCGTACTGAAACCGGTGCAACACCTTTAACTTAGGAGTGTCTTTGTGAAAAGTTATATGTTAGGTTCTACTAAACCAACCAATTGAGAACCCTAGGAGATATACACTCATAACCACATTCTCCCTCCTTCTTCTGACTTCCCCTCTGTCAGTTCAAGTCTAGGAAACGTTTCTATAGCAGTGTGGACATCCAGTCGGGTGGATTTTACGTGTTCTATGACCAATTGTAGCATCATAAGAATGCCCTTTAGGACATAACCACCAGACTTTCTTTATTTCAGTAAATAATATAATTTTTTGTCTATTTTTTTTTCCAAATATTGATTTTCATTTTTGAACAATTCCAACCATTGGTTGGAGTCTGGTCTTGAGGACATGCTGAAAGGGCAACTACTGAATCCCTCAGCACTTCTAAAATAATTTTGGATCCAGGAGCATGAATTGGCTCTTCATAAATCATTTCACCATCTTTCCCAATTTTGTTTTTCATAAACATGTTCCAGGCTAGTTCTCCTGAAAGATGGCAGTCCTCACCTATTCTAACCAAGGCTTCACGGATATTTTCAAGACAACTACGATGACCTTCTATTCCATATCTTCGGATGTAAGCTTCCTCATCACAGCAGGGAACGACAATGTCATGATAACCCACATCATCATAAATTATTTTGAAAATTTCTCTACGCATGTTTGTTACTAACAAATCTCCTACATTCAGTTTTATTCTCCAGTTTTGAGTTACTGTATGTGCAGGGGAAAACCACTCATTATTAGTTTCGCATACCCATGCCATCATATCTCCAACCTGTTTTCCTTCGACATCAATAATTTCTAGGCAATCACCATTTTCAACAATTGTAGCGATTCCTTCTGAGGCCGGTACAAGCAAGTCTTCTTTTATTTGATATCCATCCATCCTGTTAAATTAATTTTTTTATTATTTTCAATAAGAATTTTTTGTTTGATATTTTTCCATACGAACTAAGAACTTAAAATAAAATCAATCTGAATAAAAAATTATTTTATAAAACAAATTCGTAAATCTTGGCTTATGTTATCCAAAATTTGTTTCTATCTGAGACCATTCTTTCCCTCTAAATCATTAAACTTCAATCCGCCGAGACGAGCATGAAGACGTCCACGAGTTGAAACAGCAACAATTACAACAACTTCGTCAGGTGAAGGTGCATCTGGGAAAGATGCTGTAATGGTGTCATAATGGGAGCGAACATATAGTGCATCCTTACACGCTAGTGGTATGTCTATTGATTCCCCTACACTTCCACGCTTCCCTGTTGAAGGAACCCATGCTGCTCCACCGCCAAATGCCTCACGAATTGGATTAGCAAAGGTTGTCGTTAGGAATGCATTGCCATGTTCGTACTCACCAAGTGTACCCACTATACAGCTTTTTCCATAACTCTCTACAGGCTCTCCGTCCAAATATTTCAGAATTCTCTTACTAAAATCTTTACCGAGAGCTGTAGATCCTTCAATTATTTCATTAAGATCTTTTGAAAATGTACCTGAATACGGGTTTTGTATTGCTGCAGCTACAACAACCTTGCGTACAGCTTTTCCATCCGCCAGAATTCCTGTTTCATTTGCAAGTGTCTCGTCAATATTACAATACCACCTGCGAATATGGTAGTTGTTAAAATTTTTTTCCTTAATCATCTTTCCACTCAAAATAAATTTTTTCTGTTCATAATTTCAAAAAACTGACATAGGTGAACCATGTGAGCATATACAATTCCAGTCAACAACTGTTTACAATTCAGGAATTTTTTTTGAATTAATATACAAATCAACGGCATGAATTGAACCATTTTCAATGTGAATTGCGCCATCCTCGTGATTTCCCTTATTAGACGTTGTAAGAAACCGTAATCTCCTAATAATTAATTCTTCCGATGACAGCCTTTTCACGCTCATCAATTTTCACTCTTATGACGTTTCAAAGTTCGTAAGGAAGCTTTAAGAACTCCTATGAAAGCGTCTATCTCAGCGGGCCGAACAAGTAATGGTGGTGCAATTCTGATAGTCCCTTCAGAATTCAGCATCGAACCAACTATAACACCTCTACTTTGCATCTCTTTAACTAGTGGCAGGGTTATTTTTTTAGGAGTTACATCGAATGCATACCACAAACCCATTCCTCTAATTTCAGTAACTAAATCTGGAAATTCTCTCTGCGCAGAAAGTAGTCTTTCATTTAGGTATTTTCCTAGTTCTTTAGTTTTTTCAAGTAAGTCCTCTTTCTGAATTACATCAAATGCGGCAATTGCTGCAGCACAAGAGACTGGATTTCCTCCGAAAGTTGTTAGATGACTAAGTGGAGGATCAAGGAAAGTAGAAAAAATCTTTTCTGTAGAGAGGATTGCTCCCAATGGGAGACCTCCACCAAGTGACTTTGCTAAGGTAATAATGTCTGGAATTACATTCCAGTGTTGGCAAGAGAACCAGTATCCAGCTCTTCCCATGGCACCCTGCACTTCGTCGCAAATCAGCAAGACTCCTCTTTCATCGCAAAGTTTACGCAGACCTGGCAGAAAATCGTTACTCGGAATTCTTACCCCACCTTCTCCCTGGATAGGTTCAACAATTACTGCAGCTGTTTCATTTCCAATAGCCTGATCTGCAGCATTTAAATCGTCAAATGGCACAAAAGATACTTTCTCTAGAAGTGGTTCAAATGGTTCTCTCCATTCCTTACGCCAGCTAACGGAAAGAGATCCAAATGTTCGACCGTGAAATGAGCGTTCAAACGCCACGAAACCAGGGCGACCAGTATATTTTCTGGCTAATTTCAAGGCTCCTTCATTAGCTTCTGTACCTGTGCTTGTGAGGAATGCTACGTCAAGATCTCCTGGTGAAACGCTTGCTAAGCGTTCAGCAATTTCAACTTGTGGGATCAATGTAAAACGTCCGTAAACATTTACGTGTGCAAACTTTTCCATTTGTCTTTTTACTGCATCAACGACCTCTGGATGTGAATGACCTACATTTGCTACTGCAATCCCGGAAATCATATCGAGACATGGCAGTCCTTCGGCGGTCTTAATTGCGCAATCTTTTGCTTCAACCACTATCATTTCCTTTTCTCCTGGAACTGTTTGGGCAAGATGTTTAACAAATCTCTTTTTGTAGTCCAGAATTTCTTTGTGATCGTATACAGACCTATTGTCAAATTTGTTTTTTTTGCTACTTCCAGTCATATTAGAATCCTAATTTTCATTCGTTCACTTAATTTTATTTTTTCCAAAAGTTTTTTCAAACCAACTCATTGCTCTCAGGGTTTCTGCGCTAGTATGCTTTGTTCTATTCTTCCAGTCTTTTTTTGAAATTTTTCTCAGCTTAATTCCAGTACTAAGAGTATATATAGCAATTCTGGCTCGCTCTTCAAGGAAATAAAGTCTAGTTGCAGCTTCTAGGAGATTTACCCCAATTGAAAGACATCCATTTGAACCAAGAATTAATGAAACATCTGTTCCCAATGTTTCGGCAACTTTTTTTGCAGAATCCGCATTAGTAATCAGATTTATGTCATTATGATTTTTTACTTTTTCTCCCGCAATTGCCCCGAGACCGTGAAGTAATGGAAGTTCTTCGGAGCTTACGGCCCAATTTGAAACAAATTTCCCATGACCCCTACAAATTGCATTAACGTCAATTCTTTCTCGGTAAATGGCGGCATGCATTGGAGTTTCAAGGGGAAGGTTTTTAGATTTACTTTTCAAAGTTTTTGAATATTCATAAAGGATGACATCGTTTGCAACTGTGTTTGCTAATGGTTCAGTGCTTGTTATAAAAAATCCTCCTTTTGTTCTTGCGGAAACGTGTCCAAAACCTTCAATAAGGCCTGCTCTAACAAGCATTTTTGCTGTGAAGGCAACTTTTGACTTTAATTCAGAGTCAGCCATAAATCCCTTTTAACATTTCACTCGGAGGACGAAGATTCCTAACGGCTATAAAACGTGACCTAGTCAATTCATCAAATGTGTAACCCAAACCTTCCCTACCGTTGCCAGCCAAGCCGACTCCTCCAAACGGAACAACAGGTGGTCTGTAATTATTGGTTCCATTGATTACTATGCCACCAAAATTCAGCTGGTGTGCAACTCTGAAAGAGTGTTCTAAATCGGATGAAAAAACAGCTGCTGTAAGCTTTAGAGAAGATTGGTTTGCTACTTCAACTGCTTCTTTATCTTCTTTTACTCTTATGATAGGGAATACAGGACCAAAAATTTCATCGTCGATAGCGACATCAGCATTTTTTGGCACATAATCTATGATGGTTGGAGGATACCAGGCATCCCCGGTTTCTATATTTCCTCTCACAAGTTTTCCTCCCTGTTTGACGATAGAATCGACCTGCGAAACAACTCTTAATGCACTTTCATAATTAATTAGTGGTCCTAAATTGCTTTCAGGAAGTTCAGGATTAGCCATTTTTATTTTTTCCAGAGCAGCATCAAGTTTCTCTTTTAATTCATCTGCAATTGTTTCTTTGACAACAATCCTTTTTGTTGCAGCACAAGCCTGACCATTCATTAAAAGGCGTCCTCGTAAAGTTTCTGACACGACATAGTCAAGATCTGCATCTTCAAGAATAACAGCGACACCATTGCCACCCAGTTCTAGATGAAGTGGTCTAAGAAGTTTTGCTGTAGATTTCGCTAGTGAAATTCCAGCATTAACACTTCCTGTTAAACTGACAGCGTTAATATCAGAATCAGAACATAATGCAGCGCTAAATTTATTGCAACCTGGTAGAACCTGTAGAACATTTTTTGGCAAGCCTGAGTCATTTAATATTTGGGCTGCCATCATGGTTGCAAGTGGATTTTGGGGAGGAGGTTTAAGTAGCACCACATTGCCAGCAACTATGGCTGCAGCTGCTTTTTCGAATGTTAATTCAATAGGGAAATTGAAAGGTATTACGCAGACTACAACGCCTAGTGGAACCCTTTCAATAATTGTCAGATCACGCTCACCGTTGGGCAAGGCTCCAGTTGGTGCGATATTTCCTGATTTATATTGTCCTATATGAGCATTAGCCTCAAGAAGCACAGCTGCTCCCGATATTTCCTTGCGAGACTGTAATAGTACTTTACCACTTTCTTTGGCATGTAAGATCTCAAGTTCTTTCTGTTTGGAAATTAATTTGTTAGCGGCATTCCTTAAAATTTGAGCTCTTTCATGAGGTGCCGAAAAACACCAACTTTTGAATGCCTTCCTAGCTTTTGAAACATAAATAGGGATATCTTTTTCAGATAAATATTCTACTTCCCCAAGAACAGTACCATCTGCTGGAGACTTGATTTCACTTATGCTGGAAGTCATATGTATTATTTTTAGTCGATTTGATTAAGCCATTTCAACAAAAACTCCAGAGCCTCTTTTAAACCTAATGGAGTATCATTTCCATCACCTCGTGCGTAAATTGAACGTACAGTTCTTGGGGATGAATTCCTACCCTCATTTTTTAGCCTTTTCTCCAGTTTTTGTTGAGACATTTTAAGCTGCTCAATAGTTGGCATAATTCTTAACATTTCTGGTTCAATATCTAGCACTCCATATAGTTTTTTACTCCCACCTTCAATTTTTCTGGCCTGAGGAATGCCTTCTTCTTTTCGTAGTTTTTGATCTGCCAAAAAACTTCGATGTGTTAATCCGGGAGAAACCCAAGCTCCTATACAATGGTAATTGTTGGATACCCTCTTCAAAGAGGAGGCAATAACTTCCGCTAAATAGTTATGCATATGTACATATGAACTGCGCTCTGACGATCCCCACCGCCATTTCCCGCCACTGACTTTTGTTGCAGTACAATCTTCCCTATAAGGAGAGATCGAAGTTCCTCTTGACTCAAATAAACCTGGATCATCATATGATGTTGCCGGACTTTGTTTCCCTTTCCAATAGTATACAAATTGATAAGGAACAAGCCCTAGTGGCTCTGAAATAACAATTCTATCCAAAATTAAATTCCTTTTTTTAAGCGATCCCTCATGGAAAATTCTCGGGTCATCACCATCTTCAATAAATTTTTCTAATTCTGATGGAGCATCACTGTTTCCAGCAGGCTCCCATCCGTCTCTAAGTAGTGAGGAATTTATAGCCTTATGTTCTCTACTTGTCAGATATGGTTTATATTTTGTGCAAGGAATAATTAGTGCTAATCTCTTGAAACCTTTTGGGGTTGGGCTGGGTTCCCAATCATTTTTTATGAATTTCATCCAACTTCTTATTCTTGGATGTTCTAGAGAATCAACATTCTCCTGAGGAGAATAAATGCACAGAGAAGGATCTATTATAAATGGTTCACGAATTTTAATTGAAGATTCATGAAATCTGTTTTCTCTTGTCAAATCACTCATATGAAGCCTATTTATTTAAACTTTTTTCATTAATAAATTCATAATTTTATTTAAAAAAATAAATTTTGTTAAGATAATCAATTCTCATTAATCTTTTGCCGCTTGAGCTGATGGTGGGAAGTCCTCATCGAAAAGACCAGTAGGTAATTTTTTTAAATAATCTAAAACTTCATCCAAATCTGTCACATCGACATATTTCATTTGCAAATCGAATAATGCTAACTTATGGGATGCTTCACCACGGTCAAAAACTCCCTCATGGGGGATTGTAACCTTTATATCATATGAAAGTGCATCTACTGCGGACGCTCTTACGCATCCACTTGTTGTCGATCCAACAATAATAAGTGAATCAGCTTTCATCATGCTCAAATGACTCATTAGAGGTGTGCCAAAGAAAGCAGAAGGTTTCCGTTTTTCTATAAAGAGATCGGAATCCTCCGGAGCAATTTCTTTCACAATTTCATTGCCTATATGACCTTGGACATCAACCTGATCTTCAGATCTATGGCTTTTTAGAGTCCATATGCCTAAATCAAATCCGTCTTTTCTGCGTGGGTTAGTTGTATAAATAATGGGCAATCGTTTTTCTCTAGCACTTTTCAAAATTTTGATGATTGCAGGTATAGACCTGTCCCACGCTACTCCCCCACAAGAGTATCTCCAACGTTTTATCGATTCTAAAATTGGTTCTGGGCGGTCACCACAAAAATTATAATTGACATCTACAATTAAAATCGCAGGTCTATTCCCAAAGCCGGCTCTACGTCCCCAACCTGCTGCTTTAAAGACTTCTTTATCCGTTTCTGTTAAAAATTCACCTGCAAATTCAAAAATGTCAATAGCCATAAGACCCTTTGGATTATATTGTTAATTAAAGTTTTTCCATTGAAATAAAAAGAGATCAATTAAGTCGTTAATTAACACTATATTTTTTATCAATAGTAAAAAAAATTAATTTCTTTGCGGTTTAATTTCTTGCAGCTTGTTGCAAAATTTATTTTGTGACAATTACAGTTGATGAGAGAATATGTTAACAAAAGCCGCCATGTATCAGTATTGATATATTATTTTATATGTCCCGCAAAAAATAAATGAGTTGTTTTTGACGAAGAAGTTGATCAAGTTCTCAATTATGTATGTATTGTGATTACCGATCATTATGAGTTTTATTTTTTAGAGATATGAACTGACATAGATGATGTTCACTTCTTGATTCAGTCGGTTACGATGTATAGACCTAATAAAATCATTCAAAAAGTTATAAGTAGTAGGACTCGAGAAATATTTCGCAGTTTTGCATCTGCAAAAAAGTCTTTTGTGGAGGAGAATTTCGTACAGATGGCTATTTTGTCAACACAGTTGGTCAACATACTAATGAAGAGATCATCAGTACATATGTTCTTAATCGTGGTACAGAGAAAGACTACATGCAATTACACCGTGTACCGCGGCAAATTGAAAATCATTGATGTTGAGCTACTTACATTGTTCTAGCGCCCCATAATTCCACGCAACAACCAAGCTATGAGGTAGTTTATTATCCTGAAGCAATATTTTTTCTAATATGAAGTCCAACCAAAATTACACACAGTTTTGGTTCCTTTTACTTTATTAAAACAAACTGGATAACTTGGAAAGACCTGCAGATTCTACAAGTTTAAGTGCTAGTTCCCTTGAACGTTCAACAACTTCACCTAAAGATACGTTAAGTACATCACCGTCTTTAAGGACTATCTCACCTTCGACCCAAACTTCCCTTACCTCTCTTTTACCGGCACAATACACAATTGCTTGAAAAGGATCGTGAATATTTGCTAACACTGGTGAATTGCCATTTAAAACAACAAAATCTGCTTTTTTACCAATTTCTAGTGATCCTAATTCTTTGTTCACACCAAGTGCTTTTGCCCCCTCAATAGTAGCCATCTTGAAGGCATCACGAGCAGATAATGCAGTCGCCTGTAGACGCTTTACTCTTTGCAGCAGTGGTGTCATTTTTATTGACTCTAACATATCTTGGCTATCGTTGCTTCCAGCTCCATCTATCCCTATACCTACATTAACTCCCATACCACGCAATTCCGGTACGGGGCAAACTCCTGAAGCAAGGATCATGTTTGCGATAGGATTGTGAGCAACACTGACTGACTGATCTGCTAAAATTCTTGTATCTTCTGAATCTATCCAAACACAATGGGCAGCAATGGTTGGATTATCAAATAGTCCTTCTTGTGAGCAGAACTGAATTGGTGTAAGTCCTAGATCATTCCTCACAGCTGTAACTTCTTCACGCACCTCCTGCAGATGGATGTGAACACCAAAATTTCCTCTTTTGGAAAAATTAATTGTTTCTTTAAACAACTTTGGAGATTGCACTCTTAAAGTTGCAACTCCAACACTGAAATTACATAATTTACTATTTTCCGATGCTTCAGCTAATGATTCATGCTCTTTTAAAAGTCTTTGTACAGATACTCCAGATCTCATATCTCCAGCTCCAAAGGAAACAATTCCACGTAATCTTATTTCTTCTAGTGCCTTCACAACTCCGGGAGTTGCAGATTTAGTATTAATTGGGTCATAAACAAACATGTCATTCACCAGCGTGACCCCACTTTGAAGCATTTGAATTCCCGAAAGCAATGTCCCGACATATGCCATGTCAAAATCTAAAACTGGGCCTACACGACCAACAAGTTCTTGAATCCACTCCCAAAGAGTATACTGTTCTGCAATACCGGTTATAAGGGCTTCTGAAAAATGCCCGTGCGCATTAATCAAACCTGGAATTATAATGTCATTAGGGCCTCCTGCAATTTGATCATCTGGAAACTTAGAATGAAGTACCGCCCATTCATCAATTTCGGTAATAATACCATTCTGAATTCTTAATGCTCCATTACGAATCTCTTCTGGAACAGCTGAAGTTAGAATATATTTACCGCGTACTAGCATCTTCTACTACCTTCTTTACCTTTTCTGCCGGGAATTTTTTTTTGTAGTAATCAAAAAGATGTTCTTGTGATCTTGTAAGCTCTTTAAACAATTCAGGCCTCCTTGCTCTTAAAAGCCCTGGTATAGATGCAAAAGGTTTTGGTTCTGAAATAGAATCGTCTCTTGAACGTAACCACCTTACTCTTTCTAGATCTATGGAACCGAAAATCATTTCTTCAGTACCTGATGCAGCCTCTATTTTTTCTGGTCCAGAAATCATTGCAGAACCAACTTCATTTCCCCAAATATTGTTTGTGAGAGCAAGATAGCACAAATTCTCAATCGCCCGTGCTCTAGCTATAATTTCCCAATTTTCTTTCAAAGATGTGAAACCTCCACCAGCGGGAGAGAGAATGACTTCGGCTCCACAAATTGCTGCTACACGCGTATATTCCGGTATCCACAATTCCGAGCAAACAACAACGGACATTGGTACACCGTTCAGACTGAAAAGAGGAGGGCCCTTATCGCCAGGTGCAACCCATACTTTTGTTTCTCTCAAAGGTAGTGTTGCAGTGTGCGCCCTTGGATAGCGTAATATTTGAGTACCGCTGGAGTCTATAACATAAGCAACTAAGCGAAAGTGACCGTCAGCACAGTGTTCCATCCTGCTCCAACAAACAGCGATTTTATGCTCCTTTGCAGCTTCATTAATTCTGGGGGCAGCCTCA
>Ga0209753_1001410_pt1 | contig 10065 bp, 7 predicted proteins | sample METZYME_3_550m_FD_187550 | JGI IMG/M metagenome (GOLD analysis project Ga0209753, IMG submission 187550) | Marine microbial communities from oxygen minimum zone in mesopelagic equatorial Pacific - METZYME_3_550m (SPAdes) (version 2) | ecosystem: Environmental > Aquatic > Marine > Oceanic | place... | reverse complement strand
AAAATTGATGAGGAAAAGGTGGTACCACAATATTTCCTGGAACTATTCTTCCAGTTTCACAAATAAGCTTCGAACCTATTTTGAAACCGTTCAGGATCCCAATCCTTCCGATCCTCCCAATTATATTTGGAATGAAGAGGATACCACAATTTATGATGGAATTCTGACCCATAATTTTTCCCTGAATGCACCGCAGAAATTATTTAAATATATTACTATCAGCCCCCGGCTTTCCCTTAAATCTTCCTGGGTGAACAAGTCCTTCGATGCCTATTTGGATTCTGAGACAAACAATAAAGAATCCATTGAACGCACTGGACTTGCCATGCGAACTACGGGATCCCTGAGCCTAAGCCTCCGGACCCAGCTGTATGGCCTTTTCCCTATTAATATTGCAGAAGTAAAAAGTATTCGTCATGTTATGACTCCTTCCGTGGGATACTCGTACACACCTGATTTTTCCAAACCATTGTTCGGCATGGACCTTGGCTATTTTCAAACGATAATTGATACTGCTGGAAATGAAATTCTTCATGACCGTTTCAGCGGCACCATGGCTGGCGGGACGCCCAAAACTGAACGGCAGTCTATGAATATTTCCGTAAATAATGTGTTTCAGGCAAAAGTGAAATCTTTAGAAGAAGAAAAGAAAATTGATCTATTCAGCTGGAGGGTGTCTACCAGTTATAACTTTGTTGCGGAGGAATTTCAGTTAGCGAATTTACAGTCATCAATTCGAACAAAAATTGGGGAGAAATTATCCCTGGATATTCGGATGACGCATGATTTTTATAAATATAATTTTGAGGAAGATAAACGAATCAATACGTTCAACAAAAATGAAAATGGTCTCATTATACCACGGTTGATTAATGCCCAGTTTTCCACGGGATTCGGTTTTTCAGGAAGGCGCCACAAATGGGCTGGAGAAACAACCCCTGAGGAGGAAGAAGATTCTCTTGCGACTGAAGAAACAGAGGGTTTGGGGGATTTCAGTTCTTTCCCTAGTTCCCAAAGTTCTACGGGTGGCGATAAACTCTGGAACACGAATGTTAGTTTGAGTTATTCTTATAACAATGCCAATCCTGATAATCCTCTCAAAAGTTTTTGGATGAACACGAGCTCTTCTATACAGATCACAAAATACTGGCGAGTAAATTATAATGCACGGTTTGATCTTGAAAGCAGGGATATGGTGAATCATAGTTTTTCTATCTATAGGGATCTCCACTGTTGGGAGATGTCCATTAATTGGACTCCCAGTGGATTCGGCCAGGGAATTTACTTAAAAATTAATGTGAAATCTCCAACTCTAGAGGATTTGAAATTTGAACAAAGGGGAGGGATTTTCCAACGCAGGGCGAATTTTTAAACAGGCTGCTCTTATTTTAAGTTTTGTGAAATAAAGCAAAATTTTCAGTTCCTTCTCTATCCCGAATGTGAGAAATTCTAAGAGTAAATAAGGCTAATAAATATGGTTTGTCCCAATTGTCATGCTGAATATCTTGAAGGGATTGAAGTCTGTGCAGATTGTAACGTCTCCTTGGTAGATACCGAGCCCTTTGAGCTACCCCTTCAGGAAATTATCTGGGTTAAATTACGTTCCGTTCCGGGGCAGATCTATGCCGAGATGGTAGCGGAGGTGCTACAATCAAAAAATATTCCTAATTACATTAAATCTGACTGGGCGGGTTCCGCTTTCGGCATTACTGCAGTAAATCTTGCTGGAGGCAACGTTACTATTTACGTCCCTGAGAACCACAAAAAAGAGGCTGATGAAATTCTCAGTGAAATTCTAGGATAACTTTCGTGTCCCCAAAACAAATTCAGTCTATTAAAGGCACTCACGATATTCTGCCGGACCAATCCTGGAAATGGAGACAGATGGAGACATCCCTTCATAATTTTATGTCCCTGTACGGATACAGGGAAATTCGTACCCCGGCGTTTGAGGAGACAGAACTATTTTCCCGGAGTGTCGGAGAAGATACGGACATAGTCTCAAAAGAGATGTACAGCTGGACAGACCAGGGGGGAACACATCTCACCTTGAAGCCGGAATTAACTGCACCGGTTGTCCGGTCATTTATCCAGCACAATCTCCAAGGGACATCCCCCATAACAAAATTATATTATATGGATGCTCTGTTCAGGCGCGATCGCCCACAAAAGGGGCGCTGGCGGCAATTTCATCAGATCGGGGTGGAATCTTTTGGATCAGAATTCCCGGAACAGGACGGAGAAGTGATTATCGTGGCATACAATTTTTTCAGGGAATTGGGATTAACTGATCTTACATTGAAACTGAACAGCATTGGATATCCGGAATGCAGAACTGTTTATCGGAAAAGCCTCCAGGACTTTCTTCGCCCTTATCTTCCTGATCTGTCGGAAACAAGCCAAAAACGATTTGAGACAAATCCTCTCCGTATTCTTGATACAAAAGTTCCCCACGAAATAGCATTATTAAGAAATGCGCCGGTTATTAGTGACTATCTATCAGATGAAGATTTGAACCATTTTGAGGAGGTCAAAGCGGTATTAAACGAGTGTGATATTCCATACGAACTGGATCCCCGGATGGTTCGGGGACTGGATTATTATACCCGTACCACATTTGAAATCACCTCCGATGCTCTCGGAGCACAGAATGCTATCTGTGGAGGAGGCCGGTACGATCATCTTGTAGAGACTTTGGGCGGAAAACCGATTCCTGCAGTTGGTTTTGCTGCCGGTGTAGAACGGATTATGCTTGTATTGGAGAATTCTGATTCAAATGCTAAATCGGCAAATACAGACATTTACATTGTCTGTTTAGGTGATGTATCCAGAATAGTGGCTTTCACTTTAGCAGAGACACTGAGACAAAAAGGATTGGCAACTGAAACGGACATGCTCCGCCGAAGCCTGAAAGCCCAGTTGCGTGATGCAAATCGTACCGGGGTGAAGATAGCAGTGATCATAGGCGAAAAGGAAATGGAGGATCAAAATGCTCAGGTTAAAGATTTTCGCACCGGTGACCAATCTGAAATCAGGCAGGATTCTCTTGTTGATTATATTGTTGGCTTGAATTTATAATATTTTTCCTTTACATTAATACGCACACGCGAAAATATACATTATGAATAACTTTTTTATGCACTTGATAATAATATCTTGAAATGAGTAAAAAACCAATTTTAGTTGTGGAATCACCTTCCAAGGCCAGAACTATCTCAAAATATCTTGATGGAGACTTTGAAGTTCTTGCATGTGTAGGACATGTTAAGGATCTTCCCAAGAATAAATTGAATATTGATGTTCACAATAACTTTAAGGCCACCTTGGAAGTTCTTCCCGATAGGAAACAGTTTATACAGGAGCTCAAATCCAAAGCGAAAACTGCTTCCAAAGTAATTCTTGCCATGGATCCCGACAGGGAAGGTGAAGCAATTGCGGATCATATTACCCAGGAAATTCCTCAGGCTACTATCGAACGGATTCAGTTTTTGGAAATAACTAAAACAGCTGTTAAGAATGCCTTGGGTCAGCCCAGGCCCCTAAATACGAATTTGATTTCAGCCCAAATGACCCGCCGTATTATTGACCGATTGGTGGGGTATTCGATTTCACCGGTATTATGGGGAACCCTCCAGAAAAATATGAAATTTGTCAAAACGGCTTTGTCTGCTGGTCGTGTCCAATCTGCAGCGGTGAAGATTATGGTTGACAGGGAACGGCAAAGAGCACGATTTAAACAGGCGAATTATTTCGATCTAAAAGCCGTCTTAAAAACCGCAAATTCAGAAAATTTTGAATCGAACCTTTTCAAACTGAATGACCAAAACCTTGCAACAGGAAAAGATTTTGAAAGGGAAACAGGCCAACTGAAAAATCAAGAGGTGCTTCTTCTCACAGAGTCACAAGCCAACGCTCTTTTGGAAGAACTTAAACCGGGACCATGGGTTGTTTCCGATATTGAGGAAAAACCAAGAACCTCTAAACCATATCCTCCATTTACAACCAGCACCCTTCAGCAGGAGGCTGGAAGGAAACTCAGGTACACTGCCAAAAACACCATGAGAATTGCTCAACGGCTGTATGAGGCAGGGTTTATTACGTATATGCGGACAGATTCCACACATTTATCGGGTGAAGCATTGAATGCCGCCAGATCAGATATTGACCGGTTGTATGGGAAAGAATATTTGCCTTCCAAACCAATTCAGTACGCAACCAAAGTGAAAAATGCTCAGGAAGCTCACGAAGCAATTCGTCCGGCAGGCCGAGTATTCACTTCAATAGACACAGTCTCCGGTGTGCTGGGGGACGATGCTTCCAAATTGTACGATTTGATCTGGAAACGAACCATGGCGAGTCAAATGGTACCGGCGAAAATGAAACAGACTACGCTGTTCATTTCGAACCAGAATGCTCTATTTCGTTCCCGGGGGAAGGTCATCCTTTTTCCCGGATATATGCGTGCATATGTTGAGGGTAAAGATGATCCTAGGGCAAAACTTGCTGACAAGGAAACAATCCTTCCAGATGTAGATGTAAACGACGAAATTCACTGTGATGATCTTTCTGCCGTAGAACACAATACAAAACCCCCAGCGAGATACACAGAAGCTTCTCTTGTGAAAACATTGGAAGCAAAAGGTATAGGGAGACCTTCAACGTATGCATCCATTATTGACACCATCATATTTCGGGAATACGTGAAAAATGTAAAGGGGGCCCTGATTCCCACTTTCCTTTCAGTAGCTGTTACTCAACTGCTTGAAAACCACTTTGAGTCATTGGTAAATACAGAGTTTACATCCAGGATGGAAGACAGTTTAGATGCTATCGCCCGGGGAGAACTAGACGCTTTTCCATTCATGAAATCCTTTTATTTCGGGAATGAGAAAACTATCGGACTTGAAAAGATGCTTGAGGCAGACATTGATATCAGAAAGGCATGTGCGATTGATAATTGGCCTGAAGATGAAAATGCAGTTCATGCCAGAATTGGTCTGTATGGTCCTTATCTCCAAAAGGGTGAGAAAACAAAAACAATTCCATTTGGTGTAGCCCTGGGAGATTTGACTTTGGAAAAAGCGCAAGAACTTTTAGAGGAGGCTGATAAAGCAGAGGCCCCGTTGGGAACTGATCCAGAGAACGGTGATCCAGTGTATTTAAAAGATGGTAAGTACGGGCTGTATGTCCAACTGGGTGATTCAAAAACCAGGAAATCCATTCCGAAAAGTATGTTATCAGATCCTATCGATCTGAATGTTGCTCTTCAACTGCTTTCTCTGCCTAAGACCCTGGGCAACCATCCGGAAACAGGGGAACCAGTTACTGCTGATTTTGGACGGTATGGCCCCTATATCAAAAGTGGGACAACCAACGCAAAGCTGTTTCCGCCGTTATCTCCGCTTACCGTGACGCTTGATGAAGCGCTTCCGCTCCTTGCCAAAAAGAAAAAAGGATCTGTGGAACTCAAGACAGTTGGGACTCATCCTGAAACTGGAGAAGCCCTTATACTCAAGGATGGAAGGTATGGACCGTATATCACAGACGGAAAAGTCAATGCATCCATACCAAAGGAATCGAATCCTGATACTCTTTCACTGGAAGAAGCTACAGAACTGATCAATAAAAGACGTACAGCGCCTCCAAAAAAGAGAAGAAGAAAAAAATCAAAATGATTTATTCTGTGTGAATATTTTATTGTTGAGTTAAAAGGCATTTTATGGATTTAAAATCAATCGAAAATATCGTTTCATTGTGTAAACGACGCGGTTTCATTTTTCAGAGTTCCGAGATTTACGGAGGCTTGGGCTCCACCTGGGATTACGGACCATATGGCGTAGAAATGAAGCAAAAAATCAAGGACTTCTGGTGGCACGATGTTGTTACTTCTCGGGAAAATGTCGTGGGTATGGATGCTGCCATACTTATGCATCCAAAAACGTGGGAAGCAAGCGGTCATGTTTCAAATTTTCACGATCCTCTAGTTGACTGCAAAAATTGTAAAGCCCGTTACAGGGCAGATCATGTTGATCTCAACAAACCCTGTGAAAGGTGCGGGAAAAAAGACTGGACGGAACCCCGCCAGTTTAATCTCATGTTTAAAACAGCTATCGGCCCAGTGGAGGATTCGGGGGAAATCACGTATCTACGACCGGAAACGGCCCAGGGGATTTTTGTTAATTTCATGAATGTTCAGGGAACTTCCCGTCAAAAACTGCCGTTCGGAATTGCTCAATTAGGGAAGGCATTCCGGAATGAGATCACCACAGGGAACTTTTTGTTTCGTACCCGGGAATTTGAACAGATGGAATTAGAGTTTTTCATCTATCCTGGCGAAAATGAAAAATCGCTGGACTATTGGTGTAAGGAACGGTTGAACTGGTTTAAGAAATTAGGAATCAATCCGGAAAAACTGCGATTGCGTCCTCATGATAAAGATGAACTTGCTCATTACTCCACAGCATGTTTCGATGTGGAGTATGAATTTCCATTCGGCTGGTCTGAACTTGAAGGGATTGCAGACCGGGGTACTTTTGATCTGGACCAGCACAATGAATACAGCGGAAAAAAACAACAGTATTTTGATCCCCAAACAAATGAACGGATCATTCCTGCTGTGGTAGAATCTTCCGCAGGTGTGGACAGGACCTTTCTCACATGTCTCGTGGATGCGTATTGCGAGGAGGAAGTCCGTGATGAAAAACGGATTGTTTTAAAACTTGACCCGAAGATTGCCCCAATTACCTGTGCAGTTTTTCCTTTGGTAAAAAAGGACGGTTTGCCGGAAATTTCCCAGAAAATTGTTGAAGATATCCGGACAAAATACAGTGCCTTTTTTGACCAGGGGGGATCCATAGGCCGGCGGTACCGCAGGCAGGATGAAGCGGGAACACCCTATGGAGTTACGGTAGACCATCAAACAACAGAAGATGGAACTGTTACCCTGAGGGATAGAGACACCATGGACCAAGTTCGTATTTCTACAGATAATATTCTTTCAGAGTTGCAGAGTCGAATTCAATAATTATATTCAAAATATTTTAATATAAATTATTTATTAATGATATTAATGAAGATACAGAGGGAAATATGAACAGACATTTAGCGTTGCGTTCTGGGAATCCTGCCTTAAATAAAAATACCTTCGCTCAATTAGCACAAGCATCTGAATCCACCATGACGATTGGCGGCACAGTCAATAAGACAGCTCTTTCTCTGCTTCTCCTTATGACCACTGCAATTTACACCTGGAATTTGCCTATAGGGGATCCTAAGGTAAGCGGATTTATGATAATGGGCTTCGTTGGCGGTTTTATTGTTGCCTTAATTACTGTATTTAAAAAACATTTAGCGCCCTACACCGTCCCCGGGTATGCACTATTGGAAGGATTGGCGCTAGGTGGCTTATCAAAGTTTTTTGAAAGCACCTACCCTGGAATTGTTCAGCAGGCTGTGTTCTTAACCTTCGGAACGCTTGGCGCTCTTTTACTTGCTTACCGTTCCGGTTTGATAAAAGCTACAGAAAATTTTAAGCTTGGCGTTGTCGCCGCTACCGGAGGGATTGCATTCATTTATCTTATTAGTTTTATTTTAGGTTTCTTTGGTATCCATATGTCTGCTATTCATGGGAATTCAACTTTCAGTATTATTTTCAGCTTGGTTGTAGTTGTCATTGCAGCCTTGAATCTGGTGATGGATTTTGATTTTATTGAAGAGGGGGCAGAACAGGGTGCTCCTAAATATATGGAATGGTATGGTGCCTTCGGGCTTATGGTCACATTAATCTGGCTCTATCTTGAACTTTTGAGACTTTTAGCAAAGCTTCAATCACGCCGGTAACTTTATGTGGACTTCTATTCTTTGATACGCGTTGATATAATTCTTCCTTGTTTATTAAAATGGGGTATTAAAAGGAAAAAAATTATTTCTTGCATTTCAGTTTTTTTATTAGATAAGTTTGAGTGATCATTCAATTTAATTAAAACTTAGATGAAGCAGCGATTATTTTGAATGAAAACCACATATCAATAATAAAGGAGACCCTTACTATGATAAAAAGAATGTTAACTGCAGCTTCGCTAACTCTCATCCTTTCCTCGGGTTTTGCACAGAGTAATACTATATACTTTGAATTGCTCGGAAATGGATTGGTGTACTCTCTCAATTACGATAGGATGGTCACGGATAATATTTCGGTTCGTGCGGGATACGGAGGACTCACCGTTAGTAATAGCACTGTTAGTTCAGGTGTTATTGTAACTGAGGATATTAAAATTACTCTGATCCCAGTACTTGCTAATTACTTAAGGGGTGAAGGAAACCATAAGCTTGAAATTGGAGGCGGTATTGTGCTTGTCTCTTTAGATTATACAGGCAATGTAGCAGATGTTGATTTTTCTCTAGCTGCTGATGGGGCTATTCCAACTGGTAATCTTGGCTACCGGTACCAAAAATCGGAAGGTGGATTTTTCTTTAAGGCATCATTATGTCCATTTTTTGCTGAAACAATGGTTACTTCGGTTGGATTGGGATTTGGCTATTCATTCTAGGCAAGACGTAAAACTGTTAACTATATCTAAAAGGGTGCCTTCTGGCACCCTTTTATTTATTAAGAATTAAGTTAATTATATGGTACAGAAAATTTTATTTTTTACTATTATAAATTGTTGCTTGTCTGGACAATCCGGAATTAGCATTTTCGCTGGATTGAACCGTGCAGATATAAGTGCCGCTACAGTCAGTCTTGGATCACCCTTCGCAGGCGGTCTTAATCGATCAATAGAACCAGATCCAGACCTGGGTTTAAGATTAGGCATTGAAAAAAAAATAGGTAATTGGGGTTTAGGTTTATCATTTACGCAACGAAACTACCTGGATAAATCGCAGATGAATATTACAGTAGGAGAATCGGAATTTTCGTATGATATTACAACAACAACGAATATAGTAAACTATGTACAAATGGATTATATAACACTCTATGGTATCTATCCTATAATGAGCAGTCAGAGAGGAAAAATATTTGCAGGGTTAGAATTAGGGACATTCCTCAATGGTGGGGTCCGCCGGGAAGATAATACTACCATATACAATTCTTCGAATCTTCAACAAACAATTTCTGAGTTTACCGAGGAGGCAATTGATTTAACAAATGTTTTATCAATAGAATACGGATTGTTGGTTGGTGCTGATTTGAATATAAGCCAATATTTTTCATTACGAGTTTCATATTACAGGGGAATTTCAGATATTTTTGAATCCTATGATGATTTTAACTCAAGTTCTGATTTAGAAGAGGATGAAGATCAAGCATCTTATATTACAGATGGGCAACACCGAGGAATTCAAGCGATGTTAGCTTATAATCTGTAATTAATAACCGGTGTAATTAATACCGGTCAATTGTTTTAGATTTTGGCTTAGAACCAGAATTAAAATATTTCTTGCACTCTGATCAATTTAAAGTATAACTTTATGTGGAGTTACTCTTTTCACTAAAAATACTAAAATATTTGTGGTGTTAATGAGTGAAACACACATACCAAAAACCAAACAAGGAGGCACAATGAATAAGCTCACGCTAATTCTTTCCGTTGTCATTCTGTGTTCAGGTCTGACAGCTCAAACTGTTTCAGGTTCCGTAACAGATGGGAATGGGAATCCACTACCGGGTGCAAATGTAGCCCTAGGAGGCACAGAAAAAGGTGCTGCCACAGATGCAACTGGTGCTTACACAATTTCCGAAGTGTCACAGGGATCTTACACCCTCACTGCTTCATATATTGGATATGAAGATCAAAGCAAAGGGATAAATGTGGGAAGTGACGGGGCAACGGTTAATTTTTCACTAAATGCATCTGCATTGTCCGGTGCCAAGGTTCTAGTTACAGGCACACGTTCCGCCGGCCGATCGGCCATGAAATCACCTACTCCTATAGATGGATTCAATGAGCTGACACTGCGGCGGCAGGGCAATGGTGACTTTACTGAAACCGTTAAAAATCAAGTACCATCCTTTAATGCAACACCATACACAGGCGACGGTGCAGCATTTGTGCGACCCAC
>Ga0209753_1001402_pt1 | contig 10097 bp, 8 predicted proteins | sample METZYME_3_550m_FD_187550 | JGI IMG/M metagenome (GOLD analysis project Ga0209753, IMG submission 187550) | Marine microbial communities from oxygen minimum zone in mesopelagic equatorial Pacific - METZYME_3_550m (SPAdes) (version 2) | ecosystem: Environmental > Aquatic > Marine > Oceanic | place... | reverse complement strand
TCTGGCGGATCAGTTAATACTTCTACAGCAACTCTCTCAATCTGCTGAATTTGTCTTATTTCTGCTTCCACCTGTGCAGGGATGGAACCTCTCAAAGGTGAGTCTTCAGGCAAGATAAGCGTGATTTTTGCAAAATCGTTATTAATTACACATCCATGCACTATTTCCGGCTCTGCGCTGGGTAATGTCTGACCGTCAGGCAGTGTGATGCGAGACAATACTTCTTTAAATTGTTTTTCTATGTCCATAATTTTTCAATGTTGATTAATTTCTAAATAAACTATGGCCAAATTATATACTTTTGGAGAAATGAGGCAAATTATTAATGCCAAACTTGAATACATTGATCCAGATTCATCATTCAATGACTTCAGCATTGACTCGCGTACAGTAAAGGATGGAGACGTATTTTTCTGCATAAAAGGTGAAATGACTGACGGACATCAGTACATTTCTCAGGCACTTGAAAAAGGGGCAAGCGCAGTTGTGGCAAATCCTGAAACAATTCCGGATGCACTGCAGCAAAGAGAATTCCCTAAAATATTAGTTCCGGACCCAAACCTGGCATTGAGGGAATGGGCTTCAGATGCGCGAAAAAACTTTGAGGGCAAAGTCCTCGCAGTTACAGGCAGTAATGGAAAAACTTCCACCAAGGAAATTCTTTCCGGTTTATGCAGCTTCTTTGATTCAAATGCCTATGCTACACCAGGCAACTACAACAATTACATAGGAGTGCCTTTGACTTTGCTTGATGCTCCAACAGAGGCCGAGTGGTGGGTAATTGAAATTGGCTCAAACAATTTTGGCGAAATTGCAGAGCTTTCTAAAATTGTTCGGCCAACAGGAGGAGTGATCACCAATATTGGAGAAAGTCATCTTGAATTCCTGCTGGACACTAAAGGTGTTGCCAGGGAAAAATCAGGATTGTTTGCCGGAATGGCTCAGGGATCAAAAGTTGTAATTCCGGAATCAATCCTTCACCAGGACATAGTGGAAAAAGAGGCTGAAAAAGCAGGAGTCGAACTGATTAATACAGCCAAGATTGCAGTTGAATCTAAAGAAGACAGGCTTAAATTCAATTTGTTTGATGCAGATTTTGAAACTGCAATCAACAATCCGCTATTTCTGCAAAACCTGGTTTCTTCCTTAACACTGCTACGTTTGCAGGGTTTATCAGTCACTCAGCTTCAAAAGGCAACAGCAAACCTTGAATTGAACCTGAAAGGCAGGTTCCATACTTTATACATGAAAGAATGGATATTGATTGATGATACTTACAATGCTAATCCTTCATCATTTAAAAGTGTCCTGGAAAATATGAAAAATCTATATCCACAAAATCGTAAAATTGTTGTTTGTGGAAAAATGGCTGAATTAGGTCAAAAAAGTCCTGAGTTGCATCAGCAGGTAGGAATTAACATGGTCAAAAATGGTGTTGAGATTATGCTTGGTCTTGGGGGTGAAGAAATTAAATCTTATATTGGAGGTTGGAAAAAGGGAGGGGGAAGCATGAAATCGGCAAAACAGTTTACTGAACTGGTTGAGCTATTAAATGCATTCAAACAGGAACTGAAACCCGGAGATGTGGTGCTTGTTAAAGGCTCCCGTTCTGCCCGCATGGAGCGATTTGTGGAAAATATCAGATGATACGGAATTTATTTTTATTCTGATATTTTTTCTTTCAATGAATCAACTACTCCAACAGTTTTTTCTGCAATCTTTTTATCTTCAGCGATTTCTATCGTTTTGTTAAATACATCTTCAATAGTTTGTGTAATATCACGTTCATCAAACCAATCCATTACTTTTGCCGGCGTCAGTCCATTTGCTCCGGCATAATAGGCAAAAAATGAAACCAGACAGACAAAAATTATTTGTTTGATCATCTTCTTACAGCTGGGGAATTTGTTTGTTCAATCCCAAAATTGATCGGGGTTTAAAACTATTGTTTCTTCACGTTTCGGTCCTGTGGAAATGATTGACACCTTTGCTCCTACCAACTCGGATATTTTATCAAGATAGCCCAGCATTTCACCGGGCAGTTGATCATACTTGACTAACCCTGCAGTTTGGCATTTCCATCCTGGCATTTCGTGATAAACAGGAATGACATTTTCCAGTGATCTGGGAAGATTATCGCTTTCCTCTCCATTAGACAGTCGATATCCAGTTGCTATTTTGAGAGTGTCAAAATTATCCAGAACATCAAGTTTTGTCACAGCAATGCTGGTAATTCCATTCAGTCGCACCGCCTGTCGTACAAGTAATGCATCAAACCAGCCACATCTGCGCGGACGACCGGTTGTTGCGCCAAATTCATTTCCTTCAGACTGCAGAATTTTTCCATCATCATCTAATAGTTCAGTAGGGAAAGGGCCGTTTCCAACTCTGGTTGTATATGCTTTAACAATACCAAGTACGCCTGTTATACAAGTTGGACCAATTCCGGAACCAACACAGGCATTTCCGGACAAAGTATTGGATGATGTTACAAATGGGTATGTCCCATGGTCCACATCTAAAAAAGTTCCCTGTGCACCTTCAAATAAAATGTTTTTACCGTCTTGAATCAGTTGATTGATCAGAAAAGGTGTATCTACAATACAAGGTTCCAGTTTTTCTAGATAATCTGCATATTCAGAAAAGATATCCTCTGCAGAAAATGATGTTTCATCTGTATCAAAGTATTTCTCAAGAAAAATATTTTTTTCCTTCGCAAGTTCGCTCAGACGGGACCTGAACTTTTCCTGGTCCAGCAAATCTCCAACCCTGATTCCCGCTCTTCCTGCTTTATCCTCATAAGTCGGACCTATTCCGCGACCGGTTGTGCCAATTTTAGATTTTCCTTTTTTCTGTTCACGCAATTGGTCAAATGTTTTATGCCAAGGCATCACAAGTTGCGCTCTGTCACTGATGCGAAGATGTTTCTCTACATCAATGCCCATTTTTTCCAATTCATTTATTTCCTTAACCAATTCAGACAAATCGATCACCACTCCATTTCCCAGGATTGAAGTAGTTTCACGAAGAATTCCTGATGGCACCATGTGCAGAATGAAAGTTTTATTTCCAAACATTACCGTATGACCTGCATTGTTTCCACCCTGGTATCTTACTACCGCATCAGCACGTTCTGTGAGCAAATCCACAACTTTTCCTTTACCCTCATCTCCCCATTGGGTTCCAACAATTATCAGACAGGCCATATACAATCTTTTTCTGGTGAATTGATTACTGAGTTTTTAAAATTTCTTATGATTTATTTTTGCTTAACTGTTTAAAAAGTGTGCCCGACACAAACATATCTTAGTTAAATCAGGCTTTTAATCAAAATGTATGAAGTGTTTAAATTATGATGAAAGCTCCTTTGCACGTCTATAAGCCTGACGCATGCCCTCTTGAATCGACTCTCCTACATTCTTTGACTGAAAATGATTGAGTGCAGCTAAAGTTGTACCTCCAGGAGAAGAAACCTGCTGCCTCAATGTTTCCGGAGCTACCTGCTGTGACTCCCACAGCAATGTGGCACCACGGAAAGTTTTTTGTACAAGAGCTTGAGCTTCTTCTTCGTTAAAACCTAATGCGTTTGCAGATGACACCATCTGCTCGGCAAAGTAAAACAAATATCCTGGACCACTTCCTGAAATTGCGGTTGCTGCATCAATAGCATCCTCATTTTTTGCCTCCAAACACGAACCACATGAATTAAAAAGAATTTTAACCCACTCACGTCCTTCATTTCCAACTTCATCCAACGCAAAAAAAACACTCATTCCCTCTGCAATTAAAGTAGGAATATTAGGCATTACTCGTACCAACTTGGTTTGTCCAAGCGCCCTGCGCATCGTCTGCAGGGATATTCCGGCCATTACAGAAACCACAACATGCTCAGGCAGAAGCCACTGGGCAAGCAGTTCCATCACTGCACTTGAACTTTGAGGCTTTACCGCTAACAAAACCACATCGTAGCTTCGCACAGCTTCGTCAATCTCAACTTGAGTATTACAACCAGTAGCATTGCCAAGTTTTTGACGTTTCTCTCCATCTGATTCAATCAGCAAAATATCTTCAGGAGGAACAGCTGCTGATTTTAATAAAGCAAGGAGAATGGCGCCTCCCATATTCCCTCCACCAATTATTGCTAAACGCATATTCATCCTTTCTTTAAAGATTCAGTTTGCAGGTACAGTCAGAAAAACAGAGGGCATTGTACTTTTTTACCTGCTAAAAAACCAGCAATTTTTTGATCACAGATTCAGTGTGAATGAAACCAAGAATAAATCCAACCAGCTGAAATTCCAGCAAATATTCGTGTTTATAATTTTTGTGTGATTGTATGAAAGCCCTCTTCACTGAGAGTTTTAATTTTGATTTAAAACCGAGATAATACAAAAAATTATTAAAGTGGTTCCAGATCAGTCGGAGGATCAAAATCAAGTGTCTTCATGCTGCCTGATACAGCATGCAATTCCTTGATATAAATCATCCATAGATTGTTTCCCGTGTAATCTTCTATCTGAACTTTTTTAGGGAAAATACTTTCTTTTTCTTTTTGATATTGAGGTATTTTGGCTTTGTACTCCAGAAATCCTTCACGGGATTTGTTCATTGATTCAATGTAACCATCAGAATTGTAGCGTATTCGTATTTCAGTAGTGTTTTGAGTAAGTTGCCATTCTCCTGTTGGAAGTTTTTTTCTTTTCCATGAATGTGTTTTTTCAGGAAGACGTCCAATAATTAACCATCTAAGTTCAGCCAATGACAAATCCATTCCCAGCCAGGTTTGACGGACCTCCAAGCTGTTTTCTTCCAGTACAAAATTTTTGTCCTGATAATTAAGTACCAAAAACTTTTCAGGACCAGCTCTTAATTCATAAATTAATGAACCGACAATTGGAGCAAATATCCTCAGTTTCATTTCTGAATTGCTGGAAATCTGCATCAACAGTTCTCCATTGTGTTTCCCATCCGGATGCTTAAACAGTATCCTTCCGGAAACATCGTAATATCCGCTAAATTTACCAGGGGGCGGTAATTTTGAGGTGGGGGAGACAGTATGTTTGGTATCAGTAAATAAAGCGCACCCTGAAATCCAGAGCAACACAATAAATACTGAAATAATTAATCTCAAAGGTGGGTATGAGACTTATTCTTCGTCTTTTAAAAATACCTTCTCGATAACGAAGAAGAGGGAGATATACAGGCCTACAATCACTGCTACAGTGACCAGAATATTCATTTCATGCATGATTCCTCTTAACAAATTGTTGCTGTGATGTTACCATACATGCTAGCGATTTTATTATACGGAAGCAACAAAATTATACTTCAATTTGTTAAAAATAATTTATGAAACGGGATTTTATTTCAATTTTGGACTGGACGAGTGAGGAAATCCGGAACAATCTTGATTATGCAGTTGAATTAAAGCAGCAAACAAAACAAGGTAGCTGTCCGCAGTTGCTTAGCGGAAAAACATACGGAATGTTTTTTCACAAACCTTCTCTCCGGACTCGTCTATCATTTGAGGTTGGAATAGTTCAACTGGGCGGCACTGCTGTTAATTTATCAGAGCAGGATTTTAAGATTGGTGAAAGGGAGTCCGTTAGTGATATTGCACGAGTAATGTCCCGCTATGTAGACGGAATACTGATTCGCACATTTTCACATCAACTGGTTCTGGACTTGTCAAAACACGCTTCAGTACCCGTAATAAACATGCTGACTGATTTTAATCATCCATGCCAGGTAATGTCAGACATGTTGACGGTTAAGGAAAAATTAGGGCGCATTGATAATGTACGCATAGCATATGTCGGCGACAGCAACAACATGACAAATTCATGGTTGAACATGGCAGCCAGAATTCCCCTGGATCTGCGTATAGCCACTGCTCCTGAGACCGTGCCTGATATGGAACTATTTGCTAAAATCAGAGAAACAGGTATTTCAACTATTCAAGTAACACATTCTGCGAAAGAAGCTGTAAAAGATGCAGAGATTATATATACAGACGTCTGGGCAAGTATGGGTGAAAAAAACAAAATAGCTGAAAGAGAAAGAGTATTAAAAGATTTTCAAGTCAACTCAAGCCTGCTACAATACGCTGGAAATGATGCACTGGTATTTCATTGTCTGCCTGCCGAAAGAGACAAGGAAATTACCGACGATGTGATTGAAGGTCCTCAGTCAGTTGTATTTGACCAGGCAGAAAACAGGCTGCATGCCCAAAAAGCTATTCTGGTTCAACTTGATAAATGGCACTGACTTATTTGAAATTCATTACATTCCCATAATTAATTCTTACCATGTCAGATACAGCAAAACTTCATCTTCCTGACGGCCAGTCTATAGATCTTCCAGTATTAACCGGATCAGAAAATGAAAAAGCAATAGATATTTCAAATTTACGCGCAAAAACAGGTCATATCACACTGGATCCGGGATTTGTCAATACAGGTCCTTGCGAAAGTGCTATCACTTACCTTGACGGAGAGAAGGGGATATTACAGTATCGGGGTTATCCAATTGAAGAACTGGCTGAGCATTCTACTTTCATAGAAGTAGGTTATTTGCTGATACATGGAGAACTGCCTAACAGGAAACAGCTTGAAGTCTATGTTGATCGCATCAGCAAACATGCAATGATTCATGAAGATATGAAGCTTTTCTTCGAAGGATTTTCCAAAACTGCACATCCAATGGTGATTCTTTCATCAATGGTGTCTTCTCTTTCCGCATATTACACTGAAGCATCAGGCAAAGCATCAATAGAGAATCTTGAGATTAATTCCGCCCGCCTGATTGCAAAAATAAGCACCATCGCAGCATTTTCATACAAAAAAAGCGTAGGCCAGCCATTTGTCTATCCAAAAGACGAACTGTCCTATTGCGTAAATTTTCTGAATATGATGTTTTCAGTCCCTGCTGAATCATACGAAATAGATCCTGATATCGTAAGATCTCTTGAATTAATGTTAATTTTGCATGCTGACCATGAACAAAACTGCAGTGCTTCAACCGTACGGGTTGTAGGCAGCAGCATGGCAAATGTGTATGCCTCTGTGGCATCAGGAATTTTAGCTTTATGGGGGCCTCTGCATGGTGGAGCTAATCAGCAGGCTGTACAAATGCTGCAGCAAATCTATGAAGACGGAGCCAATATTTCAAAATACATCGAGTTGGCAAAAAACAAGAAAAATAAGTTTCGTTTGATGGGCTTTGGACACAGAGTTTATAAAAATTTTGACCCTCGTGCCAAAATAATAAAAAAAGTTTGTCACAAATTGCTTAATAAATTAGGTGTCAACGACCCGCTGCTTGAGCTCGCGCTTGAACTGGAAAATGCTGCACTTAAAGATGAATATTTTATTGAGAAGAAACTGTATCCAACTTTAGATTTTTACACCGGCATCATGTATCGTGCAATAGGAATTCCGCTGAACATGTTTACAGTTATGTTTGCTTTGGGACGTGTACCTGGTTGGATTGCCCAATGGAAAGAAATGCACGAGGACCAAAAGCAGAAAATTGCACGCCCACGCCAGTTGTTTACAGGTCCGAATAAGCGGAAATATAAGCCCATTACTGAGCGGAATTGACAATCGGATTAAATGTGAGCCACTGACAATGTCCTAATGAACACTAATTGCATGTTTGTTCCATGCATAACTGATTACTATCAAGCCGAACTTAATTTTAAATAACATCAATAAAAGGCAAATATGGGCTCTGTAATGTCACAGGACGAAGTTGATGCTTTGTTGAAAGGGGTAGAAACCGATGAAGTGATCGGAGACGAGGAAGAAGAGGATTATGATCCGGAAGAAGTAATATCATTTGACCTGACTGCTCAAGACCGAATCATTCGAGGTAGAATGCCTACCCTCGAAATTATCCATGATCGATTCGTCCGCCTCTTTCGCTTAACCTTATCAAATACCCTGCGCAGAATAGTTGACATTAATGTACGCTCTACGGAATTGATTAAGTTCGGTGAGTTTATTAAAACCTTAGCTGTGCCGACATCAATGAATCTATTTCGTATGACTCCGCTTCGCGGATATTCGATGATAGTCTTTGAAACCAGGCTGGTTTTCTCCCTGATAGAGATGTTTTTCGGAGGCGGTGTTGAAATAGAAGCTAAAACTGAGGGACGTGACTTTACTGAAATAGAATCCAGGATGATTAAGCGTGTAATCATCAGCGGACTTGAGGATTTACAAACATCATGGCGACCAGTATTCCCAGTTCAAATAAATTATTCCCGTACCGAAATAAATCCACAATTTGTATCTATTGTGCCGCATAGTGAAATCGTTATTGTAGTTACTTTTGATGTTGAAATCGGGAGAGCACCAATGGCGATCACTATATGTGTGCCTTACTCAATGATAGAGCCTATCAGAACCAGGCTTAATGCAGGATTCCAGAGTGAACAGGACGAAAAAGATAATACCTGGAGCAACCGCTTCAAACAAAATTTGCAAAATGTTGATGTAGAATTAGTTGCTAAACTCGGTGAGATGAACATTTCTGTACGAGATTTCTTGAATTTGCAAAAGGATGATGTGCTATATCTGGAACATGAAACTAAGAACCCGATTTCCATTGAAGTAAATGGCAAAGAGAAATTTACGGGATTCCAGGGTACGTATAAAGGTCACAAGGCAATCAACATTGAGGAATTGATTTACGAACCACCTGTAACGGACGAAATGCTCACTTAACCTGTTAGTCTACAGAAACAAGACGATGTGGTGATTCTCCTTCCGGACATGATTTAAACGCCCTTACAACAAGCTTCAGCGGATCCAGTCCAACCTCATTGATTCTGAGCACAATCTGCTCTTCTTCATTATACCCTCTCAAACCTGATACCTGAGCAATACAATCCAGTTCCATCAATTCAATTTCGGTATTGTTGTTGGAAAGTTGCTTCCTGACTGTTGCTTCGAATAATTCCTTCATATGCTGATGTAAATACCGGAATTTCCAGTATTGAAGAATGTTTTTCTCTGCACGGTTGTACTTTCTTTGTCTCAGTGTTATTGCTTCAGCCCATCGCATCATATCTTCTGAACTGAAAACAGGCTCTTCATTATTGATCAAATTATTCAGCTGATGCTGGGTAAGCAGGTCCACAAATCTTCTGATGGGAGAAGTTGCATGCATATAAACCTCGCAGCCTAAACCTGCATGAGTTCCTGCAATTGTTGTTAACCTTGCCGGTTCAACCCTGATATTTTCAGGTAGCTGCTGATTTTCATCTTCAAGCTCCTTAACTATCTTGTATGAGGACTGTGTACGAAAAATACCCGGGTATTCTGCTTCATGAAAAAGACGACCCGTTTCTCGATTCACCGCGATGGCAAGTTCTTCAATGATCCGATTTGAAGGACTGTTCCTGTTCAGCTTTAAAATACTGACCTGTTCGGGATTGCTTATGTCAAATTCAAATTCTTTTCTTGCCATATTCAGTGCTCCATTTTCCATACGCTTTTCCTGAGCAAGCTGACAAAATTTATGTAATAATCCCCAAAAGTCCCTGTCTTCATGAATCAGCTGGTCCGCATGTTCGTAACTCAGATTTTCCCAAACTTTAACAATTTGACGCACAACATTGGTTAATTTCCATGTTTCGTTTTGAGAAATTGAAAAGTTATAGCTGAACACATTTCTTTCCTCACCTGCCTTCAATGAAAATGTATCGTTTGAAAGTGATTCCGGAAACATGGGAACTGATTCTTCAATGGTGTAAACTGAAGAAATCCTCTCTTCTGCTTCTTCAAACAGCTGATCTCCCGGAGTTACGAAAGAGCTTAAATCAGTAATATGAATCGCAATTTCGAGTTTATCTTCACTACATTCAATCACTGAAAAGGCGTCATCATAATCCTGCGTTTTTTCGGCATCAATTGTAAAGGTTGGTATTTTTTCCGGCATTCTCTCAACCGCTGCCAATGGAAAATTTCGTGCACGTTCAGCTTCTGACAATATTTCTTCCGGGAATTTTTTTCGAATATCTGCCCGAAGCAGCGCAAGCCTTGAAGGAGATACTGCAGAACCGGCCTTTTCAAGCAAGTTTTTGAGCATTT
>Ga0209753_1001400_pt1 | contig 10099 bp, 9 predicted proteins | sample METZYME_3_550m_FD_187550 | JGI IMG/M metagenome (GOLD analysis project Ga0209753, IMG submission 187550) | Marine microbial communities from oxygen minimum zone in mesopelagic equatorial Pacific - METZYME_3_550m (SPAdes) (version 2) | ecosystem: Environmental > Aquatic > Marine > Oceanic | place... | reverse complement strand
CGCCATGGTGGAGCGAGACTGGGATTTCATGAGCCACGGCATCTACAACACCCGCTACCTGTATGCCTATACGGAGGAAGAGGAGCGGGAGTTCTACCGGGACAACGTCGAAACACTGAAACGGCAGACCGGCAAGCAGTTGAAAGGGATGCTGGGTCCGGCCATATCCGGAACCATCCGCACTCCGGACCTGATGGCCGAGGCCGGGCTGATCTACCACACCGACTGGATGCACGACGACCAACCGGTGCCCATCAACGTGGAGACGGGAAAGCTGGTCTCGGTGCCCTATTCGATAGAACTGAACGACTCGCCATTGTTCCGGGTGAATTACGAAGCCGATTACTTCGCCGAAATATGCAAGCGACAGTTCGATCAACTGTATAAAGAAGGGGCCGAGAGCGGCCGGGTGATGTGCATCGCCCTCCATCCCTTTCTGATCGGCCAACCGCACCGTATCAAGTACCTGGACGAGATACTCAGTTACATCATGTCCCACGACGGCATCTGGCAGACCACCGCTGACGACATCGCCGATTACTACATCGAGAATTACTACGACCAGGCGGTGGAACACGCTCAACAGTTCAAGGTATAGCCCGTATGGCTTTTCAAAAATCTAAGGCGATGGGAGACCTGAGCAATGCCTGCTGAAAGACGAGAAGGGATGGACCACGAGCATCACGAGTGGTCCCCGATTTCCACCCGAGGCAAACTGAGTTGGCCCGATAACGCCAAAGTCGCTTTGTGCGTGATCATCACCCTGGAGCACACTGAATGGGAGGCGCCGGAGGGCAGCTTCAGCGCCGACCAAGCCGGAGGCCTGGGACTGCGTCCTTTCCCCGACTACCCCCGGTTCTCCCATCGGGAGTATGGGCACCGGGTGGGGATCTTCAGGGTGCTGGACACCCTGGAACGCCTAAAGATCAAGGCAACCGTGGCTATGGACACCCAGACCGCCGAAGGCTATCCCTATCTGGTGAAACATTGCCAGGACCGGGGCTGCGAGATCATCGCCCACGGCGTCTCGGGCACCCAGATGATCTCCGGGAAGATGTCCATCGAGGAAGAAGTGGACTTCATACGCGCTTCCCTGGATGCTATGAAGGAGGCAACTGGTTTGGCACCCAGGGGTTGGTTCGGCACCGACTACGGCGAATCGGAGCGGACGCCGGGCCTATTGCGCCAAGCCGGCATCGATTACCTGTGCGATTGGGTCAACGACGAGCAGCCCTACCCCATGACGGGAGGCCTGGTCGCTCTGCCGACGATGCTGGAGATGGACGACCTGTTCGCCATGTCCAGCCGCCGCGTGGAGATCGAGAGGTACTGCCAGTCGTTGAAAGACGGCTTCGACGTCATGTTCCGGGACGGCGGGAACAACGGCCGGCTGATGACCATCAATCTTCATCCGTGGCTGGTAGGCCAGCCGTTCCGCATCGGCTATCTGGAAGAGGCGTTGGCCCACATCATGGGTCACGACGGAGTCTGGGCGGCGTCCGGTTCGGAGATCATAGACTGGTTCCGTAGCAATCCGCCGGCCTAGTCTACAGGCGTCTTTCCCGGATGCCATGACGCTAGAAAAGAGAGTGTTATGACAATCGTTAAAGGGGTACTTGACGCGATCAATGCCGTTTCAAAGGGCATCGAGAATATGCAGAGGATGTCGAAAGCGATTAAGACCGGCAAGGACTACCTTAAGACGCAACATCCCGACGTAGCTATCGACTTTGCCATCATGTGTGATGAAATGCGTAAGTCATCCAACGCCCTGGTTTCTGCCTTCTCGATCGTTACGAACTTTAGGTTTGTAGTCGGCGATGCCCAACCGAATTCGGCGCTGCAATTCAATAGGATATTCTCTGAGCACAAAGAAAAAGCAGGAACCGTTGAGCAGGTCATAGATTCTATGTGCGGCCATTGTCGTGTCATAACCACCGTGCAGAGGAAATCGCCTAGAAAGTGGACGCAGTGGGCTCCCTTCCCTTCCCTTTGATTTTAGCTCAACGCTCCGATGAGCGAGAGCAAGATTTAGCCAAGGCGTTACAAGAGATCTACGACGAGGAAATGGAATACCATAACGGCGTGGTCGCAATGGCGGACGCGGTCAAGGCGACGCTTAAAGTAGTACAAGATGAACTTGGACCGCCTGGGATAATCGACCCAAACAATGTGCCGGATGCAGGCGTCGTGTTGGGTGAATATGCTACCGCATTCTCAAAACTTGAGACACGGTGCAAATCCGTCTCAACGGAATTACAGGAAATAATCGATGCATTATGGGTTCGGCCTTCCTAGAGCCTGGAGATTATCGACTGGAACCCGTCTGCTTAACCGAAAATTGGCAAAAGCAACACGGGGTCAAGAAATACCTGTATAGATTGTGGCGATTCGTGGGATATGGGTCATCGGCCCTACCCGGTGACGTTAGCCTCGAGTACAAACACTTTTTAGCGGCGCCGCGCTTTATGCCGAGGGAAGGATATGCATTTTTTTAACGCCTGCTGGGTTGGCTATGAAGCTTCCGGAGGAAACAAAAGACGACCTCTTCTTAAAGAGAACCGCCGTCCCGCTGAGATATTTTGCAAAAGGCCCAGTCAAAAAAGAGTATGCCGTGTTTCCTGGCGATGCGCCGCAGAGTAGTGCGGCATTACATGGATACGTTAGGCAGAGCATCGAGTATGTCTTGAAGTTACCAAAGCCTAAAAGAAAACAGAACTAGACAATCAGCCGTCAAATTCACCGCTTATTTTTCCTGAAACATGCTTCATCGGTAAGCCCCGCAATCATGCGTAACCAAAGCTGAAATCTCTTGACACCCATAGGCAGTTGTGATATTTTTCACCTGGCTTCTAGCCGAAGGCTTTTTTACGCGCGGGTTACTCATGGAAAAAACCCCTTAAATTAGCATTCCAATTCGCTGATTCTCGGCCAATCATGGGTAGTTTTATTGGAAGACCCAAAAGCATTAACGAGCGTTGACTGGAATAACATCCATATGTTCCTGCAATGGTTCTGGATCTACTTCCCCATTGTCGTGACATTTGGAATCACCCTGCTGACAGCCCATGCGCTGATACCCTCGTTGGTGTCTACCGGCCATCTTCCTGAATCGACTCAGAAGCTGCGTATTCCTCTAACAGGGTTCGCGGTCCTTCTGTTCGCCGCCGGGGTTGTGATCCTGATCTTGGGCATCAATGCAACCCTGGACGTGCGCAACGTATGGGACCGGTTCCTGATTTAAAGCGGATGAAGTTAAGAAAGCGATGGACGGACAAACCTACTAGATGATGCCAAGCCGGAAAATGTTGCCCCTCATGGTAGCCGGAGGGGTTGTAACCGTAATAATGGGCTTCATCGTTATAGTTCTGCTCATATCTTGGTTCTCCAACCCGCCGTTCGGCCTCGGAAACGCTCCCACCCAGCCCGTGGCGTTCCCCCACACTGTTCACGTGGCGGAGAACAATATCCAGTGCGAGTTCTGTCACCGCAATGTGACCAAGGGCGCTGCGGCCACTGTGCCAGCCGTTGAGACCTGCCTTTTCTGCCACAAAGATATAGACGGCAGGACGGTTACCGCTCAGACCGAGATCGAGAAAGTCAGGACCGCATTCGAGACCGATACGCCGATCGACTGGGAGCGGGTCCACCGTTTACCCGACCACGTTCGGTTCATCCATGAGTCCCACATAAGGTATTTCACCGACGAAACGATCCCCGTTAAATATGGCATCAACGGGGAAGAGATTATCGAATCGCCCGACGTCGCTCAAACGTGCACTATCTGTCACGGTGATGTGGGAAACAAGACAGTGGTCCAACCGAAGACCGGCCAGTCGCTGAAGATGGGGACCTGCGTGGATTGTCACCGGGTCAACAACATATCCACCGACTGCACGATCTGCCACAAGTGATGAAAATAGATTCAATACAGGGCTATAGGTAGATGAAGCTAACCCGGCGAAATTTCCTAGCATGGGCCGGCCTAGGTGCGGTGGGAGCCGTTGCCTGCGAGGGCTTTGGCATTCGCGACGGAGAACTAGATATCCAGAGCCCTGTCCAATTGGCCGAGGACCTCGTCCGGGGAAATGATAACTGGTACGCCAGCCTATGCCGGACCTGCCCGTCTTGCGAAGGGATCGTCATTCGGGTGATGGAAGGTCGGGCCAAGATGGTCCAGGGCAATCCGTATTACCCGACCAACCAGGGCAAGATTCATGCCCGTTGTGAAGCAGGGCTCCAGGCCCTCTACCACCCAGACCGCATACCTACCGCCATGCGCCGCAGCGGCCCCCGCGGTTCCGGCGAGTTTCTGCCCGTAAATTGGCAGCCCAACGGCATGGACACTCTGAAAGATGTCCTGCGTGCCAACGGCTCATCATCGGTGATGATTACCGCACCTCTCAGGGGACACATGGCGCTGTTGGCCGACCGGTTCGCCGCAGCCATCGGCGGTGAGCGTCTGGGCTTTGAAGCCATCGATAACAACACCTACCGGGCAGCGGTCAAGAGTGTCTTCCAACAAGACTCCCTGCCCGACTTCGAGCTGGAGAACAGTAAGTTCATTCTGTCCTTCGGCGCCGACTTCCTGTCCACCTGGGTATCCCCCACCCGGTTCAACCGCGGATACGGGGAGTTCCGCCAGGGTGAGGGACGCGACCGGGGCATGTTCTATCAGGTGGATTCCCGGTTCTCCATGACGGCGGCCAACGCCGACAAATGGCTACCCGTGCGGCCCGGATGGGAAGGCTATCTGGCTCTCAGCCTGGCCCAGGTGATCATCGCAGAGGACCTGCAGGACGATAGCGTCGACGTGGCCTCCTTCGTCGGGGGCGATGACGGGATTCAGGTCCTGGAGACCTTCCGTCCCGAGGTTGTGGCCCCATTGGCCGGACTAACCTCGGAGATGACCGGCGGTAACCCGGTTGAGTTCCTGAAGAACCTGGCCCGCAGTTTTGCGGCCAACGGGCCCAGCATCGCCATCGGCGGCGGTTCTGCCGGAGCCCAGAGCAACGGGCTCTTCAACTTGGAAGCCATCTACGCGCTGAATTTCCTGGTGGGCAGCGTTGGCAAGAAGGGCGGGATCAGATTCAACCCGCCCAGCCCATGGGCCGATGTCCCCAACTCCAGCACGGCGGGCAGTTTGGAAGACTGGACCCGCGTTACCGAGCAGATTCGCAGCGGACAGACGAAACTGTTGCTGCTACACGGCGCAGACCCGGTACACGGCCTGCCCGACTCCCTACAACTCAGGGACGCCATCGCCCAGGCGGACGATCTATTCGTGGTCAGTTTCTCGCCATTCTTGGACGACACCAGCGTGATGGCCGATCTCATCCTCCCCGACCGTGTGTCCCTGGAGGATTGGGGTGACGATATCTCCGAACCGGGTCCCGGATACCAGATCGTCGGGATGCAACAGCCCGTGGTGAACCCACTGTCTGACCTTGACCCGTTGAGTTTCCCTGACGTTCTGTTGACCATGGCCCAGGAACTTGGGAAAGATTCTGACCTGCCATGGAACAATTACAAAGCCATGCTGCGGGAAGGCTCCGATGCCCTGTTCCACCTGAACCGGGGTTCGATCGAAGCTTCTTCCGCCGATGAGTTCTGGAACAATCTACTGAAGCGCGGCGGATGGTGGGACGAACTCCGCAACGGACCCACCAGTATTCGTCCGGCCGACGGTCTACTGCGGACCATCGCCGGTAAGGCCGCCAACCCTGAATTTAACGGGATCGCCGCCGGCGGCGATTCCCTCTATCTGGTGCCATTCGCCCACAACACCCTGCTGGACGGCTACAATGGCCACCTACCGTGGCTCCAGGCCACGCCGGATCCGCTGTCGACAGTCACCTGGCAGACCTGGGTGGAACTGAACGACACAACCGCCGATCGTTTGGGAGTGAAAGAAGGGGACATCCTGCGCATAGAGTCCTCGAAGGACTCCATCAGGGCCGTGGCCTATCCGACTCCGGCCGCGCCTCCGGATACGGTGAGCGTACCCTTCGGGCAGGGCCGCAAGCACGGGTCAGATTACGCTACCGACCGGCCTGGCAACGAAAGCTCCAACGTCATGGACATATTGGAGACAACCCAAGTTCAAGGCACCGGTTCTCTGGCCTGGGCTGGAACCCGGGTGCGGGTCTCCAAAACCGGCGAAAGTGTGAGCATAGCCAAGTTGGAGGGCGACGCCAGGGCCGTTGAGATCGGCATCCTGCCTTCCGAAGAGATCATCAAAACCATCGCACCGGAGAACGCCTAAAGGCGCCCGGCCGCATCAGCCAAGAAACGTAGAGTAGATAGGTAATCAGATGGTAGCTCAGCGAATAAACCATAAATGGGGAATGGTAGTGGACCTGGACCGGTGTACTGGCTGCCAGGCCTGTGTTGTTGCCTGCCAAGCAGAGAACAACATTCCCATCAATGTTAAGTCGTTTTACCAGCAACGGCGGGCCTACCAATGGATCCGCATCGAGCGTTATTGGGAAGGCGAGTTCCCCAACGTTAAGGCCAGGTTCATCCCGATCCTGTGCCAACACTGCGAGAACGCGCCGTGCGAACCGGTCTGCCCGGTGTTCGCCACCTACCACAACGACGAAGGGATGAACGTCCAGATCTACAACCGTTGCATCGGGACCCGGTATTGCTCGGTCAACTGCCCATACAGCGTAAGAATGTTTAACTATTGGGAACCGCAGTGGCCGGACCGGTTGCGCAACCAGCTAAACCCCGACGTGACCATCCGGACTCGGGGCATCATGGAAAAATGCTCCTTTTGCGTGCAGCGCCTGCGCCGTGGAGAGGTAAACGTAGAACGGCGCGGCATCGAACCTCTAACCGGCGAGAGTATCCCGCCCGCCGACCGGAAGCTCGACCAACGCCGGATGAAAGAGGGCAATTACCTTCCCGCGTGCGTTCAGTCTTGTCCGACCAATGCCCTACAGTTTGCAGATCAGCACGACGATACCAGTCCTGTGAAAGAGTACTTCGACGAGGCCAACGAGCAGATCGAGACTCGTGAGCACGGCGGTCATGTTGATGAATCCCACACTCGGGTCTACCGGTTGCTTGAAGAGATAGGCACCAAGCCCAACGTGGTCTATCTGAAGAAAGTTGACGCATTCCCGTTAGAAAAGGCCTAGATAGATGGCGGTAATCGAACCCAAAGGTCACGGTCAACACGCCGGCATGTGGGTATTCCCGGATGCCGCAGTGATGACTCAGGACGTCGGTGAGAAAACGAAGGCCATGCCTCGGCCGTTCACCACGGCATTGGCGGTGACTGGAATCTTTTTCATCCTCGGCATCGTGGGATTCATAGCCCGCGCCGTCGATGACGGGTTCGACGATATCGCCCCTTGGGGCTATTACATGGCCATCTTCTCCATGGTGTTCATGGTCACCAGCGGAGCACCCCTGGTGGCGTTGGCGTTCCGGTTCACCAAGAGCCATTGGCGCAGGCCCCTTTCCAGGGTGGCAGAATTGTTTTCCATCGTTGGGATCTTGAACCTTCTGATGTTCATCCCCCTGATGTTCTTGCTCCCGGGCATCGCCAATCCAGACGCAGTTATCGAGGGCGAGTTGGCCGTTCGTAGGACCATCTGGTTCGAGGGGCCGATAGGAGCCCCACACGCTTGGGACCTGGTGGGGGTAGCATTCTTGACCATAACTTCGCTGACGATACTCTGGATATCGGCGAAGCCGGATATGGCCGAGTGCCGCGATACCGCTACCGGATTCAGGCGCTGGCTCTACAACTATCTGGCCGGTAATTGGTATGGCACCAAGCGTCAATGGAATGCCCAGAAAGCGGGGCTGGCGTTGCTGGGCGCTTTCTATTTCATGACTCTGATCTTCATGCATTTCGTAATTAGCTCCGATTACGCTCAGAGCTTGATTCCCGGATGGAAAGACTCGATATTCCCGGTGATCTACACTATCACCAGCCTCCAGATGTCTCTGGGAGCGATCCTCGTTGTCCTTTTCATCATGCGGCGATGGGGTGGGTACGAAGGTTACATCGGCAAGTCGACTTTCTGGTCGGCCAGCAAAGTGCTATTGGGAGTAACCCTGCTGTGGGTCTACCATCTGTTCGCCTTTTTCATCACGTTCTGGTACGGGCGGCTGGAGATCGAACAGAACGTCATTAAATATCTGGTCACGGATACCTACGCGATAATCTTCCTTCTGAACCTGATATTTAGCTTTGCAGCTCCGTTTGCGGTGCTGCTCTGGAACCCTGTTCGCCGTAGCGCCTGGGGCCCGGCCCTAGCCGGGGTGTTGGTGCTATTCGGCGGGCTCATGTTTAACATAAGGATCTTCGTAGGCTCGGCCAATGCGGCGCCGGGAGCCGAACTGTACAAAGCTTTCATGGAACATGTCCCGGCGCCGGTATATCCGGACATCTGGGACGTATTCATGGTGGTCGGAGGACTGGGGGCGGCCGTCTTCCTCTATCTGGCGGCCACCAAGTTGATGCCCTTGATTTCGATCTGGGAGGTCAAAGAAGGGACTCTCTACCAGAAGTGGGGGAAGTTCATCCGTGGCGAATATCTGATCCTGGGCAAACCTGAATAATTAGACCCAATTTACCCGGCGGAGCATCATGCAGGAAGGCACACCGCTACAATCTAGACAGGTAAACAGGGAGCTGCTGGTCAGCATCCTTAATTCCCCCAAGTGGTTCTTTGGGGCGTTAAGTGTGCTTGGCTTCATCGTCCTGGTTGCCATGAGCACCGCCGGATTCATGATCAACCAGGGGTTCGGTGTTACAGGCTTGAACCGTCCGGTGATGTGGGGATTCTTCATTACCAACTTCGTCTTCTGGATAGGCATCAGCCACGCCGGCGTGATGCTCTCGGCCATCCTGCGCCTATCAAAGGCTGAATGGCGGCGTCCCGCGACGAGGGCAGCGGAGATATTGACAGTCTTCTCGCTGATGACTGCCATGACCATGCCACTGATTCACACCGGGCGTCCATGGCGTACGGTCTATTGGATCTACACACTGCCCTTCGTGCCTTATGACTATGCTCGCGGCATCTGGCCAAATATCCGGACACCGTTGGTCTGGGACCCCAGCGCCGTTTACACCTACCTGACATCCAGTATCTTATTCGTGATGATTGCGCTGATCCCCGACTTCGCCGTGTTGCGCGACCGGACCACCGGCATCAGCCACCGCATCTACGGGATGCTGGCGATGGGCTGGCAAGGCAACGCCCGGCAGTGGAAACTCCAGATCATCGCCGGGGTTCTGCTCTCGGCCTTGATTCTGCCGGTGTTCGTCTCCGTACACAGCATCGTGTCCTGGGACTTCGGTATGGCGGTATCGGTAAAGTCATGGCACTCGACGATCTTCGCCCCCTACTTCGTGGTGGGTGCGGTCCACTCCGGCGTGTCAGCAGTCGCATTTGTTCTAATCATCCTGCGCTACATATACGGCTGGCAGAACTATATCCGTCACGAGCATATCGATGCCCTGGCCAGGCTCCTGATCGTAGTGGCCACTGGATGGTTCTACTTCTTCGTGATGGAAGTTGTCTTTGGCTTCTACGGTCGTGAGGCAGACGAGATAGCTGTTAGGAACTTCCAGTTTATGATCAGCCCGTGGAACATCTGGATGATGATTTTCGTGGGCCTGACTTACTTCGCGCCAGTGGCGATCTGGTTGAGCAGGCCCGCGCGCAGAAACCTGTGGATCATGTCCCTGGCGTGTATCTTCGTGAACATCGGCATGTGGCTGGAGCGGTTCTTGATCATCGTGCCCGGCCTGGCCCGTAAGCAACTACTGACATTTGACTGGTATACCTACCGGCCCAGCTCCGTGGAGTGGATCATCATAATCGGCACATTCGCCTTGGTGTCCATGTTGATGCTGACCATCGCCAGGGTGGTGCCGCTTATTCCGCTTTACGACATAAAAGAGGGCGAGATTCTGAGAACAGAGATAAAGATTGGCCGGGTGACCGTCCCGGCGGTATTCCGGGAAGACTAGGCATTTAGAGGGAACTGAAATGGCCAAATCACCGATATTGGGGCTGTTTGAAACCGCCGACAACGCCGCCGATGCAGGCGACGCTTTAAAGGCGGCCGG
>Ga0209753_1001399_pt1 | contig 10099 bp, 11 predicted proteins | sample METZYME_3_550m_FD_187550 | JGI IMG/M metagenome (GOLD analysis project Ga0209753, IMG submission 187550) | Marine microbial communities from oxygen minimum zone in mesopelagic equatorial Pacific - METZYME_3_550m (SPAdes) (version 2) | ecosystem: Environmental > Aquatic > Marine > Oceanic... | reverse complement strand
AGTTTGAATAAGTCTTTTCGCCTTAGCGCCTTTACGTGAAACGCCAGCACCCAGCTTGGAATTCGAATTATAATTCGTAATTGATTCTGTCCTTGCGTGGTCCAAAAGGGAAATATCAGTAAGTGGTGAGAAATTGAAAAGAAAATTAAATGGATATTGTAAAACTGGAAAAAATCGAAGACAAGATCATCATCATCCGAAATGAGCAGGTATTGCTCTACTCTGATGTAGTGGAAATATATGGGGTAGAGACCAAGCGCATCAATGAAGCTGTCAAAAACAATCCTGATAGATTCTCTGATGGATACCTACTGGAAATGACTGAAGAAGGCTATGAAGCCGTTATGGGTATCAACCTTCGGGCCGCCCTGATCTGCGCCCAGGAATTTGCCCGCGCTCGCGTGGCCTCTGGAGGTGGTGGTTCGATCTTGAACGTCACATCCATTGCTGGCCATCGCGGCTTTCAAGAGCACATGTGCTATGCCGCATCCAAGGCGGGTCTCGAAGGTGCTACTCGCGTCATGGCAAAAGAACTCGGTCACTATGGTATCCGTGTTAACGCCGTGGCACCAACAGTTACAATGACAGAGCTGGCAGCAGACGCATGGTCCGATCCTGCAAAAAAAAACCCGATGATGATCCGCCATCCCATCGGACGCTTCGCCGATGTTGAAGACGTTGCCACCGCTATCGTCATGCTACTAAGCAGCGATGCCTCCATGGTGACAGGTACGATCCTCCCGATCGATGGCGGTTTCCTTGCTGTCTGATCTGAAAATCTCGAGACAAACTACAAACCTAGGAGAATTAAAATGACTGAAAAGTTGATAGGAAAAATCGCGGCAATCACAGGCGCTGCATCCGGTATTGGGCTTGCAGCAACCGAGGCCTTGCTGGCAGAAGGGGCAACAGTCGTCATGGTCGATCGCGATGAACAGGCCCTCGCCGAACTGACTGAAAAACTAGGCGAAAAAGCAATTTCGCAAATCACCGATCTGGTTGATACCAATAGCTGCGACTCTATGATACCTGAAATCCTCGAAAAAGTGAGTCATATCGATATTCTTTATTGTAACGCCGGAACTTATATCGGGGGTGATTTGGATAGCACTGATGCTGCCACAATCGACTGCATGCTGAACCTAAACGTCAACGCAGTAATGAAAAACGTCCACGCTGTGATCCCGCATATGAAGGGCCGAAAAACCGGCGACATCTGGGTCACCTGCTCTGTCGCCGGACACTCGGCCATCTCGTGGGAACCAGTCTATTCTGGGTCAAAATGGGCGATCACCTGCTTTGTTCAGGTCATGCGCCGTCAGTTGCGGGAACATGGCATTCGGGTCGGCCAATTGACGCCGGGCCCGGTTGTCTCAGCGCTGCTTGCCGATTGGCCAGAAGAGAACTTGCGTAAGGCGAAGGAAAATGGCTCGCTGATCGAGCCAACCGAAGTCGCAGACGCCCTAATCTTTGCTCTCACACGTAACCGCAATGTAACTATCCGCGACATGATCGTGTTGCCGACAAATTTCGATATCTAAGGACTTGGCTATCATGATGAAGGAGTTCTCGAAAAAAACCACTGTCTAATCATCCCGATGGTGATCAGGTCCATGTCTGACTGAAAAGATTAGTGGGACAAGTCGCAGGGGATGTTGTAAATGATTTATAAAAAGGTGCTAATGCCATTAAATATTATACTTGATATTTTTTGAATTTTTATATTATTCCGTACTACCATTTTTTCTAATCTCAATTAAAAAGCGGAGTCATGATTTTGTTCAGCTCCAAATAATGTTGATAAATTCCCCTGTATTGATCTGCAGAATTTTTTTGAGGATCGGTTCGGGTAGATTCATCTAGGAAAATGTATTGTTGGGTGATTTCTTCAAAAGAAGTAGACGCTTCTTTTTCATTCAGATAACACCACATCGCCTGCAGGGCCGCTCCCATCGCTCCAGCTTCAGAAGATTCCGGGCAGACCACGGTGCAGTCGAAGGTATCAGCAACCATTTGACGCCAAAGAGCACTTTTGGCACCTCCTCCGACCAAACGGATTTCATGAGGCACAATGCCTCGTTGGCGGAGTACATCCAAACCATAACGCAATCCTAAAGTAGCTCCTTCCATGGCCGCACGGCAAAGATTCTCTGAATTATAATTTACTCCTGTAATCCCGTAAAGCACCGCTTTGGCATTGGGCAATGCTGGAGTTCGTTCTCCATTGAAATATGGCAGGAGGGTGAGGCCTTCAGAACCTGCCGGGGCCGATGCTGCTTTTTGATTCAAATCTTCAATCCCCAGACCAAGGAGGGCGCGGGTCAATTCCGTCGAGACGGTCACGTTCATGGTGCAGACCAAAGGCAACCAGTATCCACTGCTCGAGCAAAAAGCAGCCAACTCTCCTTTGGGATCGATGATCGGTTGATCGGCACAGGAATAGATCGTGCCAGAAGTTCCAAGGCTGGTCGTGACCACCCCAGGAACCACATTCCCGGTTCCGATGGCCCCCATCATATTGTCGCCTCCTCCGGAAGAAACGATCACGTCGGGTGACAATTGGAACTGCTTGGCAATTTCCGGAGTGATGGTGCCTATCGGAGCTTGAGACTCAATCAATTCAGGAAGACAGCCATTCAGCTTTCCAGAATCATCAATAGCTTGCAAAATAGAAGGGGCCCATGTTCTGTTCTTCACATCAAAATAAGCGGTGCCCGACGCGTCTCCGTATTCAGTCTTTTTCTCTCCGGTGAGCCAGTAGTTGATGTAATCATGAGGGAGGAGAACCGTTGCCAAACGTTGGTAATTTTCAGGTTCGTTTTGTTTCATCCAGAGGATTTTAGAAGCTGTGAAGCCTGCGGCAATTGAATTTCCAATGATGTCAACCACTTTCTCAGGTCCTCCTACCTTTTGCGTGATTTCTTCACACTGAAGCACGGTCTCTGTATCGCACCAGAGCTTGGCAGGGCGGATGATATGGCCTTCTGCATCGAGAGGTGTCATCCCGTGCTGCTGTCCGGAAACACCAATCGCTTTCACATCTTTTGAAGTACCGACCCCCTCCAATGCTTTTGTGATCGCCTTGGTAGATGCCTCGATCCACCAGGAAGGTTCCTGTTCTTTTTTCCCTTCATCATTTTCAATCAAGTCATGCGAAGCATAACCTTCTGAAATAACTTTCTTTTGTGTGGTACTGAAGACAATGGCTTTCGTGCCTTGGGTCCCACTGTCGATCCCCAAAAATAATTGATCTGCGGACATTTTTAACCTTTACAGATAAAAATTGATCAAATTTTGTAGTTGTTCCAGAACAATTCGTTCAGCGATAATATCACTGTCCAGTAACAACCCGTCGCAGTCATAAATTAGCACTGTAATATATTAAGTAAGTGGAAGTTTTTGAATGTCTGGACATTTAAGAGATTCATTTTAAAACAGCAGGTAACTTTCCATAGTTTTTTCAACACCATCGGACCAGATACTATCCAACGCATCCGAAAAACGTTCCCTGAAAACATGATGTTCACCAAGATCACCAAAAATTTCTTCCATTCCAAGAAAAACTAGTGGATTACCTCGTGCTTCAAGTGAGGTTTTTCGTAGTTGTTCTGAGTTGTTATCTTCCAGAAAAATGGACTTCCCTGATTTAGATTCACCGTAGCAATAACGGCACCAGAGTGCGATTTCCAAGGCAAGGCCACGAACATCCAATCCCAGGTTCAAACGATCCCTGATGGAAGGCAGGATGAATTTAGGTTGCCGATTAGAACCATCCTGGCAGAGCCGAGGGATCGTATCGCAGATATCCGGATTCGAGAACCTTTCCTGGATCAATTTGAAGTAACCCATGAGGTCTGTTTCAGGAACAGGTGGAATTAAGGGAATGATTTCTTCCATTTCCACTTTCTCTAGAAATCTTTTAATCAAATCATTCGACATTGCGTCATGGACAAAATGAATGTCAAGCAATGCAGCTGGGTAGGCAATGGTTGCATGCCCACCGTTAAGGATGCGGATCTTCATCAACTCAAATGCCGACACCTTATCTGTAAAGGTCACTCCAACTTCCTCCAAAGCAGGACGCCCCATAGGGAAGTGATCTTCTAGAACCCATTGCCTGAAAGGCTCACAAAAAACCGGCCATTTGTCCTCAATGCCAAAATTTTTAAGTAATTTATCTCTTTCTCGTTCAGTGGTGGCTGGAGTAATCCGGTCGACCATTCCATTTGGGAAAGCAACTTCTCCTTCAATCCATCGAGCAAGATCTGGGTCTATCATATTGGCGGCCCCTACGACTACTTTTTTGGTTACATCTCCGTTTCCAGGCAGGTTATCGCAGGACATCAGAGTGAATGGAGGAACACCAGCCTTGCGGCGTTGCTTTAAACCTAGTACCAATGCACCAAAAACACTAATGGGCTGATTTGGATTTTCAGCATCGACGATTATTTCTGGACATTCTGGGTCGAACTCACCAGTAGCAGGATCGATGAAATAGCCACCTTCCGTTATTGTCAGTGAAACTATCCTAGCCCAGGGAGAACTCAGGGAATTTACTAGTGAACTGTTTCCTTTTTCAACTGGGAGAAAGTCTACAATGGGACTTGTGACTCTGGCTGTGTTTTCTCCTGGTTGTAATTCTACAACCGTTGTTAAAAAGTCCTGTTTCTGAAGAGTTTCTCTTATCTTTGAGTCATGTGGACGAACGCCAGACCCGACGATAGCCCAGTCCAAGTCAAGGCCCTTATTAAAGAGATCATCCATATAAAGCGATTGGTGGGCTCTGTGAAAATTACCGTAACCGATATGGATAATGCCTGGCTCAAGGTCATTGTACTTATATTGAGGACGACTGACATTATCAGGTAAAGAACCTATTGTCTCCCGAGACAAATAAATACTCATGAAATAACTCCAGACGATTTCTTTTAGGAATTTATCATAATATTTTTTATGTAATTCGTAACGATTGAGGTTGAAGCTTCATTACTAAAAACAAAGCCCGTAGTCCAAAGACTACTGATTTCCCAATGTTCATGCTTCCTTGAGTTCCGTTTGTACCTTTTGCTGGAGGACATTGCCCACTTGACACATAACAGTTACTGGATGGATTTGCTGCATGTGGATTAATGTAATTCAAATCTTCTTCGTTCATATCACACTTGAGCAAAATTTCCTGTTATCGATCTTCGATTTTGTTAATTTTTCCACCGTGATCTAACAATCGTTCCATAGCAGACTGAATATCTTCATGGCTAAAATAGAATATCACTACCTTTGTCTTGCTTTGCATATTCAACTCATCCAGTTTCCACCGTCGACATTAAGTGTTTGGGCAGTGATATAATTGGCATCTTCTGAGGCAAGAAAAACGGCAGCACCTTCAATGTCTTCAGGGAGTCCAATTCTTCCGAGTGGGACTTCTTCTCCAACTATGCGTTTTTTCTCACCGCTTTTTCTGTTTTCGTAATGAGCGAAGAGACTGTCTACAATTTCCCACATTGGAGTATCAACAACTCCAGGTGCGATTCCGTTTACATTAATTTTGTATGACGCTAAGGCTAATGCAGCCGACTGAGTATAGCTTAATACGGCTGCTTTGCTTGCACAATAATGTGAGACTAGAGCTTCTCCCCGCCGGCCGGCCTGAGAGGAAAGATTAATAATTTTACCTTTGATTTTCTGATCAACCATTTGAGAAGCTACAGCCTGCATCATAAAGAACATTCCCTTGACATTGACTTCGAAAATACGATTGTAACTTTCACGTGTTGATTCAAAAAACGGCGCCATATCGAAAATGCCAGCATTGTTGAACAGGATATCAATTTTATTAAAAGACTTAAGTGTCAAATTGATAGTTTTATCTATATCACTTTGTTCCCTTACATCCATTTCTATATTTAGTACATCGCCACTAAAACTTTTAATTTCCTTAGCGACCAGATCTGCATTTTTACCATTAATATCAACAACGACACACTTTGCACCTTCCTTAGCATAACGCAAGGCTACAGCACGTCCTATTCCCCCTCCGCTTCCTGTGATAATCGCCACCTTATTTTTAAGCCTCAAAGTAATCTCCTTCCCATTAAACCGCACCAAAAGTTAGACCACGAACGAAATGTTTCTGACTAAACCATCCAAGTATAACTACTGGGGTAATCGCTAATGTAGAGGCAGCAGACAGTTTTGCCAAAAATAAACCTTCTGGACTTGAATAAGAGGCAATGAAAGCAGTTAAAGGAGAAGAATCAGTAGCACCAAGAAACAAGGTCCAGTTAAAGCTAAAACCTACTCATTTTTAGAGATAAGCTACTATATCAAATAGTGAATGTCAACAACAATAGTACCTTTTAAATTAAGTATGAAGAGGTTGTCAACATCACGTCGTGAGTAAATTGTGTTAGTTCTTGATGCAGATAAAATAACCAGGAATGAAGCGATTCCATATATCACAGGAGGGAATCAAGGTATTGATGAAATTAAGAATATCTATCAGAAAACAATATACCAATTTTTCGTATTTCTAGTGAACCAAGACAAAAATATGGTCTTAAATCAAACAAAATATAACTAGTTAAAATATTTTGTTGACAAAGAAAATAATCTTTGTTAGCATTCTCGACATGCTTAATGGTGAGCATATTTTCAATCCTAATTTATCATAAGAGGTTAATATGAAAATGATAAAAAAATGTTTGGTGTCCTTGTCCTTGTTAGCATTCTTGATGCCTATGGCTTCAGTTATACTGGCAGATTCTCACAAGAAACTAACAATCGCACTTTTACCGGGGGTAGTCGACCCCTTTTATTTCACGATGCATAGAGGGGCAAAGCATGCAGCGGAAGCATTGGGGGTCAACCTCCTTTTCCAGGTTCCAAAACAATGGAATGTATCTGTTCAGGTCCCAATACTGAATGCTATCATTGCAAAGAAACCCGATGCAATTCTAATAGCACCTACAGACAAGGTCCAGTTGATCGCACCTCTTCAAGCAGCGGTTGATCAGGGGATCAAGGTGATCACCGTCGACACTTTCATTGATGATGGGATGTATCAAGACGGATCAGGTCGTGGCGATTTTCCTTTATCATATATAGCATCAGACAATGTTTTAGGTGGCAGAATGGCTGCAAGAGCTCTCGCCAAATCACTTAATAACAAGGGAAAGGTCTACGTGTCGAACACTGTGCCTGGAGTTTCAACAACTGACCAGCGTGAAGAAGGTTTTGTGCTTGAGATCAAAAACTATCCCGGCATAACACTTTTAAAAACTCAATTCAATGATGATGATGCCAACAAGGCTGCTGCTCAACTTCAAGCCGTTGTTGCCAGAAATCCAGGTTTGTCAGGAGTTTTCGGTGCGAATCTCTTTTCTGCCATAGGTGCAGCTGATGGGGTGAAAGCTCTCGGAAAAGCAGGGAAGATTAAGGTTGTCGCTTTTGATGCTCCAACAAGGATCGTGAATGATATTAAAAGTGGGTTAATAGATTTAGCAATAGCTCAGCATCCTGCTGAAATCGGATACTATGGTGTTGTAACAGCCTATGCAGCCTTAACTGGCCAGTCAATCCCTGTGGCCATAGGAACCGGATTTACAGTCATGGATGCTTCAAATATTGACGATCCAGATATATTAAAGTTCATCTACTCCGACTAACCCATCCTTTCTGAAGCCAACATATTCACGGGCTGGTAATTACCAGTCCGCCCCCCCTTTCGCATTTATTAATAATGAATATTTCAACTTTTTCTGGGGCCCTCCATCGAGGTGAATGGGTCCGTGACATCTGGTCCTGGCTTTTTTTGTTGGTAATGGTCCTGTTTTTTGAAATCTGGGCACAGGTAAGTTATTCATCATCTTTTGTTTTTAACGGTTTCAACGTTCAGAGCATTTTGATTTTTGCTACTGCTCCACTTCTTCTTGGCATAGGACAGTCACTGGTCATAATTTCAGGGGGTATCGACCTTTCGGTAGGCTTCGTCATGGGACTGAGTGCAGTTGTTTTGGCTACAGTTGTTCAGAGTTTCTCTGGGGAAGCCCATGGTGTGGCTTTAGCCATTGGTATTCTAATTACTTTTCTGGTCTGCCTCATCCCAGGATTTATTAATGGGTTGTTAGTCACCAAATTAAAAGTTCCTCCCTTCATTGGGACATTGGGAATGTATGGAGTCGCTAGGGGTTCAGGTTTTATCATTGCCGATGGTATGACAGTTCCAGTAGACAATGACTGGCTTTATAAACTAGGAACTGGGAAAATTTTTGGTATACCTATTGTGGTACTGATTGTCATTATAGCGGTGCTTATTTTTCACTTCATCCTTTCTCAAACCAAATTTGGGCAATATACCTATGCCATAGGGGGCAACAGGGAGGCAGCAATTAGATCAGGAATCAATGTTGATCGTCATATTATACTTATTTTCGTACTTTCCTCCTTTTGTGCTTTCTTAGCAGGACTAGTTTACACTGCTAGATTCTCTGCTGGGGCTGCTCAGGCAGGTGAACCTATGCTTCTTGATTCCATTGCTGCGGTATTTATTGGTGGGGCCAGTTTCTACGGAGGATCCGGGAAAATTATTGGAACTGTAGTAGGTGCTCTCGTGATAGCAGTTATTCAGTTTGGACTTGTTTTTGTGGATGTCGATTCCTTCTGGCAGTTCCTTGCAGTCGGCCTGGTAATTATTGTTGCTGTACTCATTGACCAATCAAAAACACAAATAACTGGTGTTGCAAATGAGTGAGAACATACTTGAAGTAAATTCAATTACCAAACATTTTGGTGGTGTGACAGCACTTTCTGAAGTGTCTATTTGTCTAAAACGTGGAGAGGTTTTAGCTCTTGCTGGTGATAATGGAGCAGGAAAATCAACTCTTATAAAGATCATCTCAGGAGTTTACCATCAAGATGACGGAGAAATGAGCTACAATGGTACTAATCTTAAAATTAGTAACCCCAAATACGCGAGAAATTTAGGAATCGAAACTATCTACCAAGATTTAGCATTAGCTGATAACCTAAATGTTGGAGCAAACATTTTCTTGGGACGAGAACCTCTTTTGAATCTATTTGGTCCAGTTAATATTCTCGATCGGGAAAAGATGCTGTCAGAATCCAGACAGATATTGGAGTCACTCGATATCGAAATACCTGAATTTTCTCTCAGTCAACCCGTACGCAGACTTTCAGGCGGACAGAGACAGGCAATTGCTATCTGCCGGGCAATATACTGGAAAGCTGAGTTACTAATCATGGATGAACCTACGGCAGCACTCGGAGTACCTGAACAACGCAAGGTAATGCAACTGATCAGTAGACTTAGGGAACAGAATATTGCCATAATTTTCATTTCACATAATCTCATCGACATCTTTGAGATTGCAGACAGAATCGTAATTCTACGTCAGGGGAGATTGGTAGGGGATCATATGATTAACGAAATTAATAAAGAAGAAGTTGTGAGCCTGATGGTACAAGGTAAATTGACAGTAAATTGATAAGTCTTATTCTCTGCCTTGTTTTTTTAGCCAAAGTATTTTTTATTTACAAGATCAACAAAGCAGCATTTGTTCACGGTTACCCTATCCATTTCCTCATCCCGAGTAAAAATAATTGTAAATATTCAAATTGTATCTGACAACAGTTCCTATAGTGGTGGAACGTTGTGAGAATCCCTTTAAAGAGAACTATTAACTTCCTGTTGGTCATTGAAAAATAACCTGATAGTAAAAATGTGATCTTAGGTTGTTTGAATGTTCTTTTCTGAAAGACTGCGTCTGTCCGGGAAATTATTTTTTCCTTGTTGTGTTTGCCTATTTAAATATTGGTTATTGCTAATTATGATTTAGAAACTAAAAAGTAGGACAGTAACATACATCTGCCTGAAAAAGATTATTTTGATAGAGAAAATTTTGAATAAACAGCTTATTGAAAAAATTCTATGTAATGCTAAAACAGCTAAAATTGGAGTTGTCGGTGATTTCTGTCTGGATGTGTACTGGTTTTTGAATGAGATTGCCTCAGAAAAATCGCTTGAGACTGACTTACCTACCTGGCCAATTGCTGAACAAGAGTACAGTCTCGGAGGAGCAGG
>Ga0209753_1001396_pt1 | contig 10107 bp, 4 predicted proteins | sample METZYME_3_550m_FD_187550 | JGI IMG/M metagenome (GOLD analysis project Ga0209753, IMG submission 187550) | Marine microbial communities from oxygen minimum zone in mesopelagic equatorial Pacific - METZYME_3_550m (SPAdes) (version 2) | ecosystem: Environmental > Aquatic > Marine > Oceanic | place... | reverse complement strand
CAAAATGAAATTCCAAGGATTATTGAATTAATTGTAACAAAAAACGAAAAAAGATTTGTAGATTATTTAAACAACGCACAGCCTATTACTCCAAGAATCCATGCACTAGAACTGATTCCTGGTATTGGTAAAACGTACATGAATGTTTTGATTCAAGAACAGAGACGAGAACATTCCTACGGAACCCAAACCGGTTTTACTTTCCACAGGAATCTGCATCTTGGCAAATCTAGTGTGTCCACTGGCGTCAGTATACATCCTGACAACCGGTATCCCCTCTGTCATAGCAGAGGGGATTTACCCAGTTATTTATGCCTAGTGTATTCTGCGACGCAGACCAGCTGCACCAACCAGTACCAGAGCACCGACAACGAAACCAACACTTGGCAGGCCTGATTCCTCGATCGCCTCTTCTACTGGATCGTCAGGTGTGCCTTCACCAACTGTAATCTTACCGACCATTCCCATAGATGCGTGTGGATCACACACGTAATAGTGGGTCTTGTCATCCTCCGTGAAGGTGTGTCTGAAATCAACGTCGTTTGATGGTTCACCACTGGAGAATCCAACTGAAACCTCAGTGAGATTCATTGTTGCATCAAACTCACCTATTATTTCCACAACATTGTGCTGGTCTACGGCGTTATCCCATTGCCAGCATACCGTCTCACCAACATTGATATCCAGATCACTTAAATCGAACGCAAAACCACTGGCATCGATTCCAACAACATGGTCACAGTCTGGCAGTTCTGGTTCTGGTTCTGCAAAACTGAATGTGATTGCGATGTCATGAGTTGCATCATCATTCATCGTGAAAGAAATTTCACGTCCATCATCACTGTACATTGCAACACTAATATCATCACAACCAGTACATGAGTTAATCTGATAAGCTTCAGTCACTCTGAAGGTAATCTGCCAATGAAAACCATCATCGTCATAGTCTTCTTCATCCGGATCTGCATTACTAGGTATGACTAATACGTGGTTGGCATTATCAGGATATATCTCATCGAATGTGATAGTGAAGGATTGTTCCAGGAATATTGGCAGACCCTCGTTATCAGCAAGATTACCAACTATGTTTTCGCTTGAAAAGGTCATCATGTCGCCCCAGTCGTCAGGATCCTCCACTCCTTCAATGCCATCGAGTGTGACTGGTTCATCGTCTGTTTCATCGTGGTATGCATCATGATCAAAGTCGTTATAGGCTGCACAAATCGATGCATTTTCTGTAGTTACAGGGGACGTACATGCTGTCTCTACTTCATCACATCCAGAATCCTCATTCTCTAAACAATAGTGTGCAACTTCCCAACCACACATTACAGGATTGCCTCCATCATCTTCATCATTACACAAATATTGTAACTCCTCACAAGTCTCTTGATCGGTGAAAGGGCATTCATCCTCATGAGGACCATCGCCTGCATCACAGTGACCATCATCACAATGATGTTCTTCTCCACAGTGGCCATCATCACAATGACTGTCTCCACCGCAGTGACCATCTTCACAATGACTATCATCACAGTGGCCATCGTCACAATGACTATCATCACCATCATTGAATACTCCCTCTGCGTCCGCTTCATGAAATATGGAAACTATATTTCCTGCTGCTACATCGGCGGTTAGTGTACCGTCCAGATATTCGTCGAGATTATCTACTATAGAGTTAAAGAAAAATTCTCCATCATCATCCGAATATTCCCAAGCTCGTGGCATATGGGTCCTCTCGTCTCCTTCGACCAGAGTCTCGTTGCCATCATCGTCACAGCAATCCCAGTAGTAACCCTTGAGCTTACCATCCCAGGATTCAATTATGGTACCGTCATCTGTAACTATGTCATTCACGTAATAACCCTCGGACCAAGTATCATAACCTGCAGTGACAACGACATAGTCTCCAGCAGACAATTCTACCTCTAATCTACTATACATGCAGAAATATTCGGGCTCATCTCCTACAGGACAATCCAGGCCGTCATCCCAAACATCATCGTTCGAACCTAGGATGTTAGCATATGTATCTGCTGGGTCAAAGCTCCCTTCGTAGAGGTATAGTGCCATATCTGCTGAATAACAATCATCATCAACACCATCATCATCATGGTCATAGCACTGATATTGTGCAGATACTATGGCGCCGTTGAAACCGTCTGTGCCCACTGTGAACGCATGAGTATCATAGAGTGGGAAGGAATTGCTCGACTCCTCTCGAAGATCATAGTGTTCGTGTGTCATCACCATCGTATGATTCAAATCATACTCAACTGTGCCATCAATCTCATCTACTACATCACCAGTCTCATTGGTAATCACAAGGGTATAATCTCCATAATCATGGCAAGTAAGTTCGTCTGATTCATCATACTCACCGTCACCATCCTCATCGGTCCATTCATAATAGCACGTACCTGCAGTGACAACAGTGTAATCACCGGCCGCCAAGAGTCCTTCCCATGTGGACTCGCAGTGTATGTCAACCTTGGTTGTCTCATCCGCATAGCCGCAGACATCTACAGCTGCACCGACAAGGTTCTCCGTTGAATCCGGTACGTCCGCGAAGCTGCCCGTATACAAGAATACATGACCATACCAATGATCACTGCCACCTTCGTAGGCCTCATCCTCTCCGTATGAACAATTATGATAATCATTGTTAACTTCTACGATCCAAATCTCGGAGCCATCATGACAATCAAACCAGTTGACGTAATTGCCTTCACAATCGGCATCGTTCCACATCTGGCAATCGTCTGAGGTATCATTCGTCCAACTATCATACCATTGTTCGTCAGCACCATCTGGACAATCTCCGGCATCGTTATTGACCCACTCGAAAGGAATCTCATCACCATTTCCACAGATAAAACTGTGACCGCCTTCCGAATACGAACCAAAGTTAGGGTGCAGTGAGTAAAAACCTTCATCATCAGTAGTTATTGTGAACGTATGGGTGTCGTAGAGTGCAGGGTCTCCTCCACGCTCTCCGTAGATCCACTCTGTAAGGATATCTAGGAACTCGTCAGAGTCAATTTCTTCGTCTTCGTAAGCGAACAAAGCTTCGAACAATGGACCTCCATCATCTTCTGACGCAATCCCTTCATGACACATCTCGTCATCATGGTCATCACAGTAATCGAATATCATCCTAAAACAGGTCAGTTTAGATGATGAATCTGGACCACAAGCTTCCCTGAAATCATCACAGGTATTCTCATCCATATCATGTGGGCATCCTCTATCTGGTTCACCTCCCCCGGGACCATCCTCTGTCATAGCAACCCATTCGTTGAAACAGTCCAAAGTGATCTCTGTATCACTCGTTCCCATCATCTCTGCGCACATATGGGCTATTTCAGCGCGCATATCGTTCGACCACATGGGATCAAAAGCTGCAGCCGCGTAGGCTTCCCAATTAGCCAGATCTATCATGTGGACATCAATGTGAGCTTCCGAAGGTCCAAAGTCGTCATAATCATCGCCACCGTAGCCTTCGTCCTCACCATCAGGACAGTCCTCGTAACCATCGTTGACTTGGTATACCCAGACCTCGCTACCATCGTGGCAGTCAAACCAATTTATCGGATTGTCTGCGGCATCATATTGTTGCTCGTCAGAACCGTCTGAACAATCCTCTTCACCATCATTGACCCATTCGAAAGGAATCTCATCACCGTTTCCACAGATGAAACCAGGACCAGGAGGACCGAAATAACAACCTGGATCATCGTTTGCCGCACAATAGGATTCTACATAATCATTACATTCTTCTGATTCATGATCCTCACCCTGACATACTTCTGCTTCACAGGGTGTTCCTTCTCGATCATCGAAAGGACAATCGTCAGCAGAATAGGTGCAACCCGGATCGTCTGCATGGGTGTCGCAATAGTCAGTCACGTAATCATCACAGGCATCGGACTCGTGATCCTCACATTCTGATGCTCCGCAAGGACTGTCGGGACCGTCCATGAAAGGACAATCGTCTATTTCTTCACAGTCACTAAATGGTACACCTATAGTAAATGGCCAGGTCTCATTCTCAATCTCAACACTGGCATCGTCATCATAAAGCCAACCTGTGAACATGTAACAACCTCCAGGAAAGTCAGCTGAGTTCAATATATCTGGTCCAATGAAATATTGTACGCTTGCTGAAGAAGAACCGCCGGAAAAGACCCAGTACCCTTCAGTACCATAAGTGTAGGTTGCATCCCATATATCCCAGAAGATTGTATAGGAAGTACCGTCAACAAGTTCAGTGGCCTCAACGGTAATGTTGGCACCTTCCACATTTTCTTCTATCTTCTCGTAGTCTTCAATATCTCCACCACTGCCGGTTGGAAACGCATTCAAGTATGGTCCGCCACCTTCGTGCTCATCAGCTCCAACATTATATGTTGGAAGTGCAACAAAAGCGCTCATGACCATCATGAGAAATACAGCTAACACAGAAAATCTGCTAAAGCTCATAGGTCAGGCTTAGCATATGTATATATATAATTGATAGGTCCCGAAATTAAATACGCTGAAAAACGTATCTGTGACTAATCAACCTCCCCTTATAGCAAGATATATGTATTATGATTCGTTATCTAACGAATAGCTGACGAGACCGCTGCCGACATACATTTGGTCACTTTCTTGGCTGTGGGAATATGCAATTTCTCATCAGGACCGTGGGCGTTCCCACCCGGCCCACCAGCTCCAGTGATAATGAATTTTGAATCTGGATAACGGGATTGGAGCATTGACATGACTGGTATGGTACCACCTATGAAGAGCGACATGGGAGAATTACCATAGAATTCCTGACAGGCAGACTCCAAACTAGATGATATTTTGCCTGGTAATTCGGGAGATAGAAAACCATCAGCGACCTCGGTCATCTTAGCCTCTACATGGGCTCCATTAGGCGGATCTGATTCCAGGAGTTTCTGTACCTTCTCTGCTACTTCATGGGCACTGATACCTGGAGGGGTCCGGATCGAGACCTTGAGATCGGTATTTGTCCTCAGAACATTTCCTGCATCCTGTATCGATGGGATACCATCAGCTCCTATGATAGAGAGACTGGGCTTCAGATTCATGGTCATCACGATATCCTGAGGCTCATCGACCTGCTTCTGGACACCACCCAATAATGGAAAATCATCAATCGAATCTCCGGCCATCTCTGCGATCTGGGCACATTCTTCCTTCATTTTGTCTGTTATATCTAGATGCAACCATTCTGGAAGTATCTCACCAGTGTCTTGATCCTCAATCCGGGAGAGTAATTGTCTGGCCAGTCTGAATGAGGACGGCATTACGCCACTGCCATGTCCTGAATGGACACCAACTGAGGATATTTTGACGGAAAGTTTACCGGCCACTATGCCTCTCAAACTCTGGGTTATCCATAACCTGTCATAATCCATTCCACCAGTGTCCAACACGATTACTAGGTCAGGAATGCCCAGATCAGATTTCATCTCATCCAGATAGAATTCTAGGTCTGGAGAACCACTCTCCTCTCCGGTCTCTATGAGAAATCGACAGGTTGGATGAGGGATTTCCTGGTCCTGAAGCGCCAAGACCGATAGAACACCGGCATAGCCTCCATATCCATCGTCCACACTTCCCCTTCCAAAGAGCCACTCGTCCTCCACGACCGCTTTCCAAGGTCCTTTCCCCTCTGACCAACCCTCTGCCTCCGGTTGCTTGTCAAGATGAGAGTAGAACAGTACCTCACCGTCAGCGTCTCCTTCGATCCTGACCAGAAGTACCGGTGACCGGTTCTTCAGGCGATGGACTGAGACGCTGAGTCCTTTCAGAGGTAAATTACGGACCCAAGCAACGAAGGTATTGACAGCGGCATCAAGGTAACCATTGGCCTCCCAATCAGAATCAAAAGAGGGCGAAAGGGCTGGGATCTCGACAAACTCACAAAGACTGGGGAGGGCCGAATCATCCCACCATTGATCTACGAACTTGGATAACTTGTCCAGATTCAGAGATTTAGACATAAGATCTGCGCCCCATAAAAGCTACAAGTGCAATGAGGCCCAAGACGCTAACAATCGAAATACCGGAAAGAGAGTTCTCTTCTGACTCGGACGGTTCAGGTTCCTCTTCGTCAAAAGTTGCCACGCAGGAATCATCGATCTCGTCTATGTTCTCTTCGTTTATCTCCGAGGGACAAAAACCGGAATTCTCTTCAGTTTCGTTACTGGACTCGCTTTCATCGGGGTTCACGTTCAGGTCAGGGATCTCAACTTGCCAGATGTTCACATCTCCCCCACGACCGGAATGGAACAGCAGTGAGCGGCCATCTGGTGACCAACTGGCGTGCCGGTCATCGGTGTGATGCATGGTCACTCTCTTCTGAGGACCTCCGGCTGTGGGAATCAGGTAGATATCTGCATTGTCATCCCGGACAGAGTCGTATACCAACCAGTCACCCGTGGGTGACCACCCCGGATAACCATCATGATAATCATCATTCGTGACCTGGCGGGCATCGGAGCCGTCGCTCCTCATAACCCAGACATCCGTACCTTCCTCCCTATCGGTCTCATACACCAGCCATTCTCCATCAAACGACCATCGGGGGCAGTGCTCGTTGGAGTCTCCTGGGGTCAAGCGTATCGGTTCCCCGATAGGAGTACCGTTCTCGGCGACTTCCACCTTCCAGACATCCAAGTTACCGCCACGGGAGGAATGAAATGAAATGAAATTGCCGTCCGGGGACCAGCGGCCAGAATCATCGAAGTCGGAATTGGCTGTGACTGGTGTACTTTCACCACTGGACAGATTGACGACGAAGATATCCATCTCGCCAGTACCCTCTACCTCGGGATCATAGGAATTGAATACCATCTGGCTTCCATCAGGGGACCAGCCAGGATAGCCATGATAGACGCGGTCGGTCTGGACCAATACGGGTTCCTCACCAGGTATCAAGGTATAGAGCTTGAAGATGTGGTCTTCCTCCCCTCGATTGGACTTGAAAACAAATATTTCGCCGTCAGGATGCCACTCAGGTTGGATATCCATCGCCGTATCATAGGTAAGCTGTCTGGGATAGAGTACTGTCACGTTTACTGGAGAACTCTCAACTTTAGTTCCATTTTCCAATTCGCCACGCGCGACGACCTGGAACGATGCAGGAGAGGTCGCGTTCTCGTCCCTTGTATCCCACATCAAGGTCTCACCGGCATTGGCGTTGGCAATGACTGTGCCATTAACCACTAATTCGAGACTTTCGATGTCCCCCTCCACTATAATCTCAACCTCGCCCTCAACCCAATCACCATCAGTAAGAGAAACGATCGTAACACTCGGGGACTCCTCACTGGCCTGCAGGTTATTCCCTATCAAGACCAGAAGTAGTAAGGCCGCCAGTGTGTATGCCTGAGCCCGCATTAGCCTAAATTCTTGGCTTGCGTAATATAGCTAACCCTAAAATTGATGACACTGCAAGAATAGCACTGAAACCAGGAAGACCTTCATCCTCCGATATCTCACCAATAATCTGAGAGGCTGAACACCCCTCATGGTCGACGGGGTCGTCAACAGTAGTTCCTGGACAGCGATCATTGACATCATCTATTCCGTCATTATCGTCGTCCATGTCGTCCTCATCATCTATTCCATCATTATCATCATCATCATCGAAAGCATCGACAATGCCATCGTTGTCTGCATCAGGATCTCCTTCTTCCTTCAGGATCTCATTTCGTTCTTTATCCGTCAAAGGGGTGGTTGGGACATAATTCAGAATATCGGTCTGATTTGCCTCATCCCAATACCATTCTGGAGAATAAGCTTCGTAATGGTTGGTGCCATTCATTTCATATTCGACCACTATACCCATCCAACCCATATGGCAACGATTATCGTTCAGGTACTTGTCAAAACCCCATACTTCTAGACAATCTTCAGGTCCTGCTTCGTTTGGTTCTAAATAATGTTCAGTCATCCATACCAAACCTGGTCCATCGCAGTCAGTTTCATCACGGTTTCCGTCCCATTCCCACCATTCAGTTTGTTCAACTTCATCGTAGCAATAACCCCCTGATTTTTCCAAAGGCCACAAACTATGATTAAACTCTTCACCAGTTATCCATTCCCACCCTCCAGATGGTTCTGAATAATCTGGACTACTTAGATTGTGGAAGCCTCCTAACCAGAATGAATTTCCATCCAACAGCGAGTAAACCAGGTCTGCTTCTTCTTGACTGGTTATTGTTGCGAGGTGACCCGATTGCCCCTCGTACAACAGTGTAGCTGCGTAATCGACTGCTTCCTGCCAGTCATGCCCCGGATGATTGGCATATCCGGGAGCAAATGTTGCTTGAAAGCTACCGACCGTGCCATTATCTGAATTGAAACTGAACCAATCATTCCAATGTTCGTCCATATGGAAATTAGTACTGGTTGTAGTCACATTTGTGAACACTTCTCCATATCCTAACCCTACATTGAAACTGGTCTCTCTACCGGTAAAATCTTCATCTGACCATTCGAATGTAATTGTGTGATTTCCTACTGTATGTGTGGCGTTAGGAAATGAAACGTGCATCCACTGACCAATCCATAAGCGATTATCTTTGTGGGATGAAACACCACCAAGTAAGTGTGAGGTTGGGCCTACACTCTCAAATTGCCAGTTGGACCAAACTGCCTGTACTCCGTCTATCGTCAAAGTTGGACCGCCCTCGGTGATTACTTGCCGTTCATAATGGTCTCTCATCATCTCATGCTCTATCATTGACAATTTTGCCGAAGTGTCTTCCTCATTCTTTATCGTTGCATTTACATGGTCCAACCGACTGGACATATCACCACGAGGGATGCCATCAATCATCGAATCAATCTCAAAATTATCCCTTACCCAAGTTATCATCTCTAGTGTGATGAGGTCATCAATAGAGATTTCATAATCCAGGAACATCTTAGCCTGGCCATCATAAGTCTGGGTCAAATTTGAGATCTCTTCAAGCCCCTTTGTGGAATCCATTGTTCCTTCGGCAACCGAAGTAAGAACCGAATTTACGTTATCCCTGTATTCCATATCCAACAGGAATATCTTATAACTTTTAATCAGAAGTCCCCTAAATTTCTCGGATTCCTGCGCAGAATATTCTCTCCGCATGTAGACCGACCCCTCAAATTCGCGTGCGTCACAACGGTACTCAAGAGCATCATTGGAAGAAACTGAACTGTAAGAAATTGTGAAATTAAGATTGCCATCACTATCATATAGGTTGATACCTCCATCTACAATAGCTGTATGATCCTCATTAAAGATCATTGTATATTCCATTCTAAGTAGACCATCAAGAACTGTGGTTTTTTCTGGTTCGGAAAAATTAAGAACCCCTGAAAATGTTCTATTTTCATAATCAAAGTAGGTTTCGGTAAACTGTTTCTGGTCTGGAAACTGCTCCTCGTTGTCCATAATCCAATCCCCACCAATAAACCACCCGAAATTTTCCCAATTGATGTAAACATTATTCTCGTTCACAAAATGATAAGATGCAACGCCAGGTGAATTATATCTGTCCAATCCGAATTCTGAATCGTACTGTAGATAAACATTATTCATAAACGAATCCGTGTCACAATGCATGTTTTTTGCATCCCTCTCATGGATATTTAATTGATAATGTAGGAAGGGTTCATTCGCGTAGAATTCCTCATCTTCCTCAGCTTTGTAAACTGGGGACATGAACAGTGTACTCATTACGAGTATTGCGAACAAGCCAAAAGCTAATGCTTTTCTGGACATGAGGATGTCGTAGCGCAGCGCTATTTATTGATATCTAAATCGGAAAGCAACTATAAAGACCCACTGATTTGCTAAACATTATGGCTGTTTGGTACCGTTCCCACCAAGTCCCGTTCATGTTAGCAGTGATAGCCTTTATGATTATCACGACAGGAGGTTGGGTCCGTATAAGTGATGCTGGAGAAAGCTGCCCAGACTGGCCAACATGCTTCGGTACTTGGGGGTTTGACGTATCACCAGAGGAACAGGAAAAATGGTGGGAGGAAAATCCTGATGAAATCGATTCGAGAGGTGCGGAACATAGGTACGCCTCAAGCCAG
>Ga0209753_1001395_pt1 | contig 10113 bp, 6 predicted proteins | sample METZYME_3_550m_FD_187550 | JGI IMG/M metagenome (GOLD analysis project Ga0209753, IMG submission 187550) | Marine microbial communities from oxygen minimum zone in mesopelagic equatorial Pacific - METZYME_3_550m (SPAdes) (version 2) | ecosystem: Environmental > Aquatic > Marine > Oceanic | place... | reverse complement strand
CATTATGTATAGGTGTTGGTAAAGATGAGTATTTCATTGGAAGTGATGCTACTCCATTTTTAGATCATACGAAAAAAGCTATCTACCTAAAAGATGGAGAAATGGCTATAATTCGAAATCACAAACCAACTCAATATAGAAAAATAGCTGATGACTCTTTTACTAATCCAACAGTTGAAAAATTAGAAATTGATTTAGCTAAAATTCAAAAAAAGGGATTTGATCATTTTATGTTAAAAGAAATTTTTGAACAACCCTCGGCAGTTATTGATACACTTCGCGGTAGACTCAGATTAAAAAAAGGAATTATAAAAATGTCTGGTATTGATGATTTTATTGATAAATTTCTCTCAACAAATAAAATTACTATTGTCGCTTGTGGCACTTCATGGCATGCAGGATTAATTGCAGAATATATGTTTGAAAAAATTGCTAAAATTTCTGTTGAAGTCGAATATGCATCTGAATTTAGATACCGTAATCCTGTAATAGATAAGTCTGATATAGTTATTGCTATATCACAGTCTGGCGAGACTGCTGATACACTAGCTGCAATAAAACTAGCTAAAAAACAAGGTGCTTTTGTATATGGGATCTGCAACGTGGTTGGCTCTACAATTAGTAGAGAAGCAGATGCAGGATCATATACTCATGCAGGTCCAGAAATTGGAGTTGCTTCAACTAAGGCATTTATAACTCAAATAACTATTCTCTTTTTAATTGCTGTTAAATTAGGTAAAAGCAGAGGTGTTATTTCTTCAAAACAATTTCGTGAATACATTTATGAATTAAATTCTATAAAGAAAAAAATTACTAAAGTTCTTAGTTCTAATGATAAGATTAAAAAAATTGCCGCTAAAATAAAAAACTCTACTAATTGCTTATATCTAGGCAGGGGATATAATTTCCCAGTTGCATTGGAAGGTGCATTAAAGCTTAAAGAAATTTCTTATATACATGCTGAAGGATATCCTGCTGCTGAAATGAAGCATGGTCCAATTGCGCTAATTGATAAAAATATGCCTTCAATAATTATTGCAACAAATAAACTTTACTATGATAAAATTTTAAGTAATGTTCAAGAAATTAAATCAAGAAAAGGCAAAATAATTGCAGTAGTATTTGAAGGTGATAAGGAAATTTCTAAGATTGCTGATTACACAATTGAAGTGCCTGAGACAATTCCGGCATTAACTCCATTTGTTACCACAATTCCACTACAATTATTGTCATATCACATAGCTGTTAAGCTAGGCAGAAATGTAGATCAACCTAGAAATCTTGCAAAATCAGTAACTGTAGAATAATATCGTTCCTATAAATGAAAACCTTTCATTTTTTTCTTATATGGATTTTTGGATTTTTTGTATTGTTATCTTTCGACTTATTCATGGAAGGTATTGTTTTTGAATGGTTAGAATGGAATGAAACGACAAAAAATGATTGGTTTTTCGTTTTATGGTGGGGAGTAGTAGTGGTTTGGTTTTTATATGGAACATATACATTATATCTAAGATTTAATAAAAATAGATAATAATATCATCTTGGATTTTCATTAGATTTTTAATAAAAATCTGTCCATTATCATATATTTAAAGTGTTTGTTAAATTATAGCATATTTGTAGATAACATATTATATGATTATATTGTATCATCAAAAATTAAACTAATAACTAAATTATGAGAACAATTCTTAAAATTTTTATGATGTTGTTTTGTGTATTTTCTTATGCACAAACCACTGTAACTGGTAGTGTTACTGACAGCAATAGCCAACCTCTTTCGGGAGCAACGGTTGTAATAGTTGGTTCTTCTACAGGAGTAGTTGCAGATTTCGACGGAAATTATTCTATCACTTCAGACATGGATACTCCTTTTACTCTACAAGCTAGTAGTGTTGGATTTCAAGCTATGTCAGCAGAAGTAAATTCTTCATCAACGGTTAACTTCGTTCTTGAAGACAATACTGCACTTGATGCAGTTGTAGTTTCTGCATCAAGAACACCTCAAAGAATTTTTGAGTCTCCGGTTACTATTGAGAGATTCGGAACAAAAGACATAGCAACTACTGCTTCTGCAGATTTTTATGATGGATTAGAAAATTTAAAAGGTGTAGATATAAATGTTAACAGTTTAACATTTAAAGCAATTAACACAAGAGGATTTGCAACTTTTGCAAATACAAGATTTGTGCAATTAGTTGATGGAATGGATAATTCTGCTCCTGCATTGAATTTCCCACTTGGTAACTTACTAGGTATGACGGAAACTGATGTATTGAGCGTTGAAATTATTCCTGGATCATCATCAGCACTTTATGGTGCAAATGCATTTAACGGGATACTACTTATGGAAAGTAAGAATCCTTTTGATCACCAAGGAGTTAGTGGTCAGTACAAGCATGGTATTACATCTCAAGATGCTGCTGGAGATAATGAATTTAGAGATCTTCAAGTAAGATGGGGTCATAAATTCAGCGATAAAGTAGCAATGAAAGTTAATTTCGCTTACTTACGCGGAGTCGATTGGATAGCTGATAGTACTCTTGATAAATTAGGAAGAGTTGATGAGAATGGAGCATTACTTACAAGAGATGCTTATGATCATGATGGAATTAACATTTATGGAGATGAAGTTTCTACTAATATTAACACTGTTGCTGGAATAATGGAAGGAATGGGATTACTTCCAGCAGGAGCTTCTGCTCTAGTGCCTTCAGTAAGTGTAAGTAGAACTGGATATAGAGAAGTAGATTTAACAGATCACGTAGCAAGAAGCAAAAAAGCTGATTGGGGTCTATATTGGAGGCCAAATGCTGATGATCTTCAAATTACATATATAGGAAAAATTGGAACTGGTGAAACAGTTTATCAAGGAACAAACAGATATGGAATAGAAAACTTCATTATGACTCAGCATAAATTAAATGTTAAAGATGATAACTTCTCTTTTACAGCATATATGACTGAAGATAATGCAGGAGATTCTTATGACATGAACTTTACTGCAATTAATATAAATAGAATATGGAAAGATGATTTAACTTGGTTTGCAACATATGTTGGTGGAATTGTTCAGGGACAACTTGGTGGATTAACAATGGATAGTGCACATGCACTGGCAAGAAGTGCTGCTGATGCAGGGCGTTTTGAACCAGGATCTCAAGCTTATTTAGACGCTTTTGAGACTGTAACTAATGACCCTGATATTACAACTGGATCAAAATTCAAGGATAATTCTAAAGTCTATAACGCTGACTTTAACTATAATTTTGGTCATATGTGGGATTGGGCAGAAGTTCAAGTAGGAGGTTCATATAGAGAGTATGCATTAAATTCTTCTGGAACAATATATACTGATTATGATGGACCAATACATTATGGCGATATGGGTGTCTATACTCAGATAGTAAAAAATATGGCAGATGACAGATTCACGGTAACAGCAGCAGCTAGATACGATAAAGCAGAATTTTCTGATGGAGCGGTAACTCCAAGGGTAGCTTTTGCATATACTGCTGGTAAAGATAGAAATCACAACGTTAGACTATCATTTCAAACAGGATATAGAAATCCAACTACTCAAGACTTGTTTATTGGTTTTGATGTTGGACGTGCAAGGCTGATTGGTTCTGCACCTGATAATCCAGCAAGATATGTTAGAGATTATTCAGTAAGTGCTGCAGGTCAAGCACTTGGTGTTCCAGCAACAGTTACTTTAACAGGTGAAAATGCATTTAATAATTCGTTTTCTATGAATTCAGTTTTAGCAATGGCGGCAACAGGGAACCCTGGATTATTACAGGCCTCTGGAGTTGAATATGTTAAGCCTGAGCAAATGCAATCAATTGAATTTGGATGGAGAGCAAAATTATCAAACACATTTACAATTGATGCTAATATTTATAAAAATGCATATCAAGATTTCATAAGTACTCAAGTAGTAATTTCACCATATTATGGACAAGTTGGAGATAACGGATTATCTATTTTAGCAATTGCAAATGGTGACTTTGAAACCTATAGTGCTTATACAAATGCTGATGCTGAAGTAGAATCTTGGGGAGCAACTGTTGGTATAAGAACTAAGATTTTTAAAGATTATGATCTTTCAGCAAACTATACTAAATCAGTCTTAGAATTTGATCAGGAAGCATACCCAGATTTTGCTACTAACTGGAATACTCCAGAAGATAAATGGAAAGTTCAATTTGGAAATACAAATGTTTTTGAAAATGTTGGATTTAATGTTGCTTGGAGATGGTTTACTGACTTTTATTGGGAATCAACATTTGGAAACGGAGATGTTCCTGCTACTCATGTAATTGATGCGCAGATAAATTTCACTATTCCAAAGTGGAAATCAGTAATAAAAATTGGTGGTGCTAATATTGGTGGAGAAGAATACTTTACCGCATTTGGTTCAGGATTTATTGGTACACAATATTACGTCTCTTGGACTGCTAATAACTTATAATTAAATAATAATTAAACTAATAAAAATTATGAAACTTAAATATTTATTTCTCTCATTCGTTTTAATTGCCTTTACAGGTTGTGACGCGGATTTAGATTCAATGGAGGGTATGCCTGTATTTCTTGACATAGACTCTGGAGATGCAGATTTTGAAAGATATGTTGCTGTAGGAGCATCTGTAACAGCTGGATATACCGATAATGCTTTATTTCAAGCTGGTCAAATGAACTCATATCCTAACATTATGGCTAGTGTTATGGCCCACGCAGACGGTGGTGTATTTACTCAGCCTTACACTAATGATAATGTTGGAGGATTATTATTGTTTGGAAATCAAATTGCAGGACCAAGATTATTTTTTAATGGTGCTGGTCCAGCTCCAGTTAGTGGGACTCCTACAACTGAAGTTTCAGACATCATGGCTGGTCCTTATAGTAATTTAGGTGTTCCAGGTGCTCAGGCGCTTCATTTACTTGCTCCTGGATTCGGAAGTATGGCCGCGATGATGGTTGGTCAGGCTAATCCTTATTATGTAAGAATGGCTTCTAGTGATGGCGCTTCGGTAATTGGAGATGCCCTTATGCAAGCTCCTACATTTGTTTCAGTATTTTCAGGTGGTAATGATGCCTTAGGTTTTGCCGTTTCTGGAGGAACAAGTGCATTAACAGATCCTGCAGCCTTTGACTTTGCTTTTGGGACGACTATGGCTATGTTAGCTTCATCAGGTGCTGATGGACTTGTTATGAATATTCCTGATGTTACTTCAATCGCATATTTAAATACAGTGCCTTATAATTCAATACCGCTCGATGCAGGCACAGCTCAAATGCTGAATGGTGGTTTTGCGGCTTACAATGGTGGGTTACAAGTGTTTGCGGCGATGGGAATGATTAGTGCATCCGAAGCTGCTGCTAGAACAATTGTTTTTGCTGCGGGTCAGAATGCTGTTACTATAGAGGATGATGACTTAACTGATTTATCATTTTTTGGTGTCCCCAGCTATAGAATGGCAACTGCTGATGATAAAGTTGTATTAACAGCGGCAACATTCCTAGGAACAACTGTTGGAGGTAATCCAACTCTAATAAATGGAGTGAGTGTCCCTCTTGCTAATAATTGGGTTCTTACTGCAAGTGAAGTTGCGGAAGCACAAGCTGCTGTAAATTCCTTTAATGCTACAATTCAAGGTGTAGCATCACAATACGGATGGGCGTTTTGGGATGCATATGCAGTTTTAAATCAAGTAGTTGGCCCAGGTCTTCCAATGGATGATTTTGTACTGACAGGTGATTTAGTAATGGGAGGATTATTTTCACTTGATGGAGTTCATCCAACTGCAAGAGGAAATGCTGTAATAGCTAAGTTAATGCTAGAGGCAATTGATGCTCATTACGGATCTAATCTTTCGGATGTTCATTTAGATATTGGTGATTACCCAACAAATTATCCTGATGGATTATAACCTTTTAAAAAAACATAACTAAAACCTAAAAAAACCTGAATGAAAATTCAGGTTTTTTTATTCACAAAAGTTAATTTTTTTTATAAAAAAAATTATCTTTGCATGATTAAACTTTTTTAATTTTTTAAACACAAGATCCCAATATGATTTCCGGTAAAGTTTCACAAATAGTCGGCCCCGTAATTGATGTTGAATTTGATACAGAAAAAGGGCTTCCAAAAATTTATGATTCATTAGAAATTAAAAAGCCTGACGGTACAATATTAGTACTTGAAGTTCAGTCTCATATTGGAGAAAACATTGTGAGAACCATAGCTATGGACTCCTCGGATGGATTAAGCAGAGGAGCTGTTGCAAAAGCAACTGGCAGCCCAATTAAAATGCCTGTTGGAAAAGAAATAAATGGAAGACTCTTTAATGTTATTGGAGACTCAATTGATGGCATTGGCGATCTGCCTAAAACTGGAGATGATGGCCTAGCCATACATAGGGAAGCTCCAAAATTTAAAGATTTATCAACCTCCACGGAAGTTCTTTTTACAGGAATTAAGGTTATTGATCTAATTGAGCCATATGCAAAAGGAGGTAAAATTGGATTATTTGGAGGAGCTGGTGTTGGAAAAACTGTATTGTTGATGGAATTGATTAACAATATTGCAAAAGGTCATGGTGGTCTTTCCGTATTTGCTGGTGTTGGAGAAAGAACTCGTGAAGGAAATGATCTTCTTCGAGAAATGTTAGAGTCTGGAATTATTACTTATGGCAAAGATTTTATGAAATCAATGGAAGAAGGTGGATGGGATCTAAGTAAAGTTGATAAAAAAGCATTGAAAGAATCAAAAGCAACATTTGTTTTTGGTCAGATGAATGAACCTCCTGGAGCTAGAGCAAGAGTAGCTCTCTCTGGATTAACAGTTGCTGAATATTTCCGTGATGGAGCTGGAGATGGCCAAGGGAAGGATGTACTATTTTTCGTAGATAATATATTTAGATTTACGCAAGCCGGTTCTGAAGTTTCTGCATTGCTTGGAAGAATGCCCTCAGCGGTTGGATATCAACCAACATTGGCAACAGAAATGGGTGCAATGCAGGAAAGAATAACCTCTACTAAAAAAGGATCTATTACTTCTGTGCAAGCAGTATATGTTCCTGCAGATGACCTTACAGATCCTGCCCCAGCAACTACATTTGCGCACCTTGATGCAACTACTGTTTTGTCTAGAAAAATTACCGAACTAGGAATTTACCCAGCAGTTGATCCATTGGATTCAACCTCTAGAATTCTGACACCTGAAATTATTGGAGAAGAACATTATAATTGTGCTCAAAGGGTAAAAGAGTTATTACAGCGCTATAAGGAGCTTCAAGATATTATAGCAATTTTGGGAATGGAAGAACTTTCTGAAGATGATAAAATGGCAGTTGGTAGAGCAAGGAGAGTTCAAAGATTCCTGTCTCAACCTTTTCATGTAGCAGAACAATTCACTGGTACTCCTGGAGTATTGGTTGATATTAAAGATACCATCAAAGGCTTTAATATGATAATGGATGGTGAACTAGATCATTTACCGGAAACAGCATTTAATCTAAAAGGAACAATTGAAGGAGCTATAGAGGCTGGCGAAAAAATGTTAGCAGAAGTATAAATTCTAAGAAATCTTTTATATGTTTTTAGAGATCATTTCCCCAGAAAAAACAATTTATAGCGGAGAAGTTAATTCTGTTGCTGTACCAGGCGTTCAAGGCGAATTTGAAATGCTAAATAATCACGCAGCAATCGTATCAAGTCTTAAAAAAGGGTATATTAAAATTTATGGTGATATTAAACTAGATGATTCTATAAAAGATATGTTTGAAAAAGGTCCTGAAAGAGGATTTTTCCTTCCAATAAACTCTGGAACCGTTGAGTTGAAAGAGAATAGAGTAACTGCATTAGTAGAATAATTTTACAATGAAAAAAAGATTATTTTCAATTCTATTGGCAACTCTTTTTTTACAAAATATAAGTGCACAAAAGATTGAAAATACTATAGAAATTGATGAAGAAATAAATTTAGAAGCAATAGAAATTATTTCATCTCCAAGAATAGAATTGCCCTTTTCTGAAAATTCTAGGACTATTCAAGTTATTACAGAAGAAGAGATTGAAAGTAGCCCCGCAACTAATATAAGTGAATTGTTACAGCAAATAGCAGGAGTAGATATTAGGCGTAGAGGAGTTTCAGGAATACAAGCAGATTTATATATAAGAGGTGGTACCTTTGATCAAACTCTACTACTCATAGATGGGTTTAAAGTTGAAGATGCCCAAACAGGGCATCATACAATGAATATGGCAATTCCTATTGATGTAATAGAAAGAATAGAAATTATAAAAGGAGCAGCTTCCAGAATATATGGACAAAATGCATTTACTGGTGCTATAAATATTGTTACAAAGGAAGCTGTAAAAAATGAACGATCTAGAAAAATTGGATTTGGATCATTTGAACAAAGAGATATCTCTTTGACTCTCCATCAATCATATGAAAATTCATCATTTATAACCCATTATTCAAGACAATCATCAGAAGGATATAGATACAACACTGACTTTACAAATAATAACAATTTTATAAAAAGCAATTTTAAAATAAAAGCATTGCCCTTTAATATGATTGCGTCTTTTAACGAGAGAAAATTTGGGGCTAACGGATTCTATGCAAGCCCCGAAGCAATAGACCAGTATGAAGAAACACAGGCTAGTTTATTAGGAGTTAGTACTGAAATCAAAAGTGGCTCTGTAATAATTAAACCAAAAATATACTGGAAGAGAAATCAAGATATGTATATATATCTTAGACATGATCCATCAGTTTATAGAAACCTTCATATTACTAATAAGACAGGTATTGAATTAAATGGCTCTAGCACATCTAAAGCTGGTATTACTGGCTTTGGAATCGATGTAGCATCTGTGTCTCTTTCCAGTAATAATTTAGGCAATAGAAATAGGACTATGATAAATGTATTCATAGAACATCAATTTAAATTGCTAAAAAATAGGCTTGATATTACTCCTGGGGTTGCTTTTAATTATTTCTCAGACTTCAAATTCAATAAAAATTATAAGAATAATTTCTTTAGGAATTTTCTTGCATTTCCAGGCCTAGATATTGGTTATAAAATAAATGATAACTTTAGAATCTATACTAACATAGGATATACCTATAGAGCTCCTACATATACAGATCTATATTATAGTAGTCCAACCACTGTTGGAAATGAAAAATTAATTCCAGAAAAAGCACTTTCTGAAGAAGTTGGAATTCGTTATTTTAAAAATAAGCTAAATTTTTCCCTTGTTCTATTCAATAGAAAAGCCAAAGATCTCATTGATTATGTGAAAGCTATAGAGTCAGACCCCTGGCAAGCTACTAATATAAGAGAATTAAATACCAGCGGTTTAGAGGCTTCTATGAGAATTAAACTCTATGGAAAGAATAAAAAAACTCATTATATAAATTTTGGGTATAGTTATCTAAAAGATGATCTAGAGCCCTCTGAAATTCAATTCTCAAAATATGCTATTAATTCGTTAAAACATCATATAACATCAAGCATTAATCTTGCTATAAGCAAAAATTTATCTGGTTCACTTATCTATAAATATTCTGAAAGAACAACAGGTGAAAATTATACTGTTGTTGATATAAAAAATACTTTAATTATTAAAAACCTTAATTTCTCTCTAATTATAAATAATATATTTGATACTGAATATTCTGAGACAAATTTAGTTCCAATGCCTGGGCGGGCATACCTTTTCTCATGGGGATACAACACTAAAAAAGATCGTTAACCTTTCTTATTATTAAATCATATTCCCAGCCTCGATAAGAAAGGAAGCTAATAAATTTTCTTTTTTTTGAATCCTTTGACCCAGTCAATGACTTATATTTTTTTAATGATAGCTTGTCAAAAGTTCCTATATAATCTGAATCAGTAATTTGATTTATTGCCTTGTTAATTAAATTAACATCTATTGCTCTTTTTTTTAATTCTAATATGATTTTTATTTTTCCCCATTTTTTTATTCTAAACCTTCCTTGAGTAAATGCTAAAGCAAATCTTTCCTCATTGATATAATCATTTTTAATTAAATAACTTATAGCATCATCTAATTCTGATTGAC
>Ga0209753_1001392_pt1 | contig 10125 bp, 7 predicted proteins | sample METZYME_3_550m_FD_187550 | JGI IMG/M metagenome (GOLD analysis project Ga0209753, IMG submission 187550) | Marine microbial communities from oxygen minimum zone in mesopelagic equatorial Pacific - METZYME_3_550m (SPAdes) (version 2) | ecosystem: Environmental > Aquatic > Marine > Oceanic | place... | reverse complement strand
ATTAAATTGACCATAAAATTCATGCTTTCAACTGCATCAAGGGCGGATCGGCCCTTTTCTGGCGCTGCTGCAGCATGGGCTGCAACACCAAAAAATCTAAATTTAGCGGATTTATTTGCAAGAGACGAAGCGGGGCTAGCATCATTTCTATCAGCTGGATGCCAATGCATTACGATATCAACATCATGAAAAAGCCCTGCGCGTACCATATAGACTTTACCCGATCCTCCCTCTTCAGCTGGCGTGCCGTATAAACGAATTGTTCCAGCCATTCCAGTTTCCTTCAGCCAGTTTTTTACTGCTACAGAAGCTGCAATAGAACCAGTTCCAAATAAATTATGTCCACAAGCATGACCCGGCATCTCTTCGTTTAAAATTTTACGTTCAGGTTTGGAATCCTGGGAGAGTCCCGGAAGGGCATCCATTTCTGCGAGAATTGCTATTATTGGTTTGCCAGACCCATAGCTGGCAATAAATGCTGTCGGTATTTCCGCTACACCCGATTGAATAGAAAAACCTTCTTCTTCGAGATGAGTTTGCATTAATGTACTTGTTTTTCGTTCTTGATATCCTAATTCTGCTAATGTCCATATGGACTTAGACATGGCTACATATTCATCACGTTTAGTATCTAAAAACTGTATAACATTATCGGAGGCTATCACAGTTTTAATTGATAGAATACAGAAAGTGGCTATATAAAATATCTGCTTAGGCATATTTTACCCCTAATTATTAATTGGTAAAATAATATGTTTAACGAAGATGATAAATAAAAATATGGAATTGATAGATACTGGTTATTTCCCCTAGCGATGAATTGTATATTTGCCTGATTACTCAGTTCATTAGGAAAAATGAATAAAACTAAGAATACTCAGCAAATTTTACGAACCTTTTTGGGTGAGAATATAACCCAACAAAACCATACTATAACGATTATGACAGCTAAATTGGGATGGAGCAGAGGCAGTGGGCGATGACGGATTCGAACCGCCGACACCTGCGGTGTAAACGCAGTGCTCTAACCAACTGAGCTAATCGCCCTGTAAATGCGGCGGCGAAATTACATTATTTCCTGTTTGTGCCTGCTGATTTTTTGCTGCCGTTCAAAACACCGGGGATAGCCACTTTCAGCACATCCCGTATCTCTTTGACAAAATGGAAGGTCAAGTCCTTAGACACGTGTTCCGGCACATCCTCAAGATCTTTCCGGTTTAAATCCGGCAGAATCACCTCCGTGATTCCTGAACGATGGGCCGCAGTAACTTTTTCTTTCACACCACCTATGGGCAAGACATTACCACGTAATGTGATCTCGCCGGTCATGGCTACTTTTGCCTTTACCGGTTTATTGGTAAGCAATGATACCAGGGACGTGATCATGCTGACACCGGCAGAGGGACCATCCTTTGGTATCGCTCCTGCTGGAACATGGACATGGATATCTGAAGTTTCATTGAAATCCGGGTCAATGCCAAAATCCTCCGCGTGTGACCGGACATAGGTCAGCCCTGCTGTAGCAGATTCTTTCATTACATCGCCCAGTTGTCCCGTTAGAGTTAATTTGCCTTTGCCTTTCATCAAGGTAGATTCTACGAACAGGATATCTCCACCGGCTGCCGTCCAGGCCAGACCGGTGACTACACCAGGCTTGGTAGTGCGCTCTGCCAGTTCTGAATGAAAACGCGGTGCACCAAGGTAATCGCTAACTTTCGTTTTGGTAATTTTGATCTTATTGGTTTTTTCCTCTACATGTTTCCGGGCCACCTTGCGTAAAATATTGGCAATTTCCCGTTCCAGGTTCCGAACTCCAGCTTCCCGTGTGTAAGAACGTATTAATTCTTTTATAGAACCCTCGTGGAAGGTCACTTCCTTACTGGTTAATCCATTTTCTTTTACCTGTTTTGGAACCAAATGGCGTTTTGCGATTTGGACTTTCTCATCCTCGATATAACCGGAGAAATCCAATATTTCCATCCTGTCCCGGAGTGCAGGAGGGATGGCGTCCTGATAATTGGCAGTAGAAATGAACATAACATTGCTTAGATCAAAGTCGACCTCCAGGTAATGATCACTGAAGGAGTGGTTCTGTTCCGGATCCAATACCTCCAGCAGTGCGGAGGAGGGGTCACCTCTAAAATCAGCACCGAGTTTGTCAATCTCATCCAGCATAAACACAGGATTATTTTTTCCTGCTTTTTTAATACTCTGGACGATACGTCCGGGCAACGCTCCAATATAAGTTCGCCGATGACCCCGTATTTCCGCCTCATCCCGAATCCCGCCTAGGGATAATCTTACAAATTCACGCCCCATGGCACGGGCAATGGATCTGCCCAGGGATGTTTTCCCTACGCCGGGAGGACCGCCAAAACACAGAATGGGCCCGCGAACAGATCCGTTGGGGTCTTTTTTCTGCTTCAGGTTTCGAACTGCAAGATATTCTATAATTCTCTCTTTGACTTTGTCCAGACCATAATGATCTTCATCCAATATTTTCAGGGCTTCCTTTAAGTCAATCCTGTCCTCTGTTGAATCACTCCAGGGGAGGTCAGCCAGCCATTCAATATAGGTTCTGGAAACATTATACTCTGGGGATTGGGTCGGGATTCGAGATAAACGGTCTAGCTCTTTCATGGCTACTTTTTCTGCCTCTTCCGACATCTTCGCCGCCTTGATCTTATCTTCTATTTCTTTGATTTCAACACTGCCTTCATCCTCGCCCAATTCTTTTTTAATGGTTTTCATCTGTTCACGGAGATAATACTCTCGCTGGGTTTTCGAAATTTCATCGTGGACTTCCGACTGAATCTCCTCCCCCAGTTTGATGCGCTGCATTTCCCGGGAGATCAAAGTAAGCGCTTTTTCAATGCGGATTTTGATATTCAATTCTTCGAGGATTTCCTGTTTCTCCTTATTGGGAACTGTCATCAAGGAAATGGCTCGATCTGTCAATCGGTTGGGTTTTTGAATATTGCTCAGCATTCCTGTATGCTCTTCCGTTAGATTGGGCGCCACATTCATCAGCTCTGAAAACGATTGCCGCAGATTATTGGATAATGCTTCCACTTCCAGTTCATTTTCAAGGGGTTCATCGTCCAGAGTCTGAATTGCAGCCCTGTAATAAGGATCTACGCTGGTATAATCCAAAATCTTGACCCGCGAAATACCCTGGACAATGGCCGATTTACTGTTATCTGGCATATCAAAGACCTTCAGTACATTGGCCAGGGTCCCATAGGAATAAAGATCCTTAGGCTCCGGGTCTTCGATGGAACCATCCTCCTGGGCCACCACAACAATGTATTTCCGTTTAGGGTTCAGTTCGTTGATCAGTTTCAGGGAACGCTCACGCCCAATATAAATGGGAATAACCTGCTGCGGGAAAAGGACCGTATTCCTCAGCGGCATGACCGGATACTGATCTGTATCTTCTATGGAAAAATTTTCGATTTCTTTTTCTGTCATTTTATCAGTCATTTGTATTCCTTGAGATTAATTTTTTCTGTCCTGCAAGTTTCATGCCAACGCTTGTCTAATGATCTTTCGGCTGTTCATCTGCAATAAATCTGCAAACATGTCACACTTCTAAAGAACATCTATGGAACAAATAAAAGATTTAAACATCTTTTTGTATTCAATCATGGTTGCTGCCGACCCCGTACCTTTAAAATATTATGGTCCACCAGGTGCTGAAACAATGGCTGCCAATCATGCGTAGTCATGCATTTCTGTTGTGAGTTCATCCATACTCATGGCAGATTTTAGAAATGTTCCTTCCAGATAAGCGAATGTTACCTGCATTTCATTAACAATTTCTGTACTGTGTTTTGCCCGGTTTGCGACTTGGAGTACGGGTTTTTTCATTGGCGGAGCAGATATTGGATTTTCAGGCTGCGATCCTAAAATGTGGATATAGTACTCTAGAATGCACACCACAATGCCTGAGAACAGGACCAGGATATATCTGGGATTCATGATTTGTTTCCTATAACGATCCTGGCTTGCTCATGGGCATGATAGGAACTGCGCACCAGGGCGCCTGATTCCACAACTTGATATCCTAGATCCAGGCCTATTTTTTTATAATCGGTAAATTCCCGATCAGACAAATACCGCTGTACAGGGAAATGCTTCTTCGTCGGCTGGAGGTACTGTCCCAGGGTAAAAATAGCGACACCCAGTTTCCGCACCTGTTTCATTGTGGATACAACTTCATCAAATGTTTCCCCGAGGCCGACCATCATACCTGTTTTTGTATGTAATCCGCAATCCACGGACAGTCTTAACACCTTCATACTTCGCTGCCAATCAGCCTGGCTGCGCACCTTTTTACTTATTCTTTCCACGCATTCCACATTGTGACTAAAAATTTCCGGTTCTGCTGCAAAAACAGTATTCAAAGCCGGCTGGTGACCTTTAAAGTCAGGAGTTAACACTTCTACCGTGCAACCTGGTACATGCTCATGAATCTGGTTGATAGTTTCCGCCCAGACCTCGGAACCATAATTGTCTTTCAGATCATCCCGATCCACAGAAGTGACCACCACATGCATTAGATCCATTTTTTTCACCGCCATGGCTGTACGGTAGGGTTCCAGGGGATCATTCCAGGTTGGCTTTCCAGTTTTCACTGCACAAAACCCACAGGACCGGGTACAGATGTCACCCAAGATCATAATGGTGGCCGTGCCGCAATCCCAACATTCATAAATATTGGGACAGCACGCTTCTTCACAGACCGTATGTAGTTGGTTTGCCTGGACTACGTCATTTACGAATTTAAATCCATCGGTTCGTTGAAGACGGATTTTAGGCTTGCGTGGATTAGTAATCGTCTCAGTCATTTTGTTTTTGAAAAAGATAAATCATGTATTTACGGTATTTCCTGAAGAGGGTACTGTCCAGCAGGTCCAGTTGATTTTTTTTTGCTTCGAGTTTTGGAGCCACCAATCTCCCGATCAGTGCGGCTGTTTTTGGATAATTTTTTTTTGCTGAATGAACGCTGTATTCGATAGTTGGGTTGATGAATCGCTCAATAAAATATTTACCATAATCCAAAGTCGGCATGGTATTGTCTGTTTGATCATATTCTCTGATAAGTTCAAACCCGTGTGCCTTGGCGCTGGACAAATATTTTTCCATATCGTGAGAAGATCTTAAGTGGAGATTCTTAGAGTCATCCCGAAAATGAACAAAATAATCCGATGCCAACAAATAACCGCCCGCTCGAAGTGTTTCCTGCGCTTTTTCAAATCCTTTATTAATCCTGATATAACAGGCGCTTTCGCTTTCCAATATGAGATCGTATTGTTTTTCAGATTGGAATTTTTCAAACTTGCAATGATGGAACGTCATTTGATTATTGAATTTTTCCGCAATGGTTGATTTTTGGAAATCATCCGGTGATAATGTTTCAACTACGTACCCTTGATTGATCAAATATTCCGCATTGCCGCCAATACCGCATCCCACGTCCAAAATGGAATTCACTTCGTTGGGGATAAAGGATGCCAAATGTTCAATGTAACGATCCTGAGCATTTTTTATTTCTTGAAGCGTAATCGATTCTAGTTCAACGGAATTCGGTTCATCCCAGAATCCGTAATGGAGATAGTCGGACCGGATTGTTTCAGAGTATAGTTTTAAAACGTGGTCGATCGGCATTACAGGTTTTGGGATAAATCCATTGTTTCCAGATAATGGCGAAGACGCTCAATGAATTTTGCACCGCCAGCGCCGTCTATCAGCCTGTGATCAAAGCCCAGTGAAATCATCATAATACTGCGGATAACAATCCCGTCCCCCTGCTCCGATTCAACCACAACGGGCTGTTTTTTGACCGCACCAACACCCAGAATTCCTACATTGGGCTGATTGATGATGGGTGTTCCTACCGTAACGCCGAAGACCCCAAAATTGGTGATTGTAAAGGTGGAACCGGTTAATTCATCCGGCAAGATCTGTTTGTTGCGCGTCCGTACAGCCATATCATTCACTGCTCTGCAGAGCCCCAGGAAATTCTTCTCCTCGCAGTTTAGCATAGCCGGAACCATGAGTCCATTTTTTACTGCAACGGCCAGGCCAATATTGATATTCTTATGATAAGTGACCGACGTGCCTGAAATAGAGGCATTCACCTCGGGAAAATCCTGCAATGTTTTTACCGTGGCATCTGCAATAAAGGGTGTAAAGGTCAGTTTGAAACCTTCCCTAGCCAAAAATCGCTCATCCTGTGTTTTTACATAGTCCACAATGGGTGTCATATCCACTTCTGTCATCACATAGGCATGGGCGGAAGTATCCAGGCTGACCCGCATGTGTCCGGCGATCAGCTTTCGCATATGGTGCATTTCTTCCGTTTTGCCTGGTATGGCAGACGATTGTGGTGACAAAGACGATTCCCGGCTTTTAGATCGTGGCGCAGGACCGGGCAATACCTTTTGCACAGCAACTGCTGGTGGTAAAGAACCGGGTTGCTCAATGTAAGTTATAATGTCTTTTTTGGTAACCCGGCCTCCCCGGCCTGAACCCGGTATCGACTCTAATTCACCCAGGGGAATATCATTTTCTCGGGCAATCTTAAAGACAACGGGGGTGAAAAAAAATTTCCCCGCAGGCCGCTCCCTTTTTGGTTTTGGATCCTGCATCTCTTTGATAGGTTCTGGTACGCTTTTGGAATCAGGACCAACTGTTTTTCCCTCCGGTGGCTTCACCTTGTTTGCATCATCCGCATCGGTTTCTATTCTGGCAATGACGTTGCCCACATCAATTACATCGTTCTCAGCTGCAAGAATCTCCACCAGGGTTCCGGATACAACAGAAGGGATCTCTGAATCAACCTTGTCTGTTCCTATTTCCAGGAACAACTCGTCTTTTTCTACAAAATCTCCAACCTTTTTCCGCCATTCCAGAATGGTTCCTTCCATGATGGATTCCCCCATTTTCGGCATTATAATGTCCACTATCATTAATATTCCATTAAATCGACAAGTGCTTCAATGATATCATTTGTCTGTGGCAGAATTGCTTCCTCTAAAAAACGATTGAACGGAATAGGGGCATCCTTGGCAGCAACACGGCGTACTGGTCCATCCAATAGTTCAAAAAATCTGTCTGAGATTATTGCTGAGATTTCTGCTCCAGGACCATTGGTCAAATTATCCTCGTACACAACCAATATTTTACCGGTTTTTTCTATGGATGTTCCTATTGTATCTATATCCAATGGATTTAGGGTACGTAGATCAATAACTTCAACAATCCCTTCAGGCAATTCCTGAGATTTAATAGCATCCAAAGATTTTTGGACCATAGCACCCCAGGTAATAATGGAAATATCACTGCCTTCAGTAACGATTCTTGCTTTACCGAATGGCAGTATATAGTTTTTATCGGGTTCTTTCGTAACGGAATATCCCTGGCGGTACAGTCCTTTATGTTCCATAAAAAGAACAGGATCATTCATTTGACATGCCATTTTCAAAAGTCCTTTAGCATCAGCGGCATTGGATGGATAGGCCAAATAGATTCCAGGCATATGTATAAAATATCCGTCAATGGACTGGCTATGGCACAAACCGCCATGGATGTATCCACCTACAGTAACCCGAATCACCATTGGGCAACTCCAAACATTGTTGGATCGATAACGCAATGTAGTTACTTCATTTCGCAACTGCATCATGGCTGTCCAGATATAGTCTCCGAACTGAATTTCAACCACTGGTTTATAACCTGCCACCGACATACCTATTGCTGTACCAATAATAGATGATTCAGCAAGAGGAGAATTAAAAACACGTTCTTTACCAAATGCATCAGTGAGTCCTCTGGTTGCATTAAATACACCACCTTTTGGATCGGCGACATCTTCACCATAAATAACCATTTTATCATTTCGTTCCATTTCTTCTTTCAAAGCATGATTGATAGCATCTACCATTACAACTTTGTCTGCAATAGCATTAAAATCGGTCTCATCGATTGAAACATCTCCATTATAAACATGATCTAATGCTGTATCGGCATCAGGATGATCTTGCGCCTCTGCCCAATCTGCATCCCGGTTCACTTGGGCATCAATTTCATTTTGAATTTTTTCAAACTCTTTCGAAGAGATAAAATTTTCTTTAGCGCACTGATTTTTAAGAATAGTTATAGGATCGCGGTTTCTATCTTCATCCAAATCTTCTGGTGATCGATATTTCCGCTGATCGTCTGAACTAGAATGAGACAGCAAACGAACCACATTAGATACTACCAATGAAGGGCCTTTTCCTCTTCGTCCCCGTTCTACAGCTTGTTTAAAAGCAAGGTTTGTTTCGAAGAAATCGGTCCCATTTACTTCATAGCGGGCCAAATTCTTATATCCCGATGCCATGGTAAAAACAGAGCTAGAAATCTGTTCCGACTTATGGGTACTGATCGCATATTCATTATCCTGAATATGGAAAATCACTGGAGCCTTTGCCAGGCTGGCCCAGTTTAATGCTTCATGATAATCGCCCTGACTTGTAGTCCCTTCTCCCGATGAGACATAAACTATTTCTTTGGTCTTTTCCATTTTTCGGGCCAGGGCACAGCCTACCGCCTGTAAGAATTGTGTACCCGTGGAACTCGATTGACTCACAATTCTCAAATCTTTACGTCCGTAATGGTGCGGCATTTGCCGTCCGCCTGAATTTGGATCATCTGCTCTGGCGAGAAAGGATAGCAACTGCTCACGGCTTGTCATTCCAAGGCCAATACAAAGAGCCGCATCCCGGTAATAGGGAAAGATCCAATCTTCCCCAGGGCGCATGACAGCGGCGGCGGCCAGCTGTGCCGCCTCATGTCCTGAACCTCCCATATGAAAAAAACTTTTTCCCTGCTTTAACATGGTTAGCATTTTTTCATCCAATTTTCGCGCTATCACCATTTTCTCGAATACGTCGAGAATCTGTTTTTTAGTAAATCCGTGAAGCCGGGGCACTAAGATTCTCCCAGTATGAAATAGTAACCAAATTTGCTTCGCACAACTTTTTTTACTTTTTCCATATCTTGCGGCCGGCATAATAATTGTTCCATGGAAGTGATTCCGTGATCGAAAATTCCGCAAGGAATAATTCCATCATAAAAGGTCAAATCCGTATTCACATTGATCGAAAAACCATGCATAGTGACCCAACGTCTGATCCGCACTCCCAGTGCAGCTATTTTTTCATCACCAACCCAAACGCCCGTGAGTCCTTCAATTCTTTTTGCTTCGATGCCAAATTCAGAAACTGTATCAATGATGATTTGCTCTAAAGTTCGCATATACCAGCTTACACTTTTTTTATAATTGGATAGATCCAATATTGGGTATCCCACCAACTGTCCCGGACCATGAAAAGTAATATCGCCACCACGCTCAATATTGAAAACATCCACAGATTGGTCGCGGCTTTGAAGGAGGTGATTTTCATTCGCATTTTTTCCTAACGTATAAACGGGTTCGTGTTCCACCATTAAAAGCGTATCCTCAATTTCTCCCGCAATGCGTTTCGCTTGTATTTCCTTTTGATAATCCCACACTTCCTGATAAGGACGTTGTCCGAGATCATGGATTATTATTTGATCTATTTGTGTTTCAATCATTTTTTATTGATGGATAGCAGACCCAAATGCATCCAATGCCGCTTCCATGATCGCTTCCGATAAAGTTGGATGGGCATGAACCGCCATAGCAATGTCCTCCCAGGTAGCCTCCAATCCCTTAGCTACACCCAGTTCCGCGATGAGTTCAGTTGCTTCCCCACCAACGATATGCGCACCCAGCAATTCCCCGTATTTTGCATCAAAAACCAGTTTTACAAAACCAGTGGTATTCCCCACCGCCATGGCTTTCCCACTGGCCTGGAATGAGAATTTTCCAACTTTTACATCATGTCCTGCTTTTTTAGCCTGAGCTTCCGTCATGCCTAATGATCCCACTTGGGGTTGACAATACGTACACCCAGGAATATTCGAATAATCTACCGGCTTTGGCGAATGCCCCGCGGCATGATCTGCCGCCACATGTCCCTGGGCAGATGCCAAGTGTGCCAGCCAGGGTGGTCCTGACACATCGCCAATGGCGTAAATATTTGAAATATTGGT
>Ga0209753_1001387_pt1 | contig 10137 bp, 9 predicted proteins | sample METZYME_3_550m_FD_187550 | JGI IMG/M metagenome (GOLD analysis project Ga0209753, IMG submission 187550) | Marine microbial communities from oxygen minimum zone in mesopelagic equatorial Pacific - METZYME_3_550m (SPAdes) (version 2) | ecosystem: Environmental > Aquatic > Marine > Oceanic | place... | reverse complement strand
TTCTGTAGAGTTTATCGTCAATAAACTTTGCGGAGAGGGAGGGATTCGAACCCTCGATACCCTTTATAGAGGTATACTCACTTAGCAGGCGAGCGCCTTAAGCCAACTCGGCCACCTCTCCTTTAAACTTATTAATATATTTATAATACGAAATTAATTCCTAATTATGCTCCTACAAACTGTTTCCCATTAAGCTTACAATAACTTTCATTAATAATTCCTTAGTTTTCGTCAAGTAATTGTCCAATTTGTTTTATCAATTTTGGTATGCCAACACCACTAATAGAAGATATTTTTAAATAATCTTTATCCATTTTTTCCCAATCCTCATGACCTGCATTTATATCAATTTTTGTTCGAACAATTATATGCTTTCGTTTAATCAAGTCGGGATGGTGATTAAGTAACTCTTGTTTAAGCAGTTCGTACGTGTCAGCTGGATCTTTTTCCAAAGTATCAATAAGAAATAATAATAATCTGGTTCGTTCAATGTGTTTAAGGAATTGGTGCCCAAGGCCTTTACCCTTACTAGCACCTTCTATTATACCTGGTATATCTGCCATTACAAATGACTGGTATTCACCGTATTTAACGATACCCAAGTGGGGTTGTAGCGTGGTAAAAGGATAATCAGCAATCTTGGGACGAGCTGAGGATATTGAGGCCAGCAATGTTGATTTACCAGCATTAGGTAAACCTACTAATCCTACATCTGCCAATAATTTTATCTCAATAGTAAAATTTCTTTTTTTTCCAGGAATTCCTTTTTGAGCATGTCGAGGTGTCTGGCGGGTAGCAGTTTTGAAGTGGGCATTACCTTTCCCGCCTTTACCTCCAGGGCAGGCAATATATACTTCACCATCGGTTACTAAATCTGCTTCTACCCTGCTCGTTTCTTTTTCACGAATTAGTGTACCCAATGGTACCGAAATGTATACATCTTCCCCGGCCCGGCCTGTTTTTTGGTTGGATGACCCCGGTTCACCATTATCTGCCTGGTAAGACTTCTTATAACGAATATCCTGTAGGGTATGCAAGTTTTGATCTGCTTTAAAAATAATGGATCCACCCTTTCCGCCATCTCCACCATCAGGACCACCTTTTGGTACAAACTTTTCCCTTCGGAAAGTAACGGCACCAGCACCGCCCTTTCCGCTTGCACAAGTTATTTCTGCATAATCAATGAACATAATGAACCAATAAAGAAAAGGTGCCTAGAGTTACGCACCTTTTTCCATGAATTATATGGCCTGCAAATTAGGACTGGTAGGACTTCCATTTTTGTTCCAGTTCAGGATCGTTGACCATTTCCAACACATAATCACAGAAGTCTTTGCTATTGGATCCATCTTTGCGACCGGTCATTACTAGTTTTTTTTCAAATTGTCCGGTTAGATCCAGCGCCATTTCTAATTTCTTACCCTTTTCTCCATACCCGATATGCCGTAAAAGCATGGATCCGGCACGGATCATACTAGATGGATCAGCATACTTGGCACGACCTTCATCCACCATGCGTGGGGCAGAACCATGAATTGCCTCAAACATGGCATATTTCTTGCCAATATTTGCTGAGCCTGCCGTACCCACACCACCTTGGAATTCAGCTGCTTCATCCGTCAAAATATCACCGTATAAATTTGGTAGAGCTATGACTCGAAACTGCGTGCGGCGCTTCGGATCGATTAATTTCGCTGTCATTATGTCAATGTACCAGTCATCTACTTCAATATCAGGGTATTCCTTAGCAATTTCATAACCAATCTTCAGAAACTTACCATCGGTGGTCTTCACCACATTGGCTTTCGTGACCAGGGTAACTTTGTTAATATTATTTATATCTGCGTATTCAAAAGCCTGTCTCAGCAGCCGTTCTGATCCTTGTGTAGTCGTAACTGTAAAATCCAAGGCTAAGTCATTTGTTACATCTATACCATTACTGCCTAAGGCATAGGCACCTTCCGTATTTTCTCTGAAAAATACCCAGTCTATCCCTTCATTGGGCACACACACCGGACGTACATTAGCAAATAAATCCAATTCCTTGCGTAGGGCTACATTTGCGCTTTCAACATTTGGCCAGGGGTCCCCTTTCCTTGGTGTCGTAGTAGGTCCTTTGAGTGTTACGTGACATTTTTTTATTTCTTCCAGCACATCATCCGGTATTGCCCGGCGCACTTCAGCTCGTTTTTCGATAGTTAAACCCTCAATAACCCGAAAGGTAATATTGCCTGCATCCATTGGCCCTTGTAGCAGACTTTCCAATACTCGCTGTGCTTCAGCAGCGATAAATGGACCGATCCCGTCTCCCCCAATGATACCTACAATAATAGGATTCAATTCCGCATAATCAGTCCGAACTTCCCTGGAACTCATCTGGTCTACACGTGCCAGTTGATCCCGTAATAGGTTTTGGAAATGTACAGTTGCCTTATCTATATGTTTATCAGTCATGTTTACTACTAAGTTTTTTCCGTAGCTGCAGTCTTGTCTTTTTTTACTGGTTTATCATCTTTTTTCTTTTTTTTCTTATCTTTTTTATCCCCTTCAGGTCGATCCTTGTAATCAGTGAGATAAAAACCAGAACCTTTAAAAATCAGTCCAGAACCACCACTAATAACCCGAGTTACGTTGCAATTCTTTTCCACACAATCAGGCCGTTTCGTCAATGGTCTAGATGACATTGTTTGAAAGTTTTCAAACCTCTCACCGCACTCATTGCAAATATATTCGTATGTCGGCATAAATTTATGTGTTCTCGATTAATTCCAGAGGGAAATCAACTCAGGAATTTATAATAGTTTATATATTTAATTTAGACTTTAACTGCGCTTCGACAATTGCTGGAACATAAGCGGATATGTTACCATCTAGCGCCGCAATTTCCTTGACTACCGTCGAGTTTAAATGCATATATTTTTCATCAGGCATCATAAAAATAGTGCTGATTTCCGGTGCCAGTGAACGGTTCATCAGTGCCATCTGGAATTCATACTCAAAATCACTTATTGAACGCAGTCCCCTGATCAATGCTACCGCTTCATTTTCTTTGGCAAATTTTACAATCAATGTAGCAGTTGAACTGACCGAGATATTTTCCAAATGTTCAATAGATGCTTGGATCAGATCGATTCGTTCATCCACTGTGAATAAGGAATTTTTTTTAGGATTATTAGCAATGGCAAGAATCACATGATCAAACAGACCGGCTGCCCGTTCAGCTATATCCAGGTGCCCATTGGTGATGGGATCAAATGTACCTGGATAAATAATTTTCTTCATACAGTTTTTGTCCAAATTGTAATCATAGTATCGCCGAATTTTTTACTGCGACCTCCCACAGGAATCGATTCTCTAGATGATGTCTCTAAAACAAATCTACCATTATTTAATAATGTGGTTAAACATTTTTCCACAAGTTTGGCTATATCAATTTTTCCATAGGGCGGATCAGCAAAAATGATGTCATACTCATGCCGCACTCGCAAGTATTGGTACCAATCTTTACATATAACTTTCATTTTAACCTGATCCTGAAAGATTTGGCTGTTTACTTGTATTAATTTCACATTTCGTCTATTTTTATCGACAAATGTGATTTCAGTTGCGCCCCGGCTGGCCGCCTCAAAACCAAGAATCCCACTCCCCGCAAAAAGATCGAGCACTGAATAATCATCCAAATCACCTAATATATCAAAAATACTTTTTCTTACCCGGGATGTAGTAGGTCGGTAGCTGGCTTTCATGATTGTGCGTATTTTTTGCCCTTTAAAACGACCAGCTAAAATATTCATGGAATAATTACAATATCCGTGGGATCATCCTTTTGTGGTTGCATTTTGGGATGAATAATGGAAAGATAGAATGTCCCCGTGGCTTCAGATTTTTCTGGATCCGCCTTATAGATCAGTTTTCTAATTAGCAGGTTACTCGCTATTCCAGATACCTTACTCAAAAAGTCCCGCACTTGTGTTTCGCCCTCCATTTGTACAATAAGAGGAGTTTGTATTTTATTAACCAATTTTTTGGGACTTTGTTCATTCAAACGAAGTGCAGGATAATCTACTTTCAAAATACTTAAAATGGCATCAGCTGCAAGTTCTGCCGCTTGCGGCTCTGTAAAAAGATCTGTATATATTAATTCAAGGTCAGTATAATGTTTATACCCTCCACAACAATCTATTACATCACGATTCGTCGCAAGTATCAGACCAATATCATCTGGTTGCCACCTGGGAATTTCGCCACCAACAAATTCCACGCTTAGGATTGTTTCACTTGACGAAATATAGGTTAATTGCCCAGGCTTTATATTAATAAATAACTTGATCAGACCTCGCTCTAACGCAGCAGATTGTAGCCCGATCTTTTCATCCCGGGGGAGCCCCTCACCAGTTGGCACATGCGAAGTTATTTTAGGAAGGAACCGTTCAAAAACCACACTTTTCTCTTTCAATTCATTGACCGCGTTAATGTATTCATATTCAAGACGAGGCCCTTTGCTAACTATTATTTTTTTATAATAGATCGTTCCTCCAAATGATCCCAGTAGTAGCAGCGCAGTGAGAAATGATATAATCTGTTCACTTGACCAATTAATATTAACCCTATTACTTATTATAGAATTTTGTTCACGAAAAAAAGAAATAATCTGCTGTCCAGGCAAACGAAACCTAATCTTTTTCTTTCTTACCAGTTTTTCTGGTGCCGGTTCATCGCCATTTTCTGCAGGAAGAACAGTGTCCAAAATGATGGGGTTAGGCGCGATTTTCTCCACGGGTTCATCTTCTATTGGTAATGCAATACTTTCATGTTCATGATACAAACGGTCTACTACTCCATGAGGTTCAAACATGTTCAAGCCTACATTTATATTCGGATGGGAAATCATGGTTGATAAAACAATTTTATGGTCAAGTTTTAAAGCGGGTTCTATTTTGATATCATCCATACGTACATCAGCAAATAATCTAGGTTGTTGAACCTTAAATCGTTCCCAATGTTTACTTCTGGCTGCAGACAAATCATCTAGACATATTGTCAAGGGCGGTTTATTCCGCATCGTGAATTTTGCACTTAGCAATTGTTGTAAAGAACTTTTATTGCCGAAGGAATCGATACACTTCAGGCCACTTTTACCATAGATTACCGTACCACCATTGATATTATCTCTATCCATATGAATTACATCGTAATGGGTACCAGTCAACTTAATGCTCATGATTGGCAGTTTTCCTAACGCAGCAATTACAGTCGATCTGGTGCCCAACCATACAGGATAACCGGAGAACGTTTGTAAAATCTTTTTTATGGCTTGGATAAGAAAATCATGCACGTAGATGATGTGCCCCTGGCGTCTGTCATTGTATAATTCAATAAATGCCTGAAACTTTTCTGCTGTTGATCCCCAGCGTTTATCTTTCTTCCATTCCACCAGGTTGATTATATCTGCATCAGACATATCCTGCTCAGTTTGAAATACTTCATGATATACAAGGGCATCTGTCAAAGATATAAGGATCTCATTACCCGTGATAAATACCTTATCATTGGCTTCCTGAATACCATTTATTAAATGATTGACCGCAAGTTCTTCGCGACTAAGATTTTCTACAAGCGAACCCTGTAGATCAACCGCTGTTATATTAACTAATAAAGGACTGCTATGTACCCGTGAATAATGGGCAAGTGATATCTGAGTGTCAGATATATAAAGGGCGATCACGCCAGCAGGTCACTGGTCCCAACTACGCGATCCGTCTTCAATATATCCGTGATTACGAGTCTTGAATGAAAATAAAAGGTACCTTCCCTCTTTATAAATGCCTTTTATCGGACTAGCAACCCGTAATACCTCGCCATCATCTTTTATATTGACCGCTATTTTTTCATTGGTCAGAGGACAGTAGAAGTTCGAGGAATCGGGCATGTAACTATCATAATACGATACCACTTCCGATCGCTGTTTCATCTCAAAGCCAAGATCCGCAATAAACCCGTCTTCGGTCAAAATGGTTGACAAATCTCTTTTTGTGACAAAGCTGGTATCATTTCGGTTCATTTCTGAAGAAAATAACACTACTGTATGAATGGTATCGATAAGCGTATCACGGCGTGTCTTAAGAAAACCAAATGTTGTATCGAATTCTACGTCATATCCTTCCGGTATCAATACGTTCACACTATCCCCCTTTAATTCAAAGGTGCGTTCACCTAAATAGGTAGAATCGGCCATAACAGAATCACGGACAGCATTCACAACATTCATAGCCCAAAGTCCATTTCCTTCATATCCATCAGTCAAGATTTTATAAAAATATTCCACGTCATGTACAGTCTGGATATTAAATCTCGCATCCTCAGCAGCTCTTTTTTCTTCGACCCAGATGGCACTTGGCACATATATAGTGATAATCATGAATAAAAATGCAATTACAATGAATAGTTCTATCAGGTCTGAGTACTGTTTCCGCTTGATCAAATCCATTGTAGTAAAATTCCTTAGTTCAATATTATACGCGCTTTAACCTTATCGAGTGCTTTACTGCCAATTCCTTTGACATTCTTAAGATTCTCAATTGTGTTAAATCTGCTGATATTATTTCTTTAGCCTATAATTCGCTCTGCAGTCATCGGCACAATTGATGGTAATTTGACCAATTCACCTTTCCTGGCCACATTAATATTAACCAAAATATGGGACGATTCTTTGCTCTTTTCTAATGTAGCATTAGTATTTAAAGCCATTGATGCATCTGAATATTCCAATAGACGAGAATTTTTGACAGCTTGAAATACCGCTCGCTGTCTGCTGAATCTCTTTTGGTATTGGACCGGTTTTTAGCAATGTATTATTATGCGCCATTGCTAATACTCCATCGGTTAATGCGACCAATAAAATTTTCAAAACAAATTTTTCCTGTTTTATTAACAACTTCGCTAGATTTTTATCTTTTTGAACATATCTTTTGGCACACCGTCTGTAACGGCCAAATCTTGGAACAATTTCCGCATATTTTTTGAAAGTTTTTTTGGTGTTTCAACTTGAATTTTCACCAATTGATCACCCCTACTAGATCGACGGACACGAGGAAATCCCTTGTTCCGCATTCTTAAAATTTGTCCCGCTTGAATACCAGGCGGTATTTTTAGTTTTGCTTTCCCATCTAAGGTTGGTACTTCTAATGTTGTTCCCAAAGCTGCTTGCGAAAAAGCAATATGTGCTTCAATGATAACATCATCACCATTGCGTATGAAATAATCGTGTTCTTTTTCCTCAAACAATACGCTGAGGTCACCGGCCACACCATTAATATCTTCATTACCTTTACCACCAACAGTCATGTAATTTCCATTCTCAACCCCGGCAGGTATCTTAATTTTTATTGTTTCTTCTTTTTTGATCATTCCATCAGGCCCAGCGCCACTTGGTCTATTACCTATTATCTTTCCAGATCCATTACAATAAGGACAGGCCGACGAAGAACGCATTTGACCCAGTATTGTGTTTGATATTTGCGAAACCTGACCGTGTCCATGACAAGTGGAACAATTTGTAAATTTCGTACCAGGGGCTATTACAGATCTCTTGATCTTAATCGTTTTTTCCACGCCACTGGCAATATCCTCAAGTTTTAATTGTATCTGAATGCGTATATCCTTTCCTCGCTGACTACCGCCTCTGCGTCTTCCGCCTCCAAAAAAACTGCTGAATATATCATCGCCACCAAAAATATCACCAAATTGGCTAAAAATGTCATCCATGGACATATGGACACCACCACCAAACCCGCTGCCTTGCTGTCCCATACCAACGCCAGCGTGACCAAACTGATCATATTGTGCGCGTTTATTACTATCAGTCAACACCCCATACGCTTCAGCAGCTTCCTTGAATGTTTTTTCCGCTTCATTATCTCCCGGGTTTTTATCAGGGTGATACTTCAGTGCAATTTTACGGTAAGCCTTCTTGAGTTCAGAGTCGGAAGCGCCACGATCCACACCTAGAATTTCATAAAAATCCCTCATGATTTATTTACCACTACTTTGGCGTGGCGGATAACACGGTCTCTATACGAGTATCCTTTTTCAAAGACCTCAATAATCTCATTATCGTTTTTATCTTCTTCTTGCCGTACCATTAAGGCATCGTGCAATTCCGAATCGAGTAAATCACCAGCTTCACCAAAAGGAGCAACATCCAGTTCCGAAAATATTTTTTCTACATTGGATTGAATAAGAGACATACCTTCTTTTAAACTTTGATCAAGATCATCGTTGTTCTTTACAGCATCGTAAAGTCTTTCCAAATCATCTACAATACTGATCATAGACTTGATAACATCCTTACCTTCATACCGAATCAAATCTATAATCTCTTTTTCTTTCCTTTTTCGAAAATTTTCAAATTCTGCTTTCAAACGCAGTTGCTTATCCTCCACATCCGTAAGTTGCTTGGTTAATTGTTCTATGACGATTTTATCCTTATTAATCCTTGCAGCTGGTTTAGCGCCCTTTTTTACAGGTGCATTTTCTTTCTTGTATATTTTCTTCTTCTTTTTATCGTCTTTAGGAGACATTGCCTATAATTTCTGTAAAATTTGTTAATATTGTTTTTATTTGTTCGTATGGCAGCCGTGTTGGTCCCAATATTGCCATTTGACCGCGAATAGTTTCATTACCAAAGGGATTGGTCACTATTGAGCAATCGGTAAAATTTGAATCACCCATTTCCTTTCCAATCAGAATATTTTCACTATCAGCTATCAAATATTTATCAAAATATCCCTCCAAAGATTCTTCATTAAACAAGGCCATCAAGGTTTGCAATTTTTCAATTTTGTGAAATTCGGGATAATCTAATAATTGTGAAAATGATGACGTATAAATCAATTTGTCACCAGAAATAACAAAATGTTTATTGGAATTTTGAATTAACACCTGCACAATCTCATGATCATATACATCTGTTTCTCGCATCCGAACCAGTATCGTATCCTGAATTTCATCTAAAGACAGTCCCAGCAATCTTTCTTTCAGTGCTTGATTAATGACTTCAAGGACCGAGTCTTTTATAGCGAGATTAAGATTTAGCACAACGGAGCGTATGAAACCAGACTTTAAGGCCAATACCACCATGATACGATCTGAAGCCATTTGTACCAGCTCAATATCAGTTAAAATACTTCTTTGTTGATGGGAAACCATCACTACGCCAAAAAGACGGCTGATCTTACCAAGCATTAATGCGGTTGCCTGCAGCAAATCTTCAAGATTATCTGAGACTGCAGATAATCTACTTGAAACATTATCATATTCATCGATCATACTGGTGGTATTTTCCTGTATTAATGTATCTACATAGTACCTATAACCACTATCAGTAGGTAATCTTCCCGAAGAGGTATGCATATGTTTTAGCAGACCTTTTTTCTCCAAAGCTGCCAGCGTATTTCGAATTGTAGCTGGACTAATTGAATGAAAATAACGTTGGTACAATTTTTGCGAGCTGATTGGTATACCAGAAGATATGAAATCCTCAATGGTTGTTTTAAGAATCAAATTTTCTCTATCATTCAGTTCCATCATTTTTAATTTAATTATATCTAAGAAAATTAGATAATTATCTGCGAATATTTCAACAAGGCAACCACACTTCAGAAATTATGGTAGAAAGCGGGTCACTGCTAACAAGCTTCCAATAAAACTTATTGATATTCCAATAAACAACATCCATGATAAGGCAGCAGGGTCCATTCGTATCGTCATTGCACTGAATTGGGTCAAGAAATTATTGCCTATCTGTAAAAATACTGCTAGTACCAGAAATGCAATCAATGATCCAACAAAACCTTGTAGAATTCCTTCGATTAAAAATGGTACTTTGACAAATGTATTAGTTGCGCCTATTATATGTAAATCCTGAACTAGGTCTTTCTTCGCATAAATCGTTAGTTTTATTGTGTTTAGTATGATAGTTATTGTGATAAGGATTATGCCAAATGATATCACTGAGAATATTTTTGTAAATCGACTATGGAATGCTTCAATGCTCTGAATGAGTTTTCCTTGGTGATCTATATTATCAATGCCTGGAAAATTCTCAATAATAGTAACAATTGGCATGATATCTAATTC
>Ga0209753_1001376_pt1 | contig 10180 bp, 7 predicted proteins | sample METZYME_3_550m_FD_187550 | JGI IMG/M metagenome (GOLD analysis project Ga0209753, IMG submission 187550) | Marine microbial communities from oxygen minimum zone in mesopelagic equatorial Pacific - METZYME_3_550m (SPAdes) (version 2) | ecosystem: Environmental > Aquatic > Marine > Oceanic | place... | reverse complement strand
GCCATCCTGTAGATTGTCCAGTTTCTTCTTCGAGTTTTTTATAAAGATTTGTAGAATGTAAATGAACTTTAGCTAAATTATAACTTCCCATCATTTGTGGGCATTGACCAGCCGCATGCCAGGTTGATCCAGAAGTCAATTCTCCTTTTTCAATTAAAACTAAGTCTTTCCATCCTTCTTTTGCTAGGTGGTAAAGTAAACTGACTCCCATAATTCCACCACCGATAATGCCTACTTTCGCATGTGAAACTATTTTATCTTCTGGCATGTTTTCTCCCTCATCATTTATTATATAATATGAACCATAACCTACAAGATGATAACCTGTAATGAATGTAAAAAATTTTTATATGAAAAAAGTTAAATTTACACAAATGAAAGACGGCACAAAAGGAGATTACCTTCTTTTAGAAAAACATGAAAAAAAATTTATAGAAAAAACACCGTCACGAATATTAAAATATATGAGTAGCTTGACCTCAACTCTCGAAGGCTATCAAGTATCAAGATTAGAGCATTCTCTTCAATCAGCCACAAGAGCCTTGCAAGATAAAGCTGAGGACGAAATGATTGTTGCTACGTTATTACACGATATTGGAGACGAACTGGCTTTTCATAATCATTCTGAATTTGCTGCAGCAGTATTAAAGCCTTATGTAAGTGAAAAGACCCATTGGATAGTAGAAAAACATGGAATTTTTCAATTGTATTACTACGCTCATCATCTTGGATATAATAAAAATGAAAGAGAAAATTATAGGGGACATAAATACTACAAAGACACAATTGATTTTTGTGAAAATTGGGATCAAAAATCATTTGATCCTAATTTTAAATCATTAACCCTTAAAGATTTCGAACCTTACGTTACGAAAATATTTAGTAGAGAGCCCTACACGCAGTAAATTTTATTTAAAATAATTATATGCATTTTTGAAAATTTTATAACCATCGGCATATAATTTGCCTTTATTTGGTGATTTGTTTTTTATTTTTCCTTTTTGATTAATCCAATCCGGTCTTTGTAAAAAGTACAGCGCTCTCTCAGGATGAGGCATCATCGCTAGCACATTACCTTTTGGATTCATGATTGCAGCAATATCATCTATTGAACCATTTGGATTATAAGGAAACTGTTTTTTAGCTAGAAAGCCATAATTATTTACATATTTACATATAATCAATTTTTTTTTATTTAATTTTCCTAAAATTTTTTTACCTGCAATAAATTTTCCTTCTTGATGTGCTACGGGCAAAGATAAGTAATTGATTTTTTTTAGCCAAGGACTTCTCTGATTAACAACTTTTAATTTTACCCATCTACATTGATATGTCGCAATATCATTTTCTACCAAAGCAACCTCTCTTTTATAACCTTCTAAAGCTGGAACAATTCCGAGATTTACTAAAATTTGACATCCATTACAAATACCAATAACTAATTTATCTTGTTCAATAAAATTAACAATTTGTTCAAATAAATTATTTTTGATTTTATGAGCCATTGCATTACCAGAGCCCGTATGATCGCCGTACGAAAATCCTCCCGGTAGAACTAAAATTTGAAAATTTTTTAGTTTATTAGCATTTTCAATAAGATCATTTACATGAACAATAGCGGCTTTTATTCCTACAGTTTTAAATGCATTAAGTGTTTCGTCTTCACAATTAATTCCATATCCTGACAAAATCAAAGCTCTCATTTATTGAATAAATCCCTTTTGTATTTGTTATTTAGTGAATCAATACCAATTTCAAATTGATCTTTATTAGCCGTTGTAAAAACAATTTTTTTATTTTTTATGACTCTTCCTATAAGTGATAATTGATTTTTTTTAAAATAACTTTCAAACTTATTTTTTTTTGATGAGTTGACAGTAACCACAATCCTGCTTTGTGACTCTGAAAAAAGAATATGATTGTCATCTATCTCATTATTATTAATTGTATTTATATTACTAAAATTTATTTTTAACCCTTTCTGTGAAGCTATAGACATTTTTGATAGAGCCACAGCTAAGCCACCAATTCCAACACTAATTGCTGAGCTAATTAATTTATCCCGATTTGCTTTTATAAAATTATTATAATTTTCTTTTGCAGATTCTTTATAAACTTTTGGAACGTTAAAATTTTTTAAACCAAAAACCTTTGCAAATTCGGAACCTCCCATTTCATTACCAGTTCTTCCTATTACATATACAAAATCATCAGTGGTTTGGGGTACTATTGTTAACAATTCTTTATAACTTTTAATTATGCCAATAGAAGATATTAATAGTGTTGGTGGAATTGAAATTTTGACTTTGTTGTTCTTTTTATCGTAGCCATTGAAATCATTATACATACTATCTTTTCCAGAAATAAAAGGTGTTTCAAAAGTTAGTGACAAATCGTAACAAGCTTTTGCTGCCATTTTTAACTGATAAAGTTTTTCAGAATTTTCCGGACTGCACCAACAAAAATTATCTAAAAGGGCTATATTTGATAATTCACATCCTACTACTATAAGATTTCTTACTGCGGTATCTATACTGCAGGCTGCCATATTGTATGCATTAATATTTGTATAGTTGGGATAAATACCCTGAGATACGCCTACACATTTATCTGAATTGAAAAGAGGTTTTATAACCGTTGAATCAGAAAAAACCTTACCAATTCCCTGAAGTGGTTTAATAACTGAAGTGCCCTGAACTTCATGATCATATTGCGAACTGATAAATTCTTTAGAGGTAATGTTTGGACTAGACAATATTTTTAACAACGCTCTCTTATGGTTGCTTATTTTTATTTGGGCTGATTTTGTTTGAACAATTAGAGGTTTTCTGCTTTTAAGCAATTTTCTTGGATATCCCTCATGAAGAAAATTCATATCCATATTTAAAATTTCTTTATTTTTGTATCTAACTATAGCCTTATTTTCTTTTACAAATTTTCCAATGACTGATGCTTCTACCCCTCTTTTATTTAATAATTGAATCACTTTTTTTTGATTTTTAGTTGATACGGCCATAGTCATTCTTTCCTGTGATTCTGAGATCCATATCTCCCAAGGTTGCAAACCTGGATATTTTAGTGGCACTAAATCAAGATCGACAATAAATCCTCCCGATTCTTTAGCCATTTCACCAACCGAAGAAGAAAGACCTCCTGCCCCGTTATCAGTTATGCTGTTATATAAATTTTTATCTCTAAGCTCCTTAATAATTGCATCTGAAAATTTTTTTTGAGTAATTGGATCCCCAATTTGAACTGCGGTAACTGGACTTCTTGTATCTAACTCTTCTGAAGAAAATGTTGCTCCATGAATACCATCTTTTCCAACTCTTCCTCCGATCATAAGAATTTTATCTCCCGGTCTTGCTTTTTTAAAATGCGCAAACTTACCTTTTATTTTTTTTGGAATTAATCCTACAGTTCCACAAAAAACCAACGGTTTTGCAGAATATCCATCATCAAAATAAACAAAGCCTTGTGGAGTTGGAATCCCTGAACAATTTCCACCTACTCTAACTCCACTAATGACTCCGTTTATAATAAACCTTGATGATAGTAATTTATTTTTTTTATTTCTTGATCTATATAACTCATGGTTACTGTCTGGATAAGAAAAACAAAAACCATATGTGTTACAAATGGGTTTAGCGCCTTTGCCAAAGCCTATACAGTCTCTGTTAACTCCAGTAATTCCAGTGAGCGATCCACCAAATGGATCCAGTGCCGATGGAGTATTATGTGTTTCTACCTTATGGCAAACTACCCAATTTTTATCAAAACTAATTCCACCTGCATTGTCTGAAAATAATGATATACAAAAATCATCCTTTCTTTTTTTTATTATTTTGTTAGTAGCGCCCTTAATATAAGTATCAAATAACCCTTTTTTCAAATTATCAATTTTTGAAGAAAAAATCTTATGCTTACAATGTTCCGACCAAGTTTGAGCAAGAGTTTCAATTTCAATATCTTTTGGCTTTCTACCTTTGACATTAAAGTATCTTTTAATTGCTTTTAACGACTGAACATCTAGACCAAGAGTTCCTCTGCGTTTTCCTCTTTCATCTTTAATTCCCTCTTTGCCAATTTTTTTTAAATTTGTTTCACTTAAATTTAGATTAACCGATCTTGTAATGCTTCTGTCTTTAAAACCATTCGTATGCTGTTCTAGTATATCAGTTTTATCTTTAATAAATTCTTTAAAACTTTTTAAAACAATTTTGTTTACGAGAACATTAGAATATTCGTTGGCTATTTTTTTAATCACCGATTTGTTATTAGTCGATATTAAAAATAATTGAGAGCTGCTTATTTTAAAACTGTTTTGTTTAAGGCGAAGTTTTTCACAAACAATTTCTGTCGCTGTATTACCAAGATTATCTGTTACACCAGATAAGTATCCGATTTCTAAAATCCACGAAAAATTACCGAATTTTTTTAATATTTCATGAATATTTTTTCTGGAAAACAACTCTTGAGAAATTGGGTTGTGCAACAACTCACACGCGAGCAAATAATCTTTTTGGCCTAAACTCTTATTAAATCTGTAAATATCACAAATTTTAATATTTTTAATTACATTTTTACCAAAAAAAGACTGTAAATTTTTTTCACTACCAGTTTTAAATTTATTCAATATTTGAATTTGTTCGTACATTAACAAAAATGTGTTATAAAAAATTATCGAGATTCTCTTATAACAAATAAAATTATTTATGGCTGTCTATAAAGAAGCGGGTGTTGATATTCTTTCAACCGATAATCTAATTAAGGAGATACTACCTCTTTCTTCAAAAACAAATAGACCAGGCAAAATGGGAAAAATTGGTAGTTTTGGTGGTTTGTTCGATTTGAAATCGTGCAAATATAAAGATCCAATTTTAGTTACATCTACCGATGGAATTGGAACAAAAATTCTTTTGGGCATTTCTGAAAATAAATTAGATGGTCTTGGATTCGATCTAGTTGGCATGTGTCTAAATGATATAATTTGCCATGGTGCTGAACCATTGTTTTTTCTAGATTATTTTGCATCAAGTAAAATAAAAAAAAATTTCTTTATTAAAATAATGAAGAGCATCACAGCTGCTTGTAAAAAAAATAATTGTTTACTAATTGGAGGTGAAACGGCAGAAATGCCGGGGGTTTATAAGAAAAAAGACTTTGATTTAGCAGGTTTTTGCGTTGGTATAGTTGAAAGGAAAAAGATTTTACCAAAAATAGATGATATTAAACCTGATGATATAATATTAGGGCTTCCTTCTTCAGGCTTCCACTCAAATGGATATTCATTAATTCGAAAAGTTATAAAAGAACAAAAAATTTCTCTTAGTGCTAGGCCTCCTTTTTTATCAAAAGATAAAAATCTTGCTACTGCCTTACTAAAACCAACAAAACTTTATTACAACCTAATAGCTAAAATTACTAAACTAATTAACGTAAAAGGTATTGCCCATATCACGGGCGGGGGTTTAACAGGAAATCTACCTAGAATAATTTCAAAGAAGTTATCTATAAAGCTAAACTTGAAAAATTTACCTAATGACAATCTTTTTTCGTGGTTTAAAAAAATTGCAAAACTTAATGATAAAGAAATGTTATCTACCTTTAATTGTGGAATCGGTATGGCTTTAATAATTTCTAAAAATGATCTGAAAAAAATACAGAAATTTTTAAAAAATAATAATGAAAAATTTTTTGTTATTGGAAAAATTGTAAAAACTATAAAAAATGAGGAACGTTGTATAATAGCTTGAAAAAAATTAACACTGCTATATTTTTTTCTGGTAGAGGAAGCAATATGGAGTCGTTAATTAAAGCGACAAAAAGTCAAGACTTTCCAGCTTCAATTCTAGTAGTCCTAACAGATAATGAATCTGCTCCAGGTATTCAATTAGCAAAAAATCATTATGTACCTGTAAAAATATTTGATAAAAAAAAGTTTAGCAGATCGGAATTTGAAACTAATTCCCAAAAGATATTATTAAATTACAAAATTGAACTGATATGCTTAGCTGGATTTATGCAAATATTATCCAAAAAATTTGTCTACTCTTGGCAAAACAGAATCATTAATATACATCCCTCTTATCTTCCTAAAAATAAAGGACTTAATCCACAAAAACAGGTTATAAATGAAAAAGCATCCTACACTGGTTGTACTGTTCATTTTGTTAATGAAAAAATTGATGATGGAGAAATTATCTTACAAGAAAAAGTAAAAGTTATGCACAATGACAATGTACAAACTCTTTCTGATAGAATACTAGAAAAAGAACATGTAATTTATCCTAGAGCACTTAAAAAAATAGCTTCAGAAATTAAAAAATTAAAAAATTTGTGAAACTTAAAAAGAAAAATTCAGATAAATTAAAAGAAGAGTGTGGAGTTTTTGGTATTTTAAATAACAAAGATGCAGCAGCTCTTACAGCTTTAGGCTTGCATTCACTACAGCATAGAGGTCAAGAAGGATGTGGTATTGTTACCTCTGACGGAAAAAAATTTTATTCTGAAAGAAGAATTGGATTAGTCGGAGATAATTTTACTAAAGGAAAAGTCTTAAATAGATTACCTGGAAATTGCGCAATTGGTCATAACCGATATTCAACGGCTGGTAATAATTTAATTAAAAATGTTCAACCATTTTTTGCTGATCTTCATGTTGGAGGTATTGCTATTGCTCATAATGGAAATTTAAGTAATGCTAGATATCTTAGAAAAGAATTAGTTAAAAATGGCTCTATTTTTCAAACAACATCTGACACAGAAACTATAGTTCAATTAATTGCAAGATCAAAAAGATTAAAAATAATTGATAAAATAATTGAAGCACTTTTTAAAATACAAGGAGGTTATGCATTAACAATTTTAACAAATAATAAGCTAATAGGAATTAGAGATCCGTTTGGAATCCGTCCTTTAGTATTAGGTAAATTAAACAAATCTTATATTTTAGCGTCAGAAACTTGTGCTTTCGATATAATTGGTGCAAAATTTATTAGAGAAATTCAAAATGGCGAAATAGTTGTTATAACAGAAAATGGAATAGAGAGCATAAAGCCTTTTCCTAAAGTAAAAGAAAGACCATGTATTTTTGAATATATATACTTTTCAAGACCAGATAGTATCATCAAAAATATAAGTGTTTATGAGTACAGAAAAAGATTGGGTGCAGAGTTAGCAAGAGAATCAAATTTAGAAGCTGATTTAGTAATACCTGTGCCTGACTCCGGAGTTCCTGCTGCAATAGGATACTCTGAAGAAATAAAAAGTAATGTTGAATTAGGAATTATTAGAAATCATTATGTTGGCAGAACGTTTATAGAACCTACCCAACAAATAAGAAGTTTAGGAGTCAAACTTAAACATAATGTAAATAAGCCTCTCATTAAAAATAAAACTTTAATTTTGATCGATGACTCATTAGTAAGAGGAACAACCTCTGTCAAAATCATTAAAATGCTTTATGAGTCTGGTGCAAAAGAAGTTCACTTAAAAATTGCTTGTCCACCTATAAAATATCCAGATTATTACGGGATTGATACACCAAATAAAGATGAACTGCTTGCCTCAAAACTTGATCTTAAAGGTATGCAAAAATTTATTAACGCAAAAACATTACAATTTTTATCAATTGAGGGATTATATAAATCTATGGGATATGAAACAAGAAACTCATCCTACCCTCAATTTGCTGACCATTGTTTCACTGGAGATTATCCAGTTAAACCAATTGACGTAAATGATAAAAATTTTGAGCAAGATCAATTAAGCTTTATGTCTTCAAAATTTAAATAAAATAAAAAATAAAAATCACTAATGAAAGTTCTTGTTATAGGAAATGGAGGTAGAGAACATGCATTGTGTATGTTTATAAAAAAATCTCCTATTTGCAAAAAATTATATTGTATTCCTGGTAGCGACTCGATCAAAGAATTAGCAGATTGTTTCGATATTAATCCAATGAATAATATAGATGTTGTTAATTTTTGTATAAAACAAAAGATAGACTTTGTTGTAATTGGACCTGAACTTCCGCTTAGTAATGGAATCGTAGACGAACTAAAAAAAGAAAAAATTGTTACTTTTGGTCCAGATAAAATATCCTCACAGCTCGAAACTTCAAAAATCTTTATGAAAAATATTTGTAAAAAACATAATATTCCAACCGCAAAATATTCTGTATTTAATAAAGAAAAAGATGCAATCAATTTTTTAAATGAAGTAAATTTTCCTACAGTTATTAAAGTTGATGGATTAGCGGCAGGTAAAGGAGTAATTATTGTATACAGCAAAGAAGAAGCTGTTGAAAATATAAAAAAAATAATGTCAGAAAAAATATTTGGTTCTTCTGGTGAAAATATAATAATAGAAGAATTTCTCGAGGGCGAGGAAATTAGTTTTTTTGCACTAGTTGATACTAATGGTTTTATTTTGCCGTTAACGACAGCTCAAGACCACAAAAAGATTGGAGAAGGTGATGTAGGTCCCAATACCGGAGGAATGGGAGCATATAGCCCTGTACCTTTTATTAAACATAATCATATAAATGACTTCGTTGAACAATTTGTAAAACCCATAATTAATGATTTAAAAAATAGTAGCATTTTATTTTCAGGTGTTTTTTACGCAGGTTTTATCTTGACCAAAAACGGCCCTAAAATACTTGAGATAAACGTAAGATTTGGAGATCCAGAAGCTCAAACTATTTTTCCAAGATTAAAAACGGATTTATTAGACTTGCTACTTGCTTCCAGTACTGGAAATTTAAATCAATTCAAGTTACCAGAATGGGAAAACAACTTCTGCATGAATGTTGTATTGTCATCAAAAGGCTACCCTAAGGATTATAAAAAAAACACTATAATTAACGGTTTAAATGAAATTACTAATGATAAATCTAAATATGTTTTTCACGCAAGTACAAAAAAAAATGGAAATCATTGGTTAGCAACAGGAGGTAGAGTGCTGTCAATAAGTGCCATGGGATCAACGTTGAAAAATGCTAAAAATAATGCCTATAATATTGTTGATAAAATAGATTGGAAAGATGGATATTTTAGAAAAGATATAGGGTGGAGACATTTACAGTGAGTAATAAAAAAAATATCTTAGTTAGTATTATCATGGGCAGTCAGTCAGACTGGGAGTTTGTAAAACCTGCTAGTAAAATCTTAAAAGAATTTTCAATCTTACATGAATGTAAAATTATTTCTGCGCACAGAACTCCTGATAGACACAAAAATTTTTCAGAGAACGCTAAAAAAAGAGGAATAAAAGTTATTTTGGCAGCCGCAGGTGGAGCAGCACACCTTGCTGGAGTAACTGCTGCTTTAACTACTTTGCCCGTGCTTGGAATTCCTATGAATAGTAAGTTATCTGGTCTCGATAGCCTACTATCTACTGCTCAAATGCCAGGAGGTGTGCCAGTTGCAACATTTGCCATTGGTAGTGCTGGAGCAAAAAATGCTGCTCTTTTTGCAATTAGAATCTTAGCACTAGAAGATACAAATATAGCTAAAAAACTTGATATATATATAAAAACAATGGAACAAAAAGTTCCTCAAGAACCAAAAGATTGAAAAAAATATTTAACTTTTTATGAAAAAAGGAAAAAAAATTTACGAAGGAAAAGCTAAAATTCTTTATAAAGGACCCGAAAAAAATACTGCTATTCAGCTCTTTAAAGACCATGCTACCGCGTTTAACAATCAAAAAAAATCTACAATTAGCAAAAAGGGGATTTTAAATAATATGATATCTGAACATATTTTTAAAAAACTCAATAAAGTTGGCGTAAAAACACATCTTATAAAAAGATTAAATAGCAGAGAACAGCTCATACATATGCTAGAAATAATTCCCATAGAATTCATAGTTAGAAATATAGCTACTGGTTCCTTAACTAAAAGACTAGGAATTCCAGATGGAACTATATTAAAAAAACCTTTACTTGAATACAGTTACAAGAATGATGAATTAGGTGATCCATTGATTGCTAGAGAACATATTCTTGCTTTCAATTGGTCCACAACATTCGAGCTCAATCACATTAATTCAAAATGTATAAAAATAAATATTTTTTTATCAAAAATGTTTAAAAAAGTAGGGATAAAGCTTGTTGATTTCAAACTAGAATTTGGAAGATTAAAAAAGAATGGAAAATCACAAATTATGTTAG
>Ga0209753_1001372_pt1 | contig 10198 bp, 6 predicted proteins | sample METZYME_3_550m_FD_187550 | JGI IMG/M metagenome (GOLD analysis project Ga0209753, IMG submission 187550) | Marine microbial communities from oxygen minimum zone in mesopelagic equatorial Pacific - METZYME_3_550m (SPAdes) (version 2) | ecosystem: Environmental > Aquatic > Marine > Oceanic | place... | reverse complement strand
CTGTATAGAAGGGCCAATTACAATTTCAAAATCAGTCAGGACATGCTCATAGTATTTCAGGACGGTCCCAGATTCAGAAAAAATGCCATTTACCAGCCCTCGCCAGCCCGCATGGACTAGGCCAAATACAGGTTCAGCCCGATGGGCAAAATACACCGGCATGCAGTCTGCGACCTGGATGGAACACACTAGATTGGGGTTTGTTGAAAAAACACCGTCACATTCCGGGACCCGGCCCTGATCAGAACAAAACAAGATATGGGTTGAGTGGATTTGGTTGGGAATGATCAGGGATACAGTATCGAACCCGGCAGCTTCGGCTAAGGTCTTTCGTCCCTCCACTCCTTCTGCAGTAAAGGATTTATAGGAAAAAATGGCTTTGATGCCGGGATTTGAAAATCGGGTGGAAATGTCCATCCAGGTATGGTTGTTCATTCAGTGGTGTAGCTGAAGGATTCACCATCGAAGACACCCAGAGTCCTTAACCTTTTTTTCGCATATTCCAATACCTGGGCAGATCCATTTTCATTTTTGTTTTTTCCTGTAAAAAGAATGGATGTGCTTTTTCCATGAAAACCAGGCTGATTTCTAAGCTGCTCCAGAAATTGCCTTCGTTTTAATACACCCCTATCTATAATGGATTGAATAAAATCTGCGTGATCCAGCGCCAGGGCATGAAAATTGGTAAAGGAGTCTTGATTGCTGACGGACAATGCAGAACTTACATCGGATATAACTCGCATGCCTTGAACATGGGGTCCGATCACTTCCTGGTTTAATACCTCCATATCCAGCCAATTCTCATTTCCAAATAACAAGGTCTTTAAATTATAGACGGGCAGTTGTGTTCCAATATAGGTCAGTTCATCAGGCCGGATAGGAATGTACATGGCCTGGATTGTTTCCAGGACAACCTTTGCAGAATCCTTTCTATCCATTATTTCTTCTTCAGATGGGAGTTCGAAAAAATCAGTTACATCCACATCAAACAGGGCATCCAGGCTGTCAATCTCAAGATTCATGATTTGGTCCCCCGGTTTTTTTTCGGGGACCAGCGACCAGGCGGCACGGCGGATATTTTTTAATTGCCTGGATAAATTTTCCGGTTTTTCTATATACCACTCTACAGCGACAGGATCTATACCAAGCTGGTGACACTCTTCTAAAAAGTAATCTGTCATTAATTTCGTTTTTCCGCTTCCGTGCGAAAGAACAGCAATGTGCTCAAATCCCAGTTCCCTAACCATCATCTGGGCCGTGCGCTGCGCGATCGTCTTGGATGAAGGAGATAAAAAGAAAAGGTTTTGAGAAAGGTCCGAAAGCCCAGGCGATGCTGATTTAGGAATCAGAATCGGCAAGGGGGATTTCAACCCCGCCAGACCGTAAATCTCTTCCAGAGTCAACGGTCCCAAAATGGCGGTAACAGCAGGGTTTGATGGTAAACTGCTCACAATACGTAGGGCGTTCACGCCGGAGCCACCTGTATCATAGATCAAAAACCGGATCGATTTTGAACTGGAGCGTCCTTCCAGGTATTCTGCAAGACCCAGTAGGTAGGACTGGCCTTTTTCCCTGTCCAATCCCGACAGGGGCAGGATGACAGCCAGAGTGACAGACCGGGACAGAGCACCTTTTTGAACACTATGCAATGCACCAAAGACGCCTGCAAAAAATCCTGGCAGGTAAAATGTGTCAATTCCGTTCAGCACCATGGAGAGGTCATACGCATCCCCATTCTTCCAGGACTGGTACGCCCTGGCCAGATTAATGATCGCCCGGTTAAATGCATTCTTTTCCCTGAACAGGAACCCCTCGATCCTTTCTTCCTTGACACCAATTCCTATGCAGGTATAAAGTCTCTCGTCAATTTCATTCAGGTACAATAAATCTTCGATCAGGGGCCGCACAGATAAATAATGCTGAAATGCCGATGTAATTTTTCCCCGGGCAAGGGCAATGTCTCCCAGTAAGATCATGGCATCACTTTCGTAGGGAGAACCTGAAAAATTTGAAAGTACCGACTTGCACGAACGAAGGGCCTTATCCCACTGACCCTGCCGATATTGTGATTTTGCCATTAACAGCTGTGCGGCAGGGTCCTTGTAATCCCGTTCATCAACTAGAATTGCTGTAAACTGGTTTTCAGCAAGACGATATCGTCCTTCTTTATAGGACTGTACCGCCGTATCAAATTTTTCATAATAAGACAGGTCCTCAAACCCTTCAGCCAAAGCAACCGTGTTCAACCATACAAAAAAGAAAAAGGTTTGGGTAAATTTAATCATGAGAAGCAACTCAAATGAATTAGCTCATCTTCAACAGGGATGATGGGTATTTGGTTTCAAGGAATATCACTTGTTAATATAAGTCAATTTTCCATATTCAAACTGGTAATAGATCTTTTTTCCCTGATTTCGAGAATAGATCCACTGTTCACCAATGCCATGGCGACTGGATGTAGTATGTATTTCATCCGGATTACCGATGGAGATCCTGACCTGACGTTCAGTCATGCCCAGTTCAATCTTCTGAGCAAGAATCTTTTGGATCATTTTTTTCCCCCAGGACGAGGGCAGCGGTTCGGAGGTGTAATAATGATCCGGAGTTCCTACACGTCCTTCTTCACCATTATAACGCACAAAGGCCTCATCGCCGGTCCTGGCCTGGACCTTCAGCCAGACGGGGTAATCAAAATCACTGTTTTGATAATGAAATACATCCTCAACCGTGACAGGATCAAACCGGGGAAAGGCATAGGCGGAAAATGTATAAAACCCTCTTGGATCGTAGGTATCATTGAGCCAGATGGTTGTTCCAATGATCGTCTTGGCTTCCTTTAATACATCTTCAAAGAGAATATAACTGGGCATCTCATCCGGTTCATTCATATCTAAACTGAAAACCATTTTATAGCGCCTGCCCTTTTTATCTTTGATCACCAGAAAATCATAATCGAATGTTTCGTAGGTCCCCACAATGGTATATTGTTTGTTTTGAAACCTGTGGTAAGGCCTGAAACGTCTGGAATTCAGTTTGGACCAGATCTGGTTAAAATTGGTTGTACGCTTATAGGCGTCATCCAGGTCAACAAAGTAGATGGTTTTACCTGTCCAGACATTGGGATCAACTATAATGTCCGGTTTTTGGAAATAAGAACAGGACATACACAAAAGAACAGCTGCAGCACTGAACCTTCGCATCATAAGGGGCATGAGTTTCAATCCATAATTCATCGGGCTAAACCCTGACCGGGAGTGATGATCCTTGGTCCGGGGATTATTATCCACATCCTCCTGAGTTTTCGACAAGATTATCAAAATTATATTCTTGCTGTGATAGGCCTTTAGAAGGCAATAGAAATATCAGGCACAGTATAGTTTTTATAATTGAGTGAATCGACCAGAAATCATAATGTTGAGTACATAGTATTCCTGATCCCATTTCCATTATTTAGTTGATAGGTTTACCATTTTTCCAGACACCCACCCGTTTATCCCCGTTTGGATAGGTAAATGTGCCCTGTCCTTCCATGGTTCCGTTTTTGAATTCACCCACATACTTGTTTCCATTTGAGTATGTAAAAACACCCAGCCCTTCCCGTTTCCCATCCTTGAATTCGCCTATATATATATTCCCGTTTGAGAAGGTGTATGCACCCTGGCCTTCCATATTTCCACTTACAAACATGCCTTCATATATATTACCGTTTACAAATGTGTATTCTCCCTGGCCGTTGATTTTATCATCTTTCCATTCACCTGTATATGTTTCTCCATCGGCAAAAATACAGGTCCCCTGTCCGTCCCGCTTTCCTAAATTAAAGGTGCCGGAATACTCATTGCCGTTGGCATAGGTATAAGAACCCTGACCATTCAACTTTCCATCTAAAAATGTTCCTTCGCAGGTGCTGCCGTTGGAGAATGTATAGGTGCCCTGGCCGTTCATTCTGTCATCCTGCCACTCGCCCCTGTATTTTTCTCCATCTGCAAATGTGAACCTACCCTGTCCATCCTTCAAATCATTTTCCCATTCGCCCTGGTAGCTGTCGCCAAAGGAAGACATAAACGTGCCCTGGCCTTCCCGTTTTCCATATTTCCATTCTCCTTCATAGCTATCACCAATGGATGAGGTGTATCTTCCCTGGCCATGAAATGAATCATTTTTAAATTCCCCTGTATATGTTATGCCGTCCACAATAAATGTAGACGTACCTTTTCCTTCCTTTTTATTATTTTTCCAATCCCCATCATAAGCATCTCCATTTGAATAGGTAATTTTTCCATGCCCTGTCCTAAGGTTATTTTTCCAATCGCCAACATAGACATCGCCATTGGCATCCTTATAGGTCCCCTGGCCCGTTCTCAGGTCATCCTTCCAGTCACCTTCATAGATACTGCCCTTCTCATCCGTGAAAATACCCGAACCTTCACGGATTCCATCACTCCATTCCCCATCGTAGGTAGCACCGTTTGCATAGGTGAATTTTCCCTGGCCCATCCTTACATTATTCTGCCACTCTCCAACATATTGATCCCCGTTGGAATAGCTGTAAGTACCTTGTCCATCTCTGAGATCACTTTTCCAGTCACCCTTATATCGATCACCATTAGCATAATTAATTCTGCCTTGTCCATCCATGCGATCAAAATTCCATGTTCCTTCATACCGGTCGCCATTGGCATAATCGAACTCACCCTGTCCATGCTTGCGGTCATCCTGCCACTCTCCCTCATAATGCTCTCCTGCTGCAGACGTTAAGATGCCTATCCCATTGCGCTTATCCTTTTGCCAGCTTCCTTCATAGGTATCGCCATTCAAATAGGTAAAAGCCCCTTGCCCATGAAAATAATTCTCTTTCCACTCGCCCACATAGCGGTTGCCCTTTGAGGATGTAGAAGGATCCTGGGCTGTATTGGAAACATCTTTTTTCTGTCCAACAAACGTATAGGTTCCCTTTCCTTCCCTGGTGCCGTTTTTCCAATCACCCACATACCGATTTCCCATGCCATCGGTAAACGTCCCTCTACCCTCTTCCTTGTTACGTTTCCACTGGCCTTTGTATTTATCACCATTGGCAGCAGTGAAGGTGCCCTGGCCTTCCTTCTGTCCATCTTTCCATTCACCAACGTACCTATCACCATTGGCAGCAGAGAACGTACCCTTTCCATTTCGCTTACCTCCTATCCACTCACCATCATAGGTATCACCGTTGAAATAACTGTATGTTCCTCGACCATCAAACGTATTCTGGCTCCAGTCGCCATCATAAGTATCGCCATCTGAGTAAATAATTTTACCCTTTCCTTCTTTGACATCATATTTCCATTCGCCTGTGTAGGTGTCGCCATTGGAATAATTGAAAATATTATCCGTATTGAATATACCTTGGCCATGTCTCAGGCCGGCTTTCCACTCACCATCATACTGGCTGCCGGAGGCATAAATGTATAGCCCCGTTCCTTCCCTTAGGTCATTGTGCCATTCACCTTCGTAACGATCACCATTTGCATACGTTTGAGTACCATCACCTGAACGGTGATCATTGGCCCACTGACCTACATATTTGTCCGAATTGGATGCAATAAAAATACCCTGGCCTTTCTTGAGTCCTGCGCTCCACATGCCTACATATTTATCGCCGTTGGATGCAACAAATGTACCTTCCCCATCTCTCTTACCCTCTATCCACTGTCCTTCGTATGTATCACCATTCGAATACGTAAATTTTCCTTCACCATTATAGGTGTCATTTTTCCACTCGCCGTCGTAGACATTGCCATTTATATCAGAAAAGGTACCCCGACCTTCCATTTTACCATCTTGCCAATATCCTGAATACCTGTCACCATTGGCATAGGAAAAGGTACCCTGCCCTTCTAACCTGCCATCCGCGAATGTACCATCATATTCTTTTCCATCTGAATACGTGAAGATTCCCTGACCGTCCATTTTATCGTTGGTCCATTGGCCCACATACATATCGCCGTTGGCATAACTGTAATTACCCTGGCCATCCATCATACCTTTCGTCCATTCACCTATATAAATATCACCATTCGCATGCAGGAATGTTCCATCGCCATCTCTTTTTCCATCAACAAACATACCTTCATAAGCATTGCCGTTCATAAATGTGTAAATACCAAAACCGGTTCTTTTATCATCCAGCCAATCGCCATTGTACCTGTTGCCATTAGCAAAGGTGTACAGCCCCTGGCCGTTCATTCTGCCCTCCTTCCACTCGCCTACATAGGTTTCACCCAGTGATGACCTGAACGTACCCTGACCATTCAATTTTCCATCTGAAAATACCCCTTCATAATGGTTTCCGTTTGCTGCAGAGTAAATGCCTTCTCCTTCCATCGTGTCCTTCTTCCACCCGCCATGGTACTCGTTCCCGTTTTCAAAGATGTACGAGCCCCGGCCATGCATCTTCCCCTTTTTAAAGTCGCCTTGATACACATCGCCATTGGCATAACTGTAGTTGCCCTGCCCATGCATAAGACCGTTTTTCCACTGACCTGAATAGGTTCCCCCGCCCGCATAGGTAAATGTACCCTGGCCGTGCTTTTTGTCATTTTTCCATTCGCCTTCATACTGATTTCCGCTTGGATAGATGAAGGTACCCCGGCCATTCTTCTCTCCATCCCAGAAATCACCTTCGTAGGTGTTCCCATTCTTGAATGTGAAAATGCCCCAGCCGGTCCGTTTCCCATCTTTATGGTCTCCAACGTATTTTTCACCGTCCGGGTAGGTGAATGTGCCTTCGCCATTTCTTTTTCCGTTCTTGAACTCACCTACATACTTGTTTCCATTCTTGAAGATATAGGTTCCTTTTCCATGGCTTTTATCATCTTTCCATTCCCCTTCGTATACATTTCCGTTTGCAAATTTATAGGAGCCCTGTCCTTCCATATTCCCATCATAAAATTCACCCTCGTACTCATCACCGTTTACATACGTAAAGGTGCCCTGTCCATGCTTTTTCCCGTCTAGAAATCCCCCTTTATAGATATTCCCGCTTTTAAAGGTATAGACGGCCTGGCCGTCCCTTTCCCCGTCTTTGAAATCGCCTTCATAAGTATTGCCTTCGCCATCGGTAGAAATTCCTTTACCATGCTTTTTATCATCTTTCCAATCACCTACATATTTTTTCCCAAACGTATAGACATAGGTTCCCTTTCCATTCCTTTCATCATTCTTCCATTCGCCGGTGTAGGTATTGCCAAAGGGATAAAAATAAGTTCCTTCGCCATCCCTCTTCCCATTTTTCCATTCCCCCTCATACTTTTCCCCGCCGATGATATGGAGGCTGCCCCAGCCATGGAATACATCATTGACAAACCCACCAACGTATGTATGGCTGTCATCTTCATGTGTAAAGGTCCCTTCTCCTTCTCTTATATTGTTCTTCCACTCGCCTTCATAGGTGTCTCCGTTGGGATAGATGTACTTGCCTGTCCCGTGGCGTTTACCGTCCTTGAAATCACCGGTGTAATTGTGTCCGTACTGAATCACATCCCCGGCAGATTCATTTTCCTGAGAGAGCCCCAACGAAAAAAGGAATAGCGTTAGTATGAAATGATTTTTCATGCTTGATGAAATTTACAAAATATTATTCTTTTATAAACAAATCCTGTGGATTAGGATTTTGGAGTGGATTAAAGATTATTGTGCAGATTTAATAATAATTTACGAATGTATAAAAAATCATTTAAAATTGTTGAAAGTAAAATTGATAGGATAGATATTGATTTCATTAGTTTAATCGAAAGGGTCCTTTAGAACCAATAAAAGAGGTTTCATTAACCAACACATCATCCTTATAAATTCCTTCCCAATATTTCTTACCATCTTTATCATAGTATGTATATTTACCTTCTAGTTTTCCATCTTTATAATTTCCCATAACATTTACATCTCCAGTATCAAAGTAATTAATATATTCACCGTCTAATTTTCCATCTTTATAGTTTTCTAACCTACGTTTATGATAAATATCTCTACTCCCAAAAAAACCATATTCAATAAATTCACCATCCCGTTTTCCATCCTTTAAGTTCCCTTTTTTCCATATTTCCCCATTTTTAAAGTAAAAAATCAATTCACCGTAATCTAAACCATCCTCAGTCCAATATATTTCATTAATCAATTCCCCATCCTGGTAAGTTATTTCACGATACTTTTGTCCATTTTCATACCAATACATCTCTAATCCATCTGGTACCCCATCCTTGAAAGTTCCTTCAGAACTCTTCTGTCCATTTTCATACCAACTAGTCCATGATCCATCTCGTTTATGATCCTTGTAAGTTCCTTCAAAATTCTTCTGTCCATTTTTATACCAACCAGTCCCTGATCCAATTTTAATCCCATCCTTGTAATTTTCTTCATAATTCTTCTGTCCATTTTCATACCAAAAAGTAAATGATCCATCTACTTTACCATCTTTAAAATTTCCTTCAGACCACTTTTGTCCATTTTTATACCATTTCCACTTTGTCTTACTAATCATTTTTCCATCTTTGAGACTTCCTTCTTCTTTCTTTTTCCCATCCTCATATAAAGAAAATACTGGTCCAGAGTAGGGTTTATTAGTGTCTTTAGAATAAAATAGACCATCTCTTCCAATTAATGTGGTTTCATAGTTGATAGGTTCCTGACTAAAAGAAAAAGAAATCAGTATAAATAATAATGGATAAAATATTTTCATAATAAACTCCTGTGGCAACAAAACTTAAGGGATATACAATAAATACAGGTAGAAATAAAAAAGGTTCCATAGATAGAACCTTTTGTTGAAATATGGGATAAGGAAAAGAAGGAATGGGTTAATGGAAGTTGATTATTCTTTCGCAGAACCATCTTCGTTCCATAGTTTTTTAGAAATCATTTCTCCATCCTTGAAAGTCATTTCCCACTTCTTCTGTCCATTCTCATACCATTCCGTATATAATCCATCTCTTGCTTTCTTCATCTTGTTCATCTTCACAACCCCAACAAATCAAAAAATAATACAGATAATAATGGGTAGAGTTTTTTCATCTCAGATGAAATTTACATACAATCACTCTATAAAATAAAAAACCCCATGGATGAGGTGGGGTCTATTAATACTTGGATGTTTATTTTATATCAAGGTTTATTATCGTCATCAAATGGACTTTCCAAAAATTTTTCCATACCATTAACAACTTTATTTGGGAAATCTTTTACATGATCTAACGGTTTTAAAAAATAACTAAAAGGTTTTTCATTGATTGTATCAAGTACATCCTGAAATTTATTCTTGTCTTTTTTTTTCTTCTTTTCTTTCACTTCATCATTCATTCAATTATCTGAATATAACAGAATAAACAGGATTTAGGGTAGATATAAAAAAGGTTTTACGAATAGAACCTTTATGAAATAAAATATCGTATCACGGTAATCATTCAACCGTGACCAAGTGGAGTTTGGAAGTTCTTACTTTAAATACATTTGAAGATTTTAATTAATTCTCAACATTCTAATTTTTATTGAATCATTTCTTGTTAAAAGATTAAAATTAATTTTATCAAAATCAAAAATGTCTAAAGAAAAATCTACTGATTCACTTTCATCATTAATCTTTAAACTATCGTAATCAATTACATCCGTATCTTCAATTGAACCATCAATAGAGATTTTTACCGAGTCTTCACCAAATTTAAATAAAATTTCCTTTTTCTTTTCTCTAGGATTCAACCCGACTGAATTATTATTGTCCGATGACCATTCCCCCATTAAAAATAATTTATAATCCCTTATTACAATCTCCATACTTTTATTATTATTACTAAGAATCGTATCACCTTCAATTGAAAAGTAATTTATTAATCCCTTAATTCCATTATTAAAATTAACCTCTGATATTTTCTTTCCATTCTCATACCACTGAATAAATAATCCATCTTTTTTTCCATCTTTATAAGAACCTTCTATTTTTTTCTTTCCTCCGATATATTTTGAAATCACCTTTCCACTATAGAGTTCTTTTGAATCAGGATGATACATCAATCCATCTTTTTTGATTAAGGTTGAGTCTTCTACGGGTTTAGAACACCCAACAATCAGTAATAATGGTAATACGATTAGTAATAATCTTTTCATAATAAACTCCTTCGGTAATCCAAATCTAACAGAATAAACGGGGTTTCGGGTATATGTAAAAAGGTTC
>Ga0209753_1001371_pt1 | contig 10202 bp, 6 predicted proteins | sample METZYME_3_550m_FD_187550 | JGI IMG/M metagenome (GOLD analysis project Ga0209753, IMG submission 187550) | Marine microbial communities from oxygen minimum zone in mesopelagic equatorial Pacific - METZYME_3_550m (SPAdes) (version 2) | ecosystem: Environmental > Aquatic > Marine > Oceanic | place... | reverse complement strand
CACCCGCTTGGCCTTGGGCATGAAATGCGGGTCGCCCAGCGCACCGGCGTGGCGTCTGGCTGCGGCGTTGAGCATGCCCGGCTGGCCGAGCGACGCGAGGCCAAGCGCACCCATGCCGCGCGCGCCGAGGTTCAAGAACTTGCGCCTGTCAAGCAGATGATCAGAATTGAATAATGGAATCATGGGTCACTCCTTGGTGATGACTTCGTCGAGATTGAAAATGGCGCTGGCCACGGTGGTCCAGGCAGCGTGCCGGGCCAAGTCGAGCGATTCGTCACGCCTGGTTTCGCCGAACTTCAGCAGCTCCCCGGCGCGCGTGGCATCGGCGCTGAATTCCTTAAGCTGACTGTCGTATAAGTTACGGAACACGCGTTTGCGCAACTCGTCCGCCGGGCGCGCCGTGGTGAGCATGAACGCATAGTCGAGCTGCGAGTCAAAGTCCGCCCCGCCCTTCTGCAGCACCCGCTGCGCGAACACCCGCGCCGCCTCGACGAACTGCACGTCGTTCATCGTCACCAATGCCTGCATCGGCGTGTTGGTGCGCGGCCGCTGGATAACGCATTTTTCGCGCGTCGGCGCGTCGAACGCCATCATGTTGGGCATCGGTGCGGAGCGCTTCCAGTAGGTGTACATCGAGCGGCGGTACAGTTTCGCGCCGTTGTCCGGCTTGTAAAACAGGCCGCCGTTTAGCGCGACCTCGTTCCAGATGCGCGGCGGCTGGTATGGTTTGACACTCGGCCCCCCGATCCTGCCGTTGAGCACGCCACTCACGGCGAGCGCGTTGTCGCGGATGAACTCACCCTGCAGTCTCAACCTCGGCGCATGCGAGAGAAACACATTCTCGGGATCGCGCCGTAGCTGTTCCGCCGTGGCAGCGGACTGCTGCCGGTATGTCGCCGACAGGAGCATCTGCTTGAACATGCGCTTCACGTTCCAACCGCCGTCGGCGAAGTCGCGCGCCAGCCAGTCGAGCAGGCCCGGGTGACTTGGCAGCGCGCCACGTGTTCCGAAGTCCGACACCGTCGTCACCAGCCCCGCGCCGAAGATCATCGACCAGTAACGGTTCACCGCCACGCGGGCCGTCAGCGGATGGTCGTCATCAGCGATCCACTTGGCCAGGCCAAGCCGCTTGGCCGGTGCCCCCTCAGACAACGGCGGCAGCACGGTCGGGATGCCGGGTGAAATCTCCTCATCCTTTTTCGGAGATGCGTAATGACCGCGAGCCAGCACATAGGTTTTGCGCGGCTTGGCCAAGTCGCCCATCGTCATCACCGTGACGATCGACTTGTCGTAGTCGGTCACCGCCTTCTCAGCGGATTTTATACTGGTACCCAGTGCACGGCCAAGCGGCCAGACGGATTTTTTGTAATAGTCACACAACTGCGTGATATCCCCGGCCTCCAGCACATCCGCACGAAGGTGGGCCAGGATATTCTCCGGCAGACCGGAGCCGCCCAGCTTGAAATAAAATCCTGCCGGGCCGCCGTTGTTGACAATCTTGAGCAGCAAATGGTTTTCTCCCTTGGCCAATTTCAGGTTGGCCTTTTCCTGATCCGCCGCCGGGCCGCGGTCCACATTCTTGGCGAGCACCTGAGCGTCGTTTAGGAACACCTTGATCGCGTCGTCACTGCCGAGTGACACGGTCACCTCCTGCTGCACAGCCGACTTCACCGTCCGGTAAAAATAGGCCGCACTGCGATCGGGAATGGCGACAGTGTGCACCTTGCCGTCCTCGTAGGTGCGGGCCTCCCATTTTTTGCCGCCGTGGCCCTTGGTCAGGTCCACCTTCTTTTCCGGCCCCCAATTCTTGTTGAACGCCTGGTTTTTGTCCTTGCCCGTGAAGCTGCCGAGAAACTGCCAGCCGCCAAACTCGGGCGGATGCGGCAGCTCGGTGGTACGGTTGTCCGCAATCCACTCGTCCATCTCCTGCGCAATCGGCTTGGCCTTGGCTCGCTCGCTCTTCAGGACGGCCACCTTGTCGCGCCGTTGCTGCAACTCCGCACTCTCGGCCATGCTGGGCACCTTGACCATCGGGGCCGAGTTGCCGTTTCGCGTCTGATTGCCGGCGTCGGAGTTGATGTTGAAGTAGGCGTAAAACTGATAGTACTCCTTCTGCGAAATCGGATCATACTTGTGGTCGTGGCACTGGGCGCATTCCATCGTCAAGCCCAGCCAGACATTCGAGGTTGTCTTGACGCGATCGACATTGTACTCGACACGGTACTCCTCTTCGATCAAGCCGCCCTCGTCGGTCGTGCCGTGGTTGCGGTTGAAACCGGAAGCGACCCTGTGGTCGAGCGACGCGTTCTCGAACTGATCGCCAGCCAACTGCTCAATCGTGAACTCGTCGAACCGCTTGTTGTCGTTGTACGCCCGGATCACCCAGTCGCGCCACGGCCACATGTAGCGCACGCCATCATCGTGAAACACGCTCGAGTCGCCGTAACGCGCGGCATCCATCCAAGCAAGCGTCATCCGCTCACCGTAACGCTCGCTGGCCAGCAGTGAGTCGATAAGCCTTTCGTAAGCGCCCGGGGCGGTGTCGCTGACAAACTGCTCGACCGCCAGCGGCAACGGCGGCAACCCGGTCAGGTCGAGGCACACCCGGCGGATGAGCCTCCGGCGATCCGCCTCCGGCGAAGGCTCAAGCCGGTTGGCCTCCATCCTAGCGAGAGTGAAAAAGTCGATCGAGTTCCTTGGCCAAGCGCGGTGTTCCACCTCGGGCAGGTTCGATCGCTTCGGCGTGACGAACGCCCAGTGGCCCTCCCACTCGGCGCCCTGCTCAATCCAGCGCCTGATCGTGGCAATCTCCTCCACCCCCAACTCCTTCTTGGTCTCAGAGGGAGGCATCCGCTCGTCACGATCGTGTGAGGTGATCTTCTGGTACAACAAACTCTCGGCCGTTTTGCCCGGCACGACGATGCGCTCATCGCCGGAACCGCCGAAGAGGCCGTCCCGGGTGTCGAGCCGCAGCTTGGCCTTGCGCTGTCCCTCGTCCGGCCCGTGGCATTGCATGCAGTAGTGGGACAGCAGCGGCCGAATATGCACGCCGAACTGCACCTCCCCCGGTGTGGCTGCCCGCGCTTGGTCAAGCATCATCCCCCCGGCCAGCACCGGAATAACCCATGAAAATTTCCTTAAAAAACCCATAAATTTCAGTGATCTCCTCAACAGATTGAGCAGTCAGTGCTTTAAAAAGCTGCCTGCAAACCACCACAAAATCAAGGCCTCTCCCGAAAAACAACCCTTTTGTGGCATCCCTTCAGGTCCACTTTTTGCGGCCACGCATCCGGCGTTGAATCAGGGCGAACGATTTTGCAGAGATTTCTGAAAAACCAATAGTCAATCGCTCCACTAACCACCCGGGGGGAGCAGACCGAGTTTGAGGAACACGAAGCCGATCACTCCGGCGCTCAGGGCGTAGTATACAAAGACGAGCAGGGTTTTACGGATCACGTCCCCCTCCCTGCCTGTCAGGCCGACAACCGCGGAAGCCGCGACAACATTATGCACGCAGATGACGTTTCCGGCCGCGCCGCCGACCGCCTGCAACGCCACCATCCAGGTCGCATCGACCCCGATCTTGACGCCGACCTCAAACTGGAACAGCGAGAACATCATGTTGCTGATGGTGTTGCTCCCGGCCACGAACGCGCCAAAGCCGCCGACCACCGGAGCCAGCAGCGGATACGCCCCACCGGCCAGCGCGGCCACACCATTGGCCAAGGCGATCGGCATTTTTTCGTAGCCGGACAAGCCGCCACCGGTGTTCAAAAACACCTGCACCATCGGCACAGTAAACACCAGCGCAACCGACGCCTTGGCCGTCGTCTTGAGCGACTCGCCCCAAGCCGCACTCACGCCAGCGCCATTCATCCGATGCAGTACAACGGCGATCAGCGACACGACGATGAACACCGTCCCGGGCACATAAAGCGGTGTCTCATCCACCAGGATGCCGGTGCCAAAGACGTCCCACTTGATCTGGGCGGAACGAAGCCACGCTTTGAGCGGCAACGCCTCAAGCCGTGTCAGCACCAGCAACCCCGTCAAAAGCAAATACGGCAGCCAAGCAGTAAACACGCCGACCTTGGGCGGGTCACCAGCTTGGCCTGATTTCAAGTCAATCTCCACACCCCCCGTCCAGCCGGCCTCCCACTCGGCGCGCGGCGGGAAGTCCCACGGCTCGCCTTTGGGCACCAGCCAACCGCGCTTGGCCACCGGCACGACGATCGCCAGCCCGATCAACGCGCCGAGCAACGACGGAAACTCCGGCCCGAGAAACTTGGCCACCAACACATACGGCACCGTCAGCGCAAACGAGGCGAACAACGCGAATGGCCAAACCGCCAACCCTTCGCGAGCTGATTTGTTCTTGCCGAAGAACCGCGTCATGAAAACCACAAGCAGTAGCGGGATCATCGTGCCGACAATAGCATGCAACAAAGCGACCTTGACTCCCACAAAGTCATGGAAAGTTAAGCTTTCCCATGGGCCGTATCCCCATTTGTCAATCGCATCGAGCACATTACCGTGATCTTTCAAGCCGTCATTTACACCAACGAGAATGGGTGTGCCCACCGCGCCGAACGACACCGGCGTGCTTTGGATAATCATCCCGGCCACCACGCCAGCCATCGCCGGGAAACCCAGCCCGACCATCAGCGGCACCGTCACCGCCGCCGGCGTCCCGAACCCGGCTGCCCCCTCGATGAACGCCCCGAACAGCCAGGCGACGATGATCACCTGCACGCGCCGGTCGGCGGAGATGTTGGTAAAGCCGTTGCGTATGACTGCCAGCGCGCCGCTGTGCTTGAGCGTGTTCAGCAGCAGGATCGCGCCGAAGATGATGAACAGCAACCGAAGCGTCAGTGAAAGCCCCTTGATCGTCGCTGCAGCCACCTGCACGCTCGGCACCTGCCAGACAAACAGCGCCAGCCCGGCCGCCACGAGATACGAAACCGGCATCGCCCGGCTGGCCGGCAAACGGAAGCCCACCAGCAGAACGCCAACAACCAGGATCGGGAGAAAGGCAAGGAGTGCAGTCATGGATCAATCGGTCGCCGCACTCTAGCGGCAGCCGAGCACTTGGCCAAGCGGGGTTTGACCTTGCGCCACCCGTAGGTCGACCTTAGATTTCGCGCATGATTTTGGCCGAAACCGGCGCTGACCCGCAGTTGTTCCAGTACCTGGGCGTTTTGTTCCTCGCGCTGGTGGTGGTCGCCTTTGCGGTCGGCACCATGGCCGCGTCGAAGCTGGCCGGCTGGTATTTCGGCGCGCGCAACGCCAGGGCATTCGGTCGCCACAAGCCGACCAAGGACACCCCGTACGAGTGCGGCATGTTGCCGGTCGGCGACGGCAGTTCGCGCATGTCGGTCAAGTTCTACCTCGTGGCGATGCTGTTCATCCTGTTCGACATCGAGGTGGTGTTCCTCTATCCGTGGGCGGTGGTGTACAAGGACATGCTCAGCGACCCGGCCTCGGCAAATCTGATCTTCGGCACGATGGTCTCGTTCCTTGGCATTCTTTTCATCGGCTACATTTACGCCATCAAGAAAAACGCCTTCGACTGGAAAAGCTGACCCCTCCCCGGCGCTTGGCCAACCGCTCTCTCAAGCCGTGAAATCTCCGATCCATTTTGGCACCTCCGGCTGGCGCGGGCTGATCGCCCACGACTTCACGTTTGAATATCTCCGCCTGGCCACGCAAGGGCTGGCCCTCACGCTCAAGTCGGAGTTGCGCCGCAAAAACTCCCCGATCCATGACAAGCGCCCGCTGGTCGTCATCGGCCACGACACGCGTTTTTTGGGCCGTAAATTCGCCCTGGCCGCGGCGGAGATTCTACAGCAAGCCGGCCTTGAGCCGCTGCTGACCCAGCGCGACGCGCCGACGCCGGTGATCGCCTTGAGCATCCGTCACAAAAAAGCCATCGGCGGCGTAAACATCACCGCCAGCCACAATCCGTTTGGCTACTCGGGTTTCAAGTTTTCGATGCCCAACGGTGCCGGAGCCCCGCCGGAGTTCACCGGAAAAATAGAGGCACACGCAGAGAAACTTTTAGCCAAGGGTTGGCAACCGAAGACCGCCGTGATTGGCACATTTAGTTGCCCGGAATTCGACCCTGCCCCGGCGTACCTCCGGCGCATTCGCAAGCTGATCGACTTGCGGGCCATCGGTAAAGCCAAGCTACGTATCGCCGTTGAGTTGATGCACGGCACGGGACGAGGCTACCTCGACACGCTGCTCGAGGAGGCCGGTGCGAAAGTCACCCGTTTTCATGAAAACCTGAATCCCCTGTTCGGTGGCGGCTCGCCGGAGCCGAACGAATCCGGAATGGCCGAAGCAGCCCAATTCGTCCGCAGCGGCCAGGCCGACTTTGCGCTCGGCCTCGACGGCGACGCCGACCGCTTCGGCATCGTCGATCGCGACGGCACCTGGCTCACGCCGAACCAGGTGCTCGCGCTTGCGCTGTATCACCTCCGCAAAAATCGCGGCATCAGGGGCGCGGTCGTCCGCACTGTGCCGACAAGTCACCAGGTCGATGCCGTGGCGGAGTTGCTCGGCGTTAAGGTTCACGAGACGCCGGTCGGCTTCAAGCACATCGGAGCGCTGATGGAGAGCGAGCCGATCATCGTCGGCGGCGAGGAGTCCGGCGGCTTGAGCATTCGCGGTCACATCCCGGAAAAGGACGGCGTGCTGGCCTGCCTTTTGATGGCCGAGCTGGTCGCGATGGAAGGCAAGCCGCTGGGCCGTATCCTGCGTGATCTCGAAAAGCAAACCGGCGAATTTCACACCGACCGAATCAACATCGCCGTGCCGCCCGCTGAGAAGGCAGCCATCCTGCGCAAACTCGCCGGTGGCTTCGACAAAATCGGCCGGTTTGTCGTGCAGCGGTTTATTACTACCGACGGTTTCAAGTTCCTGCTGCTGGAGGGCGAGTGGGTGGCGTTCCGCGCGAGCGGCACCGAACCGGTGATCCGCTGTTACCTTGAGGCCAAGAGTGCGGCACACTTGAAAAAACTCAAATCGGCCTGCCGCAAAATTCTCACCGGAAAATAATCGATGAATACCGCCACCGAGCCACTGACATTTGCCAAGATACTCAAATTGACGTCTGATTGGCTCTGGGGGATGCCACTACTGGTTCTGCTGATCGGCGGCGGGCTTTACTTCACCATCTACTCGCGGTTCGTCCCTTTTCTGTATCTACGCCATAGCATCCAGATCCTGCGCGGCAAATTCAGCGATCCCAACGATCCCGGCGAGATCACCCACTTCCAGGCACTATGCAGCGCCCTATCCGCAACGGTCGGCATGGGCAATATCGCCGGAGTGGCTGTGGCAGTGACTGAGGGCGGCCCGGGCGCGTTATTTTGGATGTGGGTCTGCGCGCTGGTCGGCATGGCAACCAAGTTTTTCACCTGCAGCCTCGCCATCATGTACCGTGGCAAAGACCACACCGGCCAGGTTCAGGGCGGCCCGATGTACTTTATCGTTGAGGGACTCGGTACCAAATGGAAGCCGCTTGCGATGGCGTTTTGTTTCTTCGGATTGTTCGGCTGCCTGCCGATGTTTCAATCCAACCAACTCACCTCCATTGTCAGTGAGATGTTCCTCAAGCCGAACGAGTGGTTTGTTGACTCGGACAAAAATGTCACCGCGCTTGGCCAAGGGCTATTCGGTGTTTTGATGGCGATTTGTATCAGCGTGGTGATCCTTGGTGGCATAAAGCGCATCGGCAAAGTCGCCGCCCGTTTGATTCCGTTCATGGTGCTGCTCTACGGTAGCTGCGCGCTGGTGATCCTTTTCACGCACGCCGCCCAGGTGCCAGAAGCGATCGCGCTGATTTTCAGCGACGCCTTCACCGGCGATGCGGTTGCCGGAGGCGTGCTTGGCGCGGTGATCTCGACCGGCGTGCGGCGCGCAGCATTCTCGAACGAGGCCGGCATGGGCACCGAAGCCATGGCGCACGGCGCAGCCAAAACCAAGGAGCCCATTCGCGAAGGACTTGTCGCCATGCTCGGCCCGATGATCGACACTTTGATCGTCTGCACCATCACCGGCTTGATTATCCTCAGCACCGGTGTTTGGCAGGAAACTGGCAACAACCCGGACGGCGTGCTTCTCACCGCCGAGGCGTTCACGAAAGGCATCCCGGTCGCGGGTCCGTATCTACTGTTGGTATGCGTGTTGAGTTTTAGTTTCTCGTCGATGATCGGCTTTTCGTATTACGTGACCAAGTGCGGTATATTTCTGTTCGGCCCGGGAGCTCGCATCCCGATGATTTTATTTTACCTCGCCGGAATTGTCGTGTCGGCGATTGTGAAAATGGATGACTTGATCAACTTCCTCGACATCATGTTCGGCATGATGGCCGTGCCGACAATTCTCTCCACCCTGCTCCTCTCGCCACGGGTGATGGCCAAGGCACGCGAGTACTTCGCCGCACTTGACCAAGCGCGATAGCATTTGAAATGCCGCCGCAGTCCCGTTAGGTTGCCCGCGACTTATGAGCACGACTTCTGCAGGAATCCCTTGGTATGTCTGGGCATTGATGACGGTCATCTGCTGGGGCACGTACGGCGTGTGTATGCATACCGGCTCCGCGAGCATGAAAAATCCCGAGCACGGACGCATCATGGCCTTCCTCTGGGTTGGCCTGGCCTACTTTCTCACCGCCGTCATCGCGCCGCTCATTATTCTCAAGTTCAAGGGCGGCCCGATTGATTTTTGGGCCTACCCGACCAAAGGCTGGCAGTGGTCGCTCATCGCCGGGACGCTGGGGGCCATCGGTGCGCTGGGTGTGCTGCTCGCCTTTGGCGCATCGCCAAATCCGCCGGTATACGTGCCGGTGGTCATGTCGATCATTTTCGCCGGCGCACCGATCGTGAACGCCGTTGTCAACACCACTAAAAACAACGGCTGGGCCAACGTACAGTGGCCGTTCGTACTCGGCATCCTGCTTGCGGCGCTCGGCGGCTATCTCGTCACCAAGCACGTCCCCAAGCCGGGCCCGGTCGCCGAGGCCAAGGCGTCCCCGACTCCGTGATGCCGCGCACGCCAGCCAGTAGCCGAGGGGAACCCGAGCGCATCCAACTGGCCAGGCTGCGGGAGTTGCTCGGGGCTGTCCGGCCGTCGAACGCCTTCTACGAAACCAAGCTTGGACCGGCCGGCATCGACGACTCCGTTGCATCGCTCGATGCATTTCGCGCGAACTGCCCGTTCACGACCAAGCCGGAACTCGCCGCCGATCATCAGGCCAACCCGCCCTACGGAAGTAACCTGACATATCCGGTCGAGCGCTACACACGCTCCCACCAAACCAGCGGCACCAGCGGCGCGCCGCTGCGCTGGCTCGATACGCCGGAAAGCTGGCAGTGGATGATCGACAATTGGTGCGACATTTTTCGCGCCGCTGGCGTGAGTGCCGTCGACCGGATTTTTTTTGCGTTTTCGTTCGGGCCATTCATCGGCTTCTGGCTGGCGTTCGAGGCCGGCGAAGCGCTCGGCGCTTTGAACATCCCCGGCGGCGGCTTGAGCAGCGCGGCGCGGTTGCAGGCCATATTCACCCATGACACCAACGTGCTCTGCTGCACGCCGACGTACGCCTTACGCCTGGCCGAGGTGGCCAAGGAGGAAAATATCGATCTTGCCAAATCACCGGTGCGCACGATCGTCGTCGCCGGCGAGCCGGGCGGCAGTATCCCCGCCACTCGCAAACGCCTCGAGAAGGCCTGGCCCGGCGCAACGGTTTTCGACCATCACGGCATGACCGAGGTCGGCCCTGTGACCTATCAATGCCCCGCCCAAGCCGGCGTGCTGCACGTGCTTAAGGAGGCGTACCTGCCGGAAATCATCGACCAAAAAACCACCGAAGCAGTTCCCGCTGGCGAGACCGGCGAACTGGTGCTGACCACGCTTGGTCGCCACGGGTCGCCACTCATCCGTTACCGCACCGGCGACCTGGTCACCGCGGCCGTCAAGTCGCCGTGCCGCTGTGGCAGCCACGACTTGGCGCTGCAAGGCGGCATCCTTGGCCGGGCCGATGACATGGTCGTGGTGCGCGGCGTGAATGTTTACCCCAGCGCCGTCGAGGAAATCCTCCGCAGCGCCGGCGGTGTCGCCGAGTATCGAGTGAGCATCAGCCGCGACGATACGCTCGTCGAAATGAGCGTCGAGGTGGAACCGGAGACCAGCGACGA
>Ga0209753_1001370_pt1 | contig 10203 bp, 8 predicted proteins | sample METZYME_3_550m_FD_187550 | JGI IMG/M metagenome (GOLD analysis project Ga0209753, IMG submission 187550) | Marine microbial communities from oxygen minimum zone in mesopelagic equatorial Pacific - METZYME_3_550m (SPAdes) (version 2) | ecosystem: Environmental > Aquatic > Marine > Oceanic | place... | reverse complement strand
CAGGGTGTTTCAACTCTAGTAGAATTAGTATAAATGGACCGTCCCCTAACAGGCATACGTATTATTGCCCTGGAACAATATATGGCTGGGCCTTACTGCACTATGCTTTTGGCGGACGCCGGTGCAGAAGTGATAAAAATTGAAAGGCCGGGGTCAGGGGATCCCAGGCGCTCTATCCCCCCTTTTGCTGAAAAAGATGGAACGAGGAAAGCCGGTGGTTTCATGGCCTACAACCGGAATAAAAAAAGTTTTTGTCTGAATGTTCAAAGCGATGAAGGAAAAACCATTTATCTGGATTTGGTAAAATCAGCAGATGTTGTGGTGGAAAATCTTAGGCCGGGATCTACGGATAAATTGGGGATTGGTTATAAAGATCTAAAAGTAATTAACCCAAAATTAATTTATGCCGCAATCTCCGGCTTTGGAAGGCTTGAAGGTTACAAAGGGCCTGACTCAGATCGACCTGCATTTGATATTGTTGCAGAAGCCATGAGCGGCATAATGCATTTAGTTGGTTTTGAAGATAAACCACCATCTTGGACAATTTATGGAATGGCAGATGTATATACGGGTCTTTGCACATCCTACGCCATTACCCAGGCTCTTTTCCAACGTGAAAAAACAGGTAAAGGTCAATTTGTAGACAGTGCTATGTTGGATGCCATGATCTCCCTAAATGAAAGAATGGTTATGCTATACACCATAACAGGAGAAGAACCACACCGGGGACGGCTAAAACATTTATATCCCCGGGGTGCATTCAAGTGCAAAAATGGGTATCTTGCCATGAATGTTCCAGATGATTTGGTTTGGGCACGGCTTTGTAAATCCATGGAACGAGATGATCTAATTGATGATGTTAAAAGCAATACAGGGACTGCACGAGCTGCTAATGGTGATTTTCTCGGCCCAATAATCGAAGAATGGCTTTCAAAAAAGACCCGGGATGAAGCAGAAAAGATATTGAATAAAAATGGAGTTCCTGTTGGCTCAGTTTATACGGCAAAGGATATATTTGAATCTGAACAGGTGAAAGCAAGAAGATCATTGATTGACATTGAAGACCCGGATGTGGGGACATATCAATTTGCCCGGGGTCCTGTCATGCTGTCTGAATCACCGGAAATAGAAACCAATCCAGCTCCCGATTTAGGACAACATACCCATGAAATTTTATCATCCATACTTGGATACAGTGATGAACAGATTAATGAACTGATTAATTCAAATACCATAGGAATCAAACCCTGATTATGAATAAACAAATTACACTTATCGTTTTATACATTATTTTTTCAACATTAGCTCCCGCAGCCAGTTCCAAACCTGTATTCAGTGAAAAAGGGATGGTGGTTTCAACCAGCAGGCAGGCCTCTGAGGCTGGGATTGAAATTTTAAAAAAAGGCGGGAATGCCATAGATGCAGCGGTTACTGTTGGATTTGCACTTTCTGTCACATCATCCAGTAATGGAAACCTAGGGGGGGGAGGCTTCCTGGTAGCCACCATGATTGATGGAGAATCGTTCACCATTGACCACAGAGAAAAAGCACCAGCAGATGCATACCGTGACCTGTTCCTAGATGATACTGGTTCCGTTGTACCAGGGATGTCTTTGTATTCCCGTGCCGGAAGCGGGGTGCCTGGGACAGTGGATGGATTGATCCAAGCCCTAGAAGATCATGGTTCGGGGAAAATTTCTTTAAGGGAAGTTTTAACACCAGCCATCCGCCTGGCTGAAAAAGGGTTTAACCTTTCTCATTATGAAGCAAGGCGGTTTAACACCTATGAAAGCTTCTTTGGGAGGAACGAAGCTGCAGCAGAAATTTTTATTCGTAAAGATGGTAAGCCCTGGAAAAAAGGAGACAGATTTATCCAAAGGGACTTGGCTAAGACCTTAAAACGGATTGCCAAACATGGAAGTGGTGGTTTTTATTCGGGACCTGTAGCCGAAATGATTGTTGAAGAAATGAAACGTGGTAATGGGCTTATCACCCTTGAAGATCTTGCTAATTATTCATCCATTTATAGAGAGCCTGTAACCGGTGTATATAAAGATTATACAATAGTATCCATGGGTCCACCCAGTTCAGGCGGTGCACTTCTCATTAATATGCTCAATATGCTGGAGCATTATCCCATTGATTCACTAGGTTGGAATTCATCCGATTACGTCCATATCTTAACTGAAGTTGAACGAAGGGCGTATGCAGACCGGGCAGAACATCTGGGTGATCCGGATTTCTGGAATGTGCCTATAACAATGCTCACAGCCAAGGAATATGCAAAAAATCGGATTCGCGATATAAACATGGACACAGCCACTCCAAGCAACCTTATATCAGCTAGTCAGGCCCCTGCTTATGAATCACCCGAAACCACACATTACTCTGTTGTGGATCAATGGGGAAATGCTGTAAGCGTGACAACAACTATCAATTTAGGTTACGGTGGTGGACACCTCGTTAAGGGAGCAGGATTTTTCTTGAATAACGAAATGGATGATTTTTCATCAAAACCCGGTGTTCCCAATGCATTTGGACTGGTGGGTAACAAAGCCAATGCCATTGAACCAGGAAAACGACCTTTATCTTCTATGACACCCACAATTGTTTTAAAGAATGGGAAACCTTTTATAATAATCGGATCACCGGGAGGATCTACAATCATAACGACCACCATGCAGGTGATTCTTAATATAATACACCACAATATGGATATTAAGGAGGGCGTATCTTCACCAAGGTTCCATTCTCAATGGCTTCCGGATGTAATTATGACAGAACCGCGGGGTTTATCCCGGGATGTGATACAAAATTTGGAATTAAAAGGACATACATTGGTCCCCTATAATGGGGGATATATCGGTGAAGCGAATGGTATTCTCATCACCGAAGATGGTTTTTACGGTGGTGGTGATAGTCGCGGGGAAACCTCTGCCGTGGGGTATTAATTCCCTAATATATTATCGACTAAGTTCAAATATATGGAGGGGCCCACCAATAATGCCTGCTCGTCCATGGTAAAATGGGAACAATGGTGGGGTGTTTCAAATAATTTTTGTTTGTTTGGGGCAGATCCCACAAAAAAGAAACACCCGGGAATTTTCTGTAAGTAATAGGAGAAATCTTCTCCACCCATAGACAGGTAGGGCATTCCAGCTTTTTCACCTACAACTTCTTCAGCAGCTTTCAATACCCTTGCAGCAGGTTCAGAGTGATTGATCGTTGGAGGATATCCATCTTCGTAATCGAATAAAATTTCAGCATTATAAGTTTTAGCTACACCATCAATAATATCTGCCATCCGTGTTTTAATCAATGTACGGTTCTCTTCCGTATAGGCACGGGCAGTTCCCGAAAGAGTTACTTCTTCCGCAATAATATTAAAATTATGCCCTCCATTGATCTTTCCAATAGTAACTACGGTACTTTCCAATGGATTTGTATTCCTGCTTACAATAGTTTGAAGTGCCTGGACTAAATGGGAAGCCACAACGATAGAATCTACAGTCCCTTGGGGCGCTGCGCCATGCCCGCCTTTACCTTTGATCTTAATTTTGAACATATCTGCAGCGGCTAAAACGGGTCCATCCTTTACTCCGACTTCGCCAACCGGCTGATAATTCCATACATGGATCCCATAGATCTCATTCACTCCATCCAGACACCCATCCTTGATCATATACCTGGCGCCACCCTGCCCTTCTTCTGCGGGCTGGAATATGAAACGAATCGTTCCTTTATAACTATTCTCTTTTTGAGTTAAAGCTTTAGCTGTTCCAAGCAGCATGGCCATGTGTCCATCATGCCCGCAGGCATGCATCACGCCATCGTGTTTGGACATAAAGTCCAATCCACTGGTCTCCTGAATTGGAAGCGCATCCATGTCAGCTCGGAGACCAATCACGGGTCCATCACCGAATTTCAGATCTGCTGTGACACCAGTTTTCCCTACATTCATTCTTGGTTCAAGTCCCATGGATCGTAACTCATCTCCAATCAAGGCTGAAGTACGATGCTCCTCAAAGCTTAATTCAGGATACTGGTGAAAATCTCTCCGCCAATCGATAATCGAACTCTCAATGTCTTTAATTTCGGGTCGTATATTCATATTAAATCCTTTCAATAATTCCTGACAGCAACTTAAGAAACCGGCCTTTTGCTTTTTCAGCATTATGGAGCACTTCTTGATGCGTTAATGGATGCTCTGAAATTCCTGCTGCAAAATTGGTCAGGGTTGACAGCGTTAATACATTTAGCACCAGGGTGCCGCCCTCTTCAATTTCCGGTAGGGTACTCATGCCCACTGCAGTTCCATTCAATGATTTAAAATACTGGATCTCCGCCGGTGTTTCATACGCTGGCCCCAGCGTCCAGCAATAATTCCCCGTTGCAAGATGAATCCCATTATCGGATGCAACCTTTTTAGCAATTGAAATTAATTCAGGAGAGTGAAATTTACCATCTGAGATCAGGCCTGGGTCTGCAGGGCCATCTTGAAATGTAAAATCCATGTGTCCTTCTATCACCATCAGTGTACCTGGAGTATTTTTTCTTTTTAGACTGCCTGAAGAATTTGTGATAATTAAGTTTTCAATTCCTAATTCTTTAAACACTCGGATTGGAAATATGACCGCTTCCCGAGAATACCCCTCATAGCAGTGGACCCTTCCTTTGGCCACAAGAATTTCTTTTTCTTCCAACATACCTGTTACCAATTCGCCTGAATGTCCCTTAACCGTTGATCTGGGATAGTGGGGAATTTGAGCATAGGGCAACGTACATTGGTCTGTTAATATATCCGTAAATCCTCCAAGCCCGGACCCCAGAATAACTGCTGTTTTTCCATGGAAATCTGAATGCTTAAAGATATACTGTGATGTCTCTTTTAAATCACTCATTCTACCTGCTCTAGGTGTGTAGCTAGTTGTCCACATCCTGCATCAATGTCCTGCCCCTTGCTCCATCGAACCGTGACCGGAAAAGATGCTTTTTTCAAAGGGTGTAAAAATGCCTTAATTCGTATATCAGGTGGACGACGATACGGCCCACCGATCTCATTATAGGGGATTATATTGAGTTTACAATCAATGGAGTTTAACAACCGGTTGAGCTTTTCAGCGTCTTGTGGATCATCATTAACCCCATCCAATAAAACATATTCAAACGTGACCCTGTTCCGTGAGTGGTAGGCATAGTCTTTGGAAGTCTTAATTAAATCTGAAAATGAATAAACCTTTGTAATGGGCATGGTTTTTAAACGCTGATTCTGGGTGGATCCATTTAAACTTACTGCCAGTTTATAGGGATGTCCTTCATCAGAAAACTGTTTGATTTTGTGCGCCACGCCAGCTGTAGAAATAGTGACCCGCCAGGCACCCATATTGATTCCCCTTGGATGATGGAGAAGATCCGCAGCTGCAATGGAATTTTTATAATTTAAAAAAGGCTCTCCCATACCCATGAAAACTACATTTGTGATCTTTTGATCACTGATTTTTTGGAGCTGAAGAAATTGATCTACTATCTCACCAGCGGTTAGGTTTTTGACAAATCCCATTTTAGCTGTGGCACAAAAATCACAATCCACGGCACACCCGACCTGTGTAGATAAACAAACGGTGGTGCGGTTTCCCTCCTTCATCAAAACAGATTCAATCATTTTCCCTCCAGACACTTCAAAGAGAAATTTTCTTGTTTGCTTGGATAATGATTCTTCCCGGTTCAGCATTTTTAAGGGGTGGATGGAAACTTTGCTTAACTTTTCCCGTAATGATTTAGAAAGATCGGTCATTTTAGAAAAATCATCAACCTGCTGACGGTAGATCCAGTCAAAAAGTTGTCTTCCCCGAAATGGTTTTTCATCAAGAGATTCTGCAAAAGATTCCAGCTCTGATATAGAATGACCGATCAGTGGTTTGTATTGTGTAGCTACAGCGTCAGACACGAACTGGAATTTCCGAATTCACACATGAATCTCAAATGGGAAACTATTTAATACTCTACACGTTTATTCTTTCTTTTTAGGGCAGGGCTGTTTCGGTAAGTTTTGCCCCATTTTATAAACTCAAAACCAACTTATTTTATGACAGAAACACAAAAGGATCTGGCTGTACTTGAAGAACTTGCAAAGGCCAGGAAATCCTTCTTTAGTGAAGTGGGAAAAGTAGTTATTGGTCAACAAGAAATTCTGGACCACATACTTATTGCGCTTTTAGCCCGCGGACATTCCCTAATAGTTGGAGTCCCTGGATTGGCAAAAACACTGATTATAAAAACACTGTCGGATGTTTTAGATCTTTCCTTTAAACGGATTCAGTTCACACCGGACCTGATGCCCAGCGACATCACCGGTACAGAGCTCATTGATGTGGATCAAAATACAGGACAGAGGTCTTTCCGCTTTTATCAAGGCCCCATTTTTGCCAATATTGTTCTGGCTGATGAGATCAACCGGACACCCCCAAAAACCCAGGCAGCTTTACTTGAAGCCATGCAGGAACATAAAGTAACCGCCGGTGGAAAAACTTATGATCTGGATGAACCTTTCTTTGTACTGGCCACCCAAAATCCCATTGAGCAGGAAGGCACCTATCCCCTGCCCGAAGCACAGCTGGACCGATTCATGTTCAATTTGAATATTGAGTACCCATCTACTGAAGATGAAGTGTCCATCGTTCGTGAAACTACAACACCCGAAATACAATCATTAAATGCTGTAATAACAAAACCTGAAATCGCAACTTACCAGGATCTGGTAAGGCGGGTACCCGTAGCTGACAACGTAGTAGAATACGCAGTAAAACTGGTTGGCGCTACAAGGCCAAATTCATCTACAGCGCCTGAGTTCATTCAACAATCCGTGGATTGGGGTGCCGGCCCCCGTGCATCACAATATCTGGTTCTGGGTGCTAAAGCAAAAGCAATTCTGGATGGCCGTCCATCACCCAACATCAACGATATTCAATCTTTAGCCCTGCCCATTCTGCGGCACCGGGTATTGCCAAATTTCAACGCAGAAGCAGAAGGGTTGAAAGTAGAAGACATCTTGAACCGGCTCTTGGACACCATTGTAGAATAATGACTCCTAAAACGGACAAACGGAAGTACCTGCAGCCTGAAACAGTTGCCATGTTGAATTCCATGGCACTGAGAGCACGGCTCGTTGTGGAAGGCTATATCATTGGTCTGCACCGGAGTCCTTATCATGGCTTTTCTGTGGAATTTGCAGAACATCGTGCCTATGGTTCCGGCGATGAGATTCGTCATATCGATTGGAAGCTCTTTGGAAAAACAGACCGGCTTTATGTAAAACGGTACGAAGAAGAGACCAATCTTCGGGCTCACCTAATTCTGGATACGAGCAGATCCATGCTTTATTCCAGCGGACCTGTATCTAAACTGAATTATGCAAACTCATTGGTGGCATCCCTATCCTATCTTATGATCAACCAGCAGGATGCGGCTGGCCTGGTACTGTTTTCGGACCAAGTTGACACATTCATTCCGCCAAAATCAAAACCTAGCCATTTAAATGCTATTCTAACTCAACTCGATGATGAAAACGCTGGTAAGGACACCCGTGTTGAACCGGTCCTCCATGAAATGGCGGAACGAATTATAAAACGTGGCCTGGTCGTACTGGTATCTGACCTTCTGGATGAGCCGGAACAGATCATGAACGGACTCAAGCATTTTCGGCATAAGAAACAGGAAGTAATCGTGTTTCATATATTAGACAGGAAGGAATTAGAGTTTGATTTTAATACCCGCACTAAATTCCTGGATATGGAGTCTGGCGAGGAAGTTGTTACAGAGCCCTGGCACATTCGATCCAGTTATACAGATCTTGTATCCGAGCTCCAGAGTTATTACAGGAAGGAATGCCGGGAGCACTTAATCGACTATTTTCCCGTTTTTACAGATCAGAACCTTGATAGAAGTATAACAGAATATTTGAATAAACGTAAAAAACTGGGCTAAGAATAAATAAATCCGATAATGACTAATCTAGTACTTTATTAATACCCTTCTGCAACATCCCGTTTATACCGAACCAGTTCGAGATTTTTCTGGTAGGTCTCTTTATTATCAATATCAACAATCATAACAGATTTAATCTTTTTTTCTGCTTTTCGGTACCACCTGGCCGCTTTATCCAGATCCTTATCAAACCCTTCTGAACCATTTAGATAGTTATCGCCTAATCCTTCATAAGACCGGGCCATTCCCAGTGCCGCTTCAAAATCATCTTCATTTAAATAATACGCATCATCAAAGGATGTTTCCGCTGCTTCATAATTCCCCATCTGGTTATGAATCACACCCAGGTTAAAATATAAATCAGCCTTGACAATTTTATCTTCCTCGTTGGTAATGGCATTTTCAAATACTTCAATTGATTTCTCTTTCTGATCAAGATCATAATACGTACCGGCCAGTTCCCTGAGCGCTTTACTATTAGAAGGCTCAATCGCGGTTGCTTTTTCATAGTAAGGAAGAATATCTTCTGAGGACATTCCGGCACGTCCTAAAATCTGTCCGGCGCTGAAATTTGTTTCAAAACTATCCGGATTTTTTTCAACACCAGTAAGAGCTGCATTTTTGGCGGCCTCTTTATCTCCCTTATCAAAATAACATTTTGCTAATGTGGCGTGAGTATTTGCATCCGATGGATTAATAATGGCTGCATTGGAAAAATGAAGAATCGCTGTTTCCAGGTATTCCGGTTTATTTTCTGGATCCTCCTGGATCTTTTTAAATTGTTCCACTCCAAAATTGAATTCCTTCGCCCAGTAAAAATCTATGTAATTCCCGACGGCTTCTTTGACAGGGATAAATGAACCGCGTACTTCAATAACTTTATCTGGATTAATATCCATCGCCTTATTAAACAGAGTCACCATGTCCTGCCATTTCCCTTTCTCTGCATGGATCTCTACTGCCATAACCACCGGGATTTCAGGATTATCCGGCTCTACTGCCATGGCTTTGGGAAGCCATTCCGCTGCCTTTGTAAATTCTGATTGTTGAATCGCAAGTTTTGCGGTAGTGTATTCCTGGCTCGAACAGGCCACAAAAACTATAGCAATTGTTAGTATACTAGAAAAGAACAGTATTTTTTTATTGAGCATATCTTCCTCTATATAAATATTAATTCAAAGTTTTCTAATTTACTTGAAACCGATTTATGTGTCCAAGAAAATGTATTAAATCAATGGTCTGTTGGATCATGAGCATCGGATTATAGTTTCTTTTAAACGTTCCATAATTTTTATGTCGAATTGTGCACCTGGGTTTTGAATAATCTCTTCTGCTAGAAATACCCCTAATCCCCCCGCGTGACGACAATCATTTCCTTTGGACAGAGATGATAAAAATCCGGCAGCATACATATCGCCTGCACCAGTGGAATCGGTTGCCGATATGGGTTTGGGTGGTATAAAATGTGTCTTCCTGTTTTCAAACACCCATGATCCTTTTTTCCCCAATTTAATTCCTCCACGGTCTACAATATTCATTAACTGTTTTATGGATGCATCAATATCTTCTGTATCGAATAAAATGGCAAGTTCGGACTGGTTCGTAAATACAATATCCACATCCCGTTTAATCATTTTCAGGAATTCATCCCTGTACCGATTCACCGCAAATGGATCAGCAACATCAAATGCAATTTGGACATTATTTTCATGTGCAATGGTAATTGCTTTTTGAATCGCTGCTTTTTGGGATTCTGTATCCCACATATAACCGGTAAAATAAAAGAATGTTGATTGAGACAATTTTTCCGTATCGATATCATCAGCTGAAAATTCTCGACACATTCCAAGGTGTGTATTCATGGTTCGTTCCCCATCGGGCGTAACCAAAATGATGCTGGAACCTGTAGGGCCCTCACCTTGAACCAGACCGGAAACCGCTCCATATTTTTTCACCTGGTCTATATAAATTTCACCGAATTCATCTTTTCCGATTTTCCCTGCAATAAGAGATGGTGTTCCCAATCCTGCACATGCCAACATGGTATTGGGTGCTGAGCCCCCAGGGAAATATCGTGGTTCTTTGTCTTTGAAATATTGGATAATATCTTCCTGGCGATCTAAATCAACGAGATCCATGATACCTTTGTTTAATTTCAGCGCCTTTAGATCATCGTCCATTGCAGAAATCACTACATCAATAAGTGGGTTTCCAATACCA
>Ga0209753_1001367_pt1 | contig 10215 bp, 11 predicted proteins | sample METZYME_3_550m_FD_187550 | JGI IMG/M metagenome (GOLD analysis project Ga0209753, IMG submission 187550) | Marine microbial communities from oxygen minimum zone in mesopelagic equatorial Pacific - METZYME_3_550m (SPAdes) (version 2) | ecosystem: Environmental > Aquatic > Marine > Oceanic... | reverse complement strand
TATGTACATGGTGACCTCGGCCAGGTTTATCCCATTGCAAGAGGCACTTCTCCACTATTACTGGGATTTGTTTCTGCGTTTTGGATTGGAGAAGAACTTACCTTCCAAATGATGTTAGCTATTGGATTGATTTCTTTGGGTATTTTTAGCCTTATGTTTAGGAAAACATTATTTATGAGGCATTCGCTCCGACCAATTTATTATGCACTGGCCACTGGAAGTTTCATTGCAGCTTATACACTTGCTGATGGATTAGGTGTTCGTTCCTCTGGAAATGCTGCTTCATATGTACTTTGGTTAATGGCATTAGAGTGTTGGCCATTGTTAGGAATAACGGTGTTTCTGCGCAAACGTGCAATTATTCGTTCAATACATCAAAACTGGAAATATGCTGTGCCGGGCGGAATTTTGTCAGTTTCTGCATATGGAATTGTCGTCTGGGCCATGCAGTACGCTCCGATCGCCCTGGTGTCAGCGCTCAGGGAAAGTAGCGTGGTAATTGCCGCTCTGATGAGTATCTGGGTTCTTAAAGAGGAAACTACAGCAAGGCATCTATTATCTACTTTAATGGTAGCGGCCGGTGTGATATTGACTCATTATGAGGTTTTAATTTAATTAGAAAAAAATAATAAAAATTTCTTCTGGCCTGCATATTGCAGAATTGTATAGATACTGGCCATTAAAATCTGTTTCGTTAATGGTAGTGAAGATTATATATTTCAATTACTTAGGAGATAGTCATATGAGTATTACACGTGACCAAATTAATGCAGCAATGACTAGGTTTTTGGATCGTGGAGGTTCAATCCGCCGCTATGAAAGAGTTGTTGGCGATCCGATTTTGGGAAGTGATATCTGGCTGACTGAGGATACGTTGGAGCTGATTGAAACACGTGATTCGGATTTTCTGGGATAGTAGTTCTATTTGCAGAATATTTTTTTATTTGAACAGCTACCACACTCATCAAAATTTATAATTTTTTTTGCAATATAAAAAACATCGTAGGACAAAAAATGAGTATTACAAGCGAACAAAGTAATGAAGCAATGGCTAGATTTCTGGTGAGTCGCTACGAGCGAATTGTCGGCGAACCAATCCTGGGAAAAGATATTTGGCTAACTGGAAATATGTTAGAGCGGATTGAAATGCTTGAATCAGAATTTCTAGGATAGCATATCTAATAACAGTGTTTTTGCTATAAAGTCCCGCCGTCTATCAAAATTTCATGAAGCCAATCCAATATGCAATCATAGGTGGAACTGGAGTTTATGACAGTGGTGTCACTTCATTTCAGGAAACTGTAAAAACGGAATACGGAGAGATTGAAGTTGATATTACAGAAATTGAAGGAAATTCTATTGTTTTCCTTGCTCGACATGGGAAGGAACATGGAACCCCGCCGCACCGCATAAATTACCGTGCAAATTTGAAAGCTCTGCAGGAACTTGGAGTTAAACAGATTTTTTCAACAGCAGCAGTTGGCTCTTTGAATCCGGATTATCAAACAGGCGCGTTGGTGCTGCTGTCTGATTTTCTGGACATGACCCGACAACGTCCACAGACTTTTTTTGAGGGTGGCTCAGAAGGAGTAAGGCACGTCAATATGGATGATCCATATTGCAGCAATCTACGGAAACAACTGCTTGAAACAGCAAAGCTGCAAGATGTCCGGTTTAAGGGAGGAGCTGTTTATATTTGTACTGAAGGACCGCGTTTAGAAACTGAAGCTGAAATCAAGATGATGAAGCAATGGGGTGCAGACGTGGTCGGAATGACGAATGTTCCGGAAGTGGTTTTGGCGAAAGAACTTGGGTTGTGTTATGCGTCCGTAGGTTTTGTGGTTAATATGGCAACAGGAATGGAAAGTGGATCAATTCAGCTGGATAAAATCGATGAAATTGTCGCCCGGAATAAGGAAAAAGTAAGTCGGTTATTTATGGATGTCTTTAGTAATCCGCTGGACCAGCAGGGTTGTAAGTGCTCAGATTCAATTGTAAGTTTGTAGAAGACCTCTGCTAGTGGTTAGTTATTCTCGTTTTTCAGTTTGTTCAAGCATTTTCCAGCGAACAATCGGAATCTGCTGAAGGATTTCAATATCAGTGATGTTATAGATTGTTGTTGAAGTATTGGCTCTTGCATTCACGCTTATATTTTCATTTGATATCATTTTTTCACCACCCCAAAAATCCCTTTCTTTCACCATAAGCTGTTTCCCCTGTTTTCCACTTTTCCGGCTTGTTAGTTCCACTTTCCCTTTTTTCACCAGCATTAGTCCGGTGCACTCTATTTTTTCACCTTTCTTGTATTTTTTGGCCGTTATGCTCTGAGCAATCCGGCTTTGAATGGGAGATGAAATTGATTCGCCGAATAACCAGGTTTGCTCTAAGAATTCAATTGTCTCCTGGGTTTTTTGAAGCTGTTTCATAAGCTGGTTGCGATTTACAAATTCTTTGAACAAAACAGCTGGAATTTTGAGAGTTTCAATATAACTCAATGCGCGATATGTTCCCTTGCTTTTTAATCCAAAAAGAACCGCGAGATCGCCAATTAGTGATCCACTGGATAACTGATAACTAGTTTTTTCTTTCGTAGAAAGCAACTCTGCTACGCCCGTAAGTACCAAACAGACATATTCGGGAATTTCCTGATCTCTGAGCAAAATAGTTCCAACACTGACAGACTCACGTTCACAATTCAACAGCAAGTGAATTTCACTATCTTCTACTTTTGGATAATATCCGCGCAAATAATCTCCTCCGAACTCCAAGGCATAATCCTCATGTCCTTCAATCAGCATATCCGTACTTCCAAAAGTGACACCGCAACCAATTATTTTTTCATCTTGTGTCAATTTGTGTGCGGTGTGAGCCAATATAATTTTTTCAGATTTATCAGCCTTAAAATCTTTAGCCTTACCGTGAATAATTCCGCCGCCAATATCGATTTTCTTTACCTGCACAGGGCTGAGATAATCTCCCCATATTTTTTTCATTAGCTTTTTGCTGATGCCAGGCATTTTCTTATCTTCTTCAACCATCTTTTTCAAAACATCATGAGATGCCACGTCTGCTAAATGGGCGTATGTTGAATAACCGTTTTCCCACAGAGTTCTGAAAAACAGAATATTTGTTTCAACAGGATGTGGAGAAAATACAGGCTGAACTTCCAGTCCGTTAATGTTGTTCCATTTATCAAACTCCAAATCGCAAACTTCAAAATAATCTTTAAAGGTATTTTCCTTGATTGATAATAGTGAGCACAGTTTTTTAGATACAGATGCTCGAACCAGTGGTGTGGAGTAATACTTGATCCGGTGATTTGCTCTGATGAGAGAAGCCAGTCCAGCAAAATGATCGTCGTGTGCATGAGTATGAAAAATACCCTCCACCTCATTGGTATCGACACCTATTGCATTCAAGGTGTACGCAATGTTGGGACCAACATCGATTAAAAAAATTTTCCCTTGAAAACTCAGAACGCTGGCCATGCATGGCCGATTGATATCCCAGCCATCCCCCTCACCAGTATGTACGATGGAAAAATATTCTCTTTTGAAGTGGTGGTTTTCCAGTTTATAAGGAGTCTCATAGCTTTCGTTTTTTCCTAGGTTCAAGTCTACTTCTACACGTTCATCCTGATAAAGGAACTCATAGCAGTTAATGTTTTTCCTGACTACCCAGACTCCGTTTAGGATTTCGACAGGTTTTTGGTCGACGATTCTGGCTTCAAGCAGATCACTACTGGGATGAATTTCACCAAAGGCAAAGAAGAGTTTAATGCGCATCATTTCTTCTGCTTGCACTCGAGTAATCCCCGCCTCAAGGATTTCCTCCAGGCTTGTCAAACCATAGTTGCCTCGGTGAATGTAATTCATTTGGGCGCTAACCATGTTTTTGTGACCTATGAGGAGTGGTTTGGCTCCGGTATTGTTGGGGTGATTAGGCAAAAGCATGCCCTGACGGTAGAGCATCTGTAGTACTGGGAACTCTGCTAAATTAGCAATGTCTCCATTTTGTACACTCAAATCGGAAAGAAGAATGGCATTTGGCCCAGTTTCATTTGTTACTGTGCCATGTGTATGTTGAGTTTGATCAGATCCGGATTTTGAAAAATCGATTTCTTCTTCTATGTTGGAGATCTTACCGGCTTTCATCAAATGCTTGACACTGTCCGCGGGACATCCGCAGAGCACGAATAATTCAGCCTCTGGAACTTCCAGCCAGTAAATACCTGCTGCAATTTTAGATTTAGCTATCTTGGACATTCTAGTTTTCACAAACACCGGTCAATGATTACTGATTGTCTTGTAAAAAGTCAAAATACCAGACATGTTTGTCATTCCCGCAAAGTTTATCCTTGGCCTGATATGACAGAAGGAATTTATTTTTTCAGTTACTCACATGTTTCTGGGTTCTCACCTCTGCAGACATGAATACTTTTTACGAAAGTGACATTTCTGATTACTGTAAAATTATCCTCCACTTACGGGAGGAATCAAACAATATTCTGCACCCCCATTGAGTACAGTCTGTTTCCCAACGTACTCATCTTCATGTGCCAGTCGCGTTGCTTTTAATATTGGAGCAGCTTGAGGAAATCTTTGTGAAAGCTGCTCTATTACCTGCTCTGCTGTACTGCCTTCAGCAACCTCAAGCAACATCGGTTCCCCGGATATTGCTTCCTCGAGAGCGGCATAAAAAATCAAAGTAATTTGCACAAATCTATGAATAATTCAAAATTATGTCAAACAAAACTATGACCCATCGAAGACCATGTTGACAAATGATATAAAAACTGCTGCACTTCCTGCGTCTTTTGCCCGACCAGAAAGAGTATGTTGCTCTGTTGAAATTCAATTCACAACAGCTTCAATCCCAGTATTAACTAATTCAACAATTAATATCAGGAAAACGGCACTGATCAGCAAAATCTGGACGATCGGCGAAACAGGTAATATTAAAGCAGCAGGTATCAGAATGACTGCAACAGCTAATTCGATGCGGAAAGCCATTTCATGATGCACTGTGTCCCTCAATCCATGCAAACTATAAACAAAGATTTTCCACAAATTAAGTAAGGCTTTCGCCACATTAAACCTCAAGTTCTTAAGGTTGCCTGAAACTCGTGCTGCAGGCGTTTGACAATTTTGTTCCTGATTTTTCCTACCTCGTTATCGGTAAGTGTTCTGTCGGTTGCCTGAAAAGTGAGCGAATAAGCCAAGCTGCGCTTTCCCACATCCACCTGTTCACCATCATACACATCAAAGAGAGTTGCCTTGCGCAGTAAAGGTTTCCCGGTTTGAAGAATGACTGGAGTAACAGCCTCGACTGGGAAACTTGCATCCATCACAAAAGCCAAATCCTCAAAAATAGGAGTGAAGTTTGAAATAAATTCCATCTGGTGATTTTCAACTCCCAGCTTGATGATCAAATCCAAATCCAGTTCTGCAATGCATACAGGTTTTTCCGGCAACTCAAAAGTTTCACGGATTTTTGGATGTAATTCTCCTGCAAATCCCAATTCATTCCCATTCACCAAAATCTGAGCACAACGCCCAGGATGGCACGGCAATTCCCTGGATTTCCTGAATTCAAGACCTTTAAAGTGTAAGGCTGAGAGAAAGTGTTCCAAAATACCTTTAAGGTCGAAAAAGTCATAGTATCCTTCAGTTTGTTCCATCCAGGATTGAGGGCTCCGGAGCCCGCTTACCAACAAAGACAGCCTCAGAGGTTCATCCGGAAGTTTCCTCCCCTTAAGAGGATGGAACACACTGCCAACCTCAAATGTGACCACTTTATCTAAAAAACGCAAATTTGAGCGGGCTGTATGTAAGGCGCCTGACAGAAGCGAACGGCGCAGATGGCTTCTCTCTTGGGAGAGTGGGTTTTTCAATGGAACAAATTTTTCTATATCAATATCATCTTCCAGACTCAATCGAGCCTCATCCATTGGATCTATCATAGAATATGTAATAATTTCGTCCATACCTGAATTAACAAGAATATCCCGGACGCGCTCAGTTCCTTCCAGTTTTCGGTTGCTGTGTTGTGGAGGAAGTTCGTCGTCGAGCAGAGTTGCTGGCAGATTTTCATAGCCAAAAACTCTGACAATTTCTTCAACCAGATCCGCAGGAATATTTACATCCTTCCTGTGGCTTGGGACGTTAATTTTTAAGATGTTTTTTCCAGAAACTTCAAATTCCAGTGAATTCAATATTTCAGTAATTTTTTTAATAGAAAGTTTTATTCCCAGCAGGCGCTCCACATAATGCGGATCAAGTTCAAGAGTGATAGTTTCTTTAGGTTGTGGATAGAGGTCTCCCGCAATCTTTTCAAGTGTGCCGGAACTATGTTTTTCCATCAATTGTGCAGCTCGCAATGCAGCCTGCAAAGTGCCTTCCGGATCAACCTGCTTGCCGAACCGCTCACTTGCCTCAGTCCGTAGTTTGAGGACTTGTGAGGTACGCCGGTTGTTAAGAAATTCAAAATTCGCGGATTCCAGCAAAACATTAGTTGTTGTATCAGAAACCTCTGAACCACCGCCGCCCATCACTCCGCCAATTGCGATCAGTCCTGCTTTGTCGGTGATCATCAGCATATCAGTGTCCAATTTTCTCTCAACGTCGTCGAGGGTCAGTAGTGTTTCACCTTTATTGGCACGGCGCACGATGATTTTTGGAGTTTCCCCATTTGCCCTCTCAATCAGCTTATCGTAATCAAAAGCGTGTAGCGGTTGACCCAGTTCCAGCATAACGTAGTTGGTGATGTCTACAATGTTGTTTATGGGACGCATTCCAATTCGTTGTAATCGTTGCTGCATCCAAAACGGCGAGGGACCGATTTTAACATTCCGGATTAACAAGGCAGTATAACGTGGACAAATATCTGGGTCTTTTATTTCCAATTCGACAAATGGCGGCTGCTCCAAGACTTCTATTTTTGAAACATCGGGCAGCACGCTTTTGTCTAATTTCTGTCCGGTCAGTGCTGAAATTTCGCGAGCTATTCCTAGCATCGAAAGAAGATGACTGAATCCGCCTTTTATATCGAAATGCAGTGTGTTGTCACCTATATAGTCTTGCAACAAAGTGCCAACTGGAGCATCCTCAGGAAGAATAAAAATACCCACATGCTCTTCACTGAGTCCTAATTCCAACTCGGAACAGAGCATTCCTTCAGAAGCAATACCGCGAATTTTGGCAGGTTTGAGTTTTTTCAGTGGTTGATCTTCGTGATGGGCATCAATCAGCATTGCACCTGAAAGGGCCAGAGCAACTTTTGGAGCTGGATCCGGAAATGTCTTTTCCATTTCCCTGATGTTTGGCGCGCCTGTTACAATTGTAATTGGTTTGTCAGCACCAAATTCCACATCCACTAAGTTTAATGCATCAGCTTTTGGATGTTTACGAATCTCACTGATCTGTCCCACAACACAGTATTCCCCCCAGTTTTCACCAATTTTTTCAATTGTTTCAACTTCAAGTCCGGCTGTGGTCAAACGTTCAGCCAGTTCAGTTGGCGCCATGCTCAATTCAACAAAATCCTGCAACCAACTCAATGGCGTTTGTAATGCCATAAACTAATCCTGAAAAAATATGTAAAGGTGAATAGATGTGTGAAAAATGAAGAAAATTGATATTCGTATCAGGATATGATGATACGACAATTAACAACTCAACATTCTCAAGAGAAATGGAGGGAAAAGCAAGTCAGATCAACAAAAGATGTTTATTTGCATCTTAGTCGAAGCGCTCTAAATTTTGCAGCTTTCTTGGCCCAGATGTCTTTTGAACTCAGTTTATTTTTGGACACTCCTCTTTGTTTGAGCTTTCTGAGGTGTCTCTTTTCTCCCGGACTGAGGGGGAGTTGTGTCCGTAATTTTGACCAAACATTTCGATTTAATAAAGATTCCTGTTCAAGAGTCGATGGACGCTTGTTTTTCAATCTGTTGATCTTAGCTTCTGCAGCAGTACGGCACTTTGTCTTGCTGAACTCCTTCATGAACAATCGATCTGTTGCGTATTCCTGGGCCTCAACAGAACTTATTCCAATCCATAAAAACAAAATAATACTTGCCGGTTTGCGGAAAGAAAAAATGGGATTTATGGTTTTCTCGACTCTTTCTTTGAAATGAATTAGTTTGATGGACATGAAAAGTTTTTTGTCTTTCGTTATTCATTCAAGTTTTCCCCCTTAACTGCCGATGTATAGAGCAGATTGAAGAGCGTGTACAGATTCTCTTCATACTCCAAGCAAATTTAACACCCGGAGCCATGGTCTATTGCAAATCTTTAGAGATCTCTGTCTTTGAGATACATTGGCTTACAGTTTAACTTTTCTAATATGCATTTGATAAAGGTTGATAATGACACAAACAGAGGAAAAAATAGAAAACTTTACTAATTCAGTTGGCGTAGATCTCAGTAGTCAATTTGAGAAGCAGGTGAGTAGAACTATTCAGGAGTTGATGGATTCCTTGGAGAATCGTTTAATTGACGATGAGACAAAAGTTGACTATGCAACTCATGTTTTTGCAAAAGCGCTGGATGAAATGGTTGATTATTTGGAGTCGCCAAAATTGCTCAATTGACAAACTGTAATCTTTGTGGTTCTGTTTATCTTTACTTAATTGTGAAAGACACAAAAACAGGCTGGCGGAGGGAGAGTCAGCCACTTAACATGATGAATAGCCATTTCAACAGTATAGGTCTATCTTAAAGGTCATATTCAAGCCCAGGTTAATTGTAGAACAGGGATTGAATATGACCCTTAATTGTTAACAAAAAAATGGAAATGCAGGCATGGAATACGATCCTAAGCAGCTAGAATTATTAGTTCAGAAAGAAAGCTCCACTCTGGAAGGGCGGTTGCATAATTTGTCGAAGAAGCAGAAAAATATAGTAAACAGTCAACTGTCAGGTCTCCTGGATGTCCACCAGTGAGAGTCAGCCACATTCGGCTGTTATCACTTGGTAATGCTGGTAATACAAATTTGCTGATCAAATATACCCCCTTTAATACTCTCAAATGATCGGCTTAGGTGGGCTGATTGTCTAAATCTTTTATTATGTAATATTAAGTTAATATTCCATTGCTTATTCGCATGCATTTCCTCTGGTTGTAAATTTTAAAAGAATTATGTGATTTCTACTTTCATTTTGCTTGAGCCTGTTGATTGAAAAATGAAGCATCTTTTGGTACTTCAGGCATTTCAATATCGAATGATGTGGTTCTTATTCGTCCAGGCTCTTTACCACTAACCAGCATTCCTGCGTGTTTGCTGGGAACAGCATTGGGAACCAGTGGAATGGCGTCAGCTGCAATGAGATTATAGATAAAAAGTGTGCGGGGTTGATTGGTTTGATTAAGCTTCGATGCATGGGCAACACGAGAGTGCATTAAACAGACATCACCGGCTTTGCCTACACAAGGTACCGCTGTCTTTTCCATCTCCGATACTATATCTTCGTTAAGCGCACCTGTAAAAACCGTATCTTGCCAAAGGGAATATAATGGTCCCTTGTGCGAACCGGGACTTAGCATAATTACACCGTTAGTTTCGGTCACATTGTCAACAAACACTATAATAGTAATACTGTCATCATTACTGCATGGGTCAAATGTGAAGTCCTGGTGCCACTTAACCACAGTTTCTGAACCAGGCATTTTGGAATTAAACTTAGAATGATGAAAACGAACATCGGGGCCAATCAGTTCCACCACTGCTTGAGTAGCATAACTTGAGCAAACAACACTTAAGCATATGGATGATATTTCTGTCGGTGAAGCTACGCGACGAAGTGCTGGTCGTTCCTGCCTGTGGCCAGAGTCAAGATCGAATCGAGGACGACCATCTAGCATTTTTCCATATGGCTTTGAGTGATTAATGCTGTCCTTTACCCACCCATTGAAATCTCTTTGCAGGCCTTTCAATAGTTGGCTGTCTATAGCATTTTCAAGAAGAATAAAGCCCTGTTCCTGAAACAATTTACGTTTTTCACTATCTAAAATAGGCATTCATACCACTCAACATATTCCTGATCCTGAATTATTCACCAACTTGATGTGTTGCTACAATACCAGCAGGATCCTCAAGGAACTGCCAGCTTAAAGACTAACAATTGGTTGGTTTAGGAGAATCAAGAATATACCACGATTCGGCGGTGTTTTACAAGAATTGAGGATTTTACTTGGAATGTGTCTGACTGTGAAGAA